>Ga0247825_10000338_pt1 | contig 29341 bp, 30 predicted proteins | sample 13C_Vanillin_Day_FD_194413 | JGI IMG/M metagenome (GOLD analysis project Ga0247825, IMG submission 194413) | Soil microbial communities from agricultural site in Penn Yan, New York, United States - 13C_Vanillin_Day48 | ecosystem: Environmental > Terrestrial > Soil > Agricultural land | place... | reverse complement strand
GAGTCGGGCGGCGCGGCGCGGCGCTTCGAGAACGAGATCCAGGTCGGCATGGTCGGCATCAACGTGCCGATCCCGGTGCCGGTGGCGTTCTTTTCCTTCGGCGGCTGGAAGAGCTCGCTCTTCGGCGACCTGCACGTGCACGGCGTCGAGGGCGTGAAGTTCTACACCCGCACGAAGGTCGTGACGAGCCGCTGGCCGCACCAGGACACGCCCGCCCCCGGCTTCAACATGCCGACGCTCGGCTGAAATGGGGACAGACCCCATTTCTGCCGTTTAGGCGACGAAGCGCTTCACCGCCTCCCAGTCCACGAGGCGCTCCAGGTTCGGCTCAGCCGGGAGCGTAATGCACCCGTCACGGATATCGGGCACTTCTTTCACCACCTGCGCGGTCATCGTGAGGAAGAAGCTCTGCTCGGCAACCAGCGTCGCCGGGAGCTGCAGGTTGACCAGCGTACCGAGCGCGCTCTCAGCGTAGATGCCGAGCGCGGTCTTGCGCTCTCCCAGGATTCGCTTGATCTCGAGCGACTCCGAGATGCCGATGCGTCCGGGTTTGAGCGAGACCGCGCGCGCGCCGCGCGCGGCGTAGAGCTCGGCGTCGCGCGCCGAGGTGCAGGACCCATCGATCAGGATTGGGATGGAGCTCGCGCGCTGCAAATCTTCGAACTGAGCGTCGGGCGCCAGGGGACTGGGATCCTCCGCCACGGTGGCGCCGGCGTCGGCGATGCGGCGCACGTAGTCGGGTGCTTGCGCGCGCGGATAGGCGGCATTCGCGTCGACGTAGAGCTCGACATTCGAGCCCACGGCGTCGCGGATGGCGGCGAGCGCGGCGAGGTCGGTCTCGATGCCCTGACCGCCCTTCACCTTCAGCGTGCGAAAGCCGTAGCGGCTGCAGTGCTCGGCCGCCTCCTTCGCCATCAGCGCCGGGTGGTCGCGCGTCACGGTCCAGCACACCTCCACGGTGCGCGCACCGCCGAGCAGCTCGTAGAGCGGGCGCCGCGCCGCCGCGGCACGCATCGTCCAGCAGGCGTTGTCCACCAGGCCCTTGGCAAGGCGGTTTTCCGGAATCCTGGAATACGCCGAGGCGACGGCTTTGGGATCAGCGAGGTCCACGCCTTTGACGAGCGGCAGGATGATGTCCTCCAGCGCCGCCTGCAGCGAGCGCGGCGACACGCCGGACCAGGTGTTCTTGATCGTGCCCTCGGCGATACCGGCGATGCCCTCCTCGGACTCCAGCCGGAGCAAGGCGAAAAGGCCGCTCGCTTCCACGGCGTTCGACCACACGACTTCGCGTCGGTACGGGAGCCGATAGAAGTGCAGCGACCAGCGGGCGAGCTTCAGTGGAGGTGCGGCTTCTTGAGGAAGTCGTGGCGGTCGGCGGCGCGCAGGCGGGTTTCTACCAGCGCCGACTTGCGCATCAGCTTCAGGGGCACCTGGCTGCCCGGCCCGCCGAGCGCCCAGATGCGGCGCCACAGGTCGGCCAGGCTGCCGGGCCGGCCGCCGGCCACGTCGACGATGATGTCGCCCACCCGCACGCCGCCGCGCTCGGCGGGGCCGCCGGGCGCGATGCCGGCCACCACCAGCCGGCCGCCGGCCTCGGTGGTGTACATGCCGAGCCAGCCGCGTGGCGGCTGCGACGGGCGCCCGAGCTTCAGCATGTCCTCCAGGATCGGCGCGAGGAGGTCGATCGGCACCAGCATGTTTCCCTGCAGCGTCCCGGCGTCGACCTTCTCCTGCACCAGGAGCGAGCCGATGGCGAGGAGCTTGCCGTCCGCGCCGATGAGCGCCGAGCCGCCCCACTGGGGATGCGCCGGCGCGGTGTAGAGAGCTTCGTCGAGCAGGTACTCCCAATAGCCGGCGAACTCGCGTTTGGCGAATACCGTGGCGCGCAGCGCGTGCGCGCGGCCGCCGTGTCCTGCGACCACCACGTTCTCGCCGACGCGGCACGCGGCCGCCGAGCCGCGCGTGAGCGGGCGCACGCGCAGGCTGCCGAGCGGCTGCACCAGTCCGAAGCCGCTGACCTGGTCATAGCCGAGCGGATAGCCGGGCACCACCACGCCCTTGTTGGTCGTCAGCCATAGGGTGCTCGCCTCGGTAATGAGGTAGCCGATCGTGAGCAGCAGGCCGTCGTCGCGGATCACCACGCCGTTGCCGACCCGCTCGGTGCCCAGGATCGGGGCGGTGAACGCGTCTTCGGGGATTTCGGCGCGCAGCTGCACCACGGCATCGAGGGCGCCGTCGAGGTCGAAGCGCCAGTCCTCGGGCCGCGGCCGCATCTCGGCCGGGAACGCCCAGTTGGTCTCTTTCGCCATGGCGAAATTCTAAAGGCGCTGGCCGCTCGCGGGGTCGAACAAATGCGCGTGCTCGGCCTGGGGTGCGAGCAGCATCCGGTCGCCGGGACCGGCATGCGAGCGTCCGTGGGTCACGACGGTGAACGCCTGCTCGCCCACCTTCACGACGAGCTCGGTCTCCGGGCCCATCGGCTCCACCACCACCACGTCGGCGGCAATGCCCGAGCTGCCCGATTGCAGGTGCTCCGGCCGGATGCCGTACTTGACGCCCTGGCCTTCGCGGGCTCTTGCGTTGCAGGGCCAGCGCGCGCCGCACGCCTCGACGGCGCCGTCGCGGTACACGCCGTCGAACACGTTCATGGCCGGCGAGCCGATGAACTGCGCCACGAACAGGTTCGCCGGCCGGTCGTAGAGCTCGAGCGGGCCGCCGAGCTGCTCGATGCGTCCCTCGTTCATCACCGCGATGCGGTCGGCCATGGTCATGGCCTCGACCTGGTCGTGGGTGACGTAGACCGTGGTGGTCTTCAGCCGCTGGTGCAGCGCCTTGATCTCCGAGCGCATCGCCACGCGCAGCTTGGCGTCGAGGTTGGAAAGCGGCTCGTCGAACAGGAACACCTTCGGATCGCGCACGATGGCGCGGCCCATGGCGACGCGCTGCCGCTGTCCGCCCGAGAGCTCGCGCGGATAGCGCTCCAGGTAGGGCTCGAGGTTGAGAATCTTCGCTGCAACCCGAACGCGCTCTTCGATGCGCTGCTTGTCGTCCTTCCGGAGCTTCAAGGAAAAACCCATGTTTTCCCGCACCGTCATGTGCGGGTAGAGCGCGTAGCTCTGGAACACCATGGCGATGTCCCGGTCCTTGGACTCCACCTGGTTCACCACCCGGCCCTCGATGGCGATGCTGCCGGCGCTTATGTCCTCCAGGCCCGCGAGCATGCGAAGCAGCGTCGACTTGCCGCAGCCGGAGGGCCCCACCAGCACCATGAACTCGCCGTCGGAGATGCTCAAGCTGATGCCGTGCAGGACCTTGGTGGCCCCAAAAGATTTGAAAACAGAGTCAAAAACCACCGCAGCCATCAGCTCTTCACCGCGCCGCTCGTGAGCCCCGACACCATGTAGCGCCGGAACGCGTAGTAGATCGCCGCCGGCGGCAGCGCGTAGACCAGCCCGGTGGCCATGAGCAGCTCCCAGGGCGAGTCGTCCGCGGCGATGAAGTGGCCCAGGGCCACCGCGAGGGTAATGGTGGTCTCATGGGAGAGCAGAAGATACGCGTACAGGTACTCGTTCCACGCCAGCAGCAGCGCGTAAGTGCCGATCGCGACCAGCGAGGGCGCCATCAGCGGCAGGTACACCAGGCGGAAAAGCTGCAGCGGCGTGGCGCCGTCGATGCGCGCCGCCTCGTCCAGCTCGTAGGGCAGCTTGTCGGAGGCCTGCTTCAGCACCCAGATCGCGTAGGGCGCGGCCAGCGTGACCATGGCGAGCACCAGCGACCAGCGGCTGTTCAGCAGGCCGTAGGCGCCCATCGCCTTGTACATCGGGATGGCGAGGAAGGCGGCCGGGATGAAGTAGGTGAACAGCGCCAGGTTCATCACCGCGCGCCCGCCGCGCACCCGCAGGCGGCTGATGGCGAACGCCGCGCAGGAAGCCACCGCGAGCGTGATCGCACCCACCGCCACCGCGATCCACAGCGAGTTCCAGATCTGCACCCAGAAGTGGTGCAGGTAGAAGTGGTGCTGCTGGGCGATGGTGCCGAAGTTGCGCAGCGTCGGCTGGTCGGGCCACAGCGCCCCGGAGAACGCCGAGTCCTTCGACGAGATCGAGAACAGGAAGATGTGGTAGATCGGCAGCAGCGTCCAGAGCAGGATCGGCACTGCCAGCAGGAGCAGGAAGGCTTCTTTCGAGAGGCGCTTCACTGCGTGTCCCCCTTCGAAAGATTCTTCATCATGAAATACACGAGCGGCAGCACCAGCGGCATGGCGCACACGATGGTCGCCATGGCGAGGTCCACCTGGTCCAGGCGGATGTAGCGGATGCCGAGCGTGGCGAGCACATGCGTCAGGTCGGCCGGCCCGCCGCCGGTGAGCAGGTACACGCTGTTGAAGTCGCCCAGCGTCCAGATCATCGAAAGGATGGTGGAGGCGAGGTACAGCGTGCGCAGCGACGGCCAGGTGACGTAGCGGAACTTCTGCCAGGTGCTCGCGCCGTCGACGCTCGCCGCCTCGTACTGCTCGCGCGGGATGGCCAGGCGCCCGGCGATCAGGATCAGCGTCCAGAAGGGCAGCGACTTCCAGATGTGCGTGAGCATGGCGAGCGCGAGGCCGATGTGCGGGTCGTTCAGCCAGTTCGGCCCGTCGAGCCCGGTCAGCCGGAAGTACACCGAGTTGATGATTCCCCACTCCGGATTGAACATGAAGCGGATGGAGAAGATGGTCGGTATCGAGGGCACCGCCCAGGGCAGCAGGAACAGCACCGACATCCAGCGGATCCACACGCGCTCGTGCACGAAGAAGCCCGACAGCCACAGCGCCAGCAGGAACTTGAGGTTGACCGCGATGAGGATGAAGAAAATCGTGTTGATCGCGGTGCGCAGGAAGATCGGGTCGGCGAAGAGCCGCACATAGCTCTCCGGATGGCGCGCCAGCCAAAGCCCGTAGCTCACGGGGTAGACCACGAAAGCGAGGAACACCAGGACGTAGGGCGCGAGGAGGATCGCGCCCCACAGCTGCCAGGAACTCATCCGTCGGCGGGCTACCGGCGGATGGGGTAGGGCTATCGAAGACATAGTTCGGGGTCAGCGGAATTCGGTAATTCGGGGTCAGGGTCGTAATTAAGCATGCACGCAGTCATGCTGCGTCTTAATTACGACCCTGACCCCGAATTACCCTGACCCCGAATTCCGTTTCAGCCGGCGACGTCCTTGATGCGCTTGATCATCTCGTCGACGGCCTTGTCCACCGGCCACTTGTCGGTGACCACGCGGCTCATGGCCTTCGCCCAGACGTTCTCGTTGTTGAGGATGGTGAATTTCCAGTTCTTGGTGAACTCGAAGGGCACCGTGCCGGCCGAGAACTGGTCGTGCACGATCTTGCGGTGCGGGTCCTCCGTCCAGAACTTGCTCGCCGCGCCCGACTTGGTCACCGGGTACCAGCGGCCCAGTGCGCCCTCGACGTAGGGGTTGAGGTTCTCCTCCTGCATCAGGAAGGCGGCGAGCTCCTTGCCGCGCTTCTTGTTCTTGGCGTTGTTGAACACCACGCCGACCTTGACCGCCGAGCGGTACTGCATCGGCTTGCCGCTCGGCTTGCTCGGAAAGCCGGCGGTGGCGATGTGCTTCTCGTAGTTCTGCTTCGCCTGGGCGCGCTCCTCGGGCTTGAGCTTGTCGTTGTTCATGTCATCGAGCCACTTCGCGGCGATCGAGATCGTCGCGTTGTGCGTCATGATGATGGTCTTGTTGTGGAAGTTGACGTTGTTGTCCGGGTCCTTCCAGTTGATGGCGGAGGGCGGCGTGCAGCCCTTGCCGATGGTCTCGCTGTAGTCGCGCACCGCGTTGATCAGGCCCTGGCGCACCTGCTTGTCGTCGACGCGCAGCTTGCCCTCGTCGTCCACCAGCTTCACGTCGTACGCGTCCATGTAGGTGAGGAACGAGTAGAACGCGTCTGACGAGTCCACGCCCATCGGGCTGCCGATGGCGTAGACGCGCTTGCCGGTTTTCTTGCGGTAGGCGGGCTGCACCTTCGTGCACCAGAAGTCGAAGTAGGCCTTCCAGGTCTTCGGAATGTCGGATTCCTTGAAGCCCGCGTCGGCCAGCATGTCCTTCCAGTACTGGATGTGCATGGTCTGGCGCTTGACCGGGAAGGCGTAGTAGGCGCGCTTCTTCGTCTTGTCGTTGTACATGAAGGTGGTTTCCAGCGTGTTCGGCAGGAACTTGTCCTTCATGGGCGCGAGGATGTCGGACATGTCCTCCAGGCGCCCCTCGTAGGCCCACTTGCCGGCCACCTGGAAGTCGAACACGTCGCCGTACACCATGTCGGGCGGGTTGCCGGCGTCGAGCGCGGCGACGGTCTTCGGGATCATCTCCTGCGGCGCGTAGCGCGACAGATCCACCTTCACGCCGGTTTTCTTCTGGAACTTCTCCACCAGCTCGTCGACCGCCTTGTCCTCCGCCGGATAGAAGCCCTTCTGGAAGTACACGACGATGGTTTCCTGTGCCGCCGCGGCCGAGCAGAACGCCCCGAGCAGCAGCGCGGCGAATAGGTTCCTCAACATGGGATGGCTCCTCCTCTAAGGGTCCGGTTGTATGATAACTGACGAAATCAGGGACGGACCACGTTTTCCCGCATGCGCATCGAGGTGGCGGTGGAAGGCGGCGTCGGGCGCATTTGCCTCAACCGCCCGGAGAAGGCCAATGCGCTCGACTCGGCGCTCCTTGCCGAATTGCTGGCCACGCTCGCACGCCTTTCCCAGGCCCCTGACCTGAGGACCGTAGTGCTCGCCGGCCGCGGCCGCACGTTCTGCGGCGGCGCCGACGTCGACGAGCTGAAATCCCTGCGCGCGAGCACCGCCGGCCGGTTCGTGGAGCGCATCCACCAGGTGTGCGCGGCAATCCGGGCGCTTCCCGTCCCGGTCCTGGCGCGGCTTCACGGCGCGGTGATCGGCGCCGGCCTGGAGATCGCGGCCGCCTGCGACCTGCGCATCGCCGCCGAGGGCACGCGGTTCGCGATGCCCGAGGTGAGGCTCGGCATCCCGTCGGTGGTGGAAGCCGCGCTCCTGCCCCGCCTCATCGGCTCGGGCCGCGCCGCCTGGCTGGTCCTCACCGGCGAGTCGATCGACGCGCGCCGCGCGCTCGAATGGGGTTTGGTGGAAGACGTGTGCGCCGACCTGGATGCCGGAATCGAAAGAATCGTAAGTTCGCTGCTGGCGGGAGATCGGCGGGCCCTCCGGATGCAAAAGGCACTTCTGCAACTCTGGGAGGAGGCGCCGCTCGTCCAGTCGGTCGAGCAAAGCATCGCGCGCTTCGCCGAGGCGTACCAGGCGAAAGACTGACTTCGATTTGCGCTATGACGGAATCCGTTATATAACGGGCGCCGTCATAAGATGAAAAAACCGCGCAGCGCGCACCCCGGCAGGATCCTCCACGAGCAGTTCATGAAGCCCGCCGGGCTTTCGCAGAACGCCCTCGCGCGCGAGATCGGCGTGCCGCCGCGGCGCATCAACGAGATCATCCTGGGCAAGCGGGGCATCACCGCCGACACGGCGCTGCGCCTCGCGAAGCACTTCGGCAACGCGCCGCGCTTCTGGATGGAGCTGCAGGCGGACTTCGACCTCGAAGAGGCACGGCAGAACTGAAATGGCCAAGCAACAGGTTTACGACGCATCGGCAATCCAGGCGCTGAAGGGCCTCGAGCCCGTGCGGCGCATGCCGGGCATGTACACGCATACCGTGCACCCCCTGCACATCATGCAGGAGGCGATCGACAACGCGGTCGACGAGGCGCTCGCCGGGTACGGCAAGAAGATCACCGTTACCCTGCGCAAGGACGGCTCGATCGAGGTCGAGGACGAAGGCCGCGGCATCCCGGTCGACATGCACCCGGTGGAGAAGAAACCGGCGGTGGAAGTGGCCTTCAGCATGCTGCACGCCGGCGGCAAGTTCTCGCGCTCGGGCGATGGCGTCTACCACATCTCCGGCGGCCTGCACGGCGTCGGCGTGGCGGTGTCGAACGCCTTGTCGAAGCGCTGCGAGGTGACCGTCTTCCGGGGCAATGAGAAACACACGATTGCCTTCGAGGGCGGCGAGCTCGCCCAGAAGCTGAAGAGCGAGAGGATCAAGGAAAAGCGCACCGGCACGATCGTGCGCCTGTGGCCCGACCCGAAGTACTTCGACACGCCCAACGTGCCGCTCCCCGAGATCGAGCACCTGGTGCGCTCCAAGGCCTATCTGCTGCCGGGCCTGACCACGGTCCTGAGCATCGAGGGTAAGGACTCGAAAACGTGGAAGTACGAGCGGGGCATGCAGCAGTACTTCGAGATGATGCTCACCGGCCGGGAGCTGATCGCGCCGCTTTTCACGGGCCAAAGGTTTTTTGACGAGAGATCCGTCCAGAATTTTTCTGAAGTAGAACCCGGCGAAGGCGCTTCCTGGGCCATCGGCTGGGTGGCCGACGGCGACGTGTTCGCCGACAGCCACGTCAACCTGATCCCGACGCGCTCGGGCGGCACGCACGAGGCCGGCTTCCGCTCGGGCATCTTCGAGGCGCTCGGCGCCTTCATGGATACCCGGGGCCTCGCGCCCAAGGGCGTGAAGCTCATCCCGGATGATCTCTGGCAGCGCGCCTGCTTCACGCTGTCGGCGCGCATCGTGCGCACGCAGTTCCACGGCCAGACCAAGGAGAAGCTCACCACGCGCCACGCGGCGAAGCTCCTGGAGCTGTGCGTGCGCGACGCCTTCGAGCTGTGGCTGAACGAGCATCCCGACGACGGTAAGAAGATCGTCGAGCTCGCGGTCGAGCAGGCCATGGCGCGCCTGTCCAAGGGCAAGAAGGTCGAGCGCAAGAAATCGAGCGGCATCGCCACGCTGCCCGGCAAGCTCGTCGACTGCGCGTCGGGCGACGTTTCCAGGAACGAACTATTCCTGGTGGAAGGTGATTCCGCGGGCGGCTCGGCGAAGGAGGCGCGCGACAAGGACACGCAGGCGATCCTGCCGCTGCGCGGCAAGGTGCTGAACACCATGTCGAAGGACAGCCGCACCGTGCTCGCCAACAAGGAGCTGCAGGCGATCGCCACGGCGATCGGGGTCGATCCGCATTCCTCCGAGGACAAGGTGGAGCTGAACGGGCTGCGCTACGGCAAGGTGATCGTGATGACCGACGCCGACGTCGACGGCGGCCACATCCAGGCGCTGCTGCTCACGTTCTTCTTCATGCACGCGCCCAGGCTGGTGGAGAGCGGCCACCTCTACGTCGCCATGCCGCCGCTCTACAAGATCGAGGTGCCGGGGCAGGGCAAGGGCAAGCCGGCCCGGCGCCTCTACTGCCTGGACGACGACGAGCTCGACGAGGCGCTCGCCACGCTGAAGAAGGAGAAGGTCAAGGAAGGCAGCTGGGAGATCTCGCGCTTCAAGGGCCTGGGCGAGATGAGCCCCGAGCAGCTCTGGGAAACCACCATGAATCCCGACACGCGCCGCCTCGTGCGCATGGTGCTGGATGCGAAAGAGATAAAGAAGGTGCGCGAGACGTTCGAGAAGCTGATGGATGCGAGCGAAGCCGAAGGCCGCCGCAACTGGATGCGCGAGCACTGGAAGACCGTGGAGGCCGACGTCTAAGAACCAGAATCAGGGACAGACCCCAATTTTCCGCCATGAAGAAGAAAGCCAAGCCATTCTGGGAGCGCGCCTACAAGGGCCATGCGTACTGGCTGGGGAAGAATATGCTCGGCAAGGTCACCTTGATGTTCAACGATCCCAACGGCAAGTACCACTGGTCGGCGGCGGGACGGGCCGGCCACTCGGACGAGCTCGAGAAAGCAAAGGCGGCCGTTGAGCTCGCCGTGTTCAATGCCGTAAACCAATTCGACTTGTTCCAGGAGTAAATGGGGTACGTCCCCATTTCTTGACCCATGGATGACACCCGAACCCTAGATCTCTTCAGTGGCGACGGCGACGGCAGCGACGCGGCGCCGATCGAGCAGCACGCCTCGCAGGCTTACCTCGGCTACGCGGTCTCGACGGTCAAGGCGCGCGCCTTGCCCGAAATTGCGGACGGCCTCAAGCCCGTGCAGCGGCGCATCCTCTATGCGATGGCCGACACGCCGGGCGGCGCGCAGTCCTTCTCCAAGTGCGCCCGCTACGTCGGCGAGGTGCTCGGCAAGTACCACCCGCACGGCGACAGCTCCACCTACGAGGCCATGGTGCACCTCGCGCAGCCCTTCTCGATGCGCTATCCGCTCATCGACGGGCAGGGCAACTTCGGCTCGCGCGACGGCGACGCGCCCGCGGCCTATCGATACACCGAGGCCCGGCTTTCCCGTTTTGCGGAACTGTTGCTCGCGGAAATCGGGGAGGGCACCGTCGATTTTGTACGCAATTACGACGGCAAGTTCGAGGAGCCGCTCCTGCTGCCCGCGCGCCTGCCGTTCGGGCTGCTCAACGGCAGCTTCGGCATCCCGGTGGGCTTCTCCACCCGCATCCCCTCGCACAACCTGAAGGAAGTGGCGGCCGCGGCGGCGCACGTGATAAAGCATCCGCGCGCCAAGCTCGAGGACATCCTCGAAATCCTGCCGGGGCCCGATTTCCCGGGCGGCGGCCAGATCATCTCGCCGCCCGCCGAGATCCGGCAGGCCTACGAGACCGGGCGCGGCTCGCTGGTGCTCAAGTGCCGCTGGGAGGTGGAGCAGCTGGCGCGCGGCCAGTGGCGCGTGGTGGTCACCGAGCTGCCGCACGGCGTGTCGGTGAAGCAGGTCATGGAGGAGATCGAGGCGCTCGCCAACCCGAAGCCGGGCCTGGGCAAGCGCGAGGTGACGCAGGAGCAGAAGCGCATGCGCCAGTTCATCCTCGACCAGATCGACCAGGGGGGCGTGCGCGACGAGAGCGACCGCAAGTCGAAGCTCCGCCTGGTGATCGAGCCGCGCAGCTCGCGGCAGAGCCCCGACGAGCTGATGGCGGCGCTGCTCGTGCATACCTCGCTCGAGACGCGCTACGCGGTGAACCTCACCTGGCTCGGCCTGGACGGGCTGCCCGAGACCAAGGGCATCGTCGAGGTGCTGCGCGAATGGGGCGAGTTCCGCGTCGCCACGGTACGCCGGCGCACCCAGTTCCGCCTGGCGCGCGTGCAGGAGCGCCACGAGATCGTGATGGGCCGACTGCAGGCCTACGCCAGGATCGACGACATCATCAAGCTGATCCGGGCGAGCGAGGACCAGGGCGAAGCCAAGGCAGCTTTACAGAAGAAATACCGCTTCAGTGAAAGGCAGGCCGAAGATATCGTCAACCTGCGCCTCGGGCAGCTCACCAAGCTCGACGGCATCAAGCTCGATGAAGAGCGCAAGTCGCTCGAGTCGGAGCGCAAGGTGCTGAAAGGCATCCTCGACGACGAGAAGGAGCTGAAAAAGCTCGTGGTCGCCGAGCTGCAGGAAGACGCGAAGAAGTACGGCGATGCGCGCCGCACCCTCATCAAGGCCGAGGAGCGCGCGCAGCTCGAGCGCACGGTGGTCGAAGAGCCGGTCACCGTCATCCTGTCGCAGAAGGGCTGGATCCGCGCGCGCACCGGCCACGCCCTCGATCTCTCGACCTTGAGCTTCAAGGATGGCGACGCGTTGCTGCAGACCCTGGAGTGCAAGACCACCGACGCCGTGATCGTGCTCGCCGCCTCGGGCAAGAGCTTCACCCTGGACGCCGCGGCGATCCCGAGCGGGCGCGGCGACGGCACGCCGGTGAACACGCTGGTGAACTCGGGCTCCGACGACATCGTGTGGATGCGCTCGGGCGAGCTTGGCCAGAAGCTCCTCATGAACAGCTCCGCCGGCCTGGGCTTCGTCTGCAAGCTCGGCGACCTCGTCACCAAGACGCGGCAGGGCAAGGACTTCATGAAGGTCGAGGAGGGCGCGCGGGCGCAGCCCCCGGCATTGGTGTCCCATGAGCTGCTGGCGGTGCTCTCGTCGGATTCCCGGCTGCTGGTGTTTCCGCTGGAAGAAGTCCCGGAGCGGCCGAACGGCGGCGTCGGCGTCCAGCTTATCGCCCTGCCGGAGGAGGAGACGCTTGCCTCGGTGGCGACCACCGACGGCAAATCCCTGCTGGTCTCCGGCGTGAAGCGCAAGAACCGCGCCGTGGCAACCATGGCGGCGAAGCAGCTCGCCGAGCACGTGGGTAAGCGCGCGCAGCGCGGCAAGCTACCCGATGTCGGCTTCAAGCCGGACCGATTAGGGGAATAGAGCAAAATAGGGACAGACCCCATTTCAGAGATTCCTGAAATGGGGTCTGTCCCTATTTGTGTTAGCTCAGCGTTTGCCTAACCCAATCCAGCACGAGGGCGAGGCGGGGCGGCAGCAGCTCCTCCGCCTCGTCGAAGCTTACCCAGCGCCACTCGTGGTGCTCGGGGCGGCCGAGCTCGGGAGAAACCGGCAGCGTGATGGCCGGCTCCGCGGTCTCGGCGAGGAAGTAGCGCGCCACCTTGCCGCCGGCATAGGCGAGGGTGTCCTTGTGCGCGTCGCCGAACGGGAAGTCGAGGTCGGAAAGCCCGGTCTCCTCCGCGCACTCGCGCTTCGCCGCGTCGAGCTCGCTCTCGCCCGCCTCCACCATGCCCTTCGGGAAGTCCCAGTTCTTGTAGGCGCGCAGCACGAGCAGGCGGACGCCGCGGTCGGTGCGGCGAAAGACCACTGCGCCTGCGGCGAGCTTGCGGGGGTCCATTGAACGAGCTCCTAAGGGTAACGCGCCCCGCCTGGGGCGTGCTCGCCCTCCTGCTGGGGACGATTGTTGCAGTGTCGGCCGGCCTGGGACTGCCCGCGGGCTACGAAGGCCTGCGGATCGCGGGCCCGTACGCGGTGCTGCTCACCGGCTTCGGCGTCGCGCTGTGGTTCAACCGTGGCCGCAGCTTCGTGCTGCTCGGCTCGCTGCTCCTCGGCTGGGCGGCGTTTCATGCCTATCCCGGCAAGGCGGTGTTCGCCGCCGCCACGCTGCTCGTGCCGCTCAACTGCCTGGTCGCCTTCATCGCGCGGGAGCGCGGCGCGCGCTACGGCATGGCCGCGCGCTGGCTTTTCCTCCTGGGCGCGGAGGTGGTGCTGCTCACCTGGTTGAACGACCTCGCCATCCCCGATGCCGCGACCGACAACTGGGCCCTGCGCTCGCCGCCGGTGCCGCTCCTCGGGCGGCTCGCGTTCGCCGCCGCGTTCGCCGCCGCCGTGTGGCGCGCCTACCTCGAGCCGCGGCCGCTGCAGATCGCCAACGCGGCAGCGCTCGCCGCGTTCTTCATCGGCGCGTGGTGGGCGCATGAGACCGGCGTGTTCGCCGCGTTCCTCACCGCCGCCGGCGCGATGCTGATCGTCGCGCTGCTGCAGGAGTCGCACCGGCTCGCGTTCCGCGACGAGCTCACCGGCCTGCCGGGGCGCCGCGCGCTGGAGGAGCGCCTGCGCACCCTCGGCGCGCGCTACGCCATCGCCATGGTGGACGTCGACCACTTCAAGAAATTCAACGACACGCACGGCCACGACATCGGCGACCAGGTGCTCAGGCTGGTGGCCGGGCGCCTGGCGCAGGTGGACGGCGGCGGCATCGCCTACCGCTACGGCGGCGAGGAGTTCTGCGTGCTCTTCCCCGACGGCGACCTCGCCGCCGCCACGCGCCACCTCGAGGCGATCCGCGCCGCGATCGAGCGCTATCGGATGGCGGTGCGCGGGCCGGACCGGCCGCGCAACCCCGAGGACACCTCCCGCCTGCGCCGCAACAAGCCGGCGCACAAGACCATCTCGGTCACGGTTTCCATCGGCGTGGCCGAGCCGGGCGGCGCCGCGGGCACTCCGTCACAGGTGCTCAAGGTGGCCGACGAGGCGCTCTACCGTGCGAAGCAGGCGGGGCGCAACCGGCTGAGCAGCTAGCGGCGGGAATGTTCCTTGCGATGAGCTGGCTACCTTGTCCAAGGAGACCTCCATGCTCAGGCTTGCATTCCTCGCAGTCTTCGCGCTGGTCCTTGCCGGCTGCGCTTCCGAGCGCACCGATGGCGCTTCCGGCGGCGCCTCCGCCCCCACGCAGTCGAGCAACCCGGAAAGCGACCGAAAACGGCCCGACAGCACGACGCCGCCCTCGCGCGGGTACTGAGCCGGTGCGCCGGGTCCTGTTTCTCGCGCTGCTCGCCTCCAGCCTGCCGGCGCTCGCCCAGTACGACGCCGGTGGGCAGAACACGCACGGCGCGAATACCGACGCCAGCAAGCTCGACCCGGCTACCAAGGCGCGGATACGCACCGAGGGTGCGATCAGCGGCATCCCGGCCGCGCCGCAGTCCGGGTCGCAGCCTCAGTCCGAGCCGCCGCAGCAGGCCGAGCCGCAGAAGGGAGGCGATGCGGCCGCGGGTGCATCCTCCAAGGACCCCGGCAAGGAGAAAGCTGCTCCGCCGAAAGCACGCTAACTTTTTTGCCTACACTATCGGGGTGTTGACCGTACCCGAGAGCGAAGTACAAATCATCGCCGTGCGCGCCCAGGGGGCCGGCGGCCAGAACGTCAACAAGGTTTCCAACGCCGTGCACCTGCGCTTCGACGTGCGCGCGTCGTCGCTGCCCGAGGCGGTGAAGGAGCGGCTGCTGCGCTTCGGCGACCAGCGGATCACGCGCACCGGCGTGGTGGTCATCAAGTCGCAGCAGCACCGCAGCCTGGAGATGAACCGCGCGGAGGCCATCGCGCGCCTGAACGCGCTGGTGGCCGCGGCCGCCCACGTGCCGAAGAAGCGCAAGCCTACGCGGCCGACGCGCTCGTCGCAGAAGAAGCGCATGGACCTCAAGCGCCGCCGCAGCCGCACCAAGGCTTTGCGCGGAAAAACCGGGCTAGCGGACGCCTAGCAGCTCGACCTCGAACACCAGCGTGGCGTTGGGCGGGATGACGCCGCCGGCGCCCCGGGATCCGTAGCCGAGCTCCGGGGGGATGGTGAGCTTGCGCCGGCCGCCGATCTTCATGCCTTCCACGCCCTGGTCCCAGCCCTTGATCACCTGGCCGCGGCCGAGGGGAAACTCGAAAGGCTCGTTGCGATCCTTGCTCGAGTCGAACTTCGCTCCGAGTTTGGTACCCTCGGAGAGCCATCCGGTGTAGTGGACGGTGACCTGCATGCCTTTCGCGGCGGTGTCGCCCTGGCCAACGACGAGATCTTCGATGCCAAGCGTCATGGAGTTCCTTTCGTGGTGATCGGTGCGCTGAGCCGCGTGGTTGCGGCGGTGGAGGAGGAGGCGGAGCGCCTTCGCCAGGAATTCTACCGCCCCGACGGCCCGCGCGGCCGCCGCGGCCACTGCGAGGCGGACCGGGAGATCGAGGAGCGCCTGCGCGCCAAGCTCCAGGCCATCCTGCCGTGCCAGTTCGCCGGCGAGGAAACCGGCATGAGCGCCGGCACCGAGCTCGGCTTCACCTGGCTCGTCGACCCGCAGGACGGCACCTTCGAGTTCATGTCCGGCCGGCGCGGCAGCGCGGTGTCCGTCGCGCTCCTGAGGGGCATTACGCCGGTCATGGGCGTCGTCTGCGCGCCGCTTTCCCCCGACCGCGGCCGCGACACCATCGCCTGGGCCGAGGGTGCGCCCGCCATCCTGCGCAACGGCCAGGCGGTGAAAAGCGATCTCTCCCGGCGGCGCTTCGCGCCCGGCGAGCTGGTGTGGGCGACCGCCTCCTCGGCGTTCAAGCCGATCACCTGGTCGCTCGCCGCGGCGCCCGCGCGCTACGTCGCCATGCCGAGCGTGGCCTATCGCATGGCGCGCATCGCGTGCGGCGACGGCATCGCCACCGTCTCCACCCACAGCGTGCAGGAGTACGACATCGCCGCCGGCATGGCGCTCATCGTTGCGGCGAAGGGCGTGGTGCTCGACGCGCAGGGGCGCGACGTGGTGCTCTCCGGCAACACCACCGCGCGCGTCACCGGCCTGTTCGCCGGCGCGCCCGAGGCGGCGCGCCACCTGCAGAAGTTCGCCTGGTCGCAACTCGATCAGGAACCGCGGCGCGAGCCCCGCATTTCGCTGGGGTTTCCGCGCAAGTGCGAGGAAGAGCGGCTTACCCGTGCCTGCGGTTGTCTCCTCGGCCAGGTCATCGGCGACAGCCTCGGCTCGCTGGTCGAGCTCAAGAGCGCCGCCGAGATCGCCGCGCTCTATCCGGGGGGCGTGCGCGAGCTCGCCGACGGCGGCGTCTACCACACCATCGCCGGCCAGCCGACCGACGACAGCGAGATGGCGCTCACGCTGGCGCGCTCGCTGGTGCGCGACGGGCGCCACGACGCCGAGCGGGTGCTCGACGCCTACCGCGAATGGCTGCAGACGCGGCCGATCGACATCGGCGAGACCACCGAGCGCGGGCTGCTCGGCATGCACACCAACGAAAGCCAGTCGAATGGCTCGCTGATGCGCGTGGCGCCGATCGGCGTCTGGGCGGCCGGCGACCCGGCGCGCGCCGCGGCCACCGCGCGCGTCGATTCGGCGCTTACCCATCCGAACCCGGTGTGCGTGGAAGCCTGCGCCGCCTACTGTGCGGCCATCGCCGTCGGCATCGACGGCGCTTCGCGCGAGGAAATGGTGAAGGCCGCGCTCGCCCACAGCAGCGGACCGGCGCGCGAGGCGATCGAGCGCAACGCGCTGCCGGCGGATTTCCACGACCGCCAGGGCTGGGTGCTCACCGCCCTGCAGAATGCCTTCCATCGGCTGCGGGTAAAGGACGATGTCGAGAGCGCCATCGTCCAGACCATCGCCTGCGGCGGCGACACCGATACCAATGCCGCGATCGTCGGCGCGCTGCTCGGCGCCTTCCACGGCCGCGGCGCCTTTCCGTCGCGCTGGGTGCATGCCGTGCTCGCCTGCCGCCCGCTCGCCGAGGCCATCGCCCCGCGCCCCCGGCCCATGGCCTATTGGCCCGACGATGTGCTCGACCTCGCCGAGGCGCTCCTCAAATAGGGACAGACCCCATTTCTAAAACCCAGAAATGGGGTCTGTCCCTATTTCAGTCGCAGAAGAACTCTACGATCTGCGTGGCGCCTGAGCGCGGCTGGCCGAAGGCGATCCAGCCGTGCTTGCGCAGGGCGAGCTCCTCGCGCTGCAGGAAAAGCTCGGTGTCGCCCTCGATGGTCACGAAGGTGCCGTTGGTGCTGTGGTCCTTGAGCACGAACCTGTCGCCGCGGCGATCGATGGTGCAGTGCTGGCGCGAGGCCATCTCGTCGTTCACCACCAGGCCGCAATGCGAGTCGCGGCCGATGACGATCGCGTCGCCGTCGCGGCGGCGCACTACCTCGCGGTTGCGGTACTTGAGCCGCAAGGTGCGGCCAGCCACCTTGGGCTTGATGCGGTTGCGCACGAAGGTGGTGGCGTTCACGTCGCTGCGCCAGATGATCTCGGCGAGCTCGATGTCCTCGCTCTTGCCCTTTACCGTGATGGCGTGCAGGTGGCGCACCATGCTGCGGAACACCGGCGCGAGCTGCGCGGCGGTTTCGGAAGTGGTGATGATCTCGTGCTTCTGCGCCTGCGCCACCAGGCGCGCGGCGAGGTTGACGGTGTCGCCGAACACGTCGTTGTCCTGCTGCAACACCGGCCCGAAGTGAAACCCGATGCGCAATCCCATGCGCGTGCCGGCTATCTCCGGCATGGCTTCCGCCTTGGCCTGCATCTCGGCTGCCGCCGCCACCGCCGCGTCCGGCCCCGGAAAAATCGCCATCACTTCGTCGCCGATGGTTTTCACGACGCGCCCGCCGGCGGCTTCGGTGGCCTGGCGCATCGCCGCAAGGCACTGCGAAATGGCCGCGAGCGCCGCGATGTCGCCGGCGGTCTCGTAAAGCCGGGTACTGCCGCTTACGTCGGCGAACAGCACCGTGGCCTGTCTTTCGCTCATTGTCCGATTCTATGCTGCTTTCGCCGGACCTGATTGCCGCCTACGAGCGGGCGGAGTACGTGGTGCACGGCAAGCTCACGCTGAAGATCGGCCAGCGCAGCGCGGCGCTCGACGCGCTGCTCGAAGCGCAGGGCGCGGCGAGTGCGGCATTTGTCACGGCCGCGAATCCGCGCGGCGAAAGGCGCTCCGATGAGGAAAATCGCACGGCGCTCGAGGCGCTCGAAGCATCGCTCGCCTATCCCTTCTACCCCGGCGAAGGACGCGATCCGGAAGAACGCTGGCCCGCGGAGCCGAGCCTGCTCGTGATCGGCGTGCCGCGCGCAGAGGCGGAAGCGCTGGGACGCGCCTTTCGGCAGAACGCCATCGTCTACATCGAGACGGGCGCCGCGCCGGAGCTGGTGATGCTGCGCAAGCTGCGGCTGGTGCTCGACACGCAGGTGTGGCTCGACTGGCTGGTGTTCGGCGATGCTTCGACGCTGCCGGTGCGCGCGCTGCTGGCGGCCGACCGCGCCGAGATTTTCATCGACGAGGCGTGCGAGGCGGAGCTGGAGCGGGTGCTCGGCTATCGGCTCGGGCGGCGCACACTGGACGCCGCCGCCCGGGCGGCATGCCTCGCGCAGTGCCGGGCGATGGCTAAGAGGGTGCACGTTTCTTCTTCTTCTGAGGGGGGCGCGCTGCCCAGGTGCAGCGACACCGACGACCAAAAGCTGCTGGAGCTGGCGCGCGCCGCGCAGGCCGACTGCCTGGTAACCCGCGACCAGGCGCTGCTGGCGCTGCGCACGCCGCTGTTTCGCATCGTCACCGCCGATGCGCTATCCGGCACTTGTCGATCTCGGCGTCGGTCATCACCGACTTGATGGTGCAGTCGCGCATGAATTCGTCGAGGCGTTCCTTCTCGCGCTCCGACAGCCCGGACTGGGCAAGCGCGTGGCCGGCGGCGAGCAGCACCACGAGGACCAGAGCCGTGCACGCTACGGTTTTCGAAAGATCCATGGTCTTCTCCCTTGACTGGTCCCCTGCGCGAAGTGTTGCACCGGCGCACAGGGTCGTCAGCGAACTTCGTCACGGAACGCTAGACTGCGCCTGGGGGTTCAGGGATGGGATTGGAACTGTGGGCGGCGGTGATCGGCCTGGCGCTGGTCCTGCCCGCGGTGTTCGTCTACAACAGGCTGGTTTCCGACCGCAATCTGGTGCGCCAGGGCTACGCCGACATCGACGTGCAGCTCAAGCGCCGGGCAGACCTGGTGCCGCAGCTGGTCGAGGCGGTGCGCGCCTACGCGGCCTATGAAAACGCCTTGTTGATCGCGGTGACCGAGGCGCGGGCGAGCGCCCTGGCCTCCCACGGCCCCGCGGCGCGCTTCGGCGCGGAACGCTCCCTCGGCGAGGGGCTGCAGCGCCTGGTGCTGCTCGCCGAGAGCTACCCGCAGCTCAAGGCCGACGCCAGCTTCCGCGACCTTTCCGCGCGGCTGGTGGAGATCGAGGATCACCTGCAGTACGCCCGGCGCTTCTATAACGGCGCGGTGCAGCAGTACCTCACGCGCATCCAGTCTTTCCCGGATCTCGTCATCGCCCGGCTGTTCCGCTTCAAGCCCATGCCGTTCTTCGAGACCGATGATCGCGAGGCGCCGGCGAAGGTTTCGTTTTGATACGCTTCCTCGCCCTTTTCCTTTTCTGCGCCGCTGCGTACGCCGGCGAGCGCGTGCTCGATTTCCACAGCGAGATCTGGATCTCGCGCAACGGCACGCTGACGGTGACCGAGGTCATCGTGGTGCAGGCCGAGGGCAGGCAGATCCGCCGCGGCATCCTGCGCGACTTTCCGACCGAGTACCGCGATCGCCTCGGCAGCCGGGTGCGCGTGCCCTTCGACGTGGTGAGCGTGCTGCGCAACGGCCAGCCCGAGCCCTACGCGCTCGAGCGCCTGTCGAACGGCGTGCGCGTGCGCATCGGTACTCCGGACGTGCTGCTGCGCTTCGGGCCGCACGAGTACCGCATCACCTACCGCACCGCGCGCCAGGTCGGCTTCTTCGAGCAGCACGACGAGCTCTACTGGAACGTGAACGGCACGGGATGGACTTTCCCGTTCGACCGCATCTCGGCCGAGGTTCGCCTGGAGCAGCCCGTCGCGGCAGCGGACCTGAAGGTCGAGGCCTACACGGGGCCGCAGGGCGCGCGCGGGCGGAATTACCAGGCGTTCGTGCAGGAGGGCTCGGCCGCCTTTCGCACCACGCAGCCGCTCGGAGCGCGCGAGGGGCTCACCATCGTGGTGGGCTTTCCCAAGGGCATCGTGACGCCGCCGGGCCCGGCGCAGCGCTTCGACGCCTGGGTGGAAAGCAACCCGGCGGCGATCGCCGCGCTGGGCGGATTGTTACTCCTGACGCTCTACCTCATTTTCATCTGGCGCCGCGTCGGGCGCGATCCGAAGGCCGGGCCGCGCTTTCCGCGCTACGAGCCGCCGAGCGGGCTCGGGCCGGGGAGCGTGCGCTGGCTCGACCGCATGGGCTACGACGGCCGCACCTTCGCCGCGGCGCTCCTCGGCCTGGGCGCGAGCGGCTACCTGAAGATCCGCGAGTCGGGCGGGCGCTACGAGCTCGCGCGCACCGGCAAGCAGCCCGAGGGCACCCAGCTCGAGGTGCAGATCCTGAATAGCCTCTTCTCGGGTGGGCAGAAGCAGGTGTTTTTCGACCGCGAGCACAGCGTCACCATGGAGAAGGCGCGCGCGGGCTTCGGCGACGCGTTGAAGGACCACTTCGGCGCGCGGCTCTTCTCGCGCAACTGGGGCGCGCAGGTGGTCGGCTGGCTCATCGCCGTGGCGACGGTATGGGGCATGTTCACCCTCGATGCCGGCGCCGTGCTGATGGTGACCTTCATCGTGCTCGCCGTGGCGATGCTCGCGGTGTTCTACCGGCTGCTGCCCGCCTATTCGATCGAAGGCCGCAAGCTGCAGGATGCGGTGGAGGGGCTGCGCCAGTATCTCGGCGTGGCGGAGAGGGACGACCTCGCGCGCATGAAGGCGCCGCCCGAGACGCCCGAGCAGTTCGCGCGCTTCCTGCCGTACGCCTTCGCGCTCGATGTCGAGAAGGCGTGGGCCGGGCGCTTCGCCACCGTCCTCGGCGGCGCTGCGGTCGCTGCCGCGGTGCACGATTACTACGATTTCTCCTCGGGCGCGGACGGCCTGAGCGGCCTGGGCGATTCCGTCTCCGGCATGGCAGGCGCCGTGGCCGCTTCCTCCACCGCGCCGGGCAGCGACTCCGGCTCCTCGGGCGGCGGCTCTTCCGGTGGCGGCGGAGGTGGCGGGGGCGGCTCGGGATGGTAGCGGCATTGGGGACGTACCCCGTCTGCCCCTACAATCAATCATGATCCACGTCATCGCAGTCATCACGGCCAAGCCGGGCAAGCGCGAGGAAATCCTGGCGCACTTCAAGGCCAACGTGCCCAACGTGCTCGCCGAGGCAGGCTGCATCGAGTACGGCGCGGCGATCGACGCCGAGGGCGCGCTCGCCATCCAGGCGAAATGGGGCGCCGATGCCTTCCTCGTGATCGAGAAGTGGCAAAGCATGGGCGCGCTCAAGGCCCATGCGGCCGCGCCGCACATGGCCGCCTACGCCGGCAAGACGCGCGAGCTGATCGCGAGCCGGGTGATCCACGTCCTGACCCCCGTCTGACCCCGATTTCCGGTTCGAAGGAGAGCTCCATGGCCCTGCATCTCAAGCGCCGCATCGAGAAGGCCGTCACCGAAGAGATGGACCAGAAGGTGCGCGCCACGGTCGAGGCGATCCTCGCCGACGTGAAGAAGGGCGGCGACGCGGCGGTGCGCGAGTATTCCGAGAAGCTCGACAAGTGGACACCGAAAAGATTGAGTGATCCGGATTTGAAACAGATCATGGGACGCGTCTCGCCGTCGACTATCGAAGACATCAAGTTCGCGCAGGCGCAGATCCGCAACTTCGCGCAGCACCAGCGCGCCGCGATCCGCGACATCGAGGTGGAAACGCTCCCCGGGGTGAAGCTCGGGCACCGGAACATCCCGGTGGAGAGCGTGGGCTGCTATGTGCCGGGCGGGCGCTACCCGATGGTCGCCTCCGCGCACATGAGCATCGTCACCGCGCGCACCGCGGGCGTGAAGCGCATCATTGCCTGCACCCCGCCCAACCAGGGCGAGCCGCACGCCGAGACGATCGCGGCGATGGTGCTGGGCGGCGCCGACGAGATCCACGTCATCGGCGGCGTGCAGGCGATCGCGGCGATGGCGCTCGGCACCGAGACGATCACGCCCGTCGACATGCTGTGCGGGCCGGGCAACGCCTACGTCGCCGAGGCGAAGCGCCAGCTCTTCGGCCGCGTCGGCATCGACCTCTTCGCCGGCCCGACGGAGATCCTGGTAGTGGCCGACGACACGGTGGATGTCGAGATGATCGCCACCGACCTGCTCGGCCAGGCCGAGCACGGACCCACCAGCCCGGCGATCTGCATCACCACCTCGCCCTCCATAGCAAAAGAACTCGAGGGAGAAATTCAAAGACAACTCGAGAAACTTCCCACCGCCGACGTCGCGGGTGCGGCGTGGCGCGACTACGGCGAGATCATCCTGGTCGACTCGCGCGAGGAGGCGGTGAAGGAAGCCGACCGCATCGCCGCCGAGCACGTGGAGATCCTGTGCGCGGATCCGAGGTACTTCCTGGAGCGCATGCGCAACTACGGCGCGCTGTTCCTCGGGCCCGAGACCAACGTCTCCTATGGCGACAAGGTGATCGGCACCAACCACACGCTGCCTACGCTGGGCGCCGCGCGCTACACCGGCGGCCTGTGGGTGGGCAAGTTCCTGAAAACCTGCACCTACCAGGAGATCACGCGCGAGGCGAGCGTCGCGGTCGGCGAATACTGCTCGCGGCTGTGCGCCATCGAGCGCTTCTGGGGCCACAAGGAGCAGGCCGACCTGCGGCTGCGCCGCTACGGCGGTCAGGACGTGGGACTGAATCGCAAATCGGCTTGACCCGTCATCCTGGAGTGCTAGAGTGAGCTCGGGCCTGCAGGGCCGCCGGATCAACGGCCGGCACAGCGGAATTCCCGGCCACCTGTCGGGATACCGGGCCTTTCAGTCGCGGGCCCCGAAGCGGCATCCGCCGCCGATGAGTGAGGCGCTCGCAAGGCGCCGCCCGATTCTTCGGGCACCCAGGCCCCGCCTCGTGCGGGGCCTATCATTTGCTGGCGACTCTCATGGATAGCTTTCGGCTCGACGCACGCACGGCGCTTATCAGCGGCGCCGGCCGCGGCATCGGCCGGTCGTGCGCCGTGGCGCTCGCGCAAGCCGGCGCCGAGGTGTGGCTCGTGGCGCGCACGCGCGAGGACATCGAGCAGGCGGCGGACGAGATCCGCGCCGCCGGCGGCAAGGCGCATGCGCTCCCCTGCGATGTGCTGAAGATCGGCGAGCTGCGGGCGGCGCTCGCAGCCGTGCCGCGGCTCGATGTCTTCGTCAACAACGCCGGCAGCAACATCCCCGAGCCGTTCGTCGAGGTAAGCGAGGAGCACCTCGACCGCCTGCTCGACCTGAACGTGCGCGCGGCGTTTCTCGCGGCGCAGGCCGCGGTGCGCAAGATGCTCGAGGCGCCTGACCGCAAGGCGCGCGGCGGTGCCGTGATCCACATGTCTTCGCAGATGGGCCACGTCGGCGCGCCGCATCGCTCGGTCTACTGCCTCACCAAGCACGCGCTGGAGGGCCTCACGAAAGCGATGGCGCTCGAGCTCGCGCCGCACGGCATCCGCGTGGTGTCGATCGCCCCGACCTTCGTCGAGACGCCCATGACCCGGCCGATGTTCGCGCGGCCGGAGTTCGGCCAGTGGGTGCGCGAGCGCATTCCCGGCGGGCGGATCGGCAAGCCGGAGGAGGTCGCCGCCGCCGTGGTATTCGCCGCCTCCCCGGCCGCCTCCCTGCTTACCGGCACGAGCCTGGTGGTCGATGGCGGCTGGACAGCGCAGTGACCGGTTTTCCAAGCCTTTTCAGCCATTCGGGCCACGGCCCGATTGTCGCGGCACGCAACTTGCGGCGGCGCCTCGCCGGCAATCCGCCGGTGTAATAACCAGGAGCACGTATGAGCTTTATCGCATGGCTGATCGTCGGAGGTCTGCTCGGGTGGATTGCCAGCATGATCATGGGCACCAACGACAAGCAGGGGATTTTCCTCAACATCATCGTGGGTATCGTCGGCGCGTTCCTCGGCGGCCTGATCCTGGCGCCGCTGTTCGGCACCGGGACCATCAACCAGTACGACTTCAGCATCGGCTCGCTGCTGGTATCGCTGCTTGGCGCGGTAGTACTGCTTTTCATCGTGGGCCTGTTCCGCAGGCGGCGCCATCACGCGTAAGCAACCCCATTCGCAGCACCCGCCCTTCGCCCTCTGGACCGACGTCCTGACGCGGTCCGGGGGACGGCCGCGAATCGGCGTGATCCCCTCGCCCGATGCGCCGCCGCCGGAGGCCCCGCCCAAGGCAGCGCCGAGGCGGAAGGCCCGTGCGCGGTCAGCCAGAGCGAGGCGCCGATAATCCGGGAATTCGGGGTCAGGGTCGTAATTATTCAAAACGCGCAGCTCCGGAATAACTTACGACCCTGACCCCGAATTTTTGATCGCCCGCCACACCCGCTGCGGGCTCGCCGGCATGTCAAAGTGCTTCACCCCTGCGTCTTTCAGCGCATCCAGGATGGCGTTCATCACCGAGGTGAGCGCGCCGGCGCAGCCCGCTTCGCCGCAGCCCTTGACGCCGAGCGGGTTGGTGGTGGCGGGCACCGGGTGGCTCGAAAAGCCGATCGGCGCCTGGATGTCCCCGGCGCGCGGCATGGCGTAGTCCATGAAGGAGCCGGTGAGGAGCTGGCCGGCGTCGTCGTAGCGCGCGTCTTCCATGAGCGCCTGGCCCAGGCCCTGCACCACGCCGCCGTGCACCTGGCCCTCCACCAGCATCGGGTTGACGATCACGCCGAAGTCGTTCACCGAGCTGTAGCGCGCGATCTCGATGGCGCCGGTGTCCGGGTCCACTTCCACCTCGCACACGTGGCAGCCGTTGGGAAAGGAGGAAGGAATGACCTCGGTGACGTGTGCGACATCGAGGGCTTTGGGTTTTTGCCTTGAGAGATCCATCAGGCTGATCGAGCGGTCGGTGCCGGCCACGGTAAACCGCCCGTTCCGGAACTCGATGTCCTGGACAGCGGCCTCGAGGACCTCGCCGGCGAGCTCCTTGCCCTTGGCGATGACCTTGTCGGACGCCTGCGCGATGGCCGCGCCGCTCATCATCATCGAGCGCGAGCCGCCGCTGCCGCCGCCGGTCGACACCAGGTCCGAGTCGCCCTGCACCAGCCGGATGCGCTCGAACGGCACGCCGAGGCGCTCGGCGAGCACCTGCGCGAACGGCGACCAGTGCCCCTGCCCCTGGTCGAGGGTGCCGGTGGCGATCGTTACCGTGTCGTCGCCATCGAAGCGGATGAGGCCGAGCTCCTTGCCCGGCGGCGAGGTGGCTTCGAGGTACTGGCCGATGCCCAAGCCGCGCAGTTTGCCTTTCGCTTTGCTTTGTTTCTTCCGTTGCGGGAAGTTTTCGACATCGGCAGCTTCCAGTGCTTTCTCGAGGAGAGTCGGGAAATCGCCGCTGTCGTAGACTTGGCCGGAAGCCGCCTTGTACGGGATCTCTTCCCGCTTCACATGGTTCCGCCGGCGCAGCTCCAACCGGTCGATGCCCATTTCCTGGGCGGCCACGTCGATGAGCCGCTCCATGTAGTAGTTCGCTTCGGGCCGCCCCGCGCCGCGGTAAGGGCCGACCGGCGAAGTGTTGGTGAACATCACCCTGGAATGCACTTCGAGGAGCGGCGTGCGGTACACGCTCGGGCTGTTCTTCACCGCATTCAGCGTCGGCGGGTTCGGGCCGACCGGCATGAGGTAGGCGCCGACGTTGCCGTAGCCCGTGAGCCGCAGCGCGAGGAAACGCCCTTCCCGGTCGAGCGCGAGCTCGGCGGTCATCTCGGCGTCGCGGCCGTGCTGGTCGGAAACGAAGCTGCCGGAGCGCTCGTCGGTCCACTTCACCGGCCGGCCGAGCTCGCGCGCCGCGTGCGCGAGGCACACGTACTCCGGATAGATGAGGCCCTTCATGCCGAACGAGCCGCCGACGTTGTAGGTGCGCATGCGCACCTGCGCCTCGGCAACGCCGAGGATTTCGGCGAGCTGCTGCTTCTGGCGCGTCACGCCCTGGCCCGGCGCGACCAGCGTGAACTTTCCGTCCTCGAACTTGCAGATCGCCGCGCGCGGCTCCATCGGAGCGACGACGACGCGCGTATTTCGCAGCTCGAGCGTCGTTACATGAAAAGCACTCTTGAAGGCGGCAGCCACCTTCTCCGCATCCCCGTAGCGGAAATCCACCGCCACGTTGCCCGGCGCGTCGTCGTAGATCTGCGCCGCGCCGGCCTTCGCCGCGTCGCTCGCGAGCGCCGCCGCCGGCAGCGGCTCGATGTCGAGCTCCACCGCCTCGGCCGCGTCCTTCGCCTGCAGCGCCGTTTCCGCGACCACGAACGCCACCGGGTCGCCCACGAAGCGCACCTTGTCGATGGGCAGCGAAGGCCGCGCCGGCTTCTTCAGCCCGGGGATGTCGAGCTGACACTTGTGCATGCCGTAGTGCTTCATATCCTGGCCGGTATAGACGGCGAGCACGCCCGGCATCCGCTTGGCCTTTTCAGTCGCGATGCCGCGCAGAACACCGTGCGCGTACTGGCTTCTCACGATGTACGCGTACGCCTGCCCGGGCTCGTTGAGGTCGTCCGTGTAGCGGCCCTGGCCGCGAAGCAGGATGGGATCTTCGGTACGGGGAACCGGCTCGCCGATGCGCATGCCGCGATTATTGCAAGCCGAAATCGCGGTCAGCGGGCGATTTCACAGCACCCGACAGCAGCGCGGCGAGCGCCGCGGCGTCCACCGGCTTGGTGAGATGATGGTCGAAGCCGGCTTCCGCGGCGCGCGCCTTGTCGCGCTGCTGGCCCCAGCCGGTGAGGGCAATGAGCATCACGCCGCGTCCCCACTCGGCCCGGCGTGCCTGGCTCGCGACATCGTAGCCGTTGACCCGCGGCATGCCGATGTCCAGGACGATGGCGTGCGGACGGAACTGCGGCGCAGCGCGCAGCGCCTGCTCGCCGTCATAGGCGACACGCACCTCGTGCCCCATGAGCCGCAGGATCACCGCCAGGCTGTCCGCGGCATCGCGGTTGTCATCGGCCACGAGCACCCGGCGCGCCCCCTCGGCGGGCGAAGCCCCGACGGGTGCTGAGGGCTGCGTCGCCGGCGCCTGGCCGGCCGGCAGGCGCACGACGAACTCGGCGCCGCGGCCCGGCCCTTCGCTCTTCGCCTCGATGCTGCCGCCGTGGCGCTCCACCAGGCCGCGCACCAGCGCGAGGCCGATGCCCAGTCCGCCGCCCGAGCGCTCGAGCGCCGGCTTGGCCTGCGAGAACATCTCGAAGAGCTTCGGCAGCTGCTCGCGCGCGATGCCGATGCCGTCGTCGCGCACGCTCAGCTCGACCCACCCGCGCGCGCGCCGGCCGGTCAGCCAGGCATGGCCGCCGCGCGGCGTGTACTTGGCGGCGTTGCCGAGCAGGTTGACCATGATCTGCACCAGCCGCGTCGGATCGGCCTCGAGGTAGATCGGCGAGGCCGGCAGATCGACCTCGAGCGTCACGCCGGCTTCGGCGAGCATCGGCTGCGTCGCCTCCACCGCCCAGCGCACCGCGGCGCCGAGCTCCACCGCTTCCTTGCGCAGCTGCAGCTCCCCGTGCGTGATGCGCCCCACCTCGAGCAGGTCGTCCACCAGCCGCGTCATGTGCAGCGCCTGGCGCTCGATGATGTCGCGCGCCGCCCGCGCGGTGCCCTCCGGTAGCCCCTCGCGCTTCAGCAGCTCGGCCGCCGTGCGGATCGGCGCGAGCGGGTTGCGCAGCTCGTGGGCCAGCGTGGCGAGGAACTCGTCCTTGCGCCGATCGGCTTCCGCGAGCTCGCGGTTCTGCGCCCGCAGGTCGCCCTGCAGGGCGCCGATCACGCCCGTGGTGAGGCGCGTCAGCACGGCGGCGCGCCAAAGCGCGAGCGCCGCGGCGATCGCCAGCGCGATCGCGACGCCGACTGCCAGGGCGAACGCGGTGCGCCGGCCGGGCGCGTCCACCACGCCTCCCGAGGTGACGAGATTGATGGACCAGCCCGAAAGGTCCGAGCGATGAAACGCCACCACCACGTCCGGGTCGAGCAGCCCCGCGCCGCGCACCGTGCCGCCCGGGCGGCTCGCCAGCAGGTCGCGGAACCAGGGCTGCACCGGCTGGCCGGCGAGGCGCTCGGCGTCCTGGGTGCGCGCGAGCACCACGTGGTTGCGGTCGATGATCGAGGCGATGAAGCCCTGCGGCGCGCGCTCGGTCAGCCAGCGCGACCAGTACTGGTAGTTCATAGTGACGCCGATCACGTAGCGCACTTCGCCGTCGATCGCCACGGGGTAGTTCATGTACATGAGCCAATCGGTGTCGACGCGGCCCTGCAGCGCGTTCGAAACGTAAGGCTGGCGGGTTCGCGTGGCGGCCAACGGACCTTCCGGCTGGGGAAACGGCGGCAGCTTGGTGCCGAATGGCCGCATAAGGTTGAACAGGTGCTCGCCGCTGGGGGAGAGCAGTAGCACGTTGTTCCACAGGCCGAGGCTGTCGCGCATGTCCCTGGCGTCGGCGTAGAACCGGGCCAGCTCGCCGCTGCGCAGCGACTCGCTGCGCGACAGCGCCTGCATCGCGGTGATCGAGCGACTGAGCTCGGCGTCGAGCGCCGCCGAGAGCAGCCGGGCGTGCTCGTGCAGCGCCTGCTCGGTGCGCTCGCGGTCCTCCCGCACGAGCAGCACGGTGAGCGTCACGGCGAGCGCGAGCAGCGGCAACAGCGCGCCCAGGACCAGCAGCAGGAGGTGTCTTTTCAGTCGAATCAACCGGCGGCATTATGGCCGCCGTCTTCTACAATCGATGCCCGGAATTTCCCTACGCTGACAATTCGGGGTCAGGGTCGTAATTATTCAAACGCATAGCTCGGGAATAATTACGACCCTGACCCCGAATTCTTACTGATAGTCGTAGATCGGCGCGTCGCTCGCGTTGGCGGCGACGTCCGGGTAGGGCAGGCGATATTCGGATTGCGGCTTGGGCGCTTCGACGTACGGCGCTTCGTACTGTGGCAGGCAGCCGGCGAGCGCGAGTACCAGCAATGCACTTGCGATTCTTCTCATGGGATTCCTCCTTGTCAGGGAAGGAGTCAGGATGCCCGGCCGCGGTATCCAGCCGATTTCGCGCTATCGCCGATTGGTTCCCGGTTTGTTGCAGAATTCGGGGTCAGCGCAATTCGGGGTCAGGGTCGTAATCAAGACGCAGCGTCACCGCGCGCATGCTTAATTGCGACCCTGAGCTGACCCGGGTTCTCCGGACACCTTTAATTGGGGCAAAAATAGCCCCGGGGAGGTGTCATTGGCAATGGACGAAGGCGAGAAG
>Ga0247825_10000337_pt1 | contig 29343 bp, 27 predicted proteins | sample 13C_Vanillin_Day_FD_194413 | JGI IMG/M metagenome (GOLD analysis project Ga0247825, IMG submission 194413) | Soil microbial communities from agricultural site in Penn Yan, New York, United States - 13C_Vanillin_Day48 | ecosystem: Environmental > Terrestrial > Soil > Agricultural land | place... | reverse complement strand
ACGATCGCCTCACGGCTGCCCACGAGATCCTGGATTTCCTTGCGTTTTACCCCGGATTCGCTGACCAGGATCGCCACCGGCGTTGCCAGTGCGACGAGGTGCGGACCTTCGACGAGGGCGCGCCGCTCCTTGCGGCGCAGGCGCGCGTCCTGCACGAGCCTTGCCCAGCGCTTGACGCGCGGGTTGTCCCGCGAGGTGATCAATCCTTCTTCTTCCGCGCCTCGCGCAGCAGCCGGTAGCTGCGCACGCGCATCGGCTCGGCCATCGCGCCCCATCTCTCGGCGAAGAGGTCTTTCTGGAACACCCCGACCGGGTAGAAGCTCTTGCGATGCAGCTCGCAGGGCCCGAGGCGCCCGAGGCGGTCCAGATGCTCGGGGGTCGAGTAGCCCTTGTGTCTGTCGAACCCGTATTGCGGGAAGCGCTCGTGCAGCCGCGCCATCTCGGCGTCGCGCTCGGTCTTGGCGAGGATCGAGGCGGCGGAGATCATGCGGTGCGTGGCGTCGCCGTCGACAAAGGCGCGCGCCGGGCACGGCAGCTCCGGGCAGTGCTGCCCGTCGATCCAGGCCTCCTGCGGCGCCACCGGCAGCCCCTCGACGGCGCGGCGCATCGCCAGCATGGCGGCGCGGAAGATGTTCAGGCGGTCGATCTCCTCCACGCTCGCCCAGGCCACCGACCAGGCGACCGCCCGCTCTTTGATCCGCCCTGCCAGCACTTCCCTTTTTTCTGCCGTCAGGACCTTGGAGTCAGCGAGCCCGTTCACTCGGCGCTCGGGGTTGAGGATCACCGCAGCGGCATAGACCGGGCCGGCAAGGGGTCCCCTTCCCGCTTCGTCTACACCGCAAACAAGAATCATCGATTTAAAACCTGAAGAACAGCGTCCGCCGCCTTCTCCGCGGTGTTCTGGCGCAGCAGGTGGTGGAACTCGGTAAAGCGCTCGACCTGGCGGCGCTGGGCCGCGCCGTCGCGCAGGAGCGCGAGGAGCGCCGCGGAAAGCGCCGCCGGCGTGGCGTCGCCCTGCAGGAGCTCCGGCACCAGCTTCTCCCCTGCCAGCACGTTCGGCATGCCGACGTAGGGCAGGTAGAGCATCGAGCGCATCAGGGCCCATGTTAGCGGAGACTGCCGGTAGGCGATGACCATCGGCGTCTTGAAGAGCGCCGCCTCGAGCGTCGCCGTGCCGCTCGCCACGAGAGCCAGGTCCGCCGCGGCGAGCGCCTCGTGCGAATGGCCGAAGAGCAGGGTGAGCGGCAGGTCGGTGCGCTGGTGCTCGTGCACCGCGCGCTCGAACATGTCGCGCGTCTCGCGCGTCACGGTCGGGCACACGAAGTGCACGTCGTGCACTTCCTGGCGGAAGCGGTGGGCGGCGAGGAGGAACGCCGCGCCCATGTGCTGCAGTTCCGAGCGCCGGCTGCCGGGCAGCAGGGCGACGATCAGCTTGCGCGCGGGCAGCCGCAGCTGCGCGCGCGCCTCGGCCTTGCCCGGGACGAGCGGGATGATGTCGGCGAGCGGATGGCCCACATAGGTGACCGGCACGCCGGCCTTCTCGTAGAGCGGCGCCTCGAAGGGAAACATCACCAGGATGCGGCTCACCGAGCGCGCCACGCGCTTCACCCGCCAGCGGCGCCACGCCCACACCGAGGGGCTGACGTAGTGCACGGTGGGGATGCCGGCGTCCTTCAGCCGGCGCTCCAGGCCCAGGTTGAAGTCGGAGGAGTCGACGCCGATGAAGAGGTCGGGCCGCTCGGCGATCAGCGCCGAGCCCAGCCGCCGGCGGATGGACATGATCTCGCGGTAGTGGCGCAGCGCCTCGGCGTAGCCGCGCACCGAGAGCTTGTCCATCGGGTATTGCGACTCGAAGCCCTGCGCCGCCATCTTCGGCCCGCCGATGCCGGCGAACAGGATCGGCCTGCGGCGGGCCTTCAGGGCGGCCATGAGGTGCGCGCCGATCTGGTCCCCCGAGGCCTCGCCGGCCACCATGCCGACGCGCAGGACATCGCTCACTAACGGATGATTCCGCGTTTGCTTTTCGAGAGGAAATCCAGCAACTCGCGCACTTCCTGGCAGTCGGCCACCTGCGCCTCGAGCTGGCGCCGCGACTCTTCCAGGCTGAGGCCCTTGCGGTAGAGCGTGCGGTAGGCGCGCTTCAGGCCGTTGATCGTCTCCGGCGTGAAGCCGCGGCGCTTCAGCCCTTCGCTGTTGATGCCGTAGGGCTGCGCCATGTTGCCTGCGGCGGTGACGAAGGGCGGCAGGTCCTGCGGCAGGTAGGTGCCCATGCCGGTGAACGCGTGCGCGCCGATGTGCACGAACTGGTGCACCAGCGTGGTGGCGCCGAAGATCGCCCAGTCGCCCACCGTCACGTGGCCGGCGAGCTGGCAGGCGTTGGCGAAGATGGTCTTGTTGCCGATCTGGCAGTCGTGCGCGAAGTGCACGTAAGCCATGATCCAGTTGTCGTCGCCGACGCGCGTGACGCCGGCGTCGAGCGCGGTGCCGCGGTTGATGGTGACGTACTCGCGGATGGTGTTGCGCGCGCCGATCTCGACCGCGGTGTCCTCGCCGGCGTACTTCTTGTCCTGCGGCGGCGCGCCGATCGAGGCGAAGTGGAAGATCTTGTTGCCCGCGCCGATGCGCGTGCGCCCGTCGAGCACCACGTGCGCGCCGATCCAGCTCCCCTCGCCCACCTCGACCTTGGGGCCGATGACCGAGTAGGGCCCGACCTCCACGCCGGCCGCCAGCCGGGCCTCGGGGTGGACGATCGCCGTGGGGTGGATCGCGGCGCTCATGCCGGCTCGATGGCGCGCATCGAGCACAGGATGGTGGCCTCGGCGACCACCTTGCCCTCCACGCGCGCCTCGCAGCGGAAGCGGCTGATGCCGCGCAGGTGGCGCTCGAGATGCACCTCGATCTCGAGCTGGTCGCCCGGCACCACCGGCTTCTTGAAGCGGGCATTGTCGATGCCGACGTAGTAGTAGACGGTCTTCTCGTCGGGCCGCGTGCCCGCCGTGCGGAACACCAGCACGCCGGCGGCCTGCGCCATCGCCTCGAGGATGAGCACCCCCGGCATGATCGGGCGGTGCGGAAAGTGCCCGGGGAAGTAAGGCTCGTTCACCGAGACGTTCTTCAGCGCGACGATGCGCTTGCCCGGCTCGCATTCCTTCACCCGGTCGATCATCAGCAGCGGGTAGCGCTGCGGCAGGTGCGCGAGCACCTCGTTCACGTCCATCTCAGCCATCGCGTTTTCCTTTGCGGCGCAGGCCCGCGGCGCTGCGCGTCCATGAAGCGTGCTCGTCGAAGGGATAGATGCCGGTGTAGGTGCCTGCCTTGAGGATCGAGCGGGAGATGAGCGTCCCGGCCGAAACATGCACGTGGTCGACGATGCGCAGGTGGCCGAGGATCACCGCCGCCCCGCCGATGGTGCAGTGCCGGCCGATGTCGGCGCTGCCCGCCACGCCGGCGCAGCCGGCGATGGCGGTGTGCGCGCCGACGCGCACGTTGTGCGCGATCTGCACCAGGTTGTCGAGCTTCACGCCCTCCTCGAGCACCGTGTCGTCCAGGGCGCCGCGGTCGATGGTGGTGTTGGCGCCGATCTCCACGTCGTCGCCGATGCGCACCGCGCCGATCTGCGGGATCTTCACCCAGCGGCCTTGCTCCTGGGCGATGCCGAAGCCGTCGGCGCCGATGACCGCCCCGGCATGCACGATCACGCGGCGCCCGAGGGAGCAGCCGGGATAGACGACCACGCGCGGGTAAAGGCAGCTGTCGTCGCCGATGCTGACCCCCTCACCCACCACGCAGCCGGCCCCGATCGAGACTCTCTCTCCCAATTTTGCTTTCGGGGACACGACGGCCGTCGGATGCACACCAGGGGCCTGCGTCGCGACCGGGTTGAAGAGCTGCGACACCTTCGCGAAGTAGGCGTACGGCGCGTCGCACACGATGCGCGGCAGCCCGGTGAGCTGCTCGTGCTCCGCGGCGAGGATAACCGCCGCGGCGCGCGTTCCGCTCAGCTTCGACTTGAGTTTGTCGCTCGACAGGAAAGCGATCTGACCTGCCCCCGCATTGTCCAGCGAGCCGACCTGGCGGATCAGCGTGGCGGGGTCGCCGGCGAGGCGGCCGCCGAGGCGCGCGACGATCTCTCCGAGGGTGAGCGCCCCGGGCATGCCGTCACTTCGCGGGCGGCTTGGCGTCCAGCGCCTTGATCACCTTGTCGGTGATGTCGATGCGCTGGCTCGCGTACACGGCGTCCTGGAAGATGATGTCGAACTTCTCCTGCTCGGCGATCTGCCGGATGATGCGGTTCGCCTGCTCGATGACCTGCGCCAGCTCCTCGTTGCGCCGCTGGTTCAGGTCCTCGCGGAACTCGCGCTGCTTGCGCTGGAAGTCGCGGTTCAGCTCGCCGAACTCGCGTTCCTTGTTGCGCCGCTGCGTCTCGCCCATGGTGACGCCGTTGCGGTCGATGTCGTCCTGCATGCGCTTCAGCTGGTCGGCGATGCGGGCGAGCTCCTGGTCGCGCTTCTGGAACTCCGCCTCGATGCGCTTCTGCGCGCGCGTCGCCGGCTGCGACTCCGAGAGCACGCGCTGGGTGTTGACGAAGCCGAACTTGGACTGGGCCGCCGCGGGCAGCGCCGGCAGGACCAGGGACAGCAGCAGGATTGTTCTCAGAATCATTTCTTGCAGCTTCAGAAACCGTAGCCGAAGGTGAATTGTAGCCTCTGGATGCGGTCCCCGCTTTCGGCGTTCAGGGGATGGGCGAAGGACAGGCGCAGCGGGCCGAACGGCGAGGACCAGAACAGCGCCAGCCCCGTCGAGTAGCGCAGGTCCGAGGGCTCGTACTTATTGGCGTACACCTGCCCCGCGTCGACGAACGCGGCGAGGCGCAGCGACGGATCGCGGTTGGCGCCCGGCATGGGGAAGAGGAGCTCCGCGCTGCCGGTGAGCTTGCGGTTGCCGCCCGTGGCGTTGCCGAGCTCGTCGCGCGGCCCGAGGGAAAAGGAGCGGTAGCCGCGCACCGAGTTGGGGCCGCCGACGAAGAAGTTCTTGAAGAACGGCAGCGGCCGGTTGCCGTAGCCTGCGGCGTAGCCCAGCTCGCCCCCGAGCGAGAGCGTGAGGTCCCTGGTCAGCGGGTAGTACCACTGGTGCTGGTAGCCGAAGCGGTAGTACTGGAGGTCGCCGCCCGCAAGCTCGGTGCTCGCGCGCAGGTAGGTGCCGGAGGTGACGCGGATCAGGCTGTCGCGGGTGTCGCGCGCGACCCCGGCGGTCGCCGCGCCGTAGGCGTACTCGTTGCCGAAGTCGCGCACGAAATTGATGTACTGCAGCGGGCTGTTCGAGAAGGTGGTGAGCTTGACCGACTCGAGGTTGGCGCCGAAGTCGACCGTCACCACCTCCGAGACCGGGTAGCCGAACTTCACCCCGCCGCCCACGGCGTTGGTGGCGTACGGGCTGACGTCGAGGCTGGTGGCGTCGGTCTCGCGCTTGTAGACGTCGAAGCCGCGGCTCACGCCGTCGACCGTGTAGTAGGGGTCGAGGTAGGAGATCGAGTAGACGGTGTTCACCCGCCCGCTGTTGACGTTGAGCGAGAGGTACTTGCCGGTGCCGAAGACGTTCGACTGCGTGAGCGAGGCCGACAGCGCGACGTCCTCCACGCTCGAGAAGCCGATGCCGAGCAGCACCGCGCCGGTCGGCTTCTCCTTCACGTTGAAGACCACGTCGACCTGGTCCGGGTTGCCCTCGACCGGGTGCGTCTCCACGCCCACCTCGGAGAAGAACTGCGTGCGGTCGATGCGCCGGCGCGAGAGCTGGATCTTGGAGGCGTCGTAGAAGGCGCCCTCGAGCTGGCGCATCTCGCGGCGCACCACCTCGTCGCGCGTCTTGGTGTTGCCGGAGACGTCGATGCGGCGCACGTACACGCGCCGGCCGGGGTCGATCACGATGTTGAAGTCGACGGTGCGCTTTTCCTTGTCGAGCTCGGGGATGGCGTTGGCGTTGGCGAAGGCGTAGCCCTCGTTGCCGAGGCGATCGGCGATGGCCTTGGTGCTCGCCGCGAGCTTCTCGCGCGAGAACACGTCGCCGGGCTTGAGCTGGATCAGCTTCTCCAGCTCCTCGCGCGGCAGCAGCATCTGGCCGGAGAGCTGCACCCGCGAGACGGTGTACTTCTCGCCTTCCTTCAGGTTGACGGTGATGTAGATGTCGCGGCGGTCGGGCGTGATCGACACCTGCGTGGAGTCGACGCCGAAGTCGAGGTAGCCGCGGTTCTGGTAGAAGGAGCGCAGCGCCTCGAGGTCGGCGGCGAGGCGCTCGCGCGAGTAGCGGTCGTGCTTGGTGTACCAGGTGAGCCAGCCCGGCGTGCGCAGGGTGAACTGCGACAGCAGCTCCGCCTCGGGAAACGCCGCTGCGCCGACGATGTTGATGCCGCGGATCTTCGCCGTCTCGCCCTCGGTCACGGCGATGTTGATGCCGACGCGGTTCCTCTCGAGCGGCGTCACGGTGGTCTGCACCTCGGCGCCGTAGAGGCCGCGCGACAGGTACTGGCGCTTGATCTCCTTCTCCGCGTTCTCGAGCGCCGAGCGGTCGAAGATGCGCCCCTCGGCCATGCCGAGCTCGCGCAGCGCCTTCCTCAGGTTGTCGGGCTCGAACTCGCGCATGCCGGAAAAGTCGATCTGCGCGATGGCCGGGCGCTCGCGCACGAACACCACCAGCACCTCGTTCTCGGTCTCGAGGCGCACGTCCTGGAAGAAGCCGGTGGCGTAGAGCGCGCGCAGCGCCGCCTGCGCCTTCTGCTCGTCGATGGTGTCGCCGACCTTCACCGGCAGGTAGCTGAAGACCGTGCCGGGCTCGGTGCGCTGCAGGCCCTCGACGCGGATGTCCTTCACGACGAAGGGCGCGAAGGCCTGCGCCGCCGCCGGGGCGGCCGCCGCGGCCAGGAGCGCGGCGAGCACCGCGGCGATGACGCCAGTGCGAAGCATTCAGCCGGTCAGCAGGCGATTCAGGTCGTTGTAGAACGCGAAGGCCATCATCACCAGGAGCAGCGCCAGACCGACGCGCTGCCCGAGCTCCATGGCCCGCTCGGACACGGGCCTGCCCTTCACGATCTCGATCAGATAGTACATGAGGTGCCCGCCGTCGAGCAGCGGGATCGGCAGCAGGTTCAGCACGCCGAGGCTGATGCTGATCAGCGCGAGGAAGGTGAGGTACGAGATCCAGCCGAGGCTCGCCGACTGCCCGGCGAAATCGGCGATCGTGACCGGCCCGGAGAGGTGCTTCCACGAGACTTCGCCGATCAGCATGCGCCCGAGCATCTTCAGGCTGAACACCGAGATGTCGACGGTCCTCGCGACCGCGCGCGAGAGGCTGTCGAGCGGTCCGTGCTGCACGCGCACCAGCATCTTCTCGGCATGCGCCGGCGGCACATGCGGTCCTGCGCCGATGCGCCCGATGCGCGCATCGCCCGCGCTCACCACGTCGGGGACCACCTCGAGCGAGCGCGTCGTGCCGTCGCGCTCGACGCTGAGAGGCAGCGGCACGCCGGGATGCGCGCGCACCGCGGTCACCAGCGCCTCCCACGAGTCCACCGGCCGGTTTGCCGCGCGGACCACGCGATCGCCGGGCGCGAGCCCGGCGCGCTCCGCGGGGCCGCCCGCGACGATCTGGCCCAGCACCGGCTCGAGCGCCGGCCGGTACAGGCGCAGCCCGATGCGCTCGAGCGCGTCGGCCTCCACCTCCGCGGCCGGGTAGTTGCGCAGGTCGAGCGTGGCGACGGCGATATGGCCGCGCTCGTTGATGGTCTCCAGCCGCACCCGCTCGCGCTGCAGCGCCGCCTGCAGCACGCGCCAGCGCACTTCCTGCCAGGTCGCGACCGTGTCGCCGTCGACTGCACGCACCGTGTCGCCCGAGCGCAGCCCCGCCGCCGCGGCGACGCTCGCGGCCGGCGGCTCGGCGAGCACCGGGCGCGCTTCCGGCACGCCGTGCATGTAGAGCCCCGCGTACACCAGCACGGCGAAGATGAAATTGAACAGCGGGCCGGCGACGACGATGAAGAAGCGCTTCCAGACGCTCTGTCGGTTGAAGGCGCGGCCGGCTTCCGCCGGTGCCACCTCCCCTTCGCGCTCGTCGAGCATCTTCACGTAGCCGCCGAAAGGCACCGCGGCGATCGACCACTCGGTGCGGTCGGCGCCCAGGCGCCAGGTGGCGAGCGGCCTGCCGAAGCCGACCGAGAAGCGCAGCACCTTGACGCGGCACAGGCGCGCCGCGAGGTAGTGGCCGTACTCGTGCACGACGATCAGCACGCCGAGCGCGACGATGAAGGCGACGATGGTGTGGAGCAGGCTCATGCGGCGAGGGCGAGCACCTGCGCACCGGCGGCGCGGCGCGCATCGGCGTCCGCGGCAAGGACGGCCTCGAGCTCGTCCGCCGCCTGCGCCTGCACGCGCTCAAGGGTGCTTTGAATAACCTTGGAAATTCCCGTGAACGGCAGGCGGCGCGCCAGGAACGCGGCGACGGCGACCTCGTTGGCGGCGTTCAGCACGGCGGGCGCGGTGCCGCCGGCGCGCAGGGCCGCATAGGCGAGCTGCAGGCAGGGGAAGCGCGACGGATCGGGTTTTTCAAAAGACAAATTCCTTACCGAGGAAAGATCCAATGGCTGGGCGCCGGACTCGATGCGCTCGGGATGGGCGAGCGCGTGGGCGATCGGCACGCGCATGTCGGGATTGGAGAGCTGCGCGAGCATCGAGCCGTCCACGTACTCGACCAGCGAATGCACGATGCTCTGCGCGTGGATCAGCACCTCGATGCGCTCGGGCGGCAGGTCGAACAGCCAGCGCGCCTCGATGACCTCCAGCCCCTTGTTCATCATGGTGGCCGAGTCGACCGAGATCTTGCGGCCCATCACCCAGTTGGGGTGGGCGCACGCCTGCTCCGGCGTGACCCCTTCCAGGCTCTCGAGCGGCGCCAGGCGGAAAGGCCCGCCGGACGCGGTGAGCACGATCTTCCTCACCGAGCGGCTTTCGGAAAAGCACTGGAACACGGCGTTGTGCTCGCTGTCCACGGGCAGGAGCTGCGCGCCGGCTTCGCGCGCGACACGCATCACCAGGCGGCCGGCCATGACCAGCGCCTCCTTGTTGGCGAGCAGCACGCGCTTGCCCGCGCGCGCGGCGGCGAGCGTGGAGGCGAGGCCGGCGGCGCCGACGATCCCGGCCATGACCGCGTGGCAGTCGGGATGCGCCACGACCCGGTCGATCGCCGCGTGGCCCGGCAGGAGCTCCACGCCGTGCTGCGCAAACCGACTTTCCAGATTCCTATCGATCGAGATTCCCGAAAGCACCGCGTAGCGCGGCCGGTGGGTCCGGCACAGCTCGAGCAGCGCATCGGCCGACGCGTTGGCGGTGAGCGCGAATACCCTGTAGCGCGCAGGGTGACGCGCGATCACATCCAGGGTGCTCGCCCCGATCGAGCCCGTGGCGCCGAGTACTGCGATATTCATGCTGTTATTTTCCTACGATCCAGGGCGCGAGCGCCGCGGCGATCGGCAGGGTCGAGGTGGCGCTGTCGATGCGGTCGAGGATGCCGCCGTGGCCGGGCAGCAGCGCGCCGCTGTCCTTGACCGAGGCCTGGCGCTTGGCCGCGGATTCGAACAGGTCGCCGACGATGCTCAGCACGCCCAGCAGCCCTGCCGCAGCCACGAATGGTGCCCACGCGATGCTTCTCGCGAAAAAGAGGAGGATTAAAGCATAGGCGAGCACGGCGGCGAGCCCGCCGGCGGCGCCCTCCCAGGTCTTGCCCGGGCTGATCGACGGCGCGAGCTTGTGGCGTCCCCAGCGCATGCCGGCGAAGTACGCGGCGGTGTCGGCGATCCACGTGAGGACGAGCACGGCGAGCACCTGCTGCGCCGGCAGCGTCGCCATCGCGAGCCCGGCGGGGAGCAGGACCACGACCCCCGCGAGCGCCAGGATGCGCTTGTGGCCCGCGGTGACGCCCCGCCACAGCCACAACGGCGCGATCAGCAGCCAGAACGCCGCGGCAAGCAGGAACCACCCCTGGTCAGGTTTCATCAACAGAAAGATGCCGGCAAGGGCGGCAGCGAAGAGCGCCGCCTGCACGCCGCACAGGCGCGCCCACTCGTAGGCGGCCGCGGCGATGAGCAGCGCAACCAGGCCCTTCAGCCACGGCGCGGGAAGGAAAAAGAGCGCTCCGAGCAGCGCCGCGATGAGGACCGCGGCGGTCGCGACGCGCGCGGCCAGCGGGCTCAGGCGACCTCGGCCCGCTTCGCGTCCTGGAGCTGGTCGCTGGTGCGGCCGAAGCGGCGCTCGCGGCGCCGGTACGAGGCGATCGCCTCGTCGAGCGCCGCGGCGCCGAAGTCCGGCCACAGCGTCTCGGTGAAATAGAGCTCGGTGTAGGCGAGCTGCCAGAGCAGGAAGTTGCTGATGCGCTGCTCCCCGCCGGTGCGGATGAACAGATCGGGCTCCGGCGCATAGCTCATGGCGAGATAAGGCGACAGCGCGGTTTCATCGATTGCTTCGACTGATTTCTTGTCTTTGAGAAGAGCGCTCAAGGCCTGCATGATGTCCCAGCGGCCGCCGTAGTTCGCGGCGACGGTGAGGGTGAGCTGGCGGTTCTCCGCGGTGAGGCGCTCGCCCTGCTCGATCAGGCGCCGGATCTTCGGGTCGAAGCGGGTGGTGTCGCCCACCACCTTGAGGCGCACCCCGCTCTTGTGCAGCTTCTCGACCTCGCTCGACAGCGCCGCCTGGAAGAGCTGCATCAGCAGCGCCACCTCCTCGGCGGGGCGGCGCCAGTTCTCGGAGCTGAAGGCGAACAGCGTCAGGAACTCGATGCCGCGCTCGGCGCAGCCGCGCACCGTGGCGCGCACCGCCTCGACGCCGCGGCGGTGCCCGGCGATGCGCGGCAGGCGGCGGCCCTTCGCCCAGCGGCCGTTGCCGTCCATGATGATCGCGACGTGGCGCGGCACGTCGCCGGCGGCCGGGATCTCGCGCGTGGAGCTGGCGTGGCTCATACGGCGAGCAGCTCCGCTTCCTTCTGCTGCAGCAGCCTGTCGATGTCGGCGATGTGCCGGTCGGTCATCTTCTGCACCTCGTCCTGGGCGCGGCGCTCGTCGTTCTCGGAGACTTCCTTCTTCTTCAGCGCCTCTTTCAGGTGGTGGATGGCGTCGCGGCGCAGGTTGCGCACCGCCACGCGGGCGTTCTCGGCCTCGTGCTTCACCACCTTGATCAATTCCTTGCGCCGGTCCTCGGTCAGCGCCGGCATCGGCACGCGGATGGTCTCTCCCGAGCTGGCCGGGTTCAGCCCCAGGTCGGAATCGCGGATCGCCTTCTCGATCGGCTGGGTCATCTTCTTCTCGAAGGGCGTGACGCCGATGGTCCGCGCGTCGATCAGGATCACCTTGGCGACCTGCGCGAGCGGCGTCTGCGCGCCGTAGTAGTCGACGCTGATGTGATCGAGCAGGCCGGTGTGCGCGCGGCCGGTGCGCACCTTGGCCAGGTCGGCCTTGAACGCCTGCACGCTCTTGTCCATCTTCTGCTCGGTGTTCTTCTTCAGCTCCGCAATCACCATGGCGGCCTCCGCGCAATCATACGTGAACCAGCGTGCCCTCGTCCTCGCCCAGCACCACCCGCCGCAGCGCGTCCTTCTTGAAGATGTTGAACACGCTGATCGGCAGCTTCTGGTCGCGGCACAGCGTCAGCGCGGTGGCGTCCATGACCTTCAGCTTCTTGTTGATCGCCTCGTCGAAGCTGATGCGGCTGTAGCGCTCGGCCTTCGGGTCGCGGTGCGGGTCGGCGGTGTACACGCCGTCGACCTTGGTCGCCTTGATGACGATCTCGGCGCCCATCTCGCTGCCGCGCAGCGCCGCCGCGGTGTCTGTGGTGAAGAAGGGATTGCCGGTGCCGGCGGCGAAGATCACCACCTTGCCCTCCTCCAGGTAGCGGATCGCCTTGCCGCGGATGTAGGGCTCGACCACCTGCTCGATGTTGAGCGCCGACTGCACGCGGCTCGCCAGCCCGGCGCGGCGCATGGCGTCCTGCAGCGCGAGCGCGTTCATGACCGTGGCGAGCATGCCCATGTAGTCGGCCGTGGCGCGGTCCATGCCGGCCGCGCCCGGCGCCACGCCGCGGAAGATGTTGCCCCCGCCGATGACCACGCCCAGCTCGACGCCCAGGCGCGCCACCTGCGCGATCTCGGCGACGATCGCGTCGATCGTCTGCCGGTTGATGCCGAACGGATCCTCTCCCATCAGGGCCTCCCCTGACAGCTTGAGCAGAATCCGCTTGTATTTAGGAGTCACTGCGGGGAGTCAATGTGCCTTTCCGGCCTGCGCCATGACTTCCGCGGCGAAGTCGCCCGACTTCTTCTCGATGCCTTCGCCGACCACGAAGAAGGCATAGGCATGGACCTTGGCCTTTTTCGCCGCCAGCATCTTCTCCACCGTCTGCTTGTCGTCCTTCACGAACGGCTGGCCGAGCAGCGTGATCTCGCCTAGGAACTTGTTCACCGCGCCCTCGACCATCTTCGCCACGATCTCGGCCGGCTTGCCGGACTCCTTCGCGCGCGCCTCGTGGATCTTGCGCTCCTGGGACACGACCTCCTGGGGCACGTCGCCCTTGGCGAGGTGCTTCGGCTTGCCGAACGCGATGTGCATGGCGAGGTCCTTGCCCACTTCCTCGGGGCCCTCGTAGTCGACCAGCACGCCGATCTTGGCGCCGGCGTGCAGGTACAGGGCGAGCTTGCCCTTGGCCTGCATGCGCTGGTAGCGCCGGATGCTGATGTTCTCTCCGAGCTTCTGCACCAGCGCCTGGCGCTTCTGCTCCTCGGCTTCGCCGGGCTCGCGGCTGGCTGCGGTCTGCGCGAGCGACCGGGCGAACGCCACGAAATCGTCGTTCTTGGCGACGAAGTCGGTCTCGCAGTTGAGCTCTACGAGCGACCCGCTCTTGCCGTCGCCCGAGAGCCAGGCGCCGATCACGCCTTCGGCGGCGATGCGCCCGGCCGCCTTGCTCGCCTTGGCGCCGCTCTTGATGCGCAGCAGCTCCTCGGCCTTGTCGAGGTCGCCGCTGGTCTCCGTCAGCGCCTTCTTGCAGTCCATCATCGGGAGCCCGGTGCGTTCGCGCAGCTCTTTCACCAGGCCTGCTGTGATCTCCGCCATTACTTTCGCTCCATCAGATTGAAAAAAAGGGGCACGAGGCCCCTTTGGAGGATGTGCAAGGCAATCTACTGCCCCGACTCATCCTCTTCCACCTCGACGAACTCGTCGCGCGAGGCGGCCACGACCTCCTCGAGGGACTGGCTGCGGCCCTCGAGTACCGCGTCGGCAATGCCGCGCGCGTACAGGCGGATCGCCCGGCTCGAGTCGTCGTTGCCGGGAATGATGTAGTCGATGCCCTCGGGCGAGTGGTTGGTATCGACGACGCCGACCACGGGCACGCCCAGCTTCACCGCCTCGGCCACCGCACCCTTCTGGTAGCCGACGTCGATCACGAACAGCGCATCGGGCAGCGCGGTGAGCTCCTTGATGCCGCCCAGCGAGCGCTGCAGCTTCTGCAGCTCGCGCTGCAGCCCAAGCGCCTCCTTCTTGGAGATGCGCTCGAAGGTGCCGTCCGCGGTCATCTGCTCCATCTCCTTCAGGCGCTTGATGGACTGCTTCACTGTCTTGAAGTTCGTCAGCATGCCGCCCAGCCAGCGGTGGTCGACGAACGGCATGGCGGCGCGCTGCGCCTCCTCGCGGATGATGTCGCGGGCCTGGCGCTTGGTGCCGACGAAAAGCAGCGTGCCCCGGTTGGCGGCCAGCTGGCGCACGAATTTCAGCGCCTCCTGGTACATCGCCAGGGTCTTTTCCAGGTTGATGATGTGGATCTTGTTGCGGTGGCCGAAGATGAACGGCGCCATCTTCGGGTTCCAGTAGCGGGTCTGGTGTCCGAAATGGACCCCCGCCTCGAGCATCTGACGCATTGTCGCTGACACGAAACTCTCCTTAGGGTTGTCACTGCCGTGTGCCATGGCTTCCGGGGAAGCACCCTATGCGGTACACGGGAAGATTTGAGCCCGAAATCATAGCATAATCAGGGACAAATGACGGTAGTCCTGAAGACCGCCGAGGAGCTGGAGCGGATGCGCCTCGCCGGGCGCCTCGCTTCCGAAGTCCTCGATTTCATCGCCCCGCAGGTGAAGCCCGGGGTCAGCACGGGCAGGCTGAACGACCTCTGCCACGAGTACATGGTGAAGGTGCAGGGCACGGTGCCGGCGCCGCTCAACTACGCGCCGCCGGGCTACAAGCCCTTCCCGAAATCGATCTGCACCTCCGTGAACCACCAGGTCTGCCACGGCGTGCCGGGCGACCGGGTGCTCAAGCCCGGCGACATCCTCAACATCGACATCACCGTGATCAAGGACGGCTACCACGGCGACTGCAGCCGCATGTTCTACGTCGGCGAGCCGAGCATCCAGGCGCGGCGCCTGGTGGACATCACCTTCGAGTGCATGTGGCTCGGCATCCGCCAGGTGCGGCCCGGGGGTCGCCTCGGCGACATCGGCGCCGCGATCCAGGCCCACGCCGAGAGCCACGGCTTCTCGGTGGTGCGCGAGTTCTGCGGCCACGGCATCGGGCGCCGCTTCCACGAGGAGCCCCAGGTCCTGCACTACGGCAAGCCGGCCACCGGCCTGGTGCTCGAGCCGGGTATGACCTTCACCGTCGAGCCGATGATCAACGCCGGCAAGCCCGCGATCCGCGAGCTCGCCGACGGCTGGACCATCGTCACCAAGGACCACAGCCTGTCGGCGCAGTGGGAGCACACCGTCGCCGTCACCGGGTCGGGGTTCGAGGTGATGACGCAGTCCAATGGCAGCCAACCCGCACCCGATTTCGCACGATAGCCTGCGGCGCGAGGTGGCCGCGGCGCGCGAGGCGCTGCGCAAGGCGTACCTCGAGCGGCCGCAGCCGGCGCAGCTCCTGCGGCGCCATGCGCGGCTTGTCGATCGCACGGTGAAAGCCCTCTGGGAGAGCGGCGAAGCCCCGGCGGGGGCGACCCTGGTCGCCACGGGGGGCTACGGGCGCGGCGAGCTTTACCCCTGCTCGGACATCGACCTGCTTCTCCTGCTCGCCGCCGAGCCGGGCGAGGCCGAGCGCGGCGCCCTCGAGCGCCTCATCGGCGCCTTCTGGGACGTGGGCCTGGAGATCGGGCACAGCGTGCGCACCCTCGACGCCTGCCTCGAGATCGCCGCCGGCGACATCACCGTGCGCACCACGCTACTCGAGGCGCGCTACCTCGCTGGTAGTCGTGTTCTTTATAAACAATTGACAATCCGGGTACAGGAAGTGACCGACCCGCTGTCGTTCTTCGAGGCCAAGAAGCTCGAGCAGGAGCAGCGCCACGCCAAGCACCAGGACTCGGCGTATGCGCTCGAGCCGAACCTCAAGGAAGCGCCTGGCGGCCTGCGCGACCTGCACGTGATGCAGTGGACTGCCCGTGCGAGCGGCATGGGGCGGCGCTGGAGCGACCTGGTGGCGCACGGCCTCATCGAGCGGGACGAGGCGCGCCAGCTGGCGCGCCATGAGGCGCTGCTGCAGGACTTGCGGATCCGCCTGCACTATCTGGCCGGCCGCCGCGAGGACAGGATCGTTTTCGACTTCCAGAGCGCGCTCGCCGCGCAGCTCGGCTTCGCCGACGCCGCGGACCGGCGTGCGAGCGAGCAGATGATGCAGGGCTACTACCGCACCGCGAAGGCGGTAACGCAGCTGAACACCATCGTGCTGCAGAACCTCGGCGCGCGCCTGCTGCCGCAGGCGGAGCAGGACTCCGCTGTCCTGAACGAGCGGTTCCGGGCGCGGGGCGAGCTCCTCGAGGCGGTCGACGAGCGGCTCTTCGAGCGCGAGCCGGCGGCGATCCTGGAAAGCTTCCTGCTGCTCATGCAGCACCAGGAGCTGCGCGGCATGACCGCGCCGACCCTGCGCGCGCTGTACCGCTCGAGGCTGAAGATCAACGCGCAGTTCAGGAAGGATCCGCTGGCGCGGCTGCTTTTCCTGCACCTGCTGCAGCAGCCGCGCGGCATCGTGCACGAGTTCCGCCGCATGAACCAGTACGGCATCCTCGGGCGCTACCTGCCGGAGTTCGGGCGCATCGTCGGGCAGATGCAGCACGACCTCTTCCACGTCTACACCGTCGACCAGCACATCCTGATGGTGCTGCGCAACCTACGGCGCTTCACCATGCCCGAGCTCGCGCACGAGTTCCCGCTGTGCAGCGAGCTGATGAACGGGTTCGAGCGCCCCTGGCTGCTCTACATCGCCGCGCTGTACCACGACATCGCCAAGGGGCGCGGCGGCGACCACTCCGAGCTCGGCGCGGCAGACGTCAAGAGGTTCTCAAAAACCCATGGATTGGCGGGCGATGACCGGGAGCTGGTGGAATTCCTGGTCGAGCAGCACCTCGCCATGTCGCAGGTGGCGCAGAAGCAGGACGTGCACGACCCCGAGGTGGTGCAGGCCTTCGCGGGACGCGTCGGCTCCGAGCGGCGCCTCGTGGCGCTCTACCTCTTCACGGTAGCCGACGTGCGCGGCACCAGCCCGAAGGTGTGGAACGGCTGGAAAGCGAAGCTTCTCGAGGATCTCTTCCGCGCCACGCGGCGGGTGCTCACCGGCGAGCCCCTGGCGCGCGACGCGGCGCTCGCCGAGAAGCAGGCCGAGGCGAGCCGCCTCTTGCGCCTCTACGCGCTCTCCGACGGGGTGGAGCAGAAGCTCTGGGCGCAGCTCGACACCGCCTACTTCCTGCGCCACGACGCGCAGGAGATCGCCTGGCAGACGCGCAACCTGCACTACCGCGTCGATGCCGCGCAGCCCGTGGTCAAGGCGCGCCTCGCGCCGTTCGGCGAGGGACTGCAGGTGATGATCTACTGCCGGGACCGCGAGGCGCTGTTCGCGCGCATCTGCGGCTATTTCGAGCGCGCCGCCTTCAACATCGTCGAGGCGAAAGTGCACACCACGCGCAACGGCTACGCGCTCGACACCTTCCTGGTCATGGGCCAGGGCCGCGGCGTGCACTACCGCGACATGATCGGCATCATCGAAGCGGAGCTCGCGCGCGAGGTCGAGTCGCAGGCGCCGCTCGCCCCGCCGCGCGGCGGGCGCGTGTCGCGCCGGGTGCGGCACTTTCCGATCTCGCCCGCGGTGGACATCCGCCCCGACGAGCGCGGCGCCTACCACGTGCTGTCGATCGTCGCGAGCGACCGCCCGGGGCTGCTCTACGGCGTGGCGCGCATCCTCGCGCGCTACCGCATCAGCCTGCAGACCGCGCGCATCAACACCCTGGGCGACCGGGCCGAAGATATCTTCCTGATAAGTTCCGAAAAACTTTCGGATTCCAAAGCGGTACTGCAGCTAGAGCAGGACCTGCACAAGGAGCTCAGTCTTCAGGAGGCAGCGCCTCCCCTGGAAACAGCGCTTCGTTGAAGCCGAAGCGCGTGAAGTCGCGGATGCGCATCGGGTAGAGCACGCCGTCGAGGTGGTCGACCTCGTGCTGCACGACGCGAGCGTGGAAACTTTCTACGGTTCTCTCAATAGGTTGGCCGCGTTCATCCTGGCCCGAGTACCTGATTTTCCTGAAGCGCGGCACCCAGCCGCGCATCCCCGGGACCGACAGGCAGCCCTCCCAGCCCTCCTCCACCTCGTCCGCGAGCGGCTGGATCTCGGGGTTGATGAGCACCGTGTCGGGCACCGCCTCGATGCCCGGGTAGCGCGGGTTGGACTGCACGCCGAAGATGACCACGCGCAGCCCGACGCCGATCTGCGGCGCCGCGAGCCCGGCGCCGTTCAGGTGCGCCATGGTGTCTCGCATATCCCTGATCAATTCGTTCAATTCCGGCGCATCGAAACGGGCAACCGGGCTTGATTTTTCCCACAGGCGGGGATCGCCCATGCGCAGGACTTCGCGGATCATCGTTCGCAGAATTTCTCGATGATGCGCCGCACCCGGCCCATGGCCTCGTCCAGCACCGCGCCGATGCGGTCGAGGGGTACGGCGCGTGCGCTCTCGCCCCGCCCCGCGGCGTAGTTCGCCACCACCGCGATCGCCGCGTACTCGAGGCTGATTTCCCGGGCAAGCGAGGCCTCGGGCATGCCGGTCATGCCCACCATGTCGGCGCCGTCGCGCGCGAGGCGGTTGATCTCCGCCGCGCTCTCGAGGCGCGGGCCCTGGGTCGCGGCGTAGACGCCCCGGTCGACGAGGGGCTGGCCCGCCGCCTGGGCCGCCTTCAGGATGCGCGCGCGCAGCGGCTGGGAATACGGCTCGGTGAAATCGATGTGGTTCACCGGCGCGCCCGCCCCCTCGTAGTAGGTGGAGGGCCGCCCCCAGGTGTAGTCGATGATCTGGTGCGGCAGCGCGAGGATGCCGGGCCCGAGCCCGCTCTCGATACCGCCCACCGAGGCGACCGAGATCACGTGGAGCGCGCCCGCATCCTTGAGCGCCCACAGGTTGGCGCGGTAGTTCACCTGATGCGGCGGGATGGTGTGCCCGTAGCCGTGCCGCGCAAGGAACACGACGTCGGTGTCGCAGATGCGGCCGAAGGTGAGCGCGCCCGAAGGCTCGCCATAGGGGGTGCGCGCCACGCGGCGGTTGGTCACCTCCATGTTGCCGAGCTTGGACAGCCCGCTGCCGCCGATGATCGCCAGCACGCCGCTCAGGCCCCTTTCATGGCGCGGATTTCCGGCAGGTTGCGCCAGAAGCCCTTGGCGTCCATGCCGTAGCCGAAGACGAAGCGGTCGGCGACCGACAGCCCGACGAAGTCAGGCGCGATCGGCTTCTTGCTCTTGAGGATCTTCTCGACCAGGACGGCGCAGAAGAACTGCGCCGCGCCAAGGGCCTGCATGCGGTCGCGGATCGCGGCCATCGTGTCGCCGCCGTCGAGGATGTCGTCGAGCACCAGCACCGTGCGCCCGCGCACGCTCTCGGGTGGCGTGACGCGCCACTCCACCTGCGCGCCGCGGGTCTCGGCGCCGTAGCGCGAGGCGTGGATGTAGTCGAAGTCGAGCGGGAATCGCAGCTGCGGCAGGATCTGCCCGGCGAACACCACCGCGCCGCCCATCACCGCCAGCACCAGCGGATAGGCGTCGGCGAGGCGGCTCTGGATCTGGCCGGCGACGCGGCGCACCGCGGCCTGGACTTCATCGGCGGTAGCGATGGGATCCGAATTCTCGAGGAAGGCCCAGGCGCGCTGCACGTCAGGCATGAAGCCGAGTCTAGCGTGACTTAAGGTATCTCGCGAAGTCCTCGCCGATGTCGGGATGGCGAAGGCCGTACTCGACCATGGCCTGCAGGTAGCCGAGCTTCGAGCCGCAGTCGAAGCGCCGGCCGGGCAGCCGGATGGCCAGCACGCGCTCGTGCAGCAAGAGCTGCGAGATCGCGTCGGTCAGCTGGATCTCGCCGCCGGCGCCCGGCGAGATCCCCGCCAGCAGGTCAAAAATCTTCGGCGTGAGCACGTAGCGCCCGATGACCGCGAGGTTGGAGGGCGCCTCGGCGGGCCGCGGCTTCTCCACGATGCTGTGGATGCGCGCCAGGTCCCCGGCCATCTTGTCGGTGGTGACGATGCCGTAGCTCTGCGTCTGGTCGCGCGGCACCTCCTCCACGCCGAGTAGCGACGAGCCCTCCTTTGCGAAGGCCTGCGCCATGCGCACCATGGCGGGCGGTTGCGCGTCCATCAGGTCGTCGGCGAGCACCACCGCGAACGGATCGTCGCCGACCACCGGCTGCGCGCAGAGCACCGCGTGGCCCAGGCCGAGCGGCTCGGGCTGCCGGATGTAGATGCAGCGCACGCCCTCGGGCAGCACCGAGCGCACCTGCTCGAGCAGCACGTCCTTGCCCTTGCGCTCGAGCTCGGTCTCGAGCTCGTAGGCCTTGTCGAAGTGGTCCTCGATGGCGCGCTTGTTGCGGCCGGTGACGAAGATCATCTCCGTGATCCCGGCCGCGGCCGCCTCCTCGACCGCGTACTGGATCAGCGGCTTGTCGACGATCGGCAGCATCTCCTTCGGGCTCGCCTTGGTGACCGGCAGGAACCGGCTGCCGAAGCCGGCCACCGGGAACACCGCTTTCCTGAGCCTGGGCATGGAATCAAAGCTCCTTCAGCAGTTCGTGGAAGCGCGCCTCGTCGAGCACCGGCACGCCCAGCTCGCGCGCCCTGTCGAGCTTCGTGCCGGCGTCCGCCCCGGCGATCACGAAGTCGGTGCTGCGCGACACCGAGCCGGAAACCTTGTGGCCCTTCGCCTCGAGGGCGGCGCGCGCCTCGTCGCGCGTCATGCCTGCCAGGGTGCCGGTGAGGACGAAGGTCCTGACTGCGGCAGAGCGGCGCGCCGCGCGCGGCGCTTCCAGCACAATGTCCTTCTCGAGGCGACTGATGATATTGCGGTTGTGCGGCTCGTGCAGGAATTTGGCGAGGCTGTCCATGAGCTCGGGGCCGATGCCCTCCAGGGGCACTTCGCGGGGCGGCTCCCCGCGCTTCTTCCGCTGCGCATTGTCCTTGCGAACCGCTTCCTTGTCTGCCGCGGCCGTGGCCCAGTCGGCCTGCAGAAGGGCATCCAGCGAGCGGAAATGCCGCGCCAGGATCTTCGCCACCTCCTCGCCGACGCCCGGGATACCGAGCGCGAAGACGAAGCGCTGCAGCTCCGTGCGGCGCGAGCGCTCGATGCTCGCAACCAGGTTCTGCGCCGACTTCTCCCCCATGCGCTCCAGGCCGGCGAGCGTCGCCGCGTCGAGCCGGTAGAGGTCCGCGGGGTTGTGCACCAGGTCGCGCTCGACCAGCTGGTCGACCAGCTTCTCCCCCAGCCCTTCGATGTCCATGGCGCGGCGGGCGGCGAAGTGCAGCAGCGTCTGCTTGCGCTGCGCCTTGCAGTAGAGGCCGCCGGTGCAGCGCGTGGCGGCCTCGCCGGGGATGCGCACCACGGGGGAGCCGCACTCCGGGCAGCGGCCGGGCATCTCGAAGCGGTCCTGCGCCCGCCGCGGCCCGGGCGAGCGCACCCCGACGACCTCGGGGATCACGTCGCCGGCGCGCCGCACGATGACGCGATCGCCCACCCACACGTCCTTGCGCCGCAGCTCGTCCTCGTTGTGCAACGTGGCGTTGGTGACGGTGACGCCGCCGACGAAGACCGGGTGCAGCCGCGCCACAGGGGTCAGCGTGCCGGTGCGTCCGACCTGCACCGCGATGCCGGTGACCTCCGTCACCTCCTCCTGCGGCGGGTACTTGTGCGCCACCGCCCAGCGCGGCTCGCGCGACACGAAGCCCAGGCGCTCCTGCAGCGCGAGGCTGTCGACCTTGTAGACCACGCCGTCGATGTCGAAAGGAAGCGCGTCGCGCCCGGCGCGGATGCGGCGATGGAACTCGATCAGGTCCGGGGCGCCCTGGGCCACCTTTCTTTCCCGGTGCACCGGCAGGCCGAGCGCCTCCACCGCGTCGAGCCGCTCGCTGTGCCGCTCGAAACGCCGCCACCCCTCGATGCGGCCGAAGCCGTGGGCCGAGAAGCGCAGCGGCCGGCGGGCGGTGATGCCCGGATCGAGCTGGCGCACGGCACCGGCGGCCGCGTTGCGGGGGTTGACGAAGGTCTTGCCCCCTTCCGCGCGCTGGCGCTCGTTCATGCGCTCGAAGTCCGCGCGGGTCATGTAGATCTCGCCGCGCACGTCGAGAAGCCGCGGCGCGGCGCCCTGCAGCCGCAGCGGAATGCCGCGAATGGTCCGCACGTTGGGCGTCACGTCCTCGCCGGTCTCGCCGTCGCCGCGCGTCGCGGCGAGGGCGAGCGCGCCGCCTTCGTAGCGCAGGTTGATGGCGAGTCCGTCGAACTTGAGCTCCACCAGGTACTCGACCGGCGGGTCGTCCGGCCCGAGCCCCAGCTCGCGCCGGATGCGCGCGTCGAACTTCTCGGCGCCGCTCGCCTCGGTGTCGGTTTCCGTGCGGATCGAGAGCATGGGCAGCTCGTGCCGCACCGGCGGCAGCTCCTCGCGCGGGGCGCCGCCCACGCGCTGCGTCGGTGAATCCGGCGTGCGCAGCCCTGGGTGCTGCTCCTCCAGCTGCTGCAGCTCCTGGAACAGCCGGTCGTACTCGGCGTCGGTGATCTCGGGCCGGTCCTCGACGTAGTACAGGCGGTTATGGCGCTCGAGCTCGGCGCGCAGCCAGCGCGCCCGGCGCTGCAGGTCCTTCACGAGAAAAGGCGAAGCGCGAGGGCGCTGCCGGGTTCGATGCCGCGCGCGGCCAGCATGGCCTGCACCGCGTCGAGCTGCGCGCCGATGGTGGCGAGCGCGCGCTCATCGAGCGCCGTGCCGTTGTCGTCCACGATGCGGCCGCCGCCCGCTTGCGCGAGCTGCATGCCCGCCCGCGCCATCGCGTCGTACGCGCGCCGCGGCTCGGCCGTTCTTGCGACGTCGAGCGCGAGCGTCACGCCATCGGGCCGGGAGGCAACGGAAAAAAGAGACGATTCGATGGGCGCAACCCCCGGGATGCCGATGACATGCAGGGCGACCTGGATGTCCGCGTCGGCACAGGCGTGGTCGAGCTCGCGCGCGGCGTCGAGCGCCTCGCGCATCTCGGGCGCGGCGACGGTGGCGCCCAGCTTCGCCGCGAGCGTCTCGACGGCAGAGCGGAACTCGAGCAGCTCGGCGTCGCTCACCACGCCGGCGCGGGTGACGAGCTGCAGCGCGGCGTGCACCGTAGTGCCGGCCGCGGCAAGCAGCACGCGACGGGCGAAGCGGGACTCGATGGGCGCCCAGAGCTCGCGCAGGAGAGGCGCCGCCGCCCCGGTGGGGACCGAGAGCTCCATGATGTAGTCGACCTGCGCGTCGGGCATTGCCTCGGCCTGCAGCGGCGCCGACCGGGCGTGCGCGCCGAGCGTGGGCTCGCGCCGGCCGTGCGGCTCGTCGAGGAGGACGTCGGAATGGCCGGAAGCGAAGGCGCGCTCCGCCGCGCGCTTGGCACGGCGCTCCTGCAGCCAGTTGTAGGCGAGTACCGCCGCGACGGCGAAGACGCCGATCAGCGCCAGACCGACCTGGAGGTCTGTCATGCCTCGATCGGGAGGTCGGTCATGGAGCCTACGCCGCCAGCTCCTCCCGGATGCGCAGCGCTTCGTCGATGTCGACCGCGACGACGCGCGACACGCCCGACTCGGGCATGGTCACGCCGATCAGCTGCTCGCCCATCTCCATCGAGATCTTGTTGTGGCTGATGAACAGGAACTGCGTCTGCGCCGACATGCGCTTCACCAGCTCGCAGAAGCGCACCGTGTTGGCGTCGTCGAGAGGCGCGTCGACCTCGTCGAGCAGGCAGAACGGCGCCGGATTGAGCTGGAACAGCGAAAACACCAGCGCAATGGCGGTGAGCGCCTTTTCGCCGCCGGACAGCAGGTGGATGCTGGTGTTGCGCTTGCCCGGAGGCTGCGCCATCACCTGCACGCCGGCGTCGAGGATCTCCTCGCCGGTCATGAGCAGCTTCGCCTCGCCGCCGCCGAACAGCGTCGGGAAAAGCTTGCCGAAATGCCCGTTGACCGCCTCGAAGGTCCCGCGCAGCAGCTCGCGCGTCTCGCGGTCGATGCGCCGGATCGCGTCCTCGAGCGTGTGCACCGCCTCCTCGAGGTCGGCCGACTGCGAGTCGAGGTAGCCCTTGCGCTCGGTGCTCGTGCGCAGCTCCTCGAGCGCGGCGAGGTTCACCGCGCCCAGCTCGCTGATCGCCTGGGTCAGGCGGGTCAGCTCCCCCTGCAGGCTCGAGGGGCGGGGCGAGCGCTCGGCCTCGCCGGCGAGCCGGATCTCGTCCGCGCCCGCCTCGCGCAGCTGCGTGTCGAACTGCTCGAAATTGATCTGCGCGGCCTGCTCCTTGAGGCGCAGCTCCCCTACCCGCTCCCGCAGCGGGGCCACGCGCGCCTCGACCTGCAGCATGGCCTCCTCGATCTCGCGCAGCGCGGCAGCCGCCGCCTCGACGCCGTTGCGCGCCTCGGCCAGCGCCTTCTCGCAGGCGAGGCGCTGCTCGACCGCGGCGTCGAGCGCCTGGCGCACGGCGGGAATCGGGTCGGCCGCGAGCTCGGAGGTGAGCCCGGCGACTTCCTGGTCGGCGCGCTCGATCTGCTGGTCGATGACGCGCACCGAGTGGTCGATCTCGGCGATCTTGGAGCCGCACTCGCGCTCGCCGAAAAGCGCGTCCTGCGCCTCGCGGTCGGCCGCTTGCGCGGCGCGCCGCTGCTCGGCCAGCGCGCCCTCGGCCGCGCCGTGCTCGGTCCTGGCGGCCTCGAGCGCCTCGCCTGCGGCTTCGATCTCGCCTTCGATGCGCGCCGCCGCGGCCGTCGAATCGGCGAGCGCCTCGCCGCTGCGCTCGGCGTCCTGCGCCACCTCGCCCAGCTCCGAGCGCACCTGCGCGCTGCGCTCCTGGAAGCGCTCCTGCGCCTGCGAGACCTTCAGGTGCTCGATCTGGGCGTCGTGGCGCGCCTTCTGGCGGCGGGCAACCTCGTCACGCGCGTGCTCCAGCTCGGCCGCGCGGTCGGCCGCCTCGCCCTGGGCGCGGGCATGCCTGTCGCGCGCCTCGGAAAGGCTCGCGGCAAGCTGCGCGCTCCGCGCCTCGGTCGTCTCGATCTCCGCCTGGCGGGCAAGCAGGCCCGCATCGGCCTGGTCGGGCGCGTGGAAGCCGATGGTATGGCGCGTGTACTGGTGGCCTTCGCGGTCGACCAGCATAGCGCCGGCGGGCAGCGCTTCCCGCGCGGCCCGGTCGGGACGCGTCTCGGCCGCGTAAATCCCCGCGAGCCAGTCGGCAAGCGCGCCGGAGACGCGCGCATCGATCGCGTGCACCTTGGCGGCGAGCGGCTCGAGCCCGGCGACGCCGGGCGCCGCCGGCGACTCGGCGCGGTCGAAGAGGCTGGCCCGCGTCGGCGGCCGGTCGGCGAGCAGCTCGCCGAGGCGGCCGGCATCGGACAGCTCGAGCGCATGCAGGCGCTCGCGCAGGGCCGACTCCACCGCGGTCTCCCAGCCGGCGTCGATGCGCAGCTTCTGGAACAGGCGCGCTGCCGAGCCCAGGCCGTGGCGCTCGAGCCATTCGCGCAGGGGCGCGTTCTCGTCGGCGGCGGCCTGGATCTGCCGCAGGGTCGTCAGCTGCGCAGCGGCGGCGGCATGCTCGCGCTGGGCTTCGCCCAGCGCTGCCGCGGCGGCGGCGCTGCGCTCGTCGAGCTCGGCGCACGCCGCCTGCAGGCTTTCCACGGTCTCCTGCGCGTCGCGCACGGACTGCTCGAGCCGGGCGCTGCTCGCTTCCAGGGCCTGCAGCCCGGCGGCATCGGGCTCCACCAGCGTCTGCAGCTCGCTCTCGAGCCGCTCGCGCCGCTGGCCGAGCGCCTGCGCCGCGCGCTCCAGGTGGGCGCGGTTCGCCTGCTCGAGCTGCAGCCGGCTCTGCGCCTGCTGCAGCTGGCTGCGCGCCTCGGCCAGCCCCTCCTGGGCGGCACGGAACGCCGCCTCGGCCTGCGGCAGCTTCCGATTCTCGGTTTCCAGGCGGGTGCGCGCTTCGGCGAGGCGCTCCTTCGCCGTGCCGGCCCGCGCCGCCCACATGTGCAGCGCCTGCGTGAGCTGCGAGCGCTGCTCGCGCCACGCGGCGAGCTGGGTGCGCCGCTCGGTGTGCTGGCTCTCCAGCCGGCTGCGCGTCTCCTCCACGTGGCGCAGCTCCGACTCCTGGCTGGCGACGCTAGCGTTCGCCGCGTAGAGCGCGCCTTGCGCGGCATTGAGCGCGTCGCCTGCCTGGTAGTGCGCCCCGCGCGCCACTTCGAGGCGGGACTCGAGGCTGCGCAGCTCCGCGTTCTCGGCCTCGAGCGTGTTGGCGGTCCGGCCGATCTCCTGCGCGTGGCGGTCGCGCTCCGCCGCGGCATCGCGCCGGCGCACGAACCACAGGAGCTGCTGCTTGAGCTGCAGGTCGGCCTGGTACTCCTGGTAGCGGGTCGCGACCTTCGCCTGCGCGTCGAGCTTCTCCAGCTGCGTGGCCAGCTCGAGGCGGATGTCGTTGATGCGCGAGAGGTTCTCGCGGGTGTCGGCGAGTCGCGTCTCCGTCTCCCGGCGCCGCTCCTTGTACTTGGAGATGCCGGCGGCCTCCTCGAGGAACACGCGCAGCTCGTCGGGCTTGGCCTCGATGACGCGCGAGATCATGCCCTGCTCGATGATGGCGTAGGCGCGCGGGCCGAGCCCGGTGCCGAGGAACATGTCGGTGATGTCGCGCCGGCGCACGTGCGTGCCGTTGATGTAATAGCTCGACTCGCCGTCGCGCTGCAGGACGCGCTTCACCGAGATCTCCGCGTACTGCGACCACTGCCCGCTCGCGCGGCCGAGGGAATTGTCGAACATCAGCTCGACCGCGGCGCGAGCCATCGGCTTGCGGTTGACCGAGCCGTTGAAGATGACGTCCTGCATCGAGTCGCCGCGCAGCGCCGAGGCGCGCGTCTCGCCCAGCACCCAGCGCACCGCGTCGATCACGTTCGACTTGCCGCAGCCGTTCGGGCCGACGACGCCGACCAGCTGGCCGGGAACATGGATCGAGGTGGGATCGACGAACGACTTGAAACCGGAAAGCTTTATTTGCGTGAGCCGCACACGGAAAATGATAACATCCGTTCGCTCGATGCCTTCGCGCCCAAGCAAGCGGCTGGAGACGTTTCCGAACCCTGCTCCCGAGCGCGATTACCGCATCCGCATGGAGATCCCGGAGTTCACCTGCGTCTGCCCGATGACCGGGCAGCCGGACTTCGCCACGCTGCTGCTCGAGTACGTTCCCGACCGCCTTTGCGTGGAGCTCAAGTCGCTCAAGCTCTATGTCTGGTCCTACCGCGACGTCGGCGCCTTCCACGAGGCGGTGACCAACCGCATCCTCGACGATCTCGCGCGCGCCACGCGCCCCCGCTACCTGCGGATAGAAGCGAAATTCAACGTGCGCGGCGGCATCCACACTTCCGTGGTGGCGGAGCACCGCAAGAAGGGCTGGCGCGGCTGAACCCGCTGCTGCAGAAGCTCCAGCCCTATCCCTTCGAGAAGCTGCGTGCGCTGCTCGCCGGCGTCGCGCCCAACCCGAAGCTCGCGCCGATCAACCTCTCGATCGGCGAGCCGAAGCATCCGACCCCGGCGCTGGTGCGCGAGGCGCTCGCCGGCGCCCTCGACGGGCTCGCGGCCTACCCGGCGACGGCCGGCACGCCGGCGCTGCGCCAGGCGATCTCGGGCTGGCTCGCGCGCCGCTACGGCATCCCCGCGCCCGATCCCGAGACGCAGGTCCTGCCGGTCAACGGCTCGCGCGAGGCGCTCTTCGCCTTCGCCCAGACCGTGCTCGACCCGACGCGGCCGGCGCGGGTCGTCTGCCCGAATCCGTTCTATCAGATCTACGAGGGCGCCGCCCTGCTCGCGGGCGCTACGCCGTTGTTTTGCAGCGAAGGGTTTCAAGGCCTTTCGGACCCGGAATGGGCACAGACGCAACTTGTCTACGCCTGCTCGCCGGCCAATCCAACCGGCAAGGTGCTCAGCCTCGGCGCCTGGCGCACGCTGTTCGAGCTTTCCGACCGCCACGGCTTCATCATCGCCTCCGACGAGTGCTATTCGGAGATCTACTTCGACCAGCCCCCGCTGGGCGCCCTGGAAGCGGCCCACAGATTGGGCCGGGGTTTTGAAAGGCTCGTCGTCTTCTCCAGCCTGTCCAAGCGCTCAAACGCGCCGGGCATGCGCTCGGGCTTCGTCGCCGGCGACGCCGCGCTGCTGAAGAAATTCCTCCTCTACCGCACCTACCACGGCTCGGCGATGAGCCTCGTCGTGCAGCAGGCATCGATCGCCGCCTGGGGCGACGAGGCGCACGTGCGCGAGAACCGCCGCCTGTATGCCGAGAAGTTCAGGGCCGTGCTGCCGCTCGTGCCGGGCGCCGAGATGCCGCAGGGCGGGTTCTACCTGTGGCTGCGCACGTCGCTCGACGACGCCGAGTTCGCCCGGCGGCTGTACGCTGAATATAATGTGCTGGTGCTGCCCGGCAGCTATCTTGCGCGTGAAGCGGGCGGCGTGAACCCCGGCCGGAACCGCGTGCGTATCGCGCTCGTCGCGCCGCTCGCCGAGTGCGTGGAGGCGATGCAGCGTGTCTCGCAGTTCATGAAGAATGTCTCCTGAGCAGACAGTCATCGACGCCGCCTGGGAGGGCCGCGCCGCGCTGAATCCCTCCAACGCGCCGGAAGAGCTGCGCGAGGCGGTCGAGCACGCCATCGCCGGCCTGGACGCCGGGAAGCTCCGTGTCGCCGAGAAGCGCGGCGGCGAGTGGGTGACGCACCAGTGGCTGAAGAAAGCGGTGCTGCTCTCCTTCCGGCTCGAGGACAACCGGGTGATGGAAGGCGGCGCCACCCGCTACTACGACAAGGTGGCGTCCAAGTTCGACGACTTCGACTTCCCCGCCGCCGGGCTGCGCGTCGTGCCCCCCGCCATGGCGCGCCGCGGCGCCTACATCGCGCGCAACGTCGTGCTCATGCCCTCCTTCGTCAACATCGGCGCCTACGTGGACGAGGGCACCATGGTCGACACCTGGGCCACGGTCGGCTCCTGCGCGCAGATCGGCAGGAACGTGCACCTTTCCGGCGGCGTCGGCATCGGCGGCGTGCTCGAGCCGCTGCAGGGCAATCCGGTGATCATCGAGGACAACTGCTTCATCGGCGCCCGCTCGGAGGTGGTCGAGGGGGTGATCGTCGAGGAGAACAGCGTCCTCTCGATGGGCGTGTTCATCGGCCAGAGCACGAAGATCTTCGACCGCGAGTCGGGCGAGGTGCTCTACGGCCGGGTTCCCGCCGGCTCGGTCGTGGTTGCAGGAACTATGCCCTCCGGGGACCGCAGCTGCGCCCTGTACTGTGCCGTGATTGTAAAAAAGGTAGACGCCCGGACGCGCGCCAAAACCAGCCTGAACGAACTGCTCCGGGGCGATTAAACTAGCGCCAGCACCGGTCAAAGGGAGGCCCCGATGTCTGCAATGAAGCGCCTGTTCCAGGTGATGGCCGACAAGAAGGCGTCGGACATCTTCCTTTCGGTCGGATCGCCGATCAACATCAAGATCAACGGCGTCGCCGTCCCGGTGAACCAGACCATCATGACCGCGGACACGGTGCGCCAGCTCCTCCACGAGGTGCTGACCGAGCGCCAGATCAAGGAATACGACGAGGAGATGGAGCTCAACACCGCCTTCAACCTCGAGGGCGTGGGCGCGTTCCGGATCAGCGCCTTCCGCCAGAAGGGCTCCCCGGCGGTGGTGGTGCGCTACATCCCCGGCAGCATCCCGGCGCTCGACACGCTCGGGCTGCCCGAGGTGCTGAAGGAAGTGATCATGCAGAAGCGCGGCCTGATCCTCATGGTCGGCGCC
>Ga0247825_10000336_pt1 | contig 29386 bp, 20 predicted proteins | sample 13C_Vanillin_Day_FD_194413 | JGI IMG/M metagenome (GOLD analysis project Ga0247825, IMG submission 194413) | Soil microbial communities from agricultural site in Penn Yan, New York, United States - 13C_Vanillin_Day48 | ecosystem: Environmental > Terrestrial > Soil > Agricultural land | place... | reverse complement strand
GTCCGCGAAGGCCGATATCCAGCAGGAAGTGACGCGCGCCCGTGAGCAGCTGCGCGAGCAGGTCGCCGCGCTGGCCGTCGCCGGCGCGGAGAAGATCCTGCAGCGCGAGGTCGACGCCAAGGCGCATGCCGCCCTGCTCGACGGGATCAAGAAGCAGCTTTAATCAATGAAACTCAAACTAAAGTCGCGGGGGGTGCAGGGGGCTGCGTAAAGCCCCCTGCTACGCAATGGCTGAACCCAGCACCATCGCACGCCCGTACGCGGAAGCCGTTTTCCGGCTCGCGGACGGCCAGGGCAAGCTCGCCGAATGGTCGGCGGCGCTCGCCAACCTCGCCGCGGTTGCCGCGGATGAGCGCGTACGCGCGGCGGTCAGCGATCCGAATCTTTCCGATGCCAAGGCTGCCGGTCTGATCATCTCGATCCTGGCCGGCAAGCTGACCGGCGACGTGGAGAATTTCGTCCGCGTGCTGGCGGAAAACGACCGGCTGGGCGTGGTGACGGAGATCCGCACGCATTTCGAGGTGCTGAAGAACGAGCGCGAGAGCACGATCGAAGCCGATATCTACACCGCGTTCGATATGGACAAGGCCCAGCTCGCCGACCTGGTGGCGCGGCTGGAGAAGAACACCGGCCGCAAGGTCAAGGCCCGCGTCAACGTGGACAAGACGCTGATCGGCGGGGTCAAGGTCGTCATCGGCGACAAGGTCATCGACGGCTCCGCGCGCGCGCAGCTCGCGGCGCTGGAAAACGCATTGAAAGCCTAGAAGGCAGAAAGCTTAAGGAGCATCCATGCAGCTCAATCCCTCCGAGATTTCCGAACTCATCAAGAGCCGGATCCAGAACCTCGACGCCGGCGCGCAGATGCGCACGCAGGGCACCGTGGTGTCGGTGACCGACGGCATCTGCCGCATCCACGGCCTCTCGGACGTGATGCAGGGCGAGATGCTCGAGTTTCCCAAGAATACCTTCGGCCTGGCGCTGAATCTCGAGCGCGACTCGGTCGGCGCGGTGATCCTGGGCGAGTACGAGCACATCACCGAGGGCGACACGGTGAAGTGCACCGGCAAGATTCTCTCGGTGCCGATCGGCCCCGAGCTGCTGGGCCGCGTGGTGAACTCGCTCGGCCAGCCGATCGACGGCAAGGGCCCGATCAACGCCAAGCTGACCGACGTCATCGAGAAGGTCGCGCCGGGCGTGATCGCGCGCCAATCAGTGTCGCAGCCGGTGCAGACGGGTCTCAAGGCGATCGACGCCATGGTGCCGGTCGGCCGTGGCCAGCGCGAGCTGATCATCGGCGACCGCCAGACCGGCAAGACCGCGGTGGCAGTGGACACTATCATCAACCAGAAGGGCAAGGATCTCTTCTGCGTGTATGTCGCGATCGGCCAGAAGGCGTCCACCGTGGCCAACGTGGTGCGCAAGCTCGAAGAGCACGGCGCGATGGCTTACACCATCGTCGTTGTCGCCACCGCCTCCGAATCCGCGGCGATGCAGTACATCGCGCCCTACTCCGGCTGCACCATGGGCGAGTACTTCCGCGACCGCGGCCAGGACGCGCTGATCATTTACGACGATCTGACCAAGCAGGCCTGGGCCTATCGCCAGGTATCGCTGCTGCTGCGCCGCCCTCCGGGCCGCGAAGCCTACCCGGGCGACGTGTTCTACCTGCACTCCCGGTTGCTCGAGCGCGCCGCGCGCGTGAACCCCGAGTACGTCGAGAAATTCACCAAGGGCGCGGTCAAGGGCAAGACGGGTTCGCTGACCGCCCTGCCGGTGATCGAGACGCAGGCCGGCGACGTGACCGCATTCGTGCCGACCAACGTGATCTCGATTACCGACGGCCAGATCTTCCTCGAGACCGACCTCTTCAACGCCGGCATCCGGCCCGCGATCAACGCCGGCATCTCGGTGTCGCGGGTGGGCGGCGCGGCGCAGACCAAGATCATGAAGCGGCGCGATACCGGCGGCGGCGTGCGTCTCGCGCTCGCGCAGTACCGCGAGCTCGCAGCGTTCGCGCAGTTCGCCTCCGACCTTGACGAGGCCACCCGCAAGCAGCTGGAACTGGGCAAGATGGTGACCGAACTCATGAAGCAGCCGCAATACCGCCCGCTGCAGGTGTGGGAGATGGCGGTGACGCTGTTCGCGGTCAATAACGGCTTCTTCAACGACATCGACGTCAAGAAGGCGCTCGCCGCCGAGCGCTCGATGCGCGACTATCTCAAGGACAAGTACGCCGCCCTGGTGAAGCGCATCGAGGAGAAGAACGACCTGTCCGCCGACGACGAAAAGGCGTTGAAAGACGCGATCGCCGACTGGAAAAAGAACGGCTCGTTCTGAACTAACTGAGTGACCTGAGGATACTGCGCCGTGCCCGGCACCAAAGAAATACGGATGAAAATCCGGAGTGTGCAGAACACCCGGAAGATCACCAAGGCGATGGAGATGGTCGCCGCCTCCAAGATGAGGCGCGCGCAGGAGCGCATGCGCCACGCGCGCCCCTACGGCGAGAAGATCCGCAACGTCGCCGCGCACATCAGCCACGCCAACCCGGAGTACCGCCACCCGTTCCTCACGCACCGCGACTCGGTGAAGCGCGTGGGGATAATCGTGATCACCACCGACAAGGGCCTGTGCGGCGCGCTGAACACCAACCTGCTGCGCCTGGTGCTGAACCAGTACAAGGCCTGGCAGGCCGAGGGCGAGGAAATCGACGTCTGCGCGATCGGCAACAAGGGCTTCGGCTTCATGCAGCGGCTGGGCGCGAACATCGCCTCGCACGCGGTGCAGATCGGCGACCGCCCGCAGATGGACAAGCTGATCGGCACGATCAAGGTGATGCTCGACAGCTACAACCGGGACCGCTTCGACCGCCTGATGATCGCGTACACGCGCTTCATCAACACCATGAAGCAGGAGCCGGTGATCGAACAGCTGCTGCCGCTCACTGGCGAACGCCTCGGCGCGCCGGAAGGTCCGTGGGACTACCTCTACGAGCCTGAAGCAAAAGTTGTTTTAGATCAGGTACTCACTCGTTACATCGAGGCCCTGATCTTCCAGGCGGTGGCCGAAAACATGGCCTCCGAGCAATCGGCGCGCATGGTGGCGATGAAAGCCGCTTCCGACAATGCGCGCACGCTGATCGACGAGCTGACGCTGATCTACAACAAGAACCGTCAGGCCGGTATTACCAAAGAACTTTCTGAAATCGTGGGCGGCGCAGCCGCCGTTTGAGGACATACACATGGCACAAGCACAAGGCACCATCGTCCAGTGCATCGGCGCGGTAACGGACATCGAATTTCCGCGCGATGCAATGCCCAGGATCTACGACGCCCTGATCCTGGAGACCACCGGGGACGCCGGCCTCGCGGAGAAAGGGCTGACTTTCGAGGTCGAGCAGCAGCTGGGAGACGGCGTCGTGCGCTGCATCGCGCTGGGCTCTTCCGACGGCCTGCGCCGCGGCATGAAAGTCTCCAACACCGGCGCGCCGATCTCGGTGCCGGTGGGCGTGGGCACGCTCGGGCGCATCATGGATGTGCTGGGCCGTCCGATCGACGAAGTCGGACCGATCAAGTCGGACAAGAAGCGCTCGATCCACCAGATGGCGCCCAAGTTCGACGAGCTGTCCCCCTCTACCGAGTTGCTGGAGACGGGCATCAAGGTGATCGACTTGATCTGCCCGTTCGCCAGGGGCGGCAAGATCGGTCTCTTCGGCGGCGCCGGCGTGGGCAAGACCGTGAACATGCTCGAGCTCATCAACAACATCGCGACCCAGCACTCGGGGCTCTCGGTGTTCGCCGGCGTCGGCGAGCGCACCCGCGAGGGTAACGACTTCTACCACGAGATGATCGAAGCCGAGGTCGTGAAGCCCAAGAACCTCACCGAATCCAAGGTGGCGATGGTGTTCGGCCAGATGAACGAGCCGCCGGGCAACCGTCTGCGCGTGGCGCTGACTGGCCTGACGATGGCCGAAAGCTTCCGCGACGAGGGCAAAGACATCCTGTTCTTCGTCGACAACATCTATCGCTTCACGCTGGCGGGCACCGAGGTCTCGGCGCTGCTCGGCCGCATGCCCTCGGCGGTGGGTTACCAGCCGACGCTGGCCGAAGAAATGGGCCGCCTGCAGGAGCGCATCACCTCCACCAAGACCGGCTCGATCACCTCGATCCAGGCGGTGTACGTACCGGCGGACGACTTGACGGACCCGTCGCCGGCGACCACCTTCGGCCACCTCGATGCGACGCTCGTGCTGTCGCGCGATATCGCCTCGCTGGGCATCTATCCTGCCGTCGACCCGCTCGACTCCACCTCGCGCCAGGTAGATCCGAACGTCATCGGCGAGGACCACTACAACACCACGCGTTCGGTGCAGGCCACGCTGCAGCGCTACAAGGAACTGCGCGACATCATCGCCATCCTCGGCATGGACGAGCTGGCGCCCGAGGACAAACTCGCGGTAGCGCGCGCCCGCAAGCTGCAGCGCTTCCTGTCGCAGCCGTTTACGGTGGCGCAGAACTTTACCGGCACGCCGGGCAAGTACGTGTCATTGAAGGACACCATCAAGGGCTTCAAGATGATCGTGAACGGCGAGTGCGATACGCTGCCCGAGCAGGCGTTCTACATGGTCGGCGCGATCGAGGAAGCCTTCGAGAAGGCGAAGACCCTCCAATAAGGAATGCCGGGAACCGCCATGGCTGCCGCCACCATGCACGTCGACGTTGTCAGCGCCGAGGAATCGATTTTTTCCGGCGAGGCAGAGTTCGTCGTCCTGCCGGGCGAGTCGGGCGAGCTCGGCATCTACCCCCGCCACACGCCGCTCATCACCCGGATCAAGCCCGGCATTGTGACGATCACGCCGCCCGGCGGCGGCGAGAAGCAGACGATCTTCGTCGCCGGCGGCATTCTCGAGATCCAGCCCAAGGTGATCACGGTGCTTGCCGACACAGCCATCCGCGGCGCCGACCTGGACGAGGCCAAGGCCAACGAAGCCATTCAGAAGGCCGAAGAGGCGCGGCGCAACGCGAAGGACAAGCAGGAAATCGCCACGGTCGAGTCCGAGCTCTCCTCGCTCGCCGCCCAGCTCGCCGCGATCCGCAAGCTGCGCAAGAAGTAACAGTAGAGAAGCGACGCACGTCACGTGTAAGCTAAGGGCAGCCCCGGCTGCCCTTTTTCATTCCCCCTGATGGATAGCTACGATCTCCTGGTCATCGGCGGCGGCATCAACGGCGCCGGCATCGCGCGCGATGCGGCGGGGCGCGGCCTGAAGGTAATGCTGGTCGAGCGGGATGATCTCTCCGCGCACACCAGCGCCTCCAGCAGCAAGCTGATCCACGGCGGGCTGCGCTATCTCGAGCATTACGAATTCCGGCTGGTGGCCGAAGCACTGGCCGAGCGCGAGGTGCTGCTGAGGGTCGCGCGCCACTTGGTGTGGCCGGCGCGCTTCGTGATGCCGCACGTCCCCGAACTGCGGCCGCGCTGGATGATTCGCGCCGGGCTGTTTCTCTACGACCATATGGGACGACTCGCGCCGACGTTCGGGTCGCAGCGCGCGAGTCTGCCCGGTTCGCACGCGGTACGCCTCGATGCGCCGCCCTACAACTCGGGGCTCAAGCCGGATTTCAGGCACGGCTTCGTCTATTCCGACTGCCGCGTAGACGACGCGCGGCTGGTCGTCAGCAATGTCATGGACGCGCGGCGACGCGGCGCGGAGATCCGGACCCGTACCGAATGCGTCGCGGCGCGGCGCGAGAGCGACGGCTGGCGCGCGACACTCAGTGGCGGGCGCATCGTGAGCGCACGCGCGATCGTGAATGCGGCCGGGCCGTGGGTGAAGCAGGTGTTGAACGAGCGCCTCGGGCAGCCCAGCCAGGACGGCATCAAGCTGGTGAAGGGCAGCCACATCGTGCTGCCGCAGCTCTATCGCGGCGACCACGCCTTCATCCTGCAGAACGACGACCGGCGCGTCGTGTTCATGATTCCTTACGGCGACCGCCATACGCTAGTCGGCACCACCGACGTCCCGTTCGAGGGTGATGCCGCCACTGCCGCCGCAAGCGATGCGGAAGTGGAGTACCTGTGCCGCGCGGCGGGACGCTATCTCGCGCGGCCGGTCGATCCCGCGCACGTGGCTTGGCGCTACGCCGGCGTGCGCCCGCTCTACGACGACGGCACGGCGGACCCCTCCGCGGTCACGCGCGACTACACCTTGCGCGTGGACGCCGACGCTGGTAGCTCGCCGGTGCTCTCGGTCTACGGCGGCAAAATCACCACCTACCGGCGCCTGGCGGAGCACGCCCTGCACGACCTCGCGCCGTTTTTCCCGGAACTGAAAGGCGAATGGACCGCGACGGAGCCGCTAATCGGCGGTGATTTTGGCGAGCTCGAACGCGAGGAGGCGCGCGACATGTTCTTCGCGCGCTACGGGTTGCTGCCGCAGGAGCACTTGCGCGGCATTTTCCGCCGCCACGGCATGCTGGCTTATGACGTGCTCGGCAGCGCGCGCACCCTGCAGGATCTCGGCGCGTACTTCGGCGCCGGCTTGTATGCGAAGGAAGTGGACTACTTCGTCGCGCAGGAATGGGCGGTCACCGCCGAGGACGTGCTGTGGCGGCGCACCAAGGCGGGCCTCCACCTCACCGGCGCGCAGCGCGAGGCGGTGCTGCGCCACATGGGTCGTGTAAGTTGATGTTTGTGCGATAATTTCCTCTTATGCCAGCCGGGCTCAATGTGGTGATCCTCGCTGCCGGTCAGGGCAAGCGCATGCGTTCGCGCACGCCCAAGGTGTTGCACAGCCTGGCCGGCAAGCCGCTGATCGCCCACGTGGTGGAAACCGCGCGCGCGCTGAAGCCCGCGCGCATCTGCGTGGTGTACGGCCACGGCGGCGAGCAGGTGCCGCAGGCGATGGCAGCGAAGGACCTCACTTTCGTGCGCCAGCAGCCGCAGCTCGGCACCGGCCACGCGCTCGCCCAGGCGCAGCCCCACCTCGGCAATGCGGCTTTGACGCTGGTTCTCTACGGCGATGTGCCGTTGATCGGAGAGGAGACGCTGGCGGCGATGATCGCGGGCGGCGGAGACCGCCTGACGCTGCTCACGGCCGAGCTTGCCGATCCCGCCGGTTACGGCCGCATCATCCGCAACAAGCGCGGCAGCATCACGGCGATCGTCGAGGAGAAGGACGCAAGCGCCGAGCAGAGGAAGTTGAACGAGATCAACACCGGCATCATGGTACTGCCGACGGAGCGCTTGAAGGACTGGACCGCCAAGCTTTCCAACCGCAATACCCAGCGCGAGTACTATCTTACCGACGTCGTGCCGCTCGCCGTGGCCGACAAGGTGGCGGTGGGCAGCGTCAAGGCGCGCGCCGAGTGGGAGATTCTTGGCGTGAACAGCAAGCAGCAACTCGCCCGGCTCGAGCGCATCCACCAGAGCCAGGTCGCGGCCGGGCTGATGGACGGGGGCGTCACGCTCGCCGATCCCGCGCGGCTCGACGTGCGCGGGACGCTCGCCTGCGGGGCGGACGTGCGCATCGACGTCAACTGCGTGTTCGAGGGCGAGGTAAAGCTCGCCGATGGCGTGGACATCGGCGCGCATTGCGTGGTGCGCAACGCCGAGATCGGCGTGGGCACCCGCATCGAGCCGTTCACCTATATCGACACGGCGAAGATCGGCGCGAATTGCCGCATCGGGCCCTACGCGCGGCTGCGCCCGGGTGCGCGGCTCGCCCAGGACGTGCACATCGGCAATTTCGTCGAGGTCAAGGAAAGCGACATAGGAGTCGGCTCCAAGGCGAATCACCTTGCCTACATCGGGGACACGACGGTCGGGCGCGACGTCAATATCGGTGCCGGCACCATCACCTGCAACTACGACGGCGCCAACAAGCACCGCACCGTGATCGAGGACGACGTCTTCATCGGCTCCGACACCCAGTTGGTCGCGCCCGTCACCGTGCGCCGTGGCGCAACCATTGGCGCGGGCAGCACCATCACGCGCGAGGCGCCCGCCGACCAGCTCACGCTCTCGCGCGTGAAGCAGCAGTCGTTGCGCTGGAAGCGGCCCCAGAAGAAGAAAGTGACTGGTGACCAGTGACCAGTGACTCGAACGCCGTCGGTAAGGCGCACTTGATCGCGACTAGCGGACTACCGGTCACTGGTCACTGGTCACCGGTCACGGAGTTCCGGCGATGTGCGGCATAGTCGGCGCGGCCTCCACGCAAAACATCGTTGATCTCCTGATCGAGGGTATCCGCAAGCTCGAGTATCGCGGTTACGACTCCACCGGCATCGCGATCGTGCGCGACGGGCGCCTGGAGCGGCTGCGCTCGACCGGGCGCGTTGCCCACCTCGCCGACCTCGTGAAGAAGAAGCACGTGGAGGCCGGCACCGGTCTCTCGCACACGCGCTGGGCTACTCATGGCGCGCCGACCGAGGCAAACGCGCACCCGCATTTTTCCAGCGGCGACGGGCTCGACATCGGCATCGTGCACAACGGCATCGTCGAGAACCACGAGCCGATCCGTGCGCGCATGAAGGCGCAGGGCTACGAGTTCGCTTCCGAGACCGACACCGAGGTGATGGTGCACCACGTGCATTCGCTCGCGGCGCAGGGCGCGACGCTGTTCGAAGCGGTGAAGCGCGCCAGCCGCGAATGGGAAGGCGCCTACGCGGTAGGCTTCATCTCCAGTCGCGAGCCGGGCCTGGTGGTGGGCGCGCGCAAAGGCTCGCCGCTGCTGGTGGGTCTCGGCAAAGGCGAAAACTTCCTCGCGTCGGACGCGAGCGCGCTGATCGCGCGCACGCGCGAAGTGATTTACCTGGAAGAAGGCGACGTCGCGGAGATCCGCACCGACGGCGTCACGGTTTGCGACCGCAACGGAAAGCGCGTTGAGCGCAAGGTCACCACCAGCAAGCTCTCCGCCGACGCGGTCGAGCTGGGGCCCTACGCGCACTACATGCAGAAGGAAATCTTCGAGCAGCCGGGCGCGGTCGCCAACACGCTTGAGATGGTGGCCAACGCGCGCGCGCTGCAGCCCGCTTTATTCGGTGTGGGCGCAGACAAAATATTCAGTAAAATCAAATATATACAGGTTCTCGCCTGCGGCACCAGCTTTCACGCGGGACTGGTCGCGCGCTACTGGCTGGAGGCGATCGCGGGGTTGCCCACTGCCGTCGAGATCGCGAGCGAGTACCGCTACCGCGAGCCGGTGGCATTGCCCGGCACGCTGGTGGTGACGATCTCGCAGTCGGGCGAGACCGCGGACACCATCGCGGCGTTGAAGCACGCGCAGGCCAGTGGACTCTCCGCCACGCTCACCATCTGCAACGCACCCGAATCCACGTTGATGCGCGAGTCGAAGCTGCGCTTCCTGACGCGTGCCGGGCCCGAGATCGGCGTGGCTTCGACCAAGGCCTTCACTACCCAGCTCGCGGCGCTCTTCGTGCTCGCGCTGGTGCTCGCCAAGCAGCGCCGGCGCCTGCCCTCGAAGCGGGAGCGCGAGCTGATCGCGCAGCTACGCCACTTGCCGGCCGCGATGGAGACGGTGCTCTCCGTCGAGCCGCAGGTGCGCGACTGGGCGAAGCGTTTCCAGGGCAAGCACCACGCCCTCTTCCTCGGCCGCGGCGTGCATTTCCCGATCGCGATGGAGGGGGCGCTGAAGCTGAAGGAAATCTCCTACATCCACGCCGAGGCCTACGCGGCCGGGGAGCTGAAGCACGGTCCGCTCGCGCTGGTGGACGCGGATATGCCGGTCGTGACGGTCGCGCCCAACGACCAGTTGCTGGAGAAGCTGAAATCGAACATGCAGGAGGTGCGCGCGCGCGGCGGAGAGCTCTACGTCTTTGCCGATCGCGATGCGCATGTAACCGAAAGCGCTGGCGTGCACGTCATCCGGCTGATGGATCATGCCGGGCCGCTCTCGCCCATACTGCACGTCGTTCCGCTGCAGCTCCTCGCCTACCACGTCGCCGTGCTGCGCGGCACCGATGTCGACAAGCCGAGAAATCTCGCGAAGAGCGTGACCGTCGAATGACGCGGTCATGATCTTTGGCACCCTTCGATTTTCCCCGGCGTCCTCCGCATCCCCGGCGGTGAGAGGTTCGATCTAGGACGCTGCGCGCCGCGGCTTGCGCGGCGCGTTGGCGAAGAGCCGGTCGTAGAGCCAGTCCGGCATGACATGCAGGACGCGTGCCACCATCGCCATCTGCCAGGGAATCACCGTGAACGCCGCTCCGCGCGCGATCAACGCGGCGATCTTCGTTGCCGCCGCGTCCGCGCTCATCATGAACGGCATCGGGTACGGGTTTTTCTCCGTCATCGGCGTCGCGATGTAGCCGGGGCAGATGGTGACGACCTTCACGCCGCTTGCCTTCAACTCCAGGCGCAGGCTTTCCAGGTAGGCGATCGCGGCGGCTTTCGAGGCCGAGTACGCCGCTGCGCCGGGCAGCCCGCGGTAGCCGGCGACACTGGCGATCCCGCACAGGGTTCCGTTGCCGCGCCCGCGCATCTCGCCGACGAAAGGCTGGAACACTTTGACCATGCCCATGACATTGATGTCGAGCACGTCCTGCACCGCCTGCATATCCTCGGCTTGCTCGGTCAGCGTGCCGATGCTGACGCCGGCGTTGGCAATGACGACGTCGGGGCAGCCGTGCTTGCCGGCAAAGGCGCGCGCTGCGATAGCGAGGGCGGCCGCGTCGCGCACGTCGAGGGGATAGATCTCACATGGCGTCGAGAACATCGCCGCGAGCCGTTCCAGTTCCAGCCTGCGGCGGGCGATGAGGCCGAGAGTTGCGCCACGGGCGGCGTAATGCCGGGCGAGTGCTGCACCGATGCCGCTCGAGGCGCCGGTGATGATGACGCGCTGCGGGTCCACGGCGCGGCGCGGCCGCTACTTGCCGCGGCCCTGGCGCGCGAGGCGGACGAGGTCCTCGAGTACCGTGACGACGCCGCGCACGGTCGAGGTCATGCTGCTCGATGTGAGGTAGCGGCCGTCCACCACCAGGCTCGGCGTGCCCTGCACGTCATAGCGCTTGGTGGCCTGGAAGGCGCGCGTAATGCGGGCGTCCGTTTCGGGAGAGAAATAGGCGTCGAGCCAGCGCTGGCGCTCGATGCCGTGCTTCGCGGCCCACTGCTCCATCACCTCGGGCTTGCTCATGTGGAGCTGCTCGACGTGGTAACCCTCGTAGACCTTGAGGTGCAGGCGCTCGACCTCGCCCAGCAGCTCGAGGGCGTAGTAGATGCGCGCGTGCGGCGCCCAGCTGTCGCGCAGGATTGCCGGGACGCGGCGCAGCGCGACATCGTCGGGCTTGCGCTTCAACCATTCCTCCAGCGTCGGCTGCAGGTCGTTGCAGTAGGGGCAGCCGTACCAGAAGAAGTCGATGACCTCGATGCGCTCGCCGGTTTCGACGGGCTGCACTGGGATCAAACGGTACTCGATGTTCTGGCGCGCGCGGACTTCCTGCGCCGCAGCCCGCCTGGCCAGCGCGAGCAACGCCAGGCCGGCGATCGCCGCGCGCCGCTTCATGGCTACTTCCCCGCGCGCTCCTTGCGCGCCATCGCGATCACCTGGTCGAGCACCTGGAAGTAGCGCTCGTAGTCGACACTGCGGTCCGGCTTCAGGATCATGGACGGCGCCACCAGGTACTTGCCGTCCACCGTGAGTGAAGGCGTGCCGGTGATGTCGTAGTTGCGCGTCATCTCCATCGCGCGCTGGCCGCGGCTCTGCACGCCGAAGGAGGCGTAGGCGTCGGCGAATTTCTGCCGGTCACCGCCCTGCTTGGCGATCCAGTCGAACAGCACCTTCGGGTCCTGCAGCTTGAGGTTCTGCGTGTGGATCGCGGCGAAGACCTCGTAGTGCAGCTTGTCGACCAGCCCCACCGTCTCGAGCGCGTAGTAGGCACGCGTCAACGGAATCCAGGAATCGGCGAGCACGGCCGGCACGCGCTTGAATTCGACATCGGTGGGCTTTCGCTTCAGCCATCCGCGCAGTGGCGCCTGCAGGTTCTCGCAGTGCGGGCAGCCGTACCAGAAGAACTCCAGCACCTCGACCTTCTTGCCGCTCTCGGTGGGTTGGGGCGGGTTGATCGGGCGGTAGTCGCGTCCCGCGACCGGCTGCGCCAAGACGGTGGCGCTCGCGGCGAAGGCGAGCAGGAATGCGGCAAGCCGCAAACTAGCTGTGAAGAATGTCACGTTCCATCTCCTGGGTGAGGATTGTTTTGCTTATTCCCGCACTTTGACGAGCGCGGTTTCGATGCCGTTCTGCTTCAGAGTATCGCGTACCCGGTTCAGTTCCTCGACGTTCGTATAGGGCCCGACGCGCACCCGGTGCAAGGTGCCCTTTTCCGGCACCGCGGTACTCTGGATCATGGCCTCGACTCCGATCAGCGCGAGCCGCGCCTTGAGGTTGTCGGCGTCCGGCGCGTTCTGGAACGCGCCAGCCTGCAAGAAGAATTTCTCCTTGGACGCGGTTGCGACGGACTTCTTCTGCGCGTCCTTCATCTGCTGATCGGTCGCAGGTTCCTCCGCGCCGGGCAGGATCTTGTAGAAGTCGAAGCGCGGCTTCTCCGTCGCTTTCGCCGCCTTGTCTTCGCCCTTGGGCGGGGCCGCCTTCTGACTCTTCGCGGCATCGGTCTTCGCCGGCGGCGACGCCTTGCGCTCGCCCTGGAACGGGCTTGGCATCTTGTTGATGTACCAGGCCACCACGAGCGCGATGCCCAGGCCCAGCACCAGCCCGATCAGGATCCCGACGAGGAGCGAGCCGCTGCCACCGCGGGATTTCGGCTCGGGGCGCTTGTAGTCTTTGGACATCGCCGTATTTTACTAGAACCTGTCGTCAAGATAGGTTCTCACATCTTTTCCGGAGCGGAGACGCCGATCAGGGCGAGGCCGTTCCTCAACACCTGGCGCACCGCGCAGGCGAGCGCGAGCCGCGCGCGCTTCACGTCTTCCTCGTCCACCAGGAAGCGCGTCGCGTTGTAGTAGCTGTGAAACTCGCCGGCGAGGTCCTTCAGGTAGAACGCGACGAGGTGTGGTGCCAGGTCGCGCGCGGCGTTCTCCACCACTTCGGGGTACTCCATCACGCGCGCGAGGAGCGCAAGCTCCGCTTCCTGCTCCAGCGCGGCGGTGTCGGCGGCGGCAAGTCCCGCCGCGTCTCCGCCCCATTGGTCGAGCACGCTGCACACGCGCGCGTGCGCGTACTGGATGTAATAGACCGGGTTCTCGTTGGTGCGCGACTTGGCGAGGTCGAGGTCGAAATCGAGATGCTGGTCGCTTTTCCGCATCACGTAGAAGAAGCGCGCCGCATCGTTGCCGACTTCCCGGCGCAGCTCGCGCAGCGTGACGAACTCGCCCGCCCGGGTGGACATGGAAACTTTCTGTCCGCCGCGGTAGAGCACCGCGAACTGCACCAGCGCGACGTCGAGCCGCGCTGGGTCGAGACCGAGCGCGGCAATCGAGCCCTTCACGCGGGAGATATAGCCGTGATGATCCGCGCCCCAGACGTCGATCGCGATGTCGAAGCCGCGCTCGAACTTGTCGAGATGATAGGCGATGTCGGAGGCGAAATAGGTGTACTGCCCGTTCTCGCGCCGGATGACGCGGTTTTTCTCGTCGCCGAAGGCCTCCGAGCGGAACCACAGCGCGCCGCCCTCTACGTAGGTATGGCCTTTCTGCTCGAGGGTCATCACCGCGCGCTCGATCTGTCCCTTGTCGTAGAGCGATTGCTCGGAGAACCAGCGGTCGAAGGCGACGCCGAACTCCGCCAGGTCGCCGCGGCAGTCTGCCAGCTGCTTGGCCAGGGCGGCGCCGTGGATGACCGCGAAATCGGTAGCAAGCACCGATTTCGCTGCGCGGATCAGCGCGTCGAGCTTCGCCTCGTCGTCCAGCCCGTCGGGAACGACGGGAACGTCTTTATCGAAACGGGTTGCGTGCTTCTCACGCAGCCCGCGCGCCATGTCCCGCACGTAGTCGCCCTGGTAGGCGTTGGGCGGGAAGGCCACGGCCTTGCCGCCTTCCTCGAGGTAGCGCAGCCAGGTGGAGAGCGCCAGGATGTCCATCTGGCGGCCGGCGTCATTGACGTAGTACTCGCGGGCGACGTCGAAGCCAGCCGCGGCGAGCACGTTGGCGAGGCTTGCGCCGTATGCCGCGCCGCGCCCGTGGCCCACGTGCAGCGGGCCGGTCGGATTGGCGGAGACGAACTCGACTTGGATTTTCTTGCGCCGGCCGAGCTGCACCGTCCCGTAGCTCGCGCCCGCCGCCAGCACGCGGTTCACCGCCTGCTGCTTGTAGGAGCGCTTGAGGAAGAAATTGATGAAGCCTGCGCCGGCGATCTCGGTTTTCTCCAGGCACGCCAGCGGCGGCAATGCCGCGACCAGCTTCGCCGCGATGTCCCGCGGCTTTGACTTCAACTGCTTGGCGAGCTGCAGCGCCACGCTGCAGGAGAAATCGCCGTGTCCTGCGTTCCTCGGGCGCTCGAGCACGATGGCGACGCCGTCGTGTCCCGCGGCAACCTCGCGCAAGGCGGCGGCAATGATGGCGGCGAGCTGTGCCCTTGCGTCGTCGGCGGGCACCGCTGTCATGCGGGGCGCGCGCTGGAGAACAGGCTTTGCAAGTCGAGGATGAGCATGTGCTCAGGAACGGCGAGTGTCGAAAAAAGCAAATTTTATCATGATGTTGGCTGTCGTCAGCGCAGCGGCATCCGATACACGCGGCGGGCCCCGAAAAGTGTCCGCCTTAGAAATCCAGCGGATCGACGTCAATTGTCCAGCGCGCCCGCGTAGCGCCGGCGTCTGCAAGCGCGGCGCGCCAGGCGGAGAGAAATTCGCGCAGGCGCTCGCGCTCGGATGACTGCACCAGCAACTGGGCGCGCTCGTGCCCGGCGCGGCGCGCCATCGCGGCCGGCACCGGGTCGTAGGCGGTGACACTCGCATCGAGCGCCTTGACCTTGCGCCGCGCGCCAGCGAGGAATTCGAGCGCGGTGGCAAGCCGCGGCGCCTCGGCGCGCAAGAGCGCCTGATAGACGAACGGTGGGAACCCCGCTTGCTGCCGCTCGGCGAGCGTGCTCTCGGCGAACGCGCGGTAGTCCTGGTGCGCCAGCGCGGCATAGAGCGGATGCTGCGGCAGCTCGGTCTGGATCAGCACTTCGCCCTGCGTGCCGCCGCGGCCGGCGCGTCCCGCGACCTGCGTCAACAACGCGTAGAGCCGCTCTGCCCCGCGGAAGTCGCTGCTGTAGAGCTGGCCGTCGGCGTTCAGCACGGCGACCAGGTTCAAGTGGGGAAAGTCGTGGCCTTTCGCGAGGATCTGGGTGCCCACCAGGATATCCACATCGCGCGCCTGAATGCGGCTTCTCATCGCCTGCCAGGCGTGACGCCGGCGTGTGGTGTCGCGATCGATGCGCAGGATGCGCGCCTGCGGCAGCAGGCGCGCAAGCGATTCCTCCACGCGCTGGGTGCCGTGGCCGATGGGCGCCAGGTCCTGGTTGCCGCAATCGGGGCAGGCGACCGGCGGCGGCGCAACGTATCCGCAGTGGTGGCAGCGCAGCCGGCGCTCGGGCAGGTGCAGCACGAGCTGTGCCGAGCAGCGGTGGCAGCCGGAGACCCAGCCGCAAGCGCGACAGAGCAGCACTGGCGCGTAGCCGCGCCGGTTGATGAATACCAGCGCCTGCTCGCCGCGGGCGATGCGCTCGTCTAGCGCCGTGACGAGCCGCGGCGACAGGCCATCCACGAGCTTCTCGTTGCGCGTGTCGAGGCACTGGATGCGCGGCGGCGGCGCGCCGATGCGCTCCGGCAGCAGCAGCAGGCCGTAGCGGCCGGTAACGGCGTTGTGAAAGGTCTCCAATGCGGGCGTCGCCGAGCCGAGCACCACCGGCACCGCGCGCTGGCGCGCGCGCACCACGGCAAGATCGCGCGCCGAGTAGCGCAGGCCCTCGGCCTGCTTGAACGAGCTGTCCTGCTCCTCGTCCACCACGATCAGCCCAAGCGCGGGCAGCGGGGTAAACACGGCGAGCCGCGTGCCGAGCACGATGCGCGCCTGCCCTTCCGCGGCCGCACGCCAGTTCGCGAGCCGCTCCATCTCGGCGAGCCCGCTGTGCAGGCTGACGGTGCGCGTGTCGGGAAAGCGCTGCGCGACCAGCGTCTCGAGCTGTGGGGTCAACGCGATCTCGGGGACCAGCAGTAAGGCCTGCTTTCCCGCGTCGAGCACCGCGGCAATGGCGTGGAGATAGACCTCGGTCTTGCCGCTGCCGGTGACGCCGAGCAGCAGGTGCGTGCGGTAACCCTCCAACCCGCCGCGGATCTCCGCGATCGCCTTGGCCTGCTCGGCGGTCAATGCTGGCGGCGCTGAGGCAGTGACCGGTGCGGCATCTTCTGTGGCGGCTTTGCGGCGGGCGGCGCGGCGCGGCTTGCCGGTCACGCGGCGCAACCGCGTCGGCAGCGCGCCCACCACCACCGCGCCCAACGGGTGATGGTAGTAGTCGGCGGCGAAGCGCATCAGGCGCAGATCCTCGGCCGGCAGCGGCGGAAGGTCGCGCAGCACTTCGGTCGCGTTTTTCAACCGCGCGGCGGGAATCTCGCTCGCGGTGGCGGTCTCGAGGATCACGCCGACGGCGGTCTTGCGGCCGAACGGCACCACCACGCGCCGGCCGATGTCGGCGTCAGTGGCGTCGGCGGCGCGGTAGTCGAACAACTTGTCGACCGGCACATCGAGCGCGACGCGGATGATCGTCATGCAGGAAAAAATTCGAGTTGCAGTAAAGAGAATCGGCGCGCCATGAACAGGATTTTGAATCAGCGCGGCATGGCTAAACGGTTTATCGGACGCGGATTTTTTGCGTTATCAACACCAGCCTGTGGATAACCTTGTTGATAAGGAGGCGTCTCCGGTTGCCGACGACGCTGTTTCGGCGGAAATGCAGCTAATTTAAAAATATTAATAAAATCAGATAGTTATGATAATGCGAACGGGGGCAGGCCCGGCATTTCCGTGGGCGCCTTTCACAGCGTATGCCCGGTGCATAAGTGACCGCCCGCAAACCCACGACTGGCGCGGGTCTTCAGTGATAGGCGCGGCTCGCGGCGTGTACTGTTTCCACGAGCGCTGCAACGCTTTCAGGCGGAGTCGTCTGTGTAACGCCATGGCCGAGATTGAAAACATGCCCGTCACCGCGCCCGAAGCTCGCCAGCGCAGCGGCAACGCCCTCGCGCACCGCTTGCGGACCGGCGAGCAGCACCTGGGGATCGAGATTGCCCTGCAGTGCAACCTGCCTGCCCACTCGGCTGCGGGCCACGCCCAGCGCCACCGTCCAGTCGATGCCGACCGCGTCGCACCCCGTCTGCGCCATCGTTTCGAGCCATGCACTGCCGCCCTTGGTGAAGAGGATGTTTGGCACGCGCGCGCCCTCGTGCTCGCGCTTGACGCCTTGCACCACGCGGCGCATGTAGGCGAGCGAGAATTCGAGGTATTCCTCCGTCGAGAGCGTTCCGCCCCAGGTGTCGAACAGCATCACGACCTGCGCGCCGGCCGCGATCTGCGCGTTGAGGTAGGCAATCACCGCGCGGCAATTGGTCTCCAGGATGTGATGCAGCAGCTCGGGACGCTCGCGCAGCATGGCTTTCAGCGCGGGAAAGCCGGTCTTGCCCCGCCCCTCGACCATGTAGCAGGCAAGCGTGAACGGGCTGCCGGAGAAGCCGATCAGCGGGACGCTGCCCGCCAGCGCTTTGCGCACCTGGGCCACCGCGTCGAAGACGTAGCGCAGCTTCGTCAGGTCCGGCACAGCCAGCGCCCGGATCGCATGCTCCTCGCGCAGCGGCCGTTCGAAGTACGGCCCTTCGCCCTCGGCGAATCCCAGCCCGAGCCCCATGGCGTCCGGGACCGTGAGGATGTCGGAGAACACGATTGCGGCATCCAGCGGGAAGCGCGCGAGCGGCTGCAGCGTGACCTCGGTCGCGAGGTCGGGATTCTTGGCGAGCGCAAGGAAGCTGCCGGCGCGCGCGCGCGTCGCGTTGTACTCGGGGAGGTAGCGCCCGGCCTGGCGCATGATCCACACCGGCGTGTATGGCGTGGGCTCGCGCAGCAGCGCCCGGATCAGCGTGTCGTTCTTGAGTTTTGTCATTTAGCCGCGAAGACCCCAGGGCGCAGAGAGAAACAATGTTGATTGTCCTCGGCGCCTTTGCGCCTCTGCGGCTAAGTAATGCTTATCGGGGTAATTCCGACGAGCCCATCAGGAATTCGTCGACCGCGCGCGCGCACTGCCGGCCCTCGCGGATCGCCCACACCACGAGCGACTGGCCGCGACGCATGTCCCCAGCGGCGAACACTTTGGCGACCGAGGTGGTATAGCAGCCCTTGCCGTCCGTCGTCGCTTTCGCGTTGCCACGGGCGTCTCTCTCCACGCCGAACGTCTCCAGGATCGACTGCACCGGCGAGACGAAGCCCATGGCGAGCAGCACCAGGTCAGCGGGCAGCGTGAACTCCGATCCCGCGACCTCGCTCATGCGGCCGTCCTTCCATTCGAGCCGCACCGCCTTCAGCGCTTTCACCTTGCCACCCTCGCCCACGAACGACTTGGTGGCAATCGACCAGTCGCGCGAGACGCCTTCCTCGTGCGAAGACGAAGTCCGCAGCCGTGTCGGCCAGTACGGCCACACCGGGTTCCTCTCGACGTCGGGCGGCATCGGCAAAAGTTCGAACTGGGTAACCGACTTCGCACCGTGGCGGTTGGAGGTGCCCACGCAGTCGGAGCCGGTGTCGCCGCCGCCGATGATGATCACGTGCTTGTCGGTAGCCCACAGGTCGGGCACGCCGGCATCGCCCGCCACGCGCTTGTTCTGCAGCGGCAGGAATTCCATCGCGTAGTGCACGCCGTCGAGCTCGCGTCCCGGCACCGGCAGGTCACGCGGCTGCTCGGCTCCGCCGGCGAGCACCACCGCCTGGAACTCGGCGAGCAGCTTCTTCGGCGCGATCGTGCCGGTCGCCCAGTCAGGCACGCCCTTTCCGGGGCGCGTGGTGCCGACGTAGACGCCGGCGCGGAAGGCGACGCCCTCGGCCGCCATCTGCTCCATGCGCCGGTCGATATGCGATTTCTCCATCTTGAAATCGGGGATGCCGTAGCGCAGCAGTCCGCCGATGCGGTCGTTTTTCTCGAACACCACGACTTCGTGGCCGGCGCGCGCGAGCTGCTGCGCGCAGGCTAGTCCCGCGGGACCGGAGCCCACGACGGCGACCTTCTTGCCGGTCTTGCGTGCAGGCGGCTGCGGCTTCACCCAGCCGGATTCCCAGGCCTTGTCGATGATCGCGTGCTCGATCGACTTGATGCCGACGGCGTCCTCGTTGATGCGCAGCACGCAGGCTTCCTCGCACGGCGCCGGGCAGATGCGGCCGGTGAAGTCCGGGAAGTTGTTGGTCGAGTGCAGCGTCTCGATCGCCGCCTTCCAGTCCTGGCGGTAAACGAGATCGTTCCAGTCGGGAATGATGTTGTTGACCGGGCAGCCGCTCATGCAGAACGGGATGCCGCAGTCCATGCAGCGCGCGCCTTGCGTCTTGGCCTGCTCGTCGGTGAGCGGCGGGATGAACTCACGGTAATGCTTTTTGCGGCTCTCCTTCGCCTCGTAGGTCTCTTCGACCCGCTCGAACTCGAGAAATCCAGTGACCTTGCCCATGCTTTTTTCCAGCGCGCCCGCGGCGCGTTCAGGCCGCGTGGCGGCTGTGTTTTGCGGCGAGCTCGCCGAGCGCGCGTCGGTACTCGTTCGGGAATACTTTGACGAACTTCGCGCGGTACTCGTCCCAGCGCTCGAGGATCTTCTTCGCCTGCGCGCTGCCGGTGGCGCGTGCGTGGTTGCCGACGAGTCTCTTCACGATCGCCTCGTCCGACTCGCCACCGTGCCACAGCGCGCGTGCGAGTTTCGCTTCCTGCTCGGACTCCGCGAGGAGCGGCTCCAGCGCAACCATCGCCGAGTTGCAGCGCTTGGAAAATTCTCCATCAGAATCAAGTACATAAGCCAAACCGCCAGACATGCCCGCGGCGAAGTTGCGCCCGGTGCCGCCCAATACCACGATCGTGCCGCCAGTCATGTACTCACAGCCGTGGTCACCGACGCCTTCCACCACGGCCTGCGCACCGGAGTTCCGCACCGCGAAGCGCTCGCCGGCGACGCCGCGGAAGTAAGCTTCGCCGCAAATCGCGCCGTAGAGCACGACGTTGCCGGTGATGATGTTCTCGGTCGGCTCGCCCTTGAACTTCGGCGATGGCTGCACCGAGATGCGCCCGCCGGAGAGCCCCTTGCCGCAGTAATCGTTGGTGTCGCCGATGAGCTCGAGCGTCACGCCCTTCGCGAGGAAGGCGCCGAAGCTTTGCCCGGCGGAGCCGGCGAGGCGCACGTGGATGGTGTCGTCCGGCAGTCCTTCGTGGCCATAGCGCTGCGCGATGTGCCAGGACAACATGGTGCCGACGGTGCGGTTGATATTGCGCACCGGCGTCTCGATCGTGACCTTCTCGCCGCGCTCGAGCGCGGGCTGCGAGAGCTCGACCAGGCGGTTGTCGAGCGCTTTCTCCAGCCCGTGGTCCTGCGTCTCGGTGTGATGGCGTGCGACGTCGGCCGGCATCTGCGGCTGCTCGAAGATGCGCGTGAAATCGAGCCCCTTCGCTTTCCAGTGCTCGATGCCTTTGCGGGTGTCGAGGAGATCGGAGCGGCCGATGAGCTCATCGAGCTTGCGCACGCCGAGCTTCGCCATCAGCGCGCGCGCTTCCTCGGCGACGAAGAAGAAGTAGTTCACTACGTGCTCGGGCTTGCCCTCGAACTTTTTGCGCAACTCCGGGTCCTGCGTCGCCACGCCCACCGGACAGGTGTTGAGATGGCACTTCCTCATCATGATGCAGCCTTCCACCACCAGCGGCGCGGTGGAGAAGCCGAACTCGTCGGCCCCGAGCAGCGCGCCGACGATGACGTCGCGCCCGGTCTTCAGCTGCCCGTCTACTTGCACTGCGATGCGCCCGCGCAGGCGGTTCAGCACCAGCGTTTGCTGGGTCTCGGCGAGGCCAAGCTCCCACGGCGTGCCGGCGTGCATGATCGAGGACCAGGGGCTGGCGCCGGTGCCGCCGTCGTGGCCGGAGATCGTCACGTGATCGGATTTCGCCTTGGAGACGCCGGCCGCGACCGTGCCGACCCCGATCTCGGAGACGAGCTTCACGCTCACCGCCGCCTTCGGGTTGGAGTTCTTGAGGTCGTGAATCAGCTGGGCGATATCCTCGATCGAGTAGATGTCGTGGTGCGGCGGCGGCGAGATCAGCTCGACGCCGGGCGTCGAGTAGCGGATCTCGGCGATGTACTCGGAGACCTTGCGCCCGGGCAGCTGGCCGCCCTCGCCGGGCTTGGCGCCTTGCGCGATCTTGATCTGCAGCATCTCGGCCGAAGCCAGGTACTCGGCGGTGACGCCGAAGCGGCCGGAGGCAACCTGCTTGATCTTGGACTTGAGCGAGTCGCCTTCCTTCAACGGGATATCGACCTCGACGCGCTCCTTGCCCAGGCGCGACATCAGCGATTCGCCGGCGCCGACCTTCGCGTAGCGCCGCTTGTCCTCCCCGCCTTCGCCGGTGTTGGACTTGCCGCCCATGCGGTTCATCGCGATCGCGAGCACGGTATGCGCTTCGGTCGAGATCGAGCCCAGCGACATCGCGCCGGTGGAGAAGCGCTTGACGATTTCGGCGGCGGGCTCCACTTCCTCGATCGGCACCGGCTTGCAGCGGTCGAAGCGGAAATCGAACAGCCCGCGGAAGGTCAGGTGGCGCTGCGTCTGCTCGTTGATGAGCGCGGCGTATTCCTGGTAGGTGTTGTAGGAATTGTTGCGCGCCGCGTGCTGGAGCTTGGCGATCGCATCCGGCGTCCACAGGTGGTCCTCGCCGCGCACGCGCCAGGCGTACTCCCCGCCCGCCTCGAGCGCGGTGTCGAGCACGGGGTCCTTCCCGTCGAACGCGGCCCGGTGCGCGCGGATTGCCTCGTCGGCGACGCCGAAGAGATCGATGCCGCCAACCGAGGACGCGGTACCGGTGAAGTACCTGTCCACCAGCGGGCGGGCGAGGCCGACCGCTTCGAAAATCTGCGCGCCGGTGTAGGACATGTAAGTCGAGATGCCCATCTTGGACATCACCTTCTTCAGACCCTTGCCCGCCGCCTTGGTGAAATTCTTGATCGCCTTCTTGGCGTCCACGCCGGCGCCGAGCTGCCCTTTGTCGGCGAGATCGGCCAGCGTCTCGAACGCGAGGTACGGATGCACGGCTTCGGCGCCGTAGCCGCCGAGCAGCGCGAAGTGGTGCACTTCGCGCGCGGAGCCGGTCTCGACGACGAGGCCGGTGGAAGTGCGCAGGCCCTTCGCCACCAGGTGCTGGTGCACCGCGGAGAGCGCGAGCAGCGCCGGGATCGCGACGCGTTCGCGGTCCATGCGGCGGTCGGAGATGATGAGGATGGTGTAGCCCGAGCGCACCGCGTCTTCGGCTTGGGCGGCAAGCGATGCGAGCCGCGCTTCCACCGCCTGCTTGCCCCAGGCCGCGGGGTAGGTGGTGTCGAGCTCGAAGGAGCGGAACTTGCCCTCGGTGTACTTCTCGGCGTGGCGGATGACTTCCATCTGCTCGAAGTCGAGCACTGGCTGCGACACCTCGAGGCGCAGCGGCGGGTTCTGCTCGTCGACACCCAGCAGGTTGGGCTTGGGGCCGATGAAAGAGACGAGCGAAGTCACCAGCTCTTCGCGGATCGGGTCGATCGCGGGATTGGTGACCTGGGCGAACAGCTGCTTGAAGTAGTGGTAGAGCGTCTTGTTCTTGCGCGAGAGCACCGCCAGGGCGCTGTCATTGCCCATCGAGCCCACGGGCTCCTCGCCGTTCGACGCCATCGGGATCAACTGGAACTTGAGATCCTCCTGGGTGTAGGCGAAGGCCTGCTGGCGGTCGAGCAAGCGCTCCTTCGGGGCCTCGCGCTTCTCCGAGGGCTCCGGCAGCTCGTCGAGCTTCACGCGGATCCGCTCGATCCACTCGGCGTACGGCCGGTCCGAGGCGAGATCGTCCTTCAGCTCCTTGTCGTCGATGATGCGGCCTTTCTGCAGGTCCACCAGGAACATCTTGCCCGGCTGCAGGCGCCATTTCTTGGTGATTTTTTCCTCGGGAATCGGCAGACAGCCGCACTCCGAGCCCATGATGACGAGATCGTCCGAGGTGACGATGTAGCGCGAGGGGCGCAGGCCGTTGCGATCCAGCGTCGCGCCGATGCGCAGGCCGTCGGTGAAAGCAATCGAGGCCGGGCCGTCCCACGGCTCCATCATCGCCGCGTGGTACTCGTAGAACGCGCGCCGCGCTGGGTCCATCAGCGTGTGGTTCTCCCACGCCTCCGGGATCATCATCATCATGGCGTGGGCGATCGAGTAGCCACCCATCACCAGAAGCTCGAGCGCGTTGTCGAACGAAGCCGAGTCGGACTGGCCGTCGTAGATTAGCGGCCAGATCTTGTCCAGGTCCTTGCCGAGAATCGGCGAGGAGATCGCGGCCTGGCGCGCGCGGATCCAGTTGATGTTGCCGCGCACGGTGTTGATCTCGCCGTTGTGGCAGATCATGCGAAACGGGTGCGCGAGGTCCCACGATGGGAAGGTGTTGGTGGAGAAGCGCTGGTGCACCAGCGCCAGCGCGGACTCGGCGCGCGGGTCCTTGAGATCGAGGTAGTACTCCCCGACCTGGTAGGCCATCAGCATGCCCTTGTAGCAGACCGTGCGCGCGGACATCGACGGCACGTAGAACTCCTTGCCGTGCGCGAGCTTGAGCGCCTGGATCGCGTGGCCGGCGCTCTTCCTGATGATGTAGAGCTTCCTCTCCAGCGCGTCGGTGACGGTGATGCCCTTGCCGCGACCGATGAAGATCTGCCGCATGACCGGCTCGATGCGCTGCGCCGGCTCGGCGAGGTCGGAGTTGTCCACCGGCACGTCGCGCCAGCCGAGCAGCACCTGGCCCTCGTCCTTCACGGCGCGCTCGATCTCGTATTCGCACGCCAGCCGCGACGCGGGGTCGCGCGGCAGGAACACCATGCCCACGCCGTACTGGCCGAGCGGCGGCAGCTTCACGCCGCGCTTGGCCATGTCCTCGCGGTAGAGCTTGTCGGGGATCTGGATCAGGCAGCCTGCGCCGTCGGAGAGCTTGGGATCCCAGCCGACCGCGCCGCGGTGCGTGAGGTTCTTCAGGATCGTCAGGCCCTGCTCGACGATGGCGTGGCTTTTCTTGCCCTTGATGTGCGCGACGAAGCCCACACCGCACGAATCGTGCTCGTGTGCCGGATCGTAGAGTCCTTGCGGGCCAGGCGGAAAACCGGTCGTCATACGAAAAATATAATTAATTCAAATGGTTACTATATAAAATGCGGCGTCGCAGCAAGACGGAGGTAAAGTGCGAGCACGGCCGACAAGTTTACCGGCTCAACTCACTGGTTACAACCGGAAATTCGGGATTTTCGCGTCAGGTCGCGTCGATCGCGAAGAGACGCCGGTGCTCGAGCATCGCGTAGCGATCAGTCATGCCGGCGATGTAATCGGCGATGGCGCGTGGGGCGTCGTCACGGGCGCGCGCCTGGAATTCCGGCGGCAGCATGCGGATGTCGGCGTGAAACGCCTGGAACAGGTCGCTCACCATCCGCTTCGCCTTGGCACTCATGCGCACCACGCGGAAATGGCGATAGAGGTTCTCTCGCAGGAAGCGCTTCAGCTCCAGGCTGTCGTCTCGAATTCGCGCGCTGAAGGCGATCAACGCAGGCGCGCGCCGAACGTCCTCGATCGAGCCCGGCGCATGGCGGCGGATGTTCTCCGCGCTCGCGCGCACGAGATCGGTCACCAGCGTGTCGATCATGCGCCGCACTGTCTCGTGGCGCAGCCGCCGCGGCTCGATCTTCGGATAGTCACGCAGTACCGCCTTCATATGGCGCGCGAAAATCTTTACTCCGGCGAGCTGGTCGAGCGTGAGGAGGCCCGAACGCACACCGTCGTCGACGTCGTGGTTGTTGTAGGCGATCTCGTCGGCGAGGTTGGCAATCTGCGCCTCGAGCGAAGGGCGCCGCCGCTTGAGAAAACGCTCGCCGATTTCGCCCAGCTGACGCGCGTTCTTTGGCGAGCAGTGCTTGAGGATCCCCTCGCGCGCCTCGAAGGTGAGGTTGAGCCCGTCGAACGTGGCGTAACGCTGCTCGAGCACGTCCACCACGCGCAGGCTCTGCAGGTTATGCTCGAAGCCGCCGTAGGGTCGCATGCAGACGTTCAGCGCGTCCTGCCCGGTGTGGCCGAAAGGCGTGTGGCCGAGATCGTGGGCGAGCGCGATTGCTTCGGTCAGATCCTCGTCGAGACTCAGGCGGCGCGCGACCGACCGCGCGATCTGCGCAACCTCCAGGCTATGCGTGAGACGCGTGCGGAAGAGGTCGCCTTCGTGGTTAACGAAGACCTGGGTCTTGTACTCGAGACGGCGGAACGCGGTGGAATGGACGATGCGGTCGCGGTCGCGCTGGTACTCACTCCGGCCGCGCGGCGGCGCCTCGCGGTGACGGCGGCCGCGCGTGTTCCCGGGGAGCGCCGCGTATGGCGCGAGCTCGCGCTCAGGCATGCGTCCCGGTCGCGCCGAGCACTTCGGCAAGCGCGGCTCGCGGCACGTCGGCCGAGACGAATGCCTCGCCGATGCGCTTCAACAGCACGAAGCGGTTGCGTCCGCCCTCGACCTTCTTGTCGTGCCCCATCAGCTCAAGGTAGCGCTCCAGGCCCAGCGCGGGCGCGGCGAGCGGCAGCCCGGCGGCCTTGAGGATGGCGTCCACGCGCCGCACGTCGGCTTCGTTGATCAGGCCGAGCTTGCGCGAGAGACGGGCCGCCAGCGCCATGCCGGCGCCAACTGCCTCGCCGTGCAGCCAGGTGCCGTAGCCGGTGCCGGCTTCGATGGCGTGGCCGAAGGTGTGGCCGAGGTTCAACAGCGCGCGCAGGCCGTCCTCACGCTCGTCTTTTGCGACGATCTCGGCCTTGATGGCGCAGGAGCGCTCGATCGCGTGGACCAGCGGCTCGGCTTCGCGCTTCACCAGATGCGGCATGTTCTTTTCGAGCCATTCCAGGAAAGCGGGATCGTGGATCAGGCCATACTTGATCACTTCCGCCAGCCCGGCAGCGAGCTCGCGCGGGGGCAGCGTCGCGAGCGTGTCGGTATCGGCGATGACCACGCGCGGCTGGTAGAACGCGCCAATCATGTTCTTGCCGAGCGGGTGGTTGATGGCGGTCTTGCCGCCGACGGCCGAGTCCACCTGCGCGAGCAGTGTGGTGGGTATCTGGATGAACGGGACGCCACGCATGTACGTTGCCGCGGCGAAGCCCGTGAGATCGCCGACCACGCCGCCGCCCAGGGCAATCAGCGTCGTGCCGCGCTCGCAGCGGCGCTCGAGCAGAACGTCGAAAATATGGTTCAACGTATCCCAGCTCTTGTGCTGTTCGCCGTCGAGAAGCGTGATTGGCACGATCTCGACGCCGTGCGCTTCCAGCGCGTGCGTGAGCGGCGCAAGGTAGTGGGGCGCGACGGTCACATTGGTGATAATGACGGCTTTCTTCTTGGGCAGCCGCTCCGCGATCAACTCCGCACGCGCGAGCAGCCCCGCCCCGATATGGATCGGGTAGCTGCGGTCACCCAGCGCGACATTCAGTGTTTGCATGAGTCAGCCCGTGCCCACCGGCGCGTTCTCGCCGCCCTGCGACACGTGCTGGAGCAGCTGCTGCTCGAGCCGGTGCGCGAGGCTGCCCACGCTCTGGCTGCCGGTTTCGACGACGACATCGGCGACCTCACGGTAGAGCGGGTCGCGCTCGGTGTGCAGCTCGGTCAACCGCGTGAGCGGGTCAGCGGTGCGCAGCAGCGGGCGGTTGCGGTCTTGCCGGGTGCGGCTGTACAGGTCCGCGGGCGTAGCGCGCAGGTACGCCACCACCCCGTTGCCGGAGAGCAGCCGCCGATTTTCCGCAGAGAGTACCGCACCGCCGCCGGTGGCGAGCACGATATCGCTCTTCCGCACCAGCTCGGCCAGGGTCTTCGACTCGCGCGCGCGAAAGCCGGCCTCGCCCTCGATCTCGAAGATCACCGCGACCTTGACGCCAGTCGCGCGCTCGACCTCGTGGTCGCAGTCGTAGAAAGTCTTGCCCAGGCGCCGCGCGAGGAGCTTGCCCACTGATGTCTTTCCCGCTCCCATCATCCCCACGAGGAAGATGCTGCCCGGGATGCGCTCCTGCGCAGCCGATTTTTGCCCGCTCTGGCCCATGCAGCGATTCTAGCGGAACACGCCAATGCCGCCCAATGGCCTGCCCGAGCAGGCAACAAAAAAGGCGGCCTGCAGGCCGCCTTTTTCCGGATGGCTCGCGCCTTACTGCGGGCGCAGTGACAGACCTTCCTTGAGGATTCGCGGCGTGATGAAGATCAGCAGCTCGTTTCTGTTGTCGGCCCGCAGGTTTTGCTTGAACAGAAAACCGACGTAGGGCAGGTCGCCCAGCACCGGGATCTTGTTGGTTTGCGAACGCTCTTCCTGCGTGTAAATGCCGCCGATCACCACCGTGCCGCCATTCTCCACCAGCACTTCGGTCACGATCTGCTTGGTGTCGATCGAAGGGCCGGCGAGCGTAACCGCGCCGACGCTGTCCTTGTGTACGTTCACGTTCATGATCACGTTGTCGTCCGGCGTGACCTGCGGCTTCACCTTCAGCGAGAGCGTCGCCTTCTTGAACGACACGCTGGTCGCGCCGCTCGAGGTCGCCTGCTGGTAGGGGATTTCCGTGCCCTGTTCGATGGTCGCCTCGACCTGGTCTGCGGTGATGACGCGCGGGCTCGAGATGATCCGGCCTTTGCCGTCGGCCTGCAGCGCGGTCAGTTCCATGCTCAAGATCCGGCTGCGGTCGCTGTTGAACAGGAGCATCGAAAACACGCCGGGATTCGCGCCGGCAAGACCCGGCACCGGCAGGTTCACGTTAAGGCCGCCGCCGGTGAGCGTCGGGGTGCCCGACACCAACCCCGCCGCCTGACCGGTGTTGTCAATGGTGCCGCCAATAGCGCTGCCCGGGCTCTGCATGCGGGTGGGGCTGATGCGGAGGTCTTCAACCAGGCCCATGCGCACGCCGAGGTTGCGGCTGAATGTATCGGTGGCCTCCACGATGCGCGACTCGATCATGACCTGGCGCACGGCGATATCGACCTTGCGCAGCACGCGGCGCACCTCCTCCAGTCGCGCGGGCGTGTCCTGAACGAACAGCGTGTTGGTGCGCGGGTCGACCACGGCACTGCCGCGCTTGGACAGCACGCGCTGGCTGGGATCGGAAAGCAGCTTCTGCACGTCCACCGCTTTCTGGTAGTTCAGCTGGAAGCTCTCGGTGCGCGTGGGCTCGAGGTCGTTGATCTGCGCCTGGGCTTCGAGCGCCAGCTTCTCGCGCGTGGCAAGCTCGTCGCGCGGCGCAATCCACACGACGTTGCCGGTCTTGCGCATGTCGAGGCCCTTGCTCTGCAGGATGATGTCGAGCGCCTGGTCCCAGGGCACATCCTTCAGGCGCAGCGTCAGGTTGCCGCCAACCGTGTCGCTGGTGATGATGTTCAAGCCCGTGAAGTCGGCAATGACTTGCAGCACGGCCCGCACTTCCACGTTCTGGAAGTTGAGGGACAGCCGCTCGCCCTTGTAGCCGCCGCCACGCGCGATGCGATCGGAGTCGGCCGTCGTCTGCTTCACCTCGACGGTGAAGCGGCTGTCCGACTGGTAGGCAGTGTGCTCCCAGGTGCCGCGCGGCTCGATTACGATGCGCGAGTTGTTGCCTTGGGCAAAGGTATCGATGGTCTGCACCACGGTGCCGAAATCGGTCACGTCGAGGCGCCGGTGCAAGTTCTTGGGCAGCGCGGTGTTGATGAAATCAATGATGATGAGCTTGCCCTGGACCTTCAGGTCGATGCCGACGGCGTTGTCGGAGAGGTCCACCACGATGCGTCCCTCGCCGGCGTTGCCGCGGCGAAAGTCGACGTCGCGCAGCGCATGGCGCGACTCGCCCGTGCGTGGCTCGGCGAAATGAGTGGTTGCTCCGCCGGATGCGGCAGCCGCGGTGCCTTGCAGCGTGATGAGCAACGCGCGTCCGTCGATCTGGGTATCGTAACCGCTGGCCCGCGCCAGGTTGAGCACCAGGCGGGTGCGATCGCCCGCCTGAACTACGTTGATGCTGCGCAGGTCGCCTTCACCCACGTCCTGGGTGCTGCGGCCGAGCGCGCTGGTGGTGTTGGGGAAATCGAAAGCGATACGCGGCGGGTTGTTGACGGTGAAGCCGGCGGGCGCAGTGGCCGGCGCCTGCTTCATAGTTACCCGGACGACTACTTTGCCGCCGGCTGCCGGCGGCAAAGTAGTCG
>Ga0247825_10000335_pt1 | contig 29436 bp, 24 predicted proteins | sample 13C_Vanillin_Day_FD_194413 | JGI IMG/M metagenome (GOLD analysis project Ga0247825, IMG submission 194413) | Soil microbial communities from agricultural site in Penn Yan, New York, United States - 13C_Vanillin_Day48 | ecosystem: Environmental > Terrestrial > Soil > Agricultural land | place... | reverse complement strand
CGGGTGCGTCCGTCCGGCGGGGACTGCAAGGGATCACGAGCACCGGTGGGACGATGACGTTCGGCGGCATCTGGTCGTTCATCATCGGCGCGCAGGTGGCGTTTACGCTGCTGTTCGTGCCCGCCGCGGTGGGAATCTTCACCAACACCCTCCACGACCAGGCGAGGTCGGCAGCGTTTCCGACGGAGCGTTACCTCACCTTCCGCCTCACGATGGACAACGAGGCGCTGGCCGGCGAGCGCGGTGTGCCTGACGATGGGCAGATCGCCGCGCGTCGCGCGCTCGCATACGAAGAATTCGCAGGCCGGTTGCGTGAGGAGCCTGGTGTGACGCACGTGACGCACGGCGATCGCCTGCCGACGATGTCCCCGGAGTGGGTGGCGGTGGAAATGGAGCAGGACGGTGCACCTCCGGCTCGCCTGCACGGCAATTACGAGGGCGGATTCGCGATGGCGGCTGTCGGTGCCGGCTATCACGAGGCGTTCGGCGCCAAGATCGTGGCCGGCCGCGGCTTGCATACCGCTGATGCTGGGGCGCTGAACGGGCCCGTCGTGGTCAACGAGGCGTTCATGCGCGTCGTGGGCAGGAATCCCGTGGGCGCACGCGTTCGCACGCTCCAGCGAGGCAGCGAGCGCGAGCTGGGACCCTGGCACGAGATCGTCGGCGTGGTCACCGATCTGGGGATGTTGTTCCCCGCCGATTGGGGTGGGGCAGCGTACATCTATCGCGCAGCCTCCGCGGCGGAGCTCGATCCTGTCGCGGTCGCTGTGCGCGTCGCCGGGGACGCAGCGCCTCTTGCGCCCCGCGTCGCCGCCCTTGCGCGGCAGGTCGATGCGGGCCTGCACCTCCGGGATATCGTCACCCTCGACGATATCGTCGCACAGGAGCAAATTCGGATGGTGGTCGGCAGCGTCGTCTTCGGCAGCGTTCTGCTCGTGGCGGTGGTCTTCTCCGCGGCCGGTCTGTACGCGCTCATGGCCGTCGCCGTTCAGCGTCGCACCCGCGAGATCGGTATCCGTATCGCACTCGGCGCCACCCCCCGGCACGTGCTCCGTAGCATTTTCGCCCGCGCCGGTCGTCAGCTCGGCGGCGGCATCATCGCCGGCAACAGCCTCATCCTGCTCCTCGCGTGGCGCGCCGACAGCCTGACCGCGGATCTCCTCGTCTCGTCGGTGATCACGTCCGTCATCATGGCGGCCATGGGCGTGCTTGCGTGCGCCGCACCGGCGCGCCGGGCGCTGCGTATTCAGCCGACCGAGGCGCTGCGGCAAGGTTGACGTGTTTCTTTGGGACATCCGAGATCGCGCGTCGTCCTTGGAATCCTGAATAGCTCGGGAGAAGTGAAGTCTCCGAGTGAATACGCTTGAGCCTGTGCTGTAAGTGATCGGAGGAGAATAGGAGGTCTGACACAATTTCCTCGCACGCACGTTCTCGTCATGCTGCAAAGGGCTGAATGGAAACGTATTCGAGCAAGATCCCTCGCACGTCGATGGCGTGTGCGACAATCAGCGTCAGACCGCTCGCAAGTCGTTGATTCTAAATACGGAGAGAAGTCCGTGGTTGAAGGAGCACGCACGCCCTCAACGAATTAGCCGCTTGGAGATATCCCTCAGTGTGACGCTGTAAACCTCCATATTCCTGGGGGTTTTCAAGCCCACGTATCACAGTCCTATCACGATCGCCTTTTCATTTAGCGGCGTTTCACGTGTCATAGATCGATCAGCGAAGGCCATCGCGCAACCGAAAGTTGCGTCTCGGACGGAAAGCGCATCAGCCGTTCTCAGCTATCGCCACGAGGATCCGTCATGCGGCCCACGTCGACCTCAGGGTGCGGGCTCGACTGTTGGACCATCAGGTCGGATTCTTGCGGATGAAAGCCATGATCGCTTCGACATACGCGTCAGGGTGGGTAACGTGTGGAATGTGGCCAGCGCCTCGGAACGTAGCGACCGACACGTTGCGCAGCACGTTGGCGACTTTCTCAACCACCGGGGCGAATGTCGGGGGGCTCTGGTCCCCCGTTGTCAGGAGCGAGGGACGATGAAACGCTCCGATCCATGCGAGGTCGAAGGCAAGCTGCTCCGGATCGTGGGCTTCGTCCAGGAACGTTGGTGCATTCGTGATGAACGTCTCCTTGAGATCGGGCGAAAGCTGATCCCAGCTGCCGGGCCCGAGCGCCACCGTTTCGACGAACTGCCTGGCGGCACCGGCATCGTCGCCCGAAGCGATGCGTTCGACCACGGCACCGATCCTCTTGCCGACTTCGTCGAGCATCGGGGCCACGGAGGGATCGTTCGCGAGCAGTGAGAACAGCGGCGGCTCGTGCGCGATGATTCCTCGAAGGAGGTCGGAGCGTTCGCCAGCCAGCCGAAGCGTGATCGACGCGCCGAACGAGTTTCCGGCCACCCACGCCGGCCCTAGCTCCAGATACTCGATCAAGGCCGCGAGGTCGGCGACATCCTCGCGGACGCTGCCCTGCTCGGGTGGACGCTCGCTTTCACTGTGGCCGCGCCGGTCGTAGGTAACAACCCTGAATGACTCGGCCAATTTGGGAACGACAAGGTCCCAATTGTGGTGCGACCCCCAAGAGCCGTGCACGAAGACCAGAGGCACTTCGCCGGCTCCGCTGACCTCGTAGAAGAGCCGAACCCCATTGACCTTCGCTACTGCCATGTCGTCTCCCTCGGATGGTTCACCGTAAACCTCGATGTTCTTCGAGGTTCTGAGCCTGACGTATCACAGTCCTATCACAATCCGCGTTTCACGTAGGACGCTCCGTTCCCGGCCGTCATCACCTCTACGCGCTCTGACAACGAATTTCCCCAATTCTTGCGGGCCGGGAGGAAACGATGTGCTCGACGATGTGCTTGGCATCGCGTCCCACACCGCCCAACAGCGCCGAGCTCAGCGAGTAGAGGAAGAGAAGCCCGACGAAGTAGAGACCTGGACAGGACTCGACGATGCCCCGATCGTGAATGGGAAGGCCATTGTGGGTTCGCAGCGAGAGATCGATCCAGTCGTACGAGGGTGCGTATCCGGTGCACCAAATGACGTTCGACACCTCGAGGACCCTTCCATTCTCCAGGACGGGATATCCATTCCTCACGGCAGTCATGCGCGGCACTCGTTCGATGCCTGCGGGGGCAAAATCCTTTCGTCGCACCCGCCCCAGCGGGATGCCACGAGGCGGGTCGATAAGGTGGTCACGGAGCTTCCGTCCAAGCGGCGTCTTTACCGTCAACCGCGTCGCTACGAACCACATGAACGGCGTGATCAGGTGATCGAGATGACTTCCAGCGCGGGTGGGTTCCTGCCCCGTGTCCGGGCCGGATAGCCATGTCCTGTGATGGGGAGCGAGCTCGATCGCGATCTCGGCCCCGGAGTTCCCGGCACCCACTATGAGCACTGCTCCTTTCTGAATTTGAGATGGTCTGCGGTACTCCTTGGAGTGGAGTTGGACGATGCTCTCATCGAGCTCGCGTGCGAATGACGGAACTCTCGGCGTATTGAACGCGCCGGTAGCCACGACGACGTTCTCCGCGAATAGCGTGTGCTTGCCCCAGCTCACCTCGAATCGATCCCCGGCTTTGGACAGTCTGTCGACTTTGACTCCGGTTCGGAAAGGGAGCTCAAACTCGCGGGCATAAGCCTCGAGATAGTCGGCGGTCTCGTCCTTGGTCGGATACGAGGAGGGCGAACCCGGAAACGGCATCCCCGGCAGTCCGTCGTAACGGCCCGGCGTAAACAGACGCAGCGAATCCCACCTCTTCCGCCAGGCATCGCCGATCCGGTCGTTCTCGTCCAGGATCACGAATGGCAGGCCGTGTTGCTTGAGGCAATAGCCGACCGCCAGACCTGCCTGGCTTCCGCCGATGATCACGGTTCCGAGGTGCTGATCACTCAAGGGCGTCAGCTCTCGAGTCGATAGATTTCACGCCGCCCGCGGTCGACGAGGTCGTGATAGTCAGCCATGGTCTTCCGAAGCGTCTCATTGGTCGTAAGCTTAAGCTCCATGGCGAAGAAGTCATCGATCTTCTCGACTTTCGCCTCGGCGATGACGGTCCAATAGGGCTCGCCCGTCACATCCGTGAGGATGCGCATCGGTTCGTGCCCCATGTCTTTCAGCACCATCGAGATCTGTGTGAACTTCTCGACCATCTGGCGGACCTTCCCAGGTTTGCAGTTGAGGACCTCGCGGATCACGTACATGACATCACTCCTCTCTCAGATCGTCGTTCACCTGTGGAACTCCACGTCCCTCGCGGCAGCCATGATGCGGCCGACATTCTCGTGCGACATGAAATCGGGCAACGGAATGGCGCCGGTGATTGCAGACAGAAAGGCGTTGGTGGCGTCTTGGTTGCCGTTGAGTGCGCCGAAGAGAGCCCGCATCTCGGGCGGAGGGGGTTCAAGTGTAGCCAGCTGACTGGTGAACTCATACATGGGCCGCACCCGTTCGTTGCGCGTCGCCTCGTGGACCGCCAATCCGTCTTCGAGCGTACCGACGCCCGACCACACCGTGCTGAGGGCCGTCGCGAGCATCTCGGCGTCGATGAAGGCGTCGCTGATGCCCTGCGCGGTAATCGGATCTCGGTTGTAGCTCGCGTCGCCGACGAGCGCCCATCCTTTGCCATACGGATTGCGGAAGTAGCCGGGCACGCCTGCGGTGCCGTACCACCGTTCCTCGCGACGGCCCTCACGCACGCGAGCAGCGAAGTCGGGCGCGGACTCGAGCGCCCGCCAGACGTAACCCTCAATGTCGGAGCGCACGGCCGGAAAGTCCCTGGCCGGCCAGTTCACCATCACGAGGTGGAGACCATCGTTGGTTGGCGCACCACCGAAAGCGTGGTGGTCCCGAACGTACAGCTCGATATCGTCTTGCCTGACGCCGCTGAAATACGAGTAGTAGCCGCAGGCCGCGACCGGTCGAACGTCGTACTCCGCAGCTTGCACCTCTCGTGCGACAAAGGAGTTCACGCCGTCGGCGCCGATCACCATCCGGGCGTGCTCCTCGACACGATTTGCATCCCGTCCATGGCCTCGAACGCCCACAACAGTGTCGTCGGTGATCAGCAGCTCGTCGACAATGAAGCCCTCCCGAACCTCGACGCCTGCCTCGGCCGCTGCATTCGCCAGGAGGCTGTCGAGCACGGTGCGACGAGGACAGAAACCGCCCATGCCATCGTTCGCATCGGGGATGGCGCCGCGAAGGGCGAACGGGCCGACATCGAACGTCATGTGCCGGCAGATCGGTGGTGCACCTGTCGCTGCCAGCGAGCCGAGGAGACCCCAGCGCGCCAGGATCTCGGCGCCGTGGGGCCAGAGGATGTGTGTCGAGATCGTATCGCTTGGGAAGGTGGCTCGGTCGACGAGCAGCACCTTGAACCCCTGTCGCGCCAGGAGCATGGCGGTCGGCGAGCCCGCACACCGCGCGCCGACGATGATGGCATCGTACATCTGAGCCTCCCGTCGACACTGACGTTACCGGAGGCCGGAGGCGCTGACATCAGACGAAATACCCAAATCGCGAAGGCTTTGAAATTGGGTATTTCTGCGTACGGCTTAGATGAGGTTGTGCTGGAACGCCCAGGCGGTCGCGCCCGCACGGTTCGACACGCCGAGCTTGTCGAAGATGTTGCTCACGTGCCGGGCAACGGTCTTTTCGCTGATGAAGAGCTCGTCGGCGATGGCGTGATTGGTCTTGCCGGCGGCAAGCAGACGGAGGACCTGCGCCTCTCGTTCGCTGAGTGAGCCGGCAGGCTGACGTGCGCGATCTGATGGCTCGGCGATCCGAGCGAGCCACGGCTCGGCGTTGAGCTGCTTGAACAGCCGACGCGCGGCTTCGATCTCGAGACGACGCCCGTCCTGGTCGCCCCGCTTCTCACAGACCGCCGCCAGCAGCAGGCAGGTCTGCGCCTCCTCGTACGGCATCTCCAGCTCACGCCAGGTCTCGCACGCCTGTCGCAGCGACGTTGACGCTCCTTCGATGTCGCCCTCCGCAAGGCGCATCGCGCCGGTAGCATGCGCGGACGCTGCGGCCAGCAGCGGCGCGCCGAAGGCGAGGGCGATCTCCGACAACTCTGCGGAAGCCGCGCGCGCGGCAGCGAGATCACCAGCGGCCAGCAGAATCTCGACGGCTGCAGGCAGCACTCTGGCGCGACCAATCTGTTCCTGTGTATCGAGGAGAGCGCTCCTGATCGACGCGGCCGCCGCGTCGATCTGACCCTGCGCCAGACGGAGCAGCGACAGTCCTGGCTGCGGCTTCCGTCCGCGCTCGTGCGCACGCCTGTAGCCCTCTTCCGCCTTGGTGAACTCGCCTCGAAGTCGATGGATCTCTCCGCACCGATAGAAAGCCGCTCCCGCCGCCGCCCGCGAGATCAGGAGCTCGCACGCGCCCTGTGCGTCGCGCGCAGCCTCGTTCCACTGGCCCCGTAGCTGCAGGACTTCGGCGCGGTAGAGCAGACATTGGCCGCGATAGCGCACGAGATCGGGCTGCGTCGCGCACCACTGCGCAAGCGAGGCCGTCCATTCATACGCGCGCCGCAGATCGAACGTCTCGCGACAGCCTTCCAGCACGCTGCAGTAGACATCGCCGGCCACGAGTGGGGTCACCTCACCTGCGATCACCGACGCCATCGCTTCATCGAGGAAGGCGACACCTTCGGCAATGCGCCCGAGGCGGATGAGCGCGCGACCACGTCCGTGGCAGGCCACCGACGCCAGATCGCGATCGGCAAAGCGGCGAGCGATCTCCGCTGCCTGGCTGAATGTGGCGTGCGCCGCAGAGGGATCACCCTGCACGATGCATTTGATGGCGACCGGGATCAGCAGATACCCTCGGACGACGCAGTCGAGCTGCCCCTCATCCAACAGGCGGCCGGCTCTTACGAACCAGCCGGATGCGGGAGCGATAGCGCCCCGTTCCATGAGAGAAAAACCGAGCCAGAACGCCGCTCGAGCGGCCCCTTCACGGTCTCCGCCATCGAGGAAGGCCTGATGCGCGCGTGCGGTGACGGTCTCGCACTCATCATCCCGGCCCACCAGATAGGCCGCGATTGCGAGTCGCTCAAGGTCTTCGGCGTCGAGCGGTGCGCCACAATCGGCGGCTTGCAGCAGCCGATACGATTCCGCCCACGCCCGTTGCTCGAACGACTCCCGCCCACGCCGCAATGTCGCGAGGTCCGTCATGTCACCCGTTCAGAACGGTAGACCGGTCGGGTAGCCTTGTGTCAACAACGTTATCGGTGCTGGCGACTTGTGTGCGAGCCTTGCGACGCCGCTCGTCTTGAACGTCGCGAGCCTCAGGACGCGGACTGTCCCGACAGGCACACGCAGTCCGCGACACTCAGGCTCCTGCTCTTCGCGTTCAGCACGAACCAGTTGTGGAATCTCCCTCACGCGGCTACTTCGCTTCGTGCCGCGCCGCGCTCGTTCGTACGCTGCTCGCTCTCTCTCGATCGACCCAGTTCGTCAGGCCGAACGCCTGGAAGGGCATTCTGGAGCCGGCGACCAGGACACGGGCTATTTTCGCCCGAAGGCGCAGCGTACCGTGGCTTGCAGACACACCTGGCCATTCTGGATGTATGGCCGGACCGCCTCCGTTAAGTCCCGCTTGAGATTCGACATATCCTCAGCGCAAAGCACATCCACGCGTCGACGCCAGCCCGTCACATCAGTCACGACCTCTAGGTACTCGTCGACCGAGTCGAACTGGAACGTCATCACGGGGCTCTCGATCGCGGGATTCGCGAATCCACTCACCCGCACCACGGACTCCAATGCACCCGCAGCTGCAAACCTGAAGGGTCCTGGAGCCGTGGGCTCCGGCAATGGCGGCAACGCGATGAACTTACTGATCGCGCTGCAGAGCAACAGCACGCACGCGCTGCTCGCGGCGGCCCCCGCAGGCGTCGGCATCGCCGTGCTCCCGCGGTTCGTCGCGCGCGAGCACGACGATTTGGTCCCGGTGTCGGACGACGTGGCGTCCCATGACATCCTGCTGATCACTCATCCGGAAGTGCGGCGCGACCCAAAGGTCCGGGCAACGGCCGACTTCCTCAAGCAGCTGGCAACAGAGCCACCCGGACTCTGCTGACACTCACGCTTTGTGGTTAGAGTTGGCTTGATCCGCTCAAAGCCAGCCGCGAAGCAGGCCGCGCGTAACGTCGGTCAACTCGATCTGTCGGCGACGGCTATACTGGAAAGGCCCGTAAGTGACCGCGGCACATTGGAGGACTTATCACAATCGCCGAGATCGCCGTTCAAGCATGACTGTAAGCTGTTGATTCTAAACGGAGAGATGTCAGAGTGGTCGATTGAGCACGCTTGGAAATTGCTCTGACCGTCTGCGACGGCGCGCTACGGATTTCGATTAGCGTTGCGAAGCCAACGACTTAACGGCGAGCGCGTCTACTCCATCGATCGCCGTAAACCTCAGTAGATCTAGCGGAATCGGCGGCGTCACGTCACAGTTACGTCACAGTCGGTCGTTCGCCATCTCCTGCAATCACGGACTGAAGGCCCAAATATGGCACTGGCCCGGGCGTCGTCTCATATCGAGAAAGGAGGCACAAAGCGCGCCTCCCGTGGTCCGGCGTCAGGAGCGAACGCTTGCAGAAACGGTCCAATTTTCTCAAATGCTGTTTTGGAAACCTCCAGTGCGCCTCCCTGGAAGAACGAGTTCGAGTCCATGTCGGCGAGCACTGCCATCGCCATCACTGCCCCGAACCGGGTAGCAGCGATCCCGTCCGCGGTCGCGCGATCTATGTCCGGCGCCTGGAGGGGCCGCGCGCTGATGACGCTGTTGTAAAAGACGTTTAGGTATTCGTAGGCGTCGCCGAGGATGTCGTCGCCCTCCGCCCGGTTCTTGGAGAAGTCGAGCGCCGGGTTCTCGAAGATGGCGACGAGGTTGGTGAGCCGGTCGACCATCTCCTTGCCGGTGCCGAGCTTGGCCGCATCGTTGAAGTCGGGGAAGTCGGAGAGCTTGTTGGCGTTAGCCAACGGGGCGATGATCTTCTTATTGATCTGGTCGCCGATGTCCGGCTTGCCCTTGAGCGCGACCATGTCCTTGAAGCTGGCGCCTGGCGGGATCGTGATCGGGGCGTAGGGCTGGCCCGCGTACTTGTCGCTCACGTACTTGATGAAGAGCAGGACGAGGACGTAGTCCTTGTACTGGCTGGCGTCCATGCCGCCGCGAAGCTCGTCGCAGCTGGACCAAAGGGAGGAATAGAGCTCGGATTTCTTGAGGGCCATGTCTACTTTTCGCTCACTTCGATCTTTCCTGAATCGGCGGCAGACTTCTGACCTTCGCTGCGACTTTGCGACAGGCGGCGATCAGATCGGAGACGAGTCTGTCGTCAACGTCGAGGACGCCCTCGTACTCGGTCCGATTCCGCATATCGTGGCACTTCGACAGGACTCGCCAGACTTCCGGCCCAAGGCCGAGAGTGTCCGGCAGCACCTGAAAAACGATGTACCGCTTCGATGGCCGGAATCCGTGGTGCCGGAGCGCTGCCAGACATAGTGCGTGAGCGGCGCTGTAGGCGAGATCAAACCGGCTGTCGAGTGAGTTCGTTTCGTTCTCCGCGTCCTTCAGGCGTGCCAGGCCGGAACGCACGAGACCCGCAAACTCCTTCGCGTCGGAAACTTCCTTAGCGAGGACGTTTCCCGGACCGGCGAGGCGCTCAAGCGGCGAGGGGGAGGTCATCGTCGGATCCGATCACCCAGAGTTTCGGCTGCTCAAGCACTCGCGTGACGAAGGCGTTTTCTGTACGGGCGCGCTTTGAAAACTCGGCGGCTGTGTATACCGTGGGGGTGACCTTCCGACCCACGGTGCGCGTCACCCTTTCGAGGGCGCCGAAAACGTCGCTGTAGGTGAGACTGTCGCTGATGATCATCAGGTCGATGTCGCTTGCCGACTGGTCGGTCGCCTTGGCCACGGAGCCGTACACGAAGGCCGCTCGAATTGCCGACGACAACGGTTTCAGGGCGTCGCGCAGAGGCTCCGCGAGACCGACCGTTTTCAGCACGATGTTCCGCAGTTCCGAGAAGAGCGGTGACGCCGCGTTCGCCTGGTAGTGCTTTTGATTGCCAATGCGGCGCGCGACGATAAGCCCGCTTTCTTCCAGCCGCGCAAGTTCGCGTTGCGCCGCCCCAGAGCCGGTGCCAGCGTCCCGAATCAACTCCGAGGCATAGAAGCTACGCTCGGGCTGGCCGAACAGCACACCGAGGACGCGCTGCTGTGTCTTGGTCAACAGAGCGTCCGCCAAGCTTTTCCGGTCAGGTCGACGAGAGGGAGTCTTCGAACCCAATATGGGCATCATCATGCCCGACTTGGGTATGACCGTCAAGGATCAGTTTTGGCCGGCCGTTCTATGCCGCCCGTTCGTTCAAAGCAGCAGTTACCCCCACTTGCCGGAGCCACGACGCCCAAGCTGCCAAGAACGCCCGATAATCGCGTTCGCTGATACGCAATACGTTGACGCCAATGATACGGCCACCTTCATCACGGCTCCCACAAACGCCAGCATCGCCGCCTGGCCGTCCGTCTGACGTCCTCGCTCGTCCAGATAAGCAATGCCTCCGTGCGCCAGCGCATTCCGCAAATCGGTCAACACGCGAACGGCCGGAGTGTTCATCGCAGCCCTCGAACTCTCGTCCTCCGACAGTCGCTCGAGCAGTTCGCCGGGTATACCAGGCGCAGCTGCCAGAAGAGATCGGTTCGCTGTTTCAGTGGAAGAAGGAGCTCCAGTGCTTCGTTGCTCGCAATCTGACGGCCGACGTCCTCGAGCGTGCCGAAGAATCAGAAAAGATGAAGGAGCAGAAGGCGGCGACGGTCAGCCGGAGTGCGGCGGGCGTATCGGTTTCAGTCGGCGCGTCCCTCGGCCGGAGCGTGCCGCTTTCAAGGAACTACGCTGAGTAACTACGTCAGGCGGTACAGGCGCGAGTGTCGTCTGATGTCGGACCTGCCGCTCATAGCGGAGCACTATGCCGAACTCGCGCTTGGATCGGACCCCGTGACCGGGTTGGAAGCGTTCGAAGGAGTGCTTCCCTTGGTCGCGCCCAGGAGCGGGGTCGTGCGACGCATTCCAGTCCGGATCGTCTTTCCTCGTGGTTATCCCGATCAAGAACCGAGAGCATTCGATCACACAGACAAGTTTCTGCCACACACATCGCTAAGGCACTTCTATTCTTCGGATGGCAGGTGCTGTCTTTGGTTGCCTTGGGACTCCCAGTGGCAGGCACATCGAAACGACGGCCTGCTGGATTTCATGGCCCACCTCGCGGTCTTCTTCAATCATCAACTTCTGTTCGACGTCAGCGGGAAATGGCCAGTGCCAGCCAGGGGTCACGGCCGCCACGGCTACCGGGAGTTCTTGGTGGAGAAACTCGGCATCTCGCCTCAGGAGTTCTCAAGCTTCGTCCCGTTGCTCGTGGACGGGGCAAGGGTTGCGTACCTGCCTTGCCCGTGTGGAAGCGGCAAGCAAGCCAAACGTTGCCACCTGATTGTGGTCCATGAGCTGATTTCCAAGATCGGCCGGGCCAATTTACGAGAGCAAGTCGCATGGATCATCGAGGAGCCGTGTGCCGAGACTCCGGTGGCTTCAAGCGTCGCCACTGCTGAGGCTAAGTGTGGTTAGAGTTCGGCAGGAAGTTCCGCGATATCTGGTCCGCCACGGTAAGCAGCAACCGGCTGTTGACGAGTGCGGCAGCCATCGCCCGACATGGCGAATGAGAAGATTGCAATCGGCATCGACGCCATGCCGAGCGCGACCAGAGACGACAGGCACAGCTCCTCGACAAGCGTGCCGTTGAAGAAGATGACGTCGCTGGACATCACCACGATCTGTAGCGCAAGATGGCCGCCGGCACCTGTCCTCAGCCCGTGGAGGTCGGTCGCCGGCGGGTCGCATGGCGGACCCCGCCATCCGGAGGAGAGCCTCGAAGTTGTGACCGAGACCTTCAGGTGGCGGGGAGCACAGTCGCGCGGGGCCGACCGGTTATGAACGGAAAGGCGTCGAGGTCGCCGATGACACGCGCAGCGAGTAGCCGTTAAGATGTATGGAGCCACCGACTGGGTTAGGGCACAATCCGGGGCACAACGAGCTTGGCGGCTCGAATCAGGTTCCCGTAAGTGCTAGATTCTAAAGACACGGAGAGATGTCCGAGTGGTTGAAGGAGCACGCTTGGAAAGCGTGTGTAGGGGAAACTCTACCGAGGGTTCGAATCCCTCTCTCTCCGCCAAACTCGCCCGGCGAGTCTGGCCGGTGCGTCTGGCTTCTAGGTTTCGATCGACTCGCGTTCCGCTCGTCGCGCGAAGGCAATCACGATCGGCTTGAGCATGCGTTCCTGAAGACTGGTGTTTGTCTACTGCTTCTCGTAGAACGCCACGGTATCGATGGTCTGTCCCTTCGCGTCCGTGCCCTTGGTGGTGGTGGTCCGCGTTTTCCCATCACCGGACACGGCAATGGTCTGAGTGACCGTGGGTGTCCCACCCTGTTTGCTGACGACTCGAATCGTCCTGGCGTCGATGCGTGTGAAAGCCGCCATATCACCGTATGGACTGCTGCCCACGACGGGATTGTCCTTCCCGTCATAGTTCGCCGTGATCGTCCAGTGATTCGCCGTGCCATCCGCACCCACCAAGTCAACGGTGAGCTTGACTCCGGCGCCCGCCGCCTCGATTTTGGTGCTGCCGCTCTTGAACGAGCTCTTCGATTTCGCGACGTTCAGTTTCCAGGTGCCAATCAGCGGATCACTGGACTGGGCGAGAGCCGCGATGCCGAGGACGATCGCCGAGGTCATCGCGACCGCCGTCAACAGAGACGCCTGACGTATTCCTGCGTGCATCGTGTCCTCCCTAGTTGTGCCGACTTGTTACGGACTTGTGTGCGACGTGGTGGCGAGAGGGGACCAGAATATGAATAGCCGGCGACAGTATAGGGCAGTTCCTGACTGCAACGCGTTCCGAAACGCTTTGGCGTTGGGACGGTGGAGACGAGGCTCGCCCTTCCCGTGAACGTTCAGCCATGCGAGGCAGCCCTCAAGGGCGAGCTCATAGGGGCCGGGCTGGGTCTTCTCGGGGTTGACGGATACACGGTATCCGTATATCGTGAACCCATGATCCAGTCGTTCGCGGACGCCACGACCGCGGACCTGTGGGAAGAGCGAAACAGCAAGGCCGCGCGCCGTGTCCCGCGAGGGTTGTGGCCGGTTGTGCATCGGAAGCTGACGATGCTCGACAGTGCCCAGCAGCTTGAGGATTTGGCCGCGGTGCCTGGCAATCGCCTCGAAGCCCTGACGGGAAACCGTAAGGGCCAGCACAGTATTCGCGTGAACCAGCAGTACCGGATCACGTTCCGATGGGAGAAACACGATGCGCACGACGTCTGCTGCGAAGACTACCACTGAGAACATTCCGCGCGACGCTTCCAGCCTGGGACCGGCGATTCACCCTGGCGAGATCCTCCTCGAGGAGTTCTTGAAGCCGCTCGAGATGACGCAGGCCGCGGCGGCGAGGACGCTGGGGATGTCCACCGTGCGCCTGAACGAGCTCGTGCGCGGCAAGCGGGGAGTCACCGCCGACACGGCGCTCCGACTCGCGCACCTCTTCAAGACGACGCCGCAGTTCTGGATGCACATGCAGGCCAACTTCGACCTGAAGGCAGCGATGGTTCGGCGGCGCGCGTTGAAGCTCGCTGCCGACACTGGATAGTGGGACTGGTTTGGCCTGGCTTGGTCTCGTAGGCGGTTGACGGTCCCTGCCGGTCTGCTCTGCTAGAATCAGGCACTCCAACCTTAGCCTACGTATGGCTCTAGCTGCCGGCGTTCGCCTCGGCCCGTATGAGATCCACTCTGCCATCGGGGCCGGCGGGATGGGAGAGGTGTGGAAGGCCCGAGATACCACCCTGGGCCGCGACGTCGCGCTCAAGATCCTCCCTGACCATCTGGCTCTGGACCTGGATCGGTTGGCCCGCTTCAAGCGTGAAGCGCAGATTCTCGCCTCGCTGAACCACCCCAACATCGGCGCGATCCATGGGTTCCAAGAAGCCGATGGCGTGCAGCCGTCTTCGCAAGGCTCCGGCGAGCCTGGACGAAGCCCGCAGGGCGTAGTCCGGGCCCTCGTATTGGAGCTCGTCGAAGGGCCGACGCTGGCGGATCGGATTGCGCAAGGCCCGATTCCGATTGATGAAGCGTTGCCGATCGCGCGGCAGATCGCGGAGGCACTCGAAGCGGCGCACGAACAGGGAATCATTCATCGGGATTTGAAGCCGGCCAACATCAAGCTGCGTCCTGACGGCGCGGTGAAGGTGTTGGATTTCGGGTTGGCGAAGGCGATCGACCCGGCCGTCGCTGTTGTCTCGCCCGATCCGTCCGTTTCACCGACGATCACGATCGCAGCGGCAACACATGTCGGCGTGATCCTCGGCACGGCCGCCTACATGAGCCCGGAACAGGCCCGGGGCCGACCGACCGATCGGCGCAGCGACGTCTGGGCGTTCGGCTGCCTCTTGTTCGAAATGCTCAGCGGCACCCGTGCGTTCAGTGGCGAGCACATCGCGGACACGCTTGCGGCCGTCCTCCACGGCCAGCCCGACTGGCAGGCCCTGCCCCGTGACACGCCCCCCGCGCTCGCTCGCCTGTTGCACCGCTGCCTGGAACGCGACTCGAAACAGCGTCTTCGTGACATCGGCGACGCGCGGCTCGAAATCCAGGACCTGCTCGCGTCGCCTGCAGAACCGTCGATAGCCTCGGCCCAACCCCGACCACTGGCGCGGCGCGTCGCGCCGCTCGCCGCGGCGGTGCTCGTGACGCCGGCGGCGATCGCGTACCTCACCTGGATGTTCACGGCGCCGCCTCCGCCCCACGTCCAGCGGTTCAACCTCGTGCTCCCCGACGGCGAGAGGTTCACGAACAGTGGCCGTAATCTGGTGGCGATTTCACCGTCGGGCACACACGTCGTCTACAGCGCCAACGATCGCCTCAATCTGCGTCCGTTCGATCAACTCGAAGCCACGCCTATTCGCGGCACCGAGCAGGGTGCACGGATGCCCTTCTTCTCGCCCGACGGCGAGTGGATTGGGTTCTGGCAAAGCGGGCTGCTCATGACGGTGGCCGCGACCGGCGGGGTGCCGATCAAGATCTGCGAAACCGACAACCCGTTCGGGGCGACGTGGTCTGATGACAACAGCATCCTGTACGGAAGCGGGCCGGCAGGTGTCTGGCGCGTGGCGGCCGATGGCGGCGTCCCGGAGCTCGTCGTCAAGGTTGCCGAAGGGGAGTCGGCCCACGGTCCTCAGCTCCTCCCGGCCAGCGAGTGGATCCTGTTCACACTGCGCCCTGCCGGTGCGACCTGGGACGATGCGCAGCTCGTGGCGCAGTCGATGCGGTCCGGCGAGCGTCGCGTCATCCATCAGGGTGGCAGGGACGGGCGGTACCTCGCCACGGGTCATCTGTTATATGCGAACGACCAGACCGTCCTGGCGATGGTGTTCGATCTCAGCCGCCTTCAGACCAGGGGCAGCGCCATTCCGATCCTTGAAGGCGTGCCGAACGCCGGGGTGTTGGGCGGTGCATCGCAGTTCGCGGTGGCCGGGAATGGCACGCTTGTATACGTCGCCCGTTTGAGCGCGGCAACTGGCATACCCGTCTGGGTCGATCGTGCCGGTCGCGAAGAATCGGCGCTGACGCCCGTACCGCTCCAGGGGGTCAGGCATCCTCGGATCTCTCCGGACGGCCGGCGGCTGGCCATTATCGTCGAGGGCGACGTCTGGGTGTATGACCTCGAGGGGCGACCGCCGATCAGGCTCACGCGCGAAGGCGCTCTGTACAGCCCGATCTGGACACACGATGGTCAACGCGTCATCTACGAGTCCGGCACACCTCAGGGGCTCTTCTCCATCCCAGCCGATGGGAGCGGAGCCGCATCCACAGCATCGCCTGTGGGCCACTACCACGCGATCGCGATGGCCGCGGATGGTCGCGGGCTCTTCGTCACCGACATCGACAATCAGACCGCCGGGACGAACACGGACGTGTCACGGATCGTGCCCGGAGAGGAGCCCAGCGTCCAGCCGCTCGTGGCAACGCCGTTCCGCGAGGGCTTCGAGGGCGCCTCCTTGTCTCCAGACGGACGCTGGCTCGTGTACGCCTCCGACACGACGGGCCAGCTCGAGATCTGGGTGCGACCGCTCGCGGCGCCCGGTGCTCCCGTGCGCGTGTCGCCGAACGGCGGGATCGAGCCGGTCTGGGCGAGGAGCGGGCGAGAGTTCTTCTACCTGGAGGGCAGACGGCTCATGATGGTGCCGGTCACTCCAAGTGCGACGTTCGACTTCAAGCCCCCGACGTTCCTGTTCGAGGCCCGGTACGCGCTGGAGGGCCAGCCGCCGTCGTACGATCTCGGGCCCGACGGGCGGTTTCTGATGATCTCAAGCCCGGCAACATCATGCTGACGAAGTCGGCCGCGAAGCTGCTCGATTTCGGCTTGGCGAAGGCAGGTGCTGGTGTTGTCGCTGGCACTAGCCTGTCGATGCTGCCGACAACTCCGCCGAACCTGACAGCAGAGGGAACCATCCTCGGAACGTTCCAGTTACATGGCGCCGGAGCGCGTCGAGCCAGGACTCGCACCATCGAGCAGCCCAGCATGCGCGTGCCGACGAACTAAGACATGTTGACGATTGGTTCTCGATTCGGCTCGTACGAAGTCCTGTCATCGCTCGGTCAGGGCGGGATGGGCGAGGTTTATCGCGTCCGTGATACGAAGCTCGGACGCGATGTCGCGATCAAGATCGTCTCTGATGGTTTCGGTCACGATCCTGAACGCCTTGCCCGCTTCCAACGTGAGGCCCATCTTCTTGCGTCACTGAATCATCCGCACATCGCCGCCATCTACGGTCTCGAGGAATCGAACGGCTCACAATTTCTCGTCCTGGAACTGGTCGAAGGCGGGACGCTGGCCCAGCGACTGAAGTCGAGACCTCTACCGGTTCCTGAGGCTCTTTCCGTCGCCCGCCAGATCGCTGACGCCCTGCAGGCCGCGCACGAAAAGGGCATCATCCATCGAGATCTCAAGCCCGCGAACATCGCGTTCACCGTTGACGGACAGGTGAAGGTGCTCGACTTCGGGTTGGCGAAGGCAGTCGAGTCGGAGTCGATGGCGGATGTGGCGAACTCGCCGACGATGACGCTGGGCGGGACGCAGGCCGGGGTCATCCTCGGAACGGCCCCATACATGGCCCCGGAGCAGGCGAAAGGTCGTCCGGCGGATAAGCGCAGCGACATCTGGGCATTGGGGTGCGTGCTGTATGAGATGCTGACCGGGAAGCGCGCGTTCGAAGGAGAGGACGTCAGCGACACGCTGGCATTCGTCATCACGAAGGAGCCGGAGTGGTCGGCGCTCCCCGCGGACGTGCCCCCGGCGATTCGTAAAGTCTTGCGCCGCTGCCTGGAAAAGGATCGCAAGCGGCGCTTCGCGGATATCGCTGACGTGCGGCTCGATATCGAGGATGCGCTGAATGCTGTGCCGGATGCGACGGCTGCCGTGATTGCGCCACCGGCCGGCCGCTCGAATCGCCGCCTCATTGCGATCGGATCCCTGGCCGCGGCCGCTGTCATCGCGATCGCCTTTTGGAGCGGACAGCGGCGAGCGTCACCCAGCCCTCCGGCACCCGTCGCGCGGTTTCTCGTCAACGTCGCACCCGCTGAACAGCTCCTCGCAGCGCCGGAGGATCGGGATACCGTCGAAGGCCGCCCGAGCCGCACCTCAATGACATGGTCGGTAGACGGCCGCTCGATCGTCTTCAGCGCTGCGGAAGGCGATCGACAACAGTTGTACATCCGCACCATCGATCGGCTTGTCGCAACTCCGCTACCGGGAACTCAGGGGGGGGCGATACCATTCGTCTCGCCCGACGGACGGTGGGTGGGGTTCTGGAGCTCCGGCGCGCTCAAGAAGGTCCCGATCGACGGGAGCGGACCCGCAACGACGATTTGCGAGACGACACTCCTCCCGTACGGCGCGACTTGGGGAGCCGACGACGCAATCATCTTTTCCCGTGGCACCGAAGGGTTGTGGCGCGTGCCAGCCACCGGCGGAACCGCCCAGGCCATCATCAAGCCGGATCTGACGAAGGGCGAATGGAAGTTTCTGTCACCTCAGCTGCTTCCTGGCGATGGGGCGGTCGTCTTCACCGTCACCCACACCGGGTTTCCTACGTGGGAAGACGACACCGAGGTCGTTGTGCACGTGTTCGCGACGGGCGAGCGGAAGGTGCTCGTGCACGGGGGGGCAGACGGACGCGTTCTGCCGACCGGTCAACTGCTCTACCTTCGGAGGGGCACGCTGATGGCCGTGGCGTTCGATCTCGAACAGGTCGCGGCAACCGGTGGGCCCGTAGCGCTGATCGCGGATGTCATGCAATCAGCGAACACGCCGAACGATGCGTTTGAGGGCGGGGCGGGTCAGTTCAGCGTCTCGGCAACCGGGTCGCTCCTCTATGCGCCCGGCGGTACCTTTCCCCCTCCGGAACGTTCGCTGGCGTGGGTCGACAGGAACGGCACAGCCGAGCCATTGCCTCTCGCCTCGCGTCCGTATGCGTCGCCGCGCCTTTCACCGGACGGCCGTCGCTTGCTGGTGTGGACACAAGGCGATCGCAATGTCTGGGTGCACGATCTGTCACGCGGCGTGACGACCCGGCTGACGTTCGAAGGCAGGAACGCGCGCGCGATCTGGACACCGGATGGTACGCGCATCACGTACGCATCCACAGTTGCTGGCGCCGAGAACCTCTTCTGGCGCCCCTCCGACGGAAGCGGGACCACGGAACGTCTCGCGCCGAGTGAGGGTTATCAGGCGCCCGGCGTCTGGACGCCTGACGGCAGGACGTTGCTGTTCATACAGGAGAACCCGACCACGCCACTCGACATTTGGACGCTCTCGCTCGACGGCGATCGCCGGCCACAACCCTTCCTGCAGACCTCCTATGACGAAGAGTACGTGGATCTGTCTCCCGACGGACGTTGGCTGGCGTACGTATCGAATCAGTCTGGACGCGGTGAAGTGTACGTTCAACCGTACCCCGGACCTGGCGCGCGCCAGCAAATCTCGCTCGATGGAGGGACCGCGCCGGCGTGGTCGCGCGACGGAAGGGAGCTCTTCTATACGACTACGTCATCGGTTGGCGGGCAGGCGACGCTGACCACGATGATGGTCGTCCCTGTTCAGTTGCAGCCAACCTTCACTGCCGGCACGCCTCGGAGGCTTTTTCAAGGGCGGTACGGCGCCACCGCCAACATCCGTGCGTACGACGTCACGTCTGACGGCCGCCGTTTCCTGATGGTCCAGCAGAAGGAGCGTCCCGCCATGCGCCTCGCGGACATGATCATCGTCCAGAACTGGGTCGAAGAGCTGAGACAGAAGGCGCGCCCGAAGTAAGCGCGCACATTGAAAACGTGATGGGGGACCGCAAGAATTACGATTGCGCGGTGGTAGGAGCTACCGAACCTCGCGGGAGCCTCCAACGCCAAGGGAGAAGAAGCGGGCGAACCGGCCGCTGCAGCCGTAAAGCGGCGCGGCGGTCCTGGTTGTCGTCCAGCAATTCGACGAGGAACTGAAGCGGCTCGTCCCGACGAAGTAGCTCGGAGAGAGATGCGTCGACGCCTGATAAGCGCTCTTCCGTTGCCCCGGGGACCCGTCTAATATTGCTTGATATTACTTATCGTCCCGGCGCGGTGGTGCGGGGATCACCGCCCGAATCCGCTCCCGGAGGCTGGCAGATGCGAAATCCACTCATCCCGCTCCGCGCCGCTGTCCTCTTGTTGCTCCTGGTCTTTGCGATCCCGCACGTTGCTGAGCCGCAGAATGGCTTGGGAAATGGCGGCGACCCGCGTCCGAGGCGGAGTGGGCGGCCGGCACCGCGCTCCCACGACGGCCGGGCGCTGCTTGGCGGCACGGCGGAGGAGAAGGGGCTGTGGCTGCCGGGCGCGATCATTCCGAACCCACTTGGCTTCCCCGCGGTGGCGGACATTCCCTTCCAGCCCTGGGCGCGCGCGCTGCACGCCAGTCGCCGGACCAATCCCCTCGAACCGCACACGCGGTGCAAGCCATCGGGTGGCGGGCGGGTGTTCGTGACGCCCTATGGGGTGGAGATTGTCGAGCTCCCGGAGCTCCAGCGTGTCTACATCTTCGACGTCGGCGGGCCCCACAGCTTCCGGACGATCTATTCGGACGGTCGGCCACATCCCACGAAGCTCGAGCCGAGCTACTTCGGGCACTCGATCGGTCGGTGGGAAGGCGACACGCTCGTGGTGGACACGGTTGGTTTCAACGAACGCTTCTGGTTCGATCGGAGCGGCCTGCCGCATACGGACCAGCTGCGCACGCTCGAACGCTTTACGCGCATCGACCTCGACACGCTGCGCTACGAGCTGACGATCGACGATCCCGGCGCGTATACGGCGCCGTTCTCGGGCCGGGTCGATCTGCTGTCGGAGGCGGATTCGGAGTTGTTCGAGTACGTCTGCCAGCAATCCAATTTCGCGAACGAGCTCATGGTCGGAGAGGGGACGTCTGTCGATCGCAGCAGCCTTATCGTCCCGTGATAACGGTCGAGCGCAGATAGCTCGTGTTGCGCGGCGCGTCAGACCCCGTGTCGCGCTTCAAGGGTTGCTGAAGGGAGACCCATGATGCGTATGCTCGTTGTCATCGTGTTGGTTTTGCTTCCTGTGATTCAGACCCACGCTCAGGCCCCTGCCGCCGCGGATATCGAACAGGGTGCAAAGAATTGGCAGGGGTTTTTCGGGTTTCAGAACGACTGCAAACTTTGTCATGGTGAACGGGGAGAGGGTGGATTCGCTTCGGCTCTCGCGGGCAATCGACTGAGCGATGCGCAGTTCCTGGCGGCTGTTCGCGAGGGAAGAGGAACCAGCATGCCGGCATTCGCGCCCGACAAGAACATGAACGATCAGCAGGTCGCTCAGATCAGAGCCTACCTGGCGAGCTTGCCGAGGCCGGTCCAACCCTCGACGATGTGGCGAACACCTGTGCCGCCTCTCGCCACACCAGCACAAAAACTCTACATCACGTCCGGATGCGGACAGTGCCACGCCCAGATCTTCGCCAATCCGCGCAGAACCGCGGGCGGCCTGGGCGGTGACTGGGAATGGTTCAAAACCGCCACGTACGAACACACGACCGCGCCGGAGTTCGCCGACCGCTCTCACCTGCGGATGGGCAACTACACCCGGCAGCAGGTGCCCGAGGCGACGCTGCGCGAGATCTGGCATTTCTTCGCTGTCGAGCAGGGGCTTCGCGTGCCCATGAGTGCTTCCGTCAGCGAAGGAGTTCGTTCGGCGAATGGCATGACCTACACGATCACGGTCCAGAATACCGGCACTCCCGGCAAGGGTCTCACGGCGGAGTATGTAACCGTCACGCTTCCTCTCATGAGGGGAAGAGACCCGGAGGAAGTGACGAGCGTGGTTGTGTCAACGACCGGCGGCGGGTACATGGGCACCCAGCGCGATCCGATTACGAACTCCAACGCCGCAATTTTTGAAATACCCCGGCTGGGCCCTCGCGAAACCCACACGTTGACCATCACCCTTACGGGACCAGGCTCGGACAGGGGAATTCCGCGTGGCATGTTGAAATGGGAGAGGCCTCTGCTCCCTTCCGGCGCGACGGACATGATCGCTATCGCGGTACCCCTCGGGCAGTAGATCTGAAATCCGTCTGTGGGTTCGAAGGCGGAGTGCGTTTTTCCGAGATCGTCGAGGAGGACAAGATGACGTTCCATCGAGTCGCGGTTCTGCTGATCGCCACTGCCTTCGTGTGTGTGACGGTTCAGCCCGCCTGGGCGCAGGCCAACACGGGCGTCGTCGAAGGCGTTGTCAAGAATGCATCCGGGCAAGCCGTGACCGGAGCGTTTGTGAAGCTAAAGAATGATGCGCGGCGGCTGACCTTCATGGTCATCAGCCAGGGGCAGGGCCGGTACACGGCCGATCGGCTCCCACCGGGACAGTACCGCGTGCAGGGTGTGGGAGCCGGCTTCGAGAGCGCGTGGTCTGCACCGGTCGAGGTCGCCAAAGACAAGGCCACCAGACTGGACCTGTCGCTCGCAAGACAGATGGGACCGATGCTCCCGCCGGCATGGCCGAACAGGATCGCGGAAGACGTGGCGGTGAACCTGAAGCTGCCCGAAGGCAAAAGCAAAGAAGAAGGCAAAGGTAAAGAACTTGTCCAGGCTCGCTGCGTGGCATGTCATGGGCTCGACGATGTCATGAAGATGCGAGTGGACCGGAAAACCTGGCAGATGTTCCTGGAGCAGATGGCGGAAGAACTCGTCGATCGAAAGTTGCGTCCGTGGACCGCCGAGGAAGCCGCGACCATGCTGGACTATCTTGCGGCCAGCTTCCAGCCGATGCCGATTCCGGATCCCAACAGTCGTTTGCCGAGAACCCTCATGACCGGGGCTACCGCAAAATACAGGGTTGTGCAATACGACCTCGTGAACGGCGACGCCCAGACGCACGATGTCGCCTCCGATCCCTGGGGACATGGGTGGGCGAATCAACGTGCCGGTTTCATCAGTCACCTCGATCCCGACACGCTGATGCACGAAGAGATCGCACCGCCGCCGGTCCGGTCCGGCGCAACGGTTCGTCCTGGCAACCTGCAGGTCAGTTCGGATGGCAAGGTCTGGTTTCCGGAAGGGCGCCGGATGATGAGCTACGACATCAAGGCAAAGACCTGGGCCACGTACGATTATCCGGCCGACCTCCCGGGCGGTCCCGGCGGAAACAGCCTGATTGTCGCGCCGACTGGAATCGTCTGGGTTTCAGGACCGGGCATGATCAAGAGCCTCAATCCGAAAACCAACGAGTGGAAAGTCTACGAGCTGCCTTCGCGCGCCAGCCTTCCTGGCGGATACGGCATCAACGTCGCCGGTGATGGAAGCGTGTGGATGGCTTTGGACCACTCGGATTCGATGGCGCGAGTTGATCCCGAAACAGGCAGGATCCAGGAGCTCAAGATCCCTGTCGAGGGCCGATTGTATCCCCGGCGGCTGGGACCTGATGCAGAGGGCAATCTCTGGGTTGGCCTCTGGAGAGCGGGCAAGCTCTTGAAAATTGATCCGCGGACGAACCACATGACGGCCTTCGACCCGCCGAGCGGCCGCCTTTCGGGCGCCTATACGGTGAGTGTGGACAAGAAAAACAACCTGGTGTGGGTGTCTCTCCACACGGTCGACAAGATTGCGAGGTTCAATCCCCGGACTGGAGAATGGGCGGAGTTCCCTCTGCCGCAGTCTCAGTCGGACGTGAGACGGATAGAGGTGGATCCGAGCAATCCCAATCGCGTCTGGTGGAGCACCGCCGGTGGTACCACGAACGGAACGACGGGTGGTCCCAATAGCGGCGGGTCCCGGCTGGGCTTCCTCGAAGTCCTCGATTAGCTCGCATGTGGGCTTCGGGCTGGCCTTCAATTGCCATCCTGCACTCGGTTTGCGACGTGTCGGGTATCATCCGGGGATGCGCTGGAGCGCGGTCGGTGTGTCGGTCGGCCTGATGCTGTTGCTGGTCCGACCGCTCGTCGGCCCGGTGAGCGCCCAACAGCGTGCCCCCTTTGGACGGGTCGATCTGGCACGTCCCATCACGTATTTCATCGCGGACGGAACAGGCGAGGCCGGATATCGCCGCTCCGATCGCGAACTGGCCCAATGGGCGTTCGACGCGTGGGCGCGAAGCGCGCCGACCCGCCTGCAACTGCAGCCAGCGACCGAGTCGAGCGCCCTGGTCAGGCTCTATTGGGCCGAGTCGAACAATGGCCAATTCGGAGAGACGCGACCGCTGACGGTCGAAGGGCGCCGCGGGGCCGCCGTGTACATCCGGCCGGACCTGGACGCGCTGGGCGAGACCATTGCCCGCCGCGCATCCGCCGACTTCCTGCTTCGCGAGAGCGTCGTGTACCTGACATGCCTCCACGAGCTTGGCCACGCCTTCGGGCTCGCGCATTCCCTCAACGTCGACGACGTCATGTACTCCCTCAGGTCCGGAGGGGACATCGTGCGGTACTTCAGCCGGTATCGCCAGCAACTCCAGACCAGGAACGATATCGCCGTGACGGCAGGGCTGTCGGAGTCGGACGTGCGTCGCCTCACATTCAGGCGGCGGTGAGCCGGCGGGCCAGAGGCGTGGAGGCTCCTTCAAGCCGATGGCCGTCGCGACGACCTCTCGATTGCGCCAGAGATCAATGCCGTTGACCGGATCGACCGTGTGGAGGACATCATGAGAACCCGCATCGTGGTTGCTGCGCTCGGCGCTCTACTGTTGCCCACGGCCGTCCACGCCGCTGAGATCACGGTCCTCTCGACGCAGGCGGTCGAGGGAGCGTATCGGGAGCTGGTGCTGGAGTTCGAAAAAACGTCGGGGCACAAGGTCACCACGACTTTCACGGGGACGCTCGACGCGCAGAGCCGCATTGCGGCGGGCGAAGCCTACGACCTCATCATCATGGCGGGCCCGGCGATCGACGACCTCATCAAGTCAGGCAAGATCGTGCCAGGCAGTCGGGTCGATCTCGCAAAATCGGGCATCGGGGTGGCCGTGCGCGCCGGTGCCCCGAGACCGGACATTCACTCCACCGAGGCCCTGAAGCAGACGTTGCTCGCGGCCAAATCGATCGGCTACTCGACGGGTCCAAGCGGCGTGTATCTCACTGGCCTATTCCGCAGGCTGGGCATTGCGGACCAGATCAAGTCGAAGCTGAAGCAGACGGCGACCGGCGTGTTCGTCGGCAGCATTATCGCCAGTGGGGAGGTCGAGATTGGCTTCCAGCAGGTCAGCGAGCTGGCTCATTATCGCGGCATCGACTACGTGGGCCCGCTTCCGGCCGACATCCAGAACGTGACGGTCTTCTCCAGCGGGATGCAGATTGGGGCGAAGTCGGTCGATGCCGCGAAGGCCTGGGTCACGTTCCTGAGATCCCCGGCAGCGGCGGCGGTGTTCAGGAGCAAGAGCATGGAGCCTGCCGGAGCCTGATTACCGGCGAGATCAAGCCCCCCGATAGACGCCGACGTCGCACAATTCTGTTGTTGCACAATTCTTGACCCGCTCTCACGCCCGTGCTACAAGCTGTGCCGAGGGCCGGGGAGTCGGAGGTGTTGCGATGAAATTCGCGATTGGACTAATGATTGCCGGGATCGCCATCTCATGGCCGGGCCGCATCCTGGCGCACCATTCGTTCGACGCCGAGTACGACGCGAAGAAGCCGATCGAGTTGAAAGGGGTCGTCACCAAACTGGAGTGGACCAATCCGCACGTCCGCTTCTACGTCGATGTCAAAGACGCGAAGGGCGTCGTCACCAGTTGGGACCTCGAGCTGATGAGCGTCAACACGCTGACGCGCGCCGGCTGGACCAGGACCTCCCTGAAGATCGGTGACGAGGTGACGGTCAACGCCTTCCTCGCGAAGGATGGAAGCCACCGGGCGAACGCGCGAGGGAGCGTCACGCTCGCCGACGGCCGGAAAGTGTTCGCCGGCGATCCGCCGACGGGCGGCATTCCGAACACCCGCTAGGAAACCAGAGGAGATCGAGAGATGGAACGCCGTTTCATCGCCTCAATGGCCGCGGCTGCGGCGCTGCCGGGTTTGCTCGTCCTCACGCAATCGTCGACCACAGCGCAGGCCCCCCGGCCGCCCCAAGCGGCCGCCGCGCCAACGCCTCGCCTGCCGAACGGCCACCCGGATCTGTCCGGCGTGCTGATGGGCGGCGGCGGCATCGCCGAGCGGAACCTCAAGCCAGGCGAGGCCATCGTCCTGCTGCCCGAAGCCAAGAAACTGATGGACAGCCGCCAGTCGAAGGACGACCCCGAGGCGAACTGCCTGCCCACGGGCGTGCCGCGCATGAACCCGTACCCGTGGCGGATGGTTCAGACACCCACCCACAGCTCGGAGTCGCACATCTTCGTGCTGTTCGAAGGCAACATCCACAGCTATCGGCAAATCTTCATGGACGGACGACCGCATCCGCCCGATCCCGATCCCACGTGGTACGGCCATTCGACCGGCCGGTGGGAAGGCGATACGCTCGTCGTCGATACGGTCGGGTACAACGACAAGTTCTGGTTCGACTTCGACGGTCATCCCCACACGACGCAGTTGCACACGGTCGAACGCTTCACCCGGACCGATGCCAACACGCTCAAGTGGGAGATCACGATCGAGGACCCGGGAGCGTACGCGAAGCCATTCACCGTCCAGACCCAGGCACGTTACGAGCCGACCTGGGAGTTGATGGAATACATCTGCAACGAGAACAACACAAACGTCACGCACATCGTCGGCCCGGCGAGGGCGCCTGGCTCATCGTCGCAGTGACGCTATCCTCTCTGCCGCGGGAACCTTAAACGAAAAGGGCCGGCCCTCCTGCGAGAACCGGCCCGATGGGGCTCGAAGCTCACGACTTGTGCTTAAGCCGTGAGCCTTGAGCCTTGAGTCAGATTACGTGAGTGAGCTCAGAAGTCGACCTGTGCGCTGAGCTTGAAGTACCGAGCCGGTTGAATCGACGTCGGCGTCAACCAGGCCGTCGACGTCGGCGAGAAGGTCTCGTTGAACCCCGTGACGACGTCTGTGTTCGTCACGTTGTAGATATCCATGCCCACCTGCGTCCGCGTCCGACCGTACCGGAAGATCTTCGCAAACCGCAGGTCGATGTTGTTGCGCCGATCAGAGTACACCGTGTACGGCTCGATGAGGTTGACCGTCACGTTGGTGGATTCCGATAAATTCCGTCCAAGCGTCGAGTTCGCGTTGAGGTACGCCTGGGTGGCGACGAAGTTCGCCGCCAGGTCTTCGCCCGGGTCGCTTCGCCAGGTGCCGCTGATCTGCACATCGACCTTTGGAATCGTGTAGGTCGCGAGCCCGCGGAATGACGTCAGGTACGGCTCCACCTCACGGCAGTACGGGTTCACCGGCGAGCCGGCGTTATTCGTGATCGATGAAGTAGCCCCGCGCGTGCCCTGGCCCTGTTCCGGCAGGATCGCTCTCAGCGCGCACGAGTCCGCGAGCTTGCGTCCGGTGCTCGTGCCAGCCTGCACGGTCAGCCCGTTCCGCAGCCTGGCGGTGGCGCCGACGTCGACGCCCTGCCAGTTCTCGGTCTGCTCCGCGTAGTTCTTCGAGTTGGTCGCCCACTCGTTAACCTGACCGACCTTCGTCGGCACGAGGTCGTACAGGCCGTTGATCACCTGGCCGCCGTTATTGGGCAGCCGGCCATCGGAGGGCGCCGTCATGCTGTACGGCGTCCAGTCCGCGAGCGCGTTGGTCTGATTGTCCACGGTGTACCAGTTGCCCCACCAGTTGCGGAAGTAGCCGACGTTCACCGACACGCGCGGCGCCACTTCCTGCTGCACCGAGAGGCCCAGGCTCGTCGAATTCGGACGAACGCCCCACCCCTCGACGAATCCCGGATCGTAGGTCCGGTCGAACACCTCTTTCCCGAGGTTCTTGTTGGTCATCGCCCCGCATTCGCCGTTCTTCTCCGTGTTCGCCAGGTTGCAGTCCGGCACGAAATCCTTGTCCGCATCGGTCCAGTCGCGGGTCGTGCTGATGGCGGTGCGGATGATCGGATTGAGGTCGAAGTCGTTGTTGGCCGCGGTGACGCCCTGCACGTATTTCCCGAAGTTGAACTTGACCGCGGTCTTGCCGTTGCCGAACACGTCGTAGGCGAGGCCCATGCGCGGCGTGATGTCGCTCCACTTCACCATCTGCGTCGAGCGCGAGGGATAGATGATCTCCGGCTGCGCGGAGGTGGTATAGCCCGGGCCCCCGATCTTCGACTCGGGGTAGTTCATCATGTAGTAGTCGTACCGGATGCCGCCCTGCAGCGTGAGCCGGTTCTTCGTCCACTGGTCCTGCGCATAGAACGAGGTCGGCCACAGATTCCGCGTCACCTTGATACGGGCATCGGAGTCGTCCACCGTGATCACCTGCGTCAGCCGGTTCGGGGCTTGGTTGTTCAGGCGCACGTGGATCACTTCGTTGAAGTATTGATACGTCTGGTTCGGGTTGTTGAACCCGCCCTGATACCCGACCTTCATGTTGTGCGCGCCGGTGACGAACGACAGCGACGCCCGGTTGTTCGCCTTCGTCCCGATCAGATGATGATTGAAGCCGCCGCCCACGCCGCCCGGCATCCGGTAGGTCACGTTCGCGATGCCGTAGGGGGTCGCGCTCTGCTCCTGCGCGCGGATCATGCGCGGGTTGTGCGTGCCGTCCGTCCGCGGCGAGGGATTGCGATACCGTGCCTCGTAGGTGCCCCAGCCTGCCTCGGCCAGCAGCCGGCTCGTCAGCGGCGCCGACCACGTCGCGCCCTGGATATGCGACGGCGTCATCAAGCGCCAGTTGAACGCTTCGCCCGTGGTCGTGGCGGTGCCGCCACTCTCCCAGTTGTCCTTCAGGTGCTGCTCCTGCCAGCTCAGGTTGATCTTGTTGCGTGGGGTCGCCTGCCACGTGACGCGGCCGCCGTAGAGTCGCTCCTGAAATTGCGAATACGCCTGCCGGCTCTGATCGAAATCGATCGCCCACGAGTTCGGGTTGCCGGCGTTGCGATTGACCCACATGCCGGGCACCGTGTTGTTCGTGTAGATTTCCCGGTACTGCATGTAGAACCACAGCTTGTCGCGGACGATGCGGCCGCCGCCCATCGGGTTGACCTCGTACATGTTGATCAGCTCGGAGGGCGCCCTCAGTCCCTGGTCCTTCAGCGACTGCGTGTAGTTGCTCCCTTGCCACGATCCGTTCGCGCCGCTGGTCGCGAAGCTGCCGTTGTAGCTGTTGCTCCCCTCGCGCGGGATCACGTTGAGCGTGACGCCGGCCGTTTCGGCCTCGCCCAGCCCGCCGGAGGTGTTGAGCACCACTTCCTGCGACGCGCCAACGTTCACCTGGTTGCCCCACTGGCCGCCGCCGCCGCCCGCCCAGCCGATGTTCAGGCCGTCGCTATACGTCCGCGAGTCGTTTCCGCGGCCGCCGTGGATTTGCCCGGCCGAGCCGCCGCCACCCGTGATGCCGCCCGAATCGCCGTTGCTGCTCATGCCGGGAATCAGCGCCTGGATGCCGCCGCCCGAGCGCGACGAGGGAATCGCCGAGAGCACGTCCTTGCTCACGGTCTGCTGCACGCGAACGCTCTGCACGTCGACCACCGGCGTTTCGCCCGTGACGGTAATCGTCTCCTCGAGCGCCCCGACCTTCAGGTCGGCGTTCACCGTGGCCACGAACGTGCCGCTGATCTCGATCCCATCGCGCCTGACCGTGCTGAAGCCGGGCAAGGTAAACGTCACGGTATAGGTGCCGGTCAGCAGGTCGACGAGGCGGTATTGGCCCGTGTCGTCGGTGACGACCGTGCGGACTTTTTCAATGAGCACCGGGCTCGTGGCTTCCAC
>Ga0247825_10000333_pt1 | contig 29473 bp, 27 predicted proteins | sample 13C_Vanillin_Day_FD_194413 | JGI IMG/M metagenome (GOLD analysis project Ga0247825, IMG submission 194413) | Soil microbial communities from agricultural site in Penn Yan, New York, United States - 13C_Vanillin_Day48 | ecosystem: Environmental > Terrestrial > Soil > Agricultural land | place... | reverse complement strand
ACGAAGGAGCGATCAACGCGCGTCTCGGCCAGCAGCTCTCTGCGAGGCTCGAGTCGAAGATCGCCGATCTCGACGTAGCGCAGCTCGCCGCGTTTGGCGGCGCCGAGGACACGATCACGGGCCGCTTGAGCGGCGCCGGAACCTTCACAGGATCGGGAGCGGACTTCGCTCAGCTGCTGCGCGATGCGCGCGGCAGCGGGACCGCGTCGATTGTCAACGGGACGATCCGCCGTCTGCATCTCGTGCGCACGGTGATTCTCTTCTTCGGCAGGCCGGCGCCGAACGCAGGAGCGGGCACTGACGCATTCGAGCGGCTCGACGTCGGATTCACGCTGGCGAATCGGGTGCTTCGCGCGGATCCGTTCGCGTTTCACTCCGACGATGCGGACATGGCGGGCACGGGCACGCTGAACCTGAGCACCGATGCGCTCGACGGCCGCGTCAACGTCACGCTTTCGGAAGCGCTCTCCGCACAGGGCGGCACCGATCTGATTCGCTATACGAGGGAAGGGAATCGCGTCGTGCTTCCCGCGGCCATCGGCGGAACGCTGGAGATGCCTCGCCTGACGATTGACGTGGGGGCGGCCGCGAAGCGAGGGTTGAAAAACGAGGCGGGACGCCGCCTGAAAGGCCTGCTCGACAGCTTTGGCCGCTGAACTGCTCCGACGTTCAGGCGTTCACTTCAGGCCTGACGCGAGATCATCGTAGAGCAGACGGTGAAACAGATGCTCGCCCGCTTCACGTCTGACCGAGAGGCGGCCGGCGGTGTAGGCGCGCGAGTGAAGTCCGCGCTGTACGGACGCGCAGATCGCCACGTCCTCATCCTGAATCTGCTCGCTGACGGCGATGCTCTCGAGGTTCCGCTTCCGCGCCTCCTCTGAGACATCCGCGAAGTAGAAATCGAAGATGACGTCAGTGCGATCCGGGCCACGCGGAATCACGAGATTCGTGTCCATCGCGTCCGCGTAGCAGTTGATCATGAAGTTCGGATAGACCCACAAGTAGAGCGCGCGCTCACCGGTGCGGACGGATCCCGTTCGAGCCTCGGCTCCCTCAACGACCATTGGGCTGGACTGCAGGCAGAAGCGCTCGCCGTTCTCGATGGTGTAGCTGCTGTAATCGAGGACGCTGTCCAGTCCCTTGTGCAGGTGCGGGACGTGATACCCGCCGTCGAGATAGTTGTCGACGAACACTTTCCAGTTGCAGTCAACCGTGTACGACCGCCGTTCCATCCACCGAAGCGCCTGGCTCGCCTGAGAAGGAAACCGGCCGGCGAGATCGGTGCCGAGATATCGATCCAACGGGAGACCGTCAGGCGTCAGTCTCGCGAAGACCCATCGCTCCCAGACGCCGATGTCGATAGGCACCAGGCCATTCGCCGATCGGTCGAAGCCGCAGACACCGGCGAAGTCGGGCGTGCCTTTCAGCGATCCATCGAGCCCGTACGTCCAGCCGTGATACGGGCAGCGCAGGTGTGCGGCCGAACCCTCTGGCGACGTGACGACGGCCGCGGCGTGGTGGCGGCAGACGTTGAAGAAGCCGCGCAGGATGTTGTCGTTGCCACGCACGAGCACGACCGGTTCACGGCCTGGTGTTTCGCAGGACACGAACTGTCCTGGCCGTTCGAGCTGTTCGACACGGGCCACAACCTGCCAGCCGCGCGAAAACACGGCGCGGCGCTCGAGCTCGTCCACCCGTGGATCGGTGTACCACTCGGACGGAATCGTGGAAGCGTCGCTCAGCGGCGCGTTGCGGTCGTAGCCTGAGATGATATCGGCCAGGGCTCGTGTCATCGAGAAAGCTGCGCGAGAATACTGCAATGGGACGACGGGAAACAGCGGAGCGTCAGGGGAGAATCGAGCTCGAGCTGATGGAGGAGCGCGCGGCCGCGCTCCGGCGCATCAGCCAGACCCTGGAATCGCTCATCGAGGAACTGCGGCAACTGCGGGCACGCATCGGCGAGGTGCATTGGTCGAACCCGTCCGCTGATGTCGCCCACTACCGCGAGCTGCGCCGCCGTGCCATCCGGTACCGCTGGTATCTCGAAGTGCAGCGAGAAGCGCTCGGCCTGCACCCCGACCATCGTCTCGACGAGTTCTATTCGATTCCTGCGCCGCTCTGATTGTTCCGCTAATGGTCCGCCTGAAGGCGGACACTACTTCTTCGGCTTCTGGTCCGGCACCCGGCGGCCAATCAGGTCGCCCTCCACGAACGTCGCGGAAAAGTGCGTGACGCGGCCCTCCTTGTCCTTCACGAACTCCATGGGATTGGGACCAAGCAGGAATCGTGACTCAGCGATCGGGACGAGCGGCACGGGACCGAGGAAGAGCGTCCCCTCGTTGACGGAGATGACCATCATCGACGGGATCGTCGGGTTCTCTGGAAAGCGGAAATCGTACGTGCCCGCATATTGCGCCAGCACCGCGGGATCGACCTTCACAGGTGTGTACTGCTTTCGTACTTCGCTCGCGGACCCGATCAGTTTCGGTCGATCCCGCTCGTTTTCCGCGCACACGTATTCAAGCAGGTCGGTGTCCGGGACGAGCGTGCCGGTGACCTTCACATTCATCGGCCGGCTGTAGAACTCGGGATCCTCGAATGTCTCGGCGATCTCCATGCGTCCGTGGTCGAGCCGTCGCCATCGCTCGGTGAGGCGGAGCTTTTCGCTGTGGGGATGCCCGGCCCAATCGAGCCACGTCCGCTCCTTGAAGCCGATGGTCTCGACGACAAGCGTGTCGCCGTCCCAGCGGCCGACGGAGTAGCCCATGAAGCTTGGGTTGGGGTCGGCAGGAAGCGGGCGCCCATCCATGAAGATCTGTCGATAGCTCATGTCCTCCGCGAGGACGATGATCAGTGTTGGCGTCTGCACGATCTTCTTCGGGAACGCCACGAAGTGATTGAAGCGTGGACCTTCGGGAAGGCAGTGCACGATCGGATCGTCGAACTGCAGATTCTCGCCGCGCGCTTGCAGCAGCTTGGCGACCTCCGGTCTGGCGTCACCTGGCTTCAGCTCCCCGGCGATGTAGAAGAGCGACGGACCTGCGTCCAGCCCCCAGACGCCCGAGAAGTCCGGCTTGCCGTCCGCCGTGCGCGGCGCCGGCGCGGAGAGGTTCGGCGTGCCGTCGGCGTTTCGCGGCAGCCCCGGCGTCGGATAGTTGATCCATTGCGCGGGAGGCGATGCACTCTGCTGCGGGCCGTCATCGGTCGGTGCCGTCCCACACGATGCACTCACGCCCAGCACCAACAGAGCCGTCATGAAGCGCAGCCACGTCATCATCGCCCTCCCTTTTGTGAGGAGGACAATCTACTCGTTTTCATTGGCAGAAACTGCAAACTTCGATATGATTGTCGGGACGAGTTTCCGAGGTCCCTGTGCATCTGACTTTGCGCCACGTCTACCGTCACACCCCGCTATTCATTGCGTGGGTCGGCGTGTGCGCCAAGGATGGCGGTCAGATCGACGCCGTCAAGACGGGTGAGGCCGGATGATCTAGGGACCAGGACCAGAAAGCGGTCATCAAAGGGCCATCATCCGGCGGGGTGATGGCCCTTTTGCTTTTTGGAAGCACCTCTTCTGGGGTGCGCTACGTCATTAGCAAGGAGCGCCCGATCTCGCGACGTTCACGCCAGGTCTAACCAGCTGGAGGAACGCGCGTCTAAACAACTGAAGGAAGGAGGATCCAGTGTTTCCGGCACATCACAATCGATGGGTCACGTTCGACTGTTACGGCACGCTCGTACCGCGCGTCCCGCCGGCCGAATCTCACGGTCAGGCTTTCGGCACCGAACGAAAGCCGGCCATCCGGCCGTTCAGCGACGTCGAGCCGCTGCTGGCGGAGCTCCGTCTCCGCGGCTACAAGCTCGGCGTGTTGACGAACTGCGACGATGCACAGTTCGAGGCGGCGCATCGAGCGTTCAGACAGCCGTTCGATCTGTTCGTCACGGCGGATCGCATCCGCGCCCATAAGCCGGATCTCTGGCACTTCCGGGCGTTTCAGCTGATGGCGCAGGTCCGCAAGGACGACTGGATTCACGTTGCCTCCGACTGGGAGCGCGACATCGTTCCGGCGGAGATCTTCGGCGTCCAGCGCGTGTGGCTGGATCGTGACGGGACGGGTGAGGACCCGTCGCACGCGTCAGCCCACGTCCGTTCTGCGGCTGACGCAGGGCTGGCGATAGACTGGCTGTTTCAGGACTGCGCTGCGTGCGCAAGCTGAGGCATGACAGAGTTCCTGCACGTCGCGAACGGAACAAGCACGACCATGACAATCGAAGCCGCCCGCATTCCCGGGGCGGTTTCGATCTGGGCTGACCCGCTTCACGACGGCCCCGTTCCCGGCAATCTCACCGATGCCGAACTGCTCGAGGTGCGCGCGCGGTTTCTCGGCGATCCGGCAAACGCCGCGTCGATTGCCGAGACCGTCGAAGGACTCAACGCATGGCGGAGAGTCATTGCCGAGCATCACGGCTACGGTGAGCTCGTACTGTGGTACGAGCACGACCTCTTCGATCAGCTCAATCTCATTCAGCTTCTCACCTGGATTCGGGAGCACGTCCCAGCGGCAAAGCCGGCCAGTCTCATCTGCATTGATTCCTTTCCCGGGCGTCCGGCGTTCAGGGGCCTGGGCGAGTTGACGGTGTCCGAGCTGGCGCCGCTGCTTGCCACGCGGCGGAGAATCACCGACGCGCAATACGGGTTGGCCGCACGCGCGTGGCAGGCGTTCCGTGAACCTGCTCCGGAACAGCTCGATCGACTGTCTCGGACCGACACCTCCGCGCTGCCGTTTCTCGGCGCAGCCCTCACGCGGTTTCTTCAGGAGTACCCCTGGACCACCGACGGACTCTCGCGACGGGAGCGGCGGCTGCTCGAGCTGTCGCGCGACGGCATCTCGCTGACCGCCGCATTCCCGCGCATGGATCAGGGCGAGACCGCGTACTAAATCGCCGACACATCGCTCTTCGACACAGCTGAGGCTCTGGCGTCCACCACGCCCCCGCTCCTCACGCTCTCTGATGGCGAGGGGTGGCGGCGATCGGTCAGCCTCACCGAAGCCGGGCGGACCGTGCTCGCCGGCGAGAGAGACCGCGTCACGCTCTGCGGCATGGACCGCTGGCTCGGCGGCGTCCACCTGGAGGCTGGGTCGCCGATGTGGCGCTGGGACCCTGGTCAACAGGGCATCAGCCCTGCCTGACATTGATCCTGCTTGTCACCCGGCGGCTGTCAGAGCGACACTACCGGCGTCATGACAGTTTCACGACGTGAGTTCCTGCAGGCCGGCGTCGCCCTGGGCGTCGCTGCGAACACCGCCTTCGCGCAGACGCGGCCGCTGCTCGGCCTGATTGCTCCACCCGCCGACTATCCGGTCCCCCCCGAAGGCCTCGCCTTGTACGACCCCTCCATTCGCTTCTCCGTCGTCGGCCTCGGGTTGAAGACGATGACGCCGGCTGGCTACGACTCGGTGATCGACAAGATCGTGCCCGCGGCGCTCGAGCTCAAGAAGCGGGGAGCTGCGGCGATCGATCTGCTCGGCACGTCGCTGACGTTCTATCGCGGCGCCGCGTTCAACGAGAAGCTGCTCGACGACATCCGCAAGGCGACCGGCCTCAAAGCCACGAGCATGAGCACCGCCGTCGTCGACGGCCTGAAAGCCGTGTCGGCCAGGCGTGTGGCAGCGGCCACCGCGTACAACGAAGAAGTGAACCGGCGTCTGGACGCCTTTCTTCGCGAGTCAGGCTTCGACGTGGTGGCGATGAAAGGCCTCGGGCTCGAAGCGATCGGCGATCCCGGCAAGGTCTCGCAGGCGGACCTGCAGAAGTTCAGCGCCGACGTCTTCAAGCAGGCGTCGAAGTCACCTGATGCGCTGCTGGTGTCCTGCGGTGGCCTGCGCACGCTGGAAATTCTTGCGCCGCTGGAGAAAGAGACAAGCGTTCCAGTGGTTTCGAGTCTGCCGCATGCGCTCTGGGCGGGCATGCGGCTGCTTGACCTCAAGGTCAAGACGCCCGGATACGGACGGCTTCTTGCCAATGGTTAGATCGTTTCTCGTCGGTGCCGCCGCAGTTGTACTCGCGTCGGCCGTCGCGGCGCAGCAGCAGGCAAACATCGGCTTCAAGCCGCTCACGCTGTCGCAGCCGTCCTACACGTTCGACACCGCCGAGCAGGCACGGATTCGAGTGACGCCGATCGTCCGCGGCCTCGCGCATCCGTTCAGTCTCGCGTTTCTGCCGAACGGCGACGCCCTCGTCGCGATCCGCGCCGGGCAGCTTCGTATCGTCCGCAATGCCACAGGCGCAGGCGGCAGAGCGCCGGTCCTCGATCCTGAGCCGGTCGGCGGCATTCCCCAGCTCACGCCGCCGTTGCGCAACGGCGGTCTTCACGACCTCGCGCTGCATCCGAAGTTCGCCGAGAACCGGTTCGTCTACTTCACCTACAACAAGCTTGGACCGACGATCCCGAATGCGGACCCGAAACGCCCCCCGACTCGCCAGACCGCGATCACCGTCGCACGCGGGAAGTTCGACGGCAAGGCGTTGACCGAGGTGACCGAGCTGTTTGCCGGCGAGTGGGAAGCACCGAGCGGATCGCGCATGGCGTTCGCTCCGGACGGCACGCTCTACATCACGACGGGCGCACCCTTCAACGACAAGGCACAGCTGCTGGACAACGTCTACGGCAAGGTGCTGCGGCTGCGCGATGACGGGAAGGCGCCACCGGACAACCCATTTGCGGGGCGACCGAACGTGAGAGCCGAGATCTATTCGTACGGACACCGCGATCAGCTCGGGCTCACTGTCCATCCGGCGAGCGGAGCCGTGCTGAATGCGGAGCACGGACCGAATGGGGGCGACGAGGTCAACGTGATCAGGGCGGGACGTAACTACGGCTGGCCCAAGTACAGCTACGGCCGCAACTACGACGGGACGTCGCTCGTCGAGACGCCGGTGGCGGCCGGCATCGAGATGCCAGCGGTGATCTGGCTCCCGTCGATCGCGCCAACGGGGCTGACCTTCTATACGGGCGATCGGTTCCCGGCATGGAAGGGCAACCTGTTTGTCGGCAGCGCGCGCCGGGGCGAAGTACCTGGCACAGGCGGGCTCGAACGCGTGGTGTTCAACGACAAGCTCGGCGAGCTGCGCCGCGAAACCCTCCTGACTCAGCTGCACCAGCGTATCCGCGACGTGCGCCAGGGTCCGGATGGCCTTCTTTACGTCGTCACAGACGAGGACGACGGCGCGCTCCTGCGAATCGAGCCTGAGCAGTAAGCATGTCGCTCAGGCATCGCCTTGTGCCCGTCGTCGCGCGTTCGTTACACTGAGTTTTCGAGCAGGCACGTGTCACACCCCAAGGCCCGAAACACTCATCAGCGCTTCCACGCGGTCCAGTTCTACCAGGACGACGCCTCGCTCGTGACCGTCGTCGCGAAGTTTCTTGCCGAGGGGCTCAGGCAGAGTCAGCCCGGCGTTGTCGTCGCGACACCGGAACATCGAAGCGCGATTGAGGATGCGCTGTTAGAGCTCGGCCTCGATGTCGGGCGGCTGAAGCGGTTTGGCGATATCGTGCTGCTCGACGCGCGCGAAACGCTCGACACCATCCTGGCCGATGGCCTGCCGCATCCGCAGCTGTTCAACCATGTCGCTGGCTCGATGCTCGGGGAGCTTGCGCGCATGCATCCGAACCGGCCGATCCGCGCGTATGGCGAGATGGTGGATGTGCTGTGGCAGGACGGCATGAGCACTGCCGCCATCCGCCTCGAGACGTTGTGGAACGGGCTGGCGAAGTCGCACGATTTCAAGCTGCTGTGCGGCTACTCGATGGGCAACTTCTACAAGGATGCGGTCGTCGGCGAGATCACGCGGCTGCACACCCACCTGATCGCCGATACGGGCGAGGCGGCGACGATCAACTAGTTAGATTGTTAGATAGTTAGATAGTTGGTGGTCAGTCGGTAGTTCGCGATTCTTGCTACGAACTATCCATCTAGCCAACTAGCCAACTAGCTCCGCTATACTCACGGTTTCCGGAGGATTCAACGTGGCAAGGACGACCTACGTAGCGCCGCTGGCCGTGATGCTGGCGATCGGTGCCGGCATGGCGGTTGGACTCGGGCAGCAGACGGTGCCGTTTGCGAACGGCATTCCGGTCGCGCCGACGGGACTCGCGAACAAGCCGCTCGCCGCGGGACCGTGGGAATTCGACACGGGCGAAGGGCAGCGAATCCGCGTCGTGGTCGTCACCAAGGGCCTGTCCTATCCGTACAGCATGACGTGGCTGCCCGATGGCACGATGCTCGTCACCGAGCGGATGGGCAAGCTTCGAGTCATCCGAAACGGCAAGCTCGATCCGCAGCCGGTGGCCGGGGTTCCGGCGAACTATGGCACCGGTGAGTCCGGCCTGCCAGGTGCGGTCCATGGGCTCATGGACATCGCGCTGCACCCGCAGTACGCAACGAACCGCTACATCTATGTGAACTACACCAAGCAGCTCGATCCGAAGCGCAACACGGTTGCCATCGCGCGGGCATCGTGGGACGCAAAGGGCGGGCTGATGAACGCGAAGGACATCTTCGTGGCCTCGGAGCGTACCAGCACGTCGCGCATGGTGTTCGGCAACGACGGCATGTTGTACCTCGCGACATCGGGAGGGGATGCGCAGGATCTCAGCTCGCACGGCGGCAAGGTGCTGCGCATGCGCGACGACGGATCGGCGCCGCCGGACAACCCGTTCGCCGGCAAGCAGGGAGCAAAGCCCGAAATCTATACCTACGGCCATCGCAACTCCCTCGGTCTGGCGGTGCATCCGAGAACGGGTCAGGTGTGGCAGACGGAAAACGGACCGAACGGCGGCGATGAGATCAACATCGCGAAGCCTGGTGCGAACTACGGCTGGCCGCTCGTGAGCTACGGCCGGCAGTACCCCGGGCAGTGGCAGTCGGGAGACCGCGCGGGGCACGCGGGCTTCGAGCCGCCCGTCGTGATCTGGGTGCCGTCGATCGCGACCTCCGGGCTCACGTTCTATACGGGCGACAAATTCCCACGGTGGAAGGGCGACGTGTTCGTGGGTGCGCTGCGGACCGGCGAGATCCCCGGGACAGGGCACCTCGAGCGCATCCTGTTCAACCAGAACATGGAGGAGTTGCGCCGCGAGTCGCTGCTCACGGAGCTGCGCCAGCGGGTCCGCGACATCCGGCAGGGTCCTGACGGCCTGCTTTATGTGCTGACCGACGAAAAAGACGGAGCGCTGCTCAGGATCGAACCAGCCCCCGCGCGCTGAAAACGGGCCAGTTTCGGCCCGGGCTCGCGGGTTATCCTTGTCAGCTGCAGCCGGATGAAGCTCCTCCTTTCCGCGGGCACCGCCCTGTTCGTGTTTGCGCTGGCCTACGGTGCGCTCAGCGCTCAAGCCGCGGCGCCGGCGTCACAGCCGCCAGCAGCACCGAACCACGCGGCGCTCGTCACCCAGTACTGCGTCACGTGTCATAACCCGCGTCTGAAGAGCGGCAATCTCGTCCTCGACCCCGCGGCGGTGGCGACGCCTTCTGCTGACATCGAAACCTGGGAAAAGGTGACGCGAAAGCTGCGTGCCGGACTGATGCCGCCGCCGGGATCGCCTCGTCCGGCCCCGGCCGTGCTCGACACGTTGACGGGATGGCTCGAGGGGCAGCTCGATCGCGCGGCGGCACGGTCGCCGAACCCCGGCCGTCCGATGCTGCACCGCCTGAACCGGTCCGAGTACGCCAACGCCGTTCGCGATCTGCTGCACGTCGAGGTCGATCCCGCCCTCGTGCTGCCGCCGGACGATTCCGCCTTCGGCTTTGACAACGTCTCGGACGTGCTTGGCGTGTCGCCATCGCTGCAGGAGCGCTACCTCACCGCCGCCTCCACGATCAGCGCGATCGCCGTCGGCGATACTCGCATACGCCCGGGCGGCGAGACGTATCGCATCGCCCAGGACCTGTCGCAGGACACGCACATCGAGGGCCTGCCGCTCGGCACGCTTGGCGGCACGCGCGTCCGTCACATCTTCCCTGTGGACGGCGAGTACGACATCCAGACCAAGCTCTATCGCACGAACCTGAACATCGTCCGCGGCCTGCAGTACCCACGTGACGTCGAGGTCGCGATCGACGGCCGGACGGTTCACCGAACGACCATCGGCGGTACCGAGGACCTCGCCGCCATGTTCGAGAAGCCGACCGACACCGGCGACGCCGTCGAGAAACGGATGCGGACGAAGGTCAAGGTATCTGCCGGCGCCCATGATGTGACGGTGGCGTTCGTCGGCAATCTGGCGCTCGAGGACGCCGTGCGCCTGCAGCCGTTTCTGCGCAGCTCGTCCGACAACTTCGACTGGGCCGGACATCCCCACATCCAGACAGTGACGATTACCGGCCCGTTTGGCGCGACGGCGCCCGGTGATACGGCAAGCCGCCGATCGATCCTCACCTGTACCCCCGCCTCCGCCAAAGGCTCCGGCGGGGCAGGCTCGTCCACTCGCGAAGAACTGACTTGCGCCCGGCAGATCCTGACGCGGCTTGCACGGAAGGCGTATCGTCGTCCCACAACCGACGCGGAGATACAGCCGCTGCTGGCCTTCTTTGATGAGGGACGCAAGGAAGGGAGCTTCGACCGGGGCATCCAGCGCGGCCTGGAACGGATCCTGGCGAGCCCGCTCTTCATCTTCCGCGTCGAGCAGGATCCGGCGTCGCTCGCGCCTGGCGCGGCCCACCGCCTCAACGACTTCGAGCTGGCGTCGCGTCTGTCGTTCTTTCTGTGGAGCAGCATTCCGGACGAGACGCTGCTGGCTCGTGCCGAGCGCGGCGGCCTGCCGCAGAGTGCGCTCGATGCCCAGATCGCCCGCATGCTGGCGGATACGAAGGCCAGCGCTCTGGTGACCAACTTCGCTGGCCAGTGGCTGCAGCTTCGCAACGTCCGCAGCGTTCAGCCGAACAGCAACCTGTTCCCGGACTTCGACGACAACCTGCGCCGGTCGATGCGGCGCGAGACGGAGCTGCTCTTCGAGAGCATTGTTCGCGAGGACCGCAGCGTGCTCGACCTGCTGCGCGCCGACTACACCTATCTGGATGAGCGCCTGGCCCGCCATTACGGCGTGACCGGGATTTACGGCAGCCAGTTCCGCCGCGTGCCGGTGAAGGACGATGCGCGCCGCGGCCTCCTCGGCCACGCGTCGATTCTCAACGTGACGTCACACGCCGAGCGGACATCGCCGGTGCTGCGGGGCAAGTGGGTCCTGGAGAACCTGCTCGGGCTGATCGTGCCGCCGCCACCAGAGGATGTTCCGCCCCTTGTGGCGAAAGAGGGCGAGGCGCCGAAGACGCTGCGGGCGCAGATGGAAGTGCACCGGGCCACGCCTGTCTGCGCCAGCTGCCACAAGCTGATGGATCCGATCGGGTTCGCGCTGGAGAACTTTGACGCAGTCGGCGCGTGGCGCACGTCCGAGCCGGGCGGAAAGATCGACGCATCCGGACAACTCGCCGACGGTACGAAGATCGACGGCGTTGTCGCGTTGCGGAACGCCATCCTGGCGCGCCCGGAGGTCTTCGTCACGACGATGACGGAGAAGCTGTTCGTCTACGCGCTGGGCCGGGGAATCGAGGCGTACGACCGGCCGGCGATCCGGCGTGTGGTGCGCGAGGCGGCGAAGGACGACTATCGGTTTTCGTCGCTCGTTCGCGGCATCGTTCGCACGACGGCGTTCCAGATGCGGACGAAGCCGGCTGAGGCGCCGGCGACGTCAACAGGCAGCGCCCCGTAGTCGTAGGTTTCGTAGTGTCCGCCTTCAGGCGGACTATCGCTCGTAGGGTCCGGCTTCAGCCGGACCGAGTGGGAGGCAGCGTGTTCGTCTTCAAGAATGCGATTCCGCGGCGCCAGTTCCTGCGCGGCATGGGTGTGACCGTGGCGTTGCCGCTGCTGGACGCGATGTGGCCGGCGATGACCGCCATGGCGCAGTCGCCCGCGCGCCCACGGACCCGGTTCGGCGCGATCTACTTCCCGAATGGCGCCATCATGGAGGAGTGGATCCCGGCTGAAGTCGGCTCGGGCTTCACCTTCAAGACGATCCTCAAGCCGCTCGAGCCGTTCAAGGACCAGCTCGTCGTCGTCTCCAACCTGACGCGATCGCATCCGGGCAGCCAGGTTGGCGATCATGCCGTCAGCGCCGCCGGCTTTCTCACCGGAGTGTGGCCCAAGCGCACCGAGGCGGAAGACGTCTACGCCAACACGACGATTGACCAGGTCGTCGCGCAGCAGATCGGCCAGGACACGCCGCTGCCATCGCTGGAAGTGGCCACCGAAGACTTCACCGGCTACGTTGGCGGCTGCTCACCGGGCTTCAACTGCGCCTACCTGAACACGATCTCGTGGAAGACGCCGTCCACGCCGCTGCCGATGGACATCAATCCGCGCGTCGTCTTCGAGCGCATGTTCGGACGGGCCTCGTCGGCCGCCGAGCGCCAGGCTGGAATCCGCGCGCAGCGCAGCGTCCTCGATTCAATCAGCGACGAGGCACGCCGTCTGAACGTGTCGCTCGGATCGCGCGATCGCGCGCGCGTGGACGAGTACCTCGAGAACCTGCGCGAGATCGAGCGGCGCCTGGGACGGGCCGAAGCGCGGGCGCGGTCGGACGTGGACTTCGACTCGCCGGTCGGCGTTCCCGACACGTTCGAGGAGCACGCGTCGTTGATGTACGACCTGCTGGCGGTGGCCTATCAGGCCGACGTGACGCGGGTGTTCACGTTCATGCTGTCGCGCGAGCTGAGCCAGCGCACGTATGCCAACATCGGCGTGACCGAGCAGCACCACTCGGTGTCGCATCACGGCAACGACAAGCAGAAGATCGCGCAGAACGTGAAGGTCAACACCTACCACGCGACGCTGTTTGCGAAGTTCGTCGAGAAGCTGCGCAGCACGCAGGATGGCGACGGATCGCTCCTCGATCACTCGCTCATCATCTACGGTGGCGGCATGGGCAACCCGAATCCGCACGCCAGCGACCCGCTGCCGGTGATCGGCGTCGGCGGCGGGGTTGGCAAGGGCCACCGGCACGTGCAGCTCACACCGCGCACGCCGGTGGGCAACCTGTGGCTGGCGATCGCGCGCAAGTACGGCAGCACGATCGACAGCTTTGGCGAGAGCAACGGATCCGTCGATGCATTCTTCTCGTAGCGGAGGCGGACGCCTTCAGGCGGACCTGCTCTGCAAGGTCGTCCTTTTCATCGCGTTGCTGGTGGCGGCCGGCGCCATCGCCGACGGCCAGGCGCCGAACCTGCGCGAGGCCGTTCGCGCGGGCAACACCGAAGCCGTGCGTGCGCTGCTGAAGAAGCGTGCGGACGTCAACGCGGCCGATGCCGACGGCACCACTGCCCTCCACTGGGCCGTGCGCGGCAATGACGCCGAGACCGTCAAAGCGCTGCTGAAGGCTGGTGCCCGCCCCGACGTTGCGAACAACTACGGGCTGACCCCGCTGTTCCTGGCCGCCACCAGTGGCAGCCCCGTGATTGCGCAAGCGCTGCTCGCCGCCGGCGCCAATCCCAACCACACCGCCTCGCGCGGCCAGACGCCCCTGATGTCCGCTGCGCGCGCCGGCAATGTGGCGATGGTGAAGGCGCTGCTCGACAAGGGCGCGAAGGTGGACGCCCGCGAGGAGGTCCTTGGCGAGCAGGCGTTGATGTGGGCTGCGTCAGAGAATCACGCCGACGTCGTGACGCTCCTGCTGTCGCGCGGTGCCAACGTCAACTCGCGCTCCAACGCGCTGAAGTTTCCGCGAGATTCGTTTGGCCTGGAAGGCGTGCTGACGTCGTTGCCCAAGGGCGACTGGCCGGCGCTGATGTACGCCGCCCGTGACGGTGCACCCGAGGCAGCCCGCGCGCTCGCACGCGGCGGCGCCGACCTGAATGCGCCGGATCCCGAGGGGACGACAGCGCTCGTGCGAGCAATCATCAACTCGCACTACGACACCGCGGCCGTGCTGCTCGAGGAAGGCGCCAATCCGAACGTCGCCGACGGTTCGGCGATGGCGGCGCTCTACGCGGCGGTGGACATGAGCTCGCTCGGCGAGATTTACGGCCGACCGCCGCGCCCCGTGACGGATAAGCACTCGGTCCTCGACCTCATCGAGCTGCTCATCGCGCGCGGCGCCGACGTGAACGCCAAACTCAAGCGCGCAACGTTGATGCGCAACCACACGCCGGGTGAAGGCACGCTCGGCGAGGGTGCAACACCGCTCATGCGCGCTGCCAAGCACGGTGACCACCGCGTGGTGCAGATCCTGATCAAACACGGCGCCGACGTGTCGGCGAAGGCGCGGCAGGGGGCCAATGCGATCCTGTTTGCCTGCGGATTCGGACGCGGTCAGAGCGCGTTTGCCGAGGACGTCGGCGTCGAGCCGGACTTTCTCAAGACCGTGCAGCTTCTCGTTGATTCCGGCGCGGACCCGAAGGCCAGCAACGACGCGGGTGGAACGACCGTGCACTTCGCCGCCCAGTCCGGATTCAACTCGGTGGTGAGATACCTCGCCGAGAAGGGGGCGCCGCTCGATCAGAAAGACAAGCAGGGGCGGACGCCCGTTGACGTCGCCAATGGCGTCGGTGGCCGCGGCCGCGCCGGCGGGCCGGCCGTGGTCCACAAGGACACGGCGGAACTGGTTCAGCAGCTGATCGCGAAGCGCCCAGCGAACTAGCGTATTGTTCGGCTTCAGCCGGATCCGACGTAGTGGCCGGCTTCAGCCGGACCGGAAAGAGGAGTACTACATGCGTTTCCTGGCAACCATTGCTTTCGCCGCGGCGGTCGCGGCCGCGACGTACGCCCAGGCTCCGGCGCCAGCGCCGGCACAGGGGCAGCCCCTGACACCGGCACCGGTGAAGGGCGTCACCACCGGCTTCATGCACGCCATCCACGCGACGAACAACGTCGAGACGACGCTGGCGTTCTACCGTGAGGTGTTCGGGCTCGACGCCAAGGTGCAGCCGTTTGCGAATCCGGGTGTGCCGCTGCTGACCAACTCGCCAGGCGTCAACCTGCGGATCGCGATGATGCGCATCCCCGGCCAGGGCTTCGGCTTCGAGCTCACCGAGTTCACCAACACCGATCGCAAGCCGGCACGGCCGAGGCTCACCGATCCAGGCGCGCCGCACATGAAGATCCTGGTGCGCGATCTCGAGCCGGTGATGGCCGCCGTGAAGAAGCGGGGCGCCGACGTCATTACCCGCTCGGGAGCGCCCGTAGCGATGCCCGACGGCCTCACCAAGCGGATCTTCCTGCGTGATCCCGATGGCTACATCGTCGAGGCCATACAGGCACCGCCCGGCACGGAGGGGCCTGCCGGCAACGTCCTCGGGTCGATCATGGGGCTGACCATCGGCGCGATGGACGCGTCGATGAAGTTCTGGCGCGACACCCTGGGCTGGGAGTTCTCGGAGCCAGGCGAGTGGACCAGGGCATCTCACGTCGTGGACCTGATGGGCCTTCCGGACACCGTGGAAGTGCGGCCGGTCAGGGCGATGGTTCCCGGCAGCACGGCGCGCATTGAGATGATCGAGTTCCGCGGGGTTCAGGGAACGCCGTTCGACCTGCGCGTGCCTGATCCCGGCGCGTCGGGAATGGCCATCCGCGTGGCGGCGATCCAGGAACTGCTGCCCAGGATGAAGGCCGCCGGCGTGCGCGTGATCTCGAAGGATCAGGCGCTCGTCGAGTGGGACGCGAAGACACGGAACGTCTTCGTCAAGGATCCAAACGGCCTGCTGATTGAGCTGGTTGGAACTGTTGCTCCACCGCCGGCCCAGTAACATGCGCCGCCTTGCACTCGCCGTCGTCATTGCGATTCTCGTTTACGCGCCGCTGGCCCGTCTTTCGGCGCAGCTGCTCGACGCCGACGCGCCGATTCGCGTCGGCCACTACCACCTGAACGTCACCAGCATTGACGAGCACAAGAAGTTCTGGGCTGACACGCTCGGTGGCACGGCGGTCAAGGTAGGCTCGACCGACGCCATTCGTTTCGGGGATGTGTTCCTGCTGCTGCGCCAGCAGAAGCCGACCGGTCCGACACGCGGGACCACGTTCGATCACATTGGCTTCGCCGTGCCGAACGTTCCCGAGTTCGCGAAGAAAGTTGTGAGCGCCGGCTACGGGCGGACGGTTGGACGTGAGACCGCGGCAGGCGCCAACACCGGTGCGGCCCCTGCGCCGTCACCCGTCTACGGGCAGTTCGAATACCTGGTCGGACCAGACGGCGTGAAGATCGAGCTCGTCACCAACAAGGTGCCGAACGCGCCGCCGATCGTTCACCACCACGTGCACTTCATCAACAACCAGTACGTGGAGATGGGCCGCTGGTACATGAAGGCCCTCAACGCCACCGAGCGCCCCGGGACGACGGACTTCTTCTTCGGGGCCGATCTGCCGGGCATCGGCTACATGCTCAACTTCTTCCACTGGGAGCGGAAGGACGCCGACCATGTCGGAACGAGCGGCCGTGCGGTCGATCATGTCGGCTTCGAAGTGCGCAACCTCAAAGAGTTCCTGAGCACGCTTCCCGCGAAGGACATCAAGCTCACCACACCGCTTGCGCGCGACAAGGCGCTGGGTGATGTGCAAAGTGCAGTTATCACCGATCCGTGGGGAACGGTCGTCGAGCTGACGGAAGGACTGGAGAGGGCCGCCAAGGAGGCGCAATGACCCCCCGTCGCATCGGGGCGGTCGTCTTCGCAATCGCAGCATCGCTGCCATGGGTTGAGGCCGACCTTCAGGTCGGCCTTTCTGCTCAGGCCACGACCACGACGCGCGCACCCTATTTCGACGTCGATCCGTTCTGGCCCAAGCCGCTGCCGAATCACTGGGTACTCGGCTCGACCATCGGCGTTGCCGTGGACGCCGACGATCACATCTGGATCATTCACCGGCCAGGCACTGTGGACGACAACTTCAAGGCGGCGGCCTTGACGCCTCAAGTCGGGCGCTGCTGCACGCCGGCACCGCCGGTGCTCGAGTTCGATCAGGAGGGCAACCTCCTCCGCCACTGGGGCGGTCCGGGCCCAGGCTACGACTGGCCGATCAGCAACCACGGCATCACGGTCGATCACAAGGGCAACGTCTGGATTGGCGGGAACGACGACAAGGACACCCAGGTCCTGAAGTTCACGAAGGACGGTAAGTTCCTGCTGCAGATCGGCAAGCAGGGAGTTCACAACGGCAGCAATGACACCGCGAATCTCTGGCGCGCGGCGAAGATTTTCGTGGACCCGATGGCGAACGAGACCTACATCGCCGACGGCTACGGCAACCGCCGCGTGATCGTCTTCGACGCGGAGACGGGGAAGTACAAGCGCCACTGGGGCGCGTACGGCACAAAGCCCGATGACGCGAACATCGGCGACTACGTGCCGGGCGAGCCGCCGTCCAAACACTTTCGCACCGTCCACTGCGTTGTCGTCTCGAAGGATCGGTTCGTCTACGTCTGCGATCGCGTCAACGACCGCGTCCAGGTGTTCAGGACCGATGGCACCTTCGTGAAGGAGGCGTTCTTCGAGCCGAAGACGATCCGGTCCGGATCGGTCTGGGACATGACCTTCTCACGCGATCCGCAGGAAACCTACATCTACCAGGTTGACGGCGTGAACGAGGAGGTGCGCGTGCTGCGCCGCGACACGCTGGAGGTGCTCACGACGTTCGGCGACGGCGGACGGCAGCCGGGCCAGTTCTACGGAGTCCACAACGTCGCCGTGGATTCAAAGGGCAACCTGTACACGACGGAAACCTACAACGGCGCCAGGCTCCAGCGCTTCCTCTACAAGGGCGTGCGCGCCGTGCCGCGAAACCGGGGAGTGCCGTGGCCAAGATGAATTCGCGCTACCTCCTGTCGGGCGCAGCAGCGACTGCGCTTGTGTTGACAGCGATCCTCGCAGCCCAATCTGGTCCCGACCCGACCTGCCGGATGTGCCCGGCCACCTACATCGACAGCTCAGAGGTCGACGCCTACGTGAAGAAGGCGATGGCCGAGAAACTGACGGATCAGCAGATCCGTGACGTCGAGATCGGCAAGGCTCACGTCGGCGTTGGCGTGGTTCATCGTCCGCGCCTGACCGCGCCACCGGCGGACTCGGTTGCGGAGCATGACCTGGTGAGCGAGGTCTATCACGTCATCAGCGGCTCCGGGACGCTCGTCACCGGGCCCGACCTGGTGAACAAGCAGCGGCGTCCGGCGGACCTCGAGACCGTGCGGCTCTTCAACGGCCCGGGCAACAACGCCTCGTCTATCCGTAACGCGGTGTCGCGCGAAATCAAGACCGGAGACGTCGTCGTCATTCCCGCCGGCACGGGCCACTACTTCAGCCGGATCGATGACCACATCACGTATCTGATGATCCGAATCGACCCGGACAAGGTGACGCCGATCAAGGACGAGGCGGCCTCGAAGGCGTACCTGGCGAAGCCAGCTCGCTGAGGGCGCTTGCACGCAGGAGCCGAGATGAAACGCGCACTGATTGGAATCGCCATCCTCTGCACGACCACTATCGCCACTGCCCAGCAGCCGATCCTGTGGAGCGCGAAGCAGATTGCCGACCTCGAAAAGAAGATCGCCTCCAACGTGGATCCGGCGCGCCATCTCGGCCTCGAACGGCTGATCGAGGGCGGCGCGACGCTGATCTATCGCGACGGCAACTCCGAGGCCGAGGTGCACACGAAGCAGGCGGACTTCATCACCATCCGCTCCGGAGAAGGTGAAGTTCTGATCGGGGGCTCGATTGTGGACGGGCGGGCAACGGCCGACGGCGAGCTCCGTGGCGCGGGCATCAAGGGGGCTACGTCCTATAAGGTCAGCACCGGCGACATCCTCTACATCCCGGTGAACACTGTCCACCAGTTCGTCCTCGCGCCGGGCAAGCACTTCATCGTCACGATCGTGAAGATCACGCCGGCGGCGGCCTCTGCGCAGGCGCCGGCGGCGGCTCCCCGTGCGGGAAATGCGGCGCCTCGCAACGACCTGCCGCAGCCGTATCGCACCACGCGCGACTGGGGTGAGCTACCCGCGGGCATGAAGTGGCCGGCGGTGACGGCCGTCGAGCCCGCACCGGACGGCTCGATCTACGTGATTCAACGCTGCTCCGATAACTCCTGCGCCGGCCGAAGCGAGCCGCCCATCCTCAAATACAACAAGGATGGAAAGCTCGTCTCGACGTTCGGACAGAACATGTTCAACTTCCCGCACGGCGCGACCGTTGATCGCGACGGCAACCTGTGGGTCACCGACGCCCGTGGCGGCAGCGGCAAGGGGCACCAGGTCTTCAAGTTCAGTCCGCAAGGCAAGGTCCTGATGACGCTCGGCAAGGCAGGGGTGTCTGGATCGGGGCCCGACCTTTTCGATCAGCCGACCGACGTCGTCGTCGCGCCGAACGGCGACATCTTCGTCACCGACAGCCATCGCGGCGCGGCCGACCGGCCCAGCCTCAACAACCGCGTCGTCAAGTTCACGCGCGACGGCAGGTTCGTGAAGGAGTGGGGGAAGAAAGGATCGGGGGCAGGCGAGATGAGTGAGCCGCACACGATCGCGATCGACTCACGCGGACGGCTGTTCGTTGGCGACCGCGAGAACAACCGGATTCTGATCTTCGACCAGGACGGGAAGTACCTCGACGAGTGGCGTCAGTTCGGTCGCCCCAGCGGCATCTTCATCACCGCGAACGACACGATTTACGTGGCCGACTCGGAATCAGGCCCCGATACCGGCGCACGTGAACTGCCTGGCATCAAGAAGGGGATTCGCATCGGCAGCGCGCGCGACGGGAGCGTCACGGCGTTCATAGAGGACATGGAGTCCACGCGCGACGAGCACTCCGGGGCCGAAGGCGTCGGCGTTGACGCCGCCGGCAACGTGTATGGCGCTGTCGTACGGCGTCAGATGCTCGAGCGCCACGTCAGGAAATGACCCGCCGATGAGGAGGAGCGCCATCCTGATCGGCATCTGTCTGATGGGCGCTGTCGCGACCGCCCAGGACGCCGTCATTCGCCCCGACGCTCCGATCACGTGCGACCGCTGTGACGCGTGGAATGCGCCGCGGAAGCCCTTTCCGGTGTTCGGCAATACCTATTACGTCGGAACAGCCGGTCTTTCGTCGATACTCATCGCCTCCGACAAGGGCCACATTCTTCTCGACGGCGCTTTGCCGCAGTCGGCCGCGCTCATCGACGCAAGCATCCGATCGCTCGGGTTCAGGACGCGGGACATTCGTCTGATCGTGACGTCACATGAGCACTTCGATCACGTGGGCGGCGTGGCGGCTCTTCAGCGCGCGAGCGGCGCTACCGTCGCCTTCAGTGCGATCGGCGCGCAGGCGCTGACTCAGGGTGGGCCGACACAGGACGATCCGCAGGGTGGGCCAGGGTCGGTGGGGTTCCCGCGCGTCAGGAACGTGCGCGCCGTGTCGGACGGCGAGACGCTGCGTGTTGGAGAACTGGCGATCACCGCTCATCTCACCCCTGGTCACACGCCGGGAGGGACCACATGGACATGGCGCGCCTGCGAAGGCGCACGGTGCATGAACATCGTGTATGCAGACAGTTTGAACGCGGTCTCGCTCCCGGCATTCCGGTTCACTGAACGTCCCGGGCGCGTTGAGGCCTTCCGGCAGACCATCGCGAAAGTTCAGGCGCTGCCGTGCGACATCCTCCTCACAGTGCATCCGGAGTTCATCGATCTGGACAGGAAGATGCGCATCCGGGCGGATGTCGCGCGCCCGAATCCATTCATCGATCCGAAGGCATGCCAGACGTATGGCACCAACGCCATCCGGGCGCTCGACCGGCGCGTTGACTCGGAAAAGCCGCCGGCCGCGGCACGGCCGAAATGATCGTCAGTCCGGCGTCGGACGCTCGATGCTGTCCACGACCCAGACCTCGACCGGCCCTTTCGTCGCCTCGAATCTGAGTCCTAGTTGCTCGCGCACTGCCGTGAAGAGGTCCGGTGCGTTCGGATCAGCAGGTGCCGGATCCGCTCCCGGCGCCGGCGGCAGCGAGTATTTCAGCTCGAAGGCCCATTCGCCGGTCAGCCCGGTCCGGTCCACGACCTGACGCCCGACGCGGCCGGCGATCCCCTGCGCGAATATCGAGAGCGCAAAGCCGTTGAAACGCATCACGCCGGGCGCCTGCTGAAACCCGCAGAAGATCGGCGTGCCGTCCGCGCGCCGCGGCGGCCCCTGCGGTTGTTGAGCGCCCGGTTCCGGCCGCGGCCCGCCGGGACGCGCCGCGCATTCGTCGGTGGACGGCTTGAGCGCGGGCCCAGGCTTCCCGCCCGGCCTGTCCATGACCAGCGCGTAGATGTCCATCTCGCGCGTTTCCTTATGGATCTTCAGCTTGAAGCGGTCCGCCAGGAGAGTACGCGTCGCCAGCATCATGTGATCGGGCGCCGGCGGCGTCACAGGCGCCGGGTCGCTCCCCAGCTTTGCGAGGATGTCGAAGCGCTCGTTTCGCGCCCACTCCGGAAGACCGACCAACTGATAGTTCTGGATGACGTAGGCGAACGTCAGGAGCATGCCGGGCGGCGTATTGACGGTCCGGAAGTTGCCCCCGGGTGCGCGGTTGATGCCCATGCCCGGCCCGCCGTCCTTGTTCGGCTTGACCGATACGACTTCGAAATGGATGGGAATGTTTGGATCCGGCGCTTCGGCACGAGCGCCCGGCGGCAGGCCGAAGTTCTGAGCAGCGGGACGCGACGCCGTCCCCAGTATCAGGGCACCCACCACGGCCGTAGCCATGGCAACGGACAGTCGTCTCTTCATGCTGAGCCCCCGTCGCATAGACGACGCTCGGCCTGTGGAAGTTGCCGTGCTATTTGTCGCGCTCTGCGTTGGGATTCGACGATCCAGCGAAGAGCCGGCGGCCGTCAGGGAACGTGATGCTGCCGGCATTGGCGGTGTTCGTTCCGTTCCGCGCCTGCCAGCCCTGAATCACGAGCACGGTGCCTGCGGGAAGGTCTTCCTTGCGCCATCCACGGCGGAACAGCCCGTTCGCCGCGCCGGTCTCGAACGCCCACCGCTCGGTCTTGCCGTTGTTGTTGACGTCCAGATAGATCCAGGCGTGCGGGTTGGACCAGCGCATCTCGACGACCTTGCCGCTGAGCTTGATCGGCTTGTTCTCGTCGAACTCCGCTGCGAACGAGTGATGGGCGAGGACCGGAGCCGCGGCCAGACACAAAACCGCGAGTGCTGCGGCGCCGATGGTGCGCCGCCGTGCTGTTTGAAATCTGGGAGTTGGAATTTGGGAGTTGACCGTCATCACTTTTTCTCCAGCCCCGTGCCTGCGTCCTTGACGTCCTTCATGTGCTGCAGGTCCTGGTTGTCCTCGTGGCACGCCACTTCGAGCATCTCGCCATTCGGGTCGCGGTTGAACTGCACTTCGATCGTGAACGGACGCGTGTAGACGATCGGGTCCGTCAGGGTCGCCCTGTACATAATGGTATTCGCATTCACCGGCGTGAACCGCTCCACGACCGTCAGCGCATGGCTGGTGATCTCGCCAACCTCGTTCAGCCACGGCTTGCCGTTGAAATTTTGGCTGTTGACCACCAGCGTATCGCCCTCCCAGTGGCCCACTGAGTCGCCCTGCCACAGGCGGATCGAATCGGGCAGGTGCTTCCGCTTCGGGTCGAGCGGAATGTGACGCCATGCCATGCGCTCGAAGAGGACGACGATGTGCGTCGGCGTCTGCATGATGAAAAACGGCGAGGGCACGTAGAACCCGCGCGGCACGCCGGCGGCCATGATGCAGTGCGCCGTCGGGTCGTCGTAGCCGCGCGCTGGCGTCTGCCGGCTCTTCAGCTCCTCCTTCGCCCACTCCTGCAGCGGCAGCTTGCCGTCGGGAGGATCGACGACGATCCCCTGGCCCGGCGGCGTCAGGGTGCTGCCTGCGTGCTCTTCGATGCCGTAGTTCGCGCCGCGATGGACGCTGTCGTAGAAGCCGGACAGATCGGGCTTGCCGTCGGGCATCCGCCGAACCGGTGGAGCCGCCGCGGTGCCGCGGCCGCGACCGGCGGCGCCCGCACCCTGGCCTCCTGCCCCTGCGCCGCGTCCTTGAGGAGCCGTGGGGGCACCCTGTGCCGAAGCCTCGCCAGCGGCCAGCACGCCGGCGAGAACGACGCCGAGAATCACCCGCGCGCTCATCGCGGATACCACGTCCGCGGCTCGCGGTGGAACGTGCCGTCGGCTTCTTCGCTTTCAGCCACGCACTGGTATTCGAGGATCCGATCCATGTCCTTCACCCGGTAGATGGGCATGCTGATCTTCCACGGCCGCGTGAACACCTTGGGATCCTCCATGGTTGCTTCGTAGCGGATCGTGTCCGCGTCCATCAGGGAGTAGCGCTCGGTGACTTTCAGCCCGTTGCTGTGAAAGTTGCCCGACATGTCGAACCACGTTTTGTCATTGTGGTTGGTGACCTCGACGACGAGCGTGTCGCCTTCCCAGCGGCCGCGCGAGTCGCCCATCCAGAACTCGATGCCCTGCACCGGCTTGCTGCCGTTCGTGTAGATCAGCCGGTGGACGTTCGTCCATTCGAATGTCATCGCCACGTGCGTGCTGCTCTGGACCACCTGGAACGGAAAGTCGATGTACATGATTCGCGGCACGCCCGGCATGTAACACTTGCCGAAGGGATCGTCCTTGTAGCGGTTCGCGAAGTTCTCATCGCGCTTCTTCAGCGCCCACTCCTGATACGGAATCTTGCCGCCGTCGACAACGCTCAGGGTGGCGGGCATGCGGTAGCGTGCGTGGTGGTCTTCGAGGTTGTAGGCCGCGCGGTTGCGCACCTGCCAGATGCCCTGCAGGTTGGGGCGGCCGTCGGGCATCCGTGGAATCTGTTTGGCGCCTGCGGTCTGTGCTGCCGCGCCGCCCGTCAGCCCCGGCGCGCCGAGCCAGACGGCCGCGGCGAGCACGAGCGCCACGGTGCCCACACGTTTAGTCATCTATGCCTCTGCTGATCAGCAAGCGCCAATATTAGCGTGATTGAGGCGCCGGGCTGCCGGAGAGCACGTGCCGCTCGAATTCGTGCCAGTCGGCAACGGTGAGGTCGGCGCTCTCTGACGGGTCAGGCCTCCTCGACGGATTGAGCCACACCGCTGTCATCCCCGACGCTTTCGCGCCCGCGACGTCGGTGTCCAGCCGGTCTCCCAGGAACCAGATGTCCTTCGCCTGAACGCCAAGCCGCGCCGCGGCGAGCTCGAACAGGAACTCACTCGGCTTCCGCACCGAGTACGCGGACGACACGATGACGAACGCCATGTGTTCGGTGAGACCATGCTTCTCCAGCTCGTACCGGATCACCGGCTCGGAGAAGCTGGTGTTGCTCACCACGCCAACCGGGATGTTCGCTATCCGAAATCGCCCGAGTGCGGTTTGTGCGCCAGGCATCGGCTGCGTCCGCATCGAAGCCTTCCAGAACCCCAGTTCGAGGTGCGCGAAGGGAGCGTCGAAGCGTGTGCCGAAGTAGTCGTGAATAAGTCGAGTCAGCGTGGGCCACGGTGTCTCGATGTGCACGTGATCGCGGCGTCCCGCAACGTCCCGCGCGATGCGCGTGGCTCGTTCGAGGACCTGGTCGATCGTGACGTGAGGCGGCACGTGCGAGGCATGTGAAAGCAGCCACTCGTTTCCGGCGCGCATGTCGATGGCGACCTCTTCGACCAGCGTGCCGCCGTAGTCAACGAGAATCCCTCGCGGTGGTCTCAAGACGGCTGTCCTGACGGCGAAGCGGCCTGGGCTGGACGCTCGCGCGCTGCCCGCTCGAACGCTTCATCGACGTCGGATTCCGCAGGCACACGAATGTGAAACAGGTCCTGCAGGACCTGACGGATTTCCGCGCCGCTCGCAAGCGTGCGCCTCTCCGTCACGCCGGCGGGAAAATGAATCGCCAGTTCCGCGCCGCGGAGGGCATAGCGGCGATCGCGCTCGACGCGGGCGGCCACCACTCCGGCGAGAAAGTGCGACTGGGGATGCGTGCAGAGGTACCAGTTCGGTATCTCGTAGTCCGCCAGGGCCTGCGGTTGGAGGTCAAAGATGTAGAGCCCTCTCCACGAGCCGTCGAGTCGTGCTTCGAGCCTGAAACCGGCCGCAACCTGAATCAACCGGAAGGGCTCGTGTGGGGTCGTCTGTTCGATTCCGGCTTCCAGCCGGAGCGGTGCCGTGGGAGTCGAGCCGCCAAAGCCCACATCAACAATGTGCGGCCCTTCCGGCAGCGTGACGAGCAGCACCATGTGGCTGCGGCCGCGGACAACGCCCTCCGGGACGTTCCAGACCACGCGCGCCGACAGCCCTGTCACGTCGTAGCCCAGCGCCTTCAGCGCAGTACCGAACAGCAGGTTGTGCTCGAAGCACCAGCCGCCGCGGCCGTCGCGCACCAGTTTCTGCTCAATCGAGCCGATGTCCAGGAGCACGGGCCGACGCAGCAGCGGGTTCAAGTTCTCGAACGCAATCGCACACGGATGCCGGAGCGCGAGATCCCGCAGCGTGGGCAGATCGGGTCGCCTGTAGTGTCCGGCTTCAGCCGGACCGCCATCAGCCGGACCGGCATCAGCGAAACCGATCCGGGCGAGATATGCGGCGAGATTGAATGTGTCGGTGGAGAACAGGGTCACCAAGAACAGCTTACTGCTGTTCGATTTTGTACCCCTTCCGCTGGAGCAGCGTCAGCAGTCCATCGGGGCCCACGAGATGCGCTGCCCCCACCACCACCAGGCAGGGGGTGGTCCGCGCCAGGCACTTCTCGAGCTGCGGCATCCAGTTGTTGTTCCGCTCGACGATCAGCGACTGGTAGGCCGCCGGGTACTTCTTGAGGCCAAGCAGGACATCGCGCTCGATCGACGGCGCATCGCCGCGCCGCCAGGCCGCGACCGTTGCCGCGATCTCCTTGTTCTCGGCGTCGATCTCGTCGAGGGTGCTCCGCAGCATCTGCTCCTGGAGCGATTCGGGCATCGTGTCGAACCGATCGATCTGGGACTCAGCGGTTTCCAGGCCAATCACTGATTTGCCCGCGGCCGTCGCCCGGTCGTAGAAGTGCTGGTCGAGACCGAGGCTCGGATCGAGCCCGGCCTGCTGCAACTGCATCGCGCTCAGCGTCAGCATGACCATCCACGGCTTCATCGGGCGGATCAGCTCTGCGGCCATCGGCAGCCCCTTGAGCTGGGCCACGACCAGATCGTGCGTCTCCTTCGACACGGCCTTGTCGAACGTCCGGCCGTCCTGGTACATCGCCTTGGCCAGCAGCATCGGCGCGAGCGCGAGCATGCCCGCTGTTCCCAGGTCGATCTCCTCGACCAGGGTGTCCGACGCGGCGAACGCCTGTTCGAAGGCCGGGCTCAGCGGATAGACGTCCTTGCTGAGCGCGTGAACGGAGCCGGCCAGGAACATCACCCGCGAGCCGGACTGCACTTTCCAGAGGAAGCTCTTCGAAGCGCGGCTCTGCGCCTGCGCGCCGATGCCAGCGCTCGACGTGAGTGCCAGTACCAGGGCGACTGCAATCGCCGCACTGCGTTTCACAGCCCGATTCAACGTGACGTTCACGAGCACTCCTTGGGGGGAGATCCAGTCTAGTTGGTAGTTGGGTGGTTGGCTAGTTCGTAGTCGGTGGTTCTGTCAGGCTTTGCTCACCTCTTCACTACCAACTATCCAACTATCTGAACTACCCAGCTACCGCGCCACGGTAATAGCCGCCCCGTCGGACAGCCCCACGTGTCCCCTGGTAATCACGAGCTCGCCGGCTTTGAGGCCGGCGACTATTTCGATGCGCGCGGCATCCTCGATACCGGTCTTGACCAGACGCCGTTGCGCGCGAGAGTCGGCAACGACGAACACCACCGCCTCGCCGCTTTGGCGCAGTACGGCCTCGGCGGGCACGAGCACCGTGTCGGTGCGCGCTTCCGCATCGATGTCCAGCTGCACCGGGGAATCGACGGCGATCTCCGCCGGTCCGGTAAAGACGAGCCGGAACGGTATCGATTCCTCGGTGGACTCGCGATCGGTCGAGCGGCCAGCGACGGTCAGGTGGATGGCCTCCAGGCCGGCCGCGGCGATGCGAGCCGTGGCGCCCGTCACCACGCGCGACTGATCAGTGCGCGGAATCATCGCCACGACTTCCAGCCGCCGCGGGTCCACAATCCGCAGCACCGGCTCCGTCGTCGACGAGAGCATGTCGCCTGGATTGTGAGCGCGTGTCGCGACGATACCGTCGAACGGTGCGCGGACGGTGCCGCGGCCGAGGCTCGATTGCGCGGTCGCGTGTGCAGTACGTGCGCGCTCGAGAGTCGCTTGGGCTTCCGCGAGGTCGCGTTCGGCGGCTTCCAGCTCGCGGCGCGCGACCAGGCCGCGTTCCACGAAGCCGCGCACCCGCTCCTGATTGATCCGTGCGTTCTCCAATTGCGCCTGCGCTGCCGCCGCGTCGGCTGACAGCCGCGCCATCCCCTGGATCGCCGACGGCATGTCGAAGCGGGCGAGGACGTCGCCTGCCTTGACCTCGTCGCCCTGCGCCTTCAGCACGTCAGCGAGGCGCGTCGGCTCTGGCGCCAGTACGAGGAACTCGCCGCCTTGCGCGGGGACGACGATGCCGCTGACGTGAAGGACGGCGCGGATCGCGGCTCTCTGGGCGGCCACGGCGCCGACGGGAACCACGTCTTCCTGGCGTGCGGCGGGCTGCGGCGCTTCCCGCCGGCACCCGGCAGCAGCGATCGATGCGAGCGTCAGGAGCAGGAGCCAGCTCGTCGCTGCGTACGGCCTGGCTCGCCTGGCGCGCGCCACCGTGGCAGCGTCCGGTTCGCTCTGGAGCATGTCGTATGATCGCTGATCGGATGAGCACCGAACAGTTTCCGGTCACCAAGTCGGAGGAAGAGTGGCGGCGGATTCTGACGCCCGAGCAGTACGCCGTGCTTCGTGAGCACGCCACGGAGCGGCCGGGTTCGTGCGCGCTGCTTCGGGAGCATCGCCCGGGAAAGTTTACGTGCGCCGGCTGCGGCAACCCGCTCTTCGTGTCGGATCGGAAGTTCGAGAGCGGCACCGGGTGGCCAAGCTTCTTCTCGCCGCTCTCGGGCTCCATCGGTGAAACCGTCGATCGCAGCTTCGGAATGACGCGGACTGAGGTGCACTGCAGCCAGTGCGGCGGTCACCTCGGGCATGTGTTCCCTGACGGACCGCCTCCGACCGGCCTTCGCTACTGCATCAACGGGCTGGCGCTGAACTTCACGCCGCAGGACACCCGGTAGGCCTCATCCCGTATTTCGCATCCCCGCCGCGATTCCGTTGACCGTCACCCTGAACGCGTGATGCAGTCGCGGATCGTCCTGCCCTTCACGCAGGCGTTTGACGAGCTCGATCTGCGCGAGGTTGATCGGATCGACGTACGGATTCCGAACCTCGATCGAACGTCGGAGCACCGGATTCTCTTCAAGCAGCACACGATGTCCGGTGACGCGCAGCACCGCCGCGATGGCGCGCTGCAGGCGCTCCCGCAGCTCGCGGCCAATCGGCCAGAGCCGTTCTGCGACGAGCAGGCGCTCGTATTCGGCGGCGATCCGGCTGTCGGTCTTCGCGAGCACCATCTCGAACAGGTCCATGACCGAGCGAAAATGCGTCCAGCCGCGATACATCTCGCGCAGCAGCGGTTCTTCTCCTCGTGCGCACGCCGACTCGAGGGCGTCCTCGACGCCAAGCCACGCGCCGAGGATCAGGCGGGTCTGCGTCCATGCGAACTGCCACGGAATGGCGCGCAGCGACTCGATGCCGCCATTCGACGACCGGCGCGCCGGGCGGCTGCCGATGTTGACCTCGTCGAGCTCCTCCAGAGGAGTCGCCGCCAGGAAGTAGTCGATGAACTCGGGCCGATCGCGGACGTACGCGCGGTACGCGGCTCCCGCATCCTCGCCGAGCCGCTGCATGCACGCCCGCCACTCGCTGCGAGGCGGCTGCTCGGCCAGGAGCCATGAATCCAGGGTCGCGCTCGCGTACACCTCCACGGTTCGTGTGGCGATATCCGGCAGCCCGAACAGCGTCTGAATCATTTCGCCCTGCTCGGTGACGCGCAGCGTGCCGTCAACGGAGCCCGGCGGCTGGGACTTGATGGCGACGTATGTCGGGCCGCCGCCCCGTCCGACGGTGCCGCCGCGGCCGTGGAACAGCGTCACGGCCACACCATGCTTCCCGCACGTGGCGACGATCGCTTCCTGGGCACGATACAGATTCCAGGCCGCGGTCAGGCGTCCGCTGTCCTTGGTGGAATCGGAGTAGCCGACCATGACCTCCTGCCGGCCGCCAACGCGTCTTCGATACGTCTCCAGCGAGAACAGACGGTCGAGCACGGCGGCGGATCGTTCGAGGTCCGCCGCGGTTTCAAAGAGCGGCACCACGCGGAGCGGCTGGCGGACGCGTGCCTCCTTCTGCAACAGGTAGACGACGAGAACGTCTGACGCCTGCCGGGTCATGGTGACGACATAGGCGCC
>Ga0247825_10000332_pt1 | contig 29558 bp, 29 predicted proteins | sample 13C_Vanillin_Day_FD_194413 | JGI IMG/M metagenome (GOLD analysis project Ga0247825, IMG submission 194413) | Soil microbial communities from agricultural site in Penn Yan, New York, United States - 13C_Vanillin_Day48 | ecosystem: Environmental > Terrestrial > Soil > Agricultural land | place... | reverse complement strand
GGGGAGTCCCGCGTCCAAGGCCGGCCGGCTGTGCCATCTTCGCCTTGACCGCGTCTTCACCCGTGACATCCCGGATGCTCACGCCAATCGAGGCAAACCCGAACGATCGCAGGACAACCCGCGGCTCCTGTGCATCGGCGGGCCGCACGGCCATCATCAGCGCAGCGGTAACGACCGCGGAAAGAACGGCAGCCGCCGCCGCGCTGGCGCCAGCGCGCCCGAACAACTTCTTCATAGGACTCCTCCGTGTGTTCGCCTGAAGCGGACATTGTGACCACCCTCTGAGACGGGACGGCCGGAGGAATAGTTGACGGTGCCTCCTGGCGAGGACGGCGGATCGGCCGCAGAAGGCCGATTTCGAGCAATTCCAGCAACTTCGCGCCGGGCACGGGAATTGATCGATGTGTTTCCGGCCGCGGCGGATCACCGGGGTGCGTAACTTCAGGCAGGCGCTGGCATCGCCGCATCCCGGGTGCTGGATTCACGATCCGCCCGCGGCTTATGGTTTACGCGATTGGACGGGAGCCGAAATCAAATGACCAAGCTGTTTCGTATCTGCTCGATCGCCATTCTGACCGCCCTCGTCGTTGCCGGTTGCGCCGCGCGCGGCGTGCGCATCGCGGAGCTGAAGGATCGCCCGGACAAGTACGAGCGCAAGACGGTCAGCGTCGAAGGTGTCGTTACGGGTAGTTTCGGCGCCGATCTCCTCGGGCGGATCGTGCCCTTCCAGACCTACACCGTGGACGACGGATCCGGAGAGATCAGGGTGCTCGCCAGGTCAAACCGGACCCCGCCGCGCACCGGGTCGCGCGTGAAGGTCAAGGGTCAGGTCAATGAACTTGGGGTCTTCAACGGGCGCTCGATTGGACTGCATCTCCAGGAGGACGATCGCAAGATCAGGGACTAGCTGGCCCGCCGCTACGCCGGCTTGAGCTCCCCCTTCCCGATCATTTTTACGGCCACCGCAGTCATGTCGTCATGACGCGGTGCGCCGCGCTGGAATGCCGTCGCCGCGTCGAAAATGGCGTCGACAATACCGCGCGCCGCCTGGTGGCGATACTCGCGAACCACCTCGCAGAGCCGCTCGGCGCCAAACTCCTGCCCCTCGTCGTTCATCGCTTCGAAGATTCCGTCACTGCAGAACACGAACACGTCGCCCTTCTTCAACGGCAGGGTCACCTCGTCGTATGTCACGCCGGGGAAGGAGCCGAGCGGAACGCCCGGGAGCTCGATCTGACGGCAGCCGTCGCGGGTGCAGTGAATCGGGTACGGCAGCCCCGAGTTCGACAGCGTGGCGGTGTGCGCCTTGAAGTCGAAGAACGCGTAACAGAGCGTGCAGAAATATTCCTCGAGTTGCCGCTCGTGCAGGATGGTGTTCATCACCTGCAGCACGCCCGACACGCTGAACCGATCGGGCGCGAACCGGCGGCGCATGGTGCGTGAGCGGACGAGCTCCGCGGCAAACGCCCCGTAAAGGGCCGCCGGAGCTCCTTTCCCGGAGACGTCGCCCACTGCGACGACGAGCGTGTTGCTGTCGGGAGCGATGTAGTCGTGAATGTCGCCGCCGAGCTCGGTGGCCGGCTCGAACCTCCCGGCCACGTCGACGCCACGCAGCCCTTTGGGCAGCTCCGTCGGCAGCAGCGCCATCTGAACACGCTGCGCGAAACGCAGCTCTTTCTCAATCCGCTCCTCGTTCCGCCGTACTTCTTCATACAAACGGGCGTTGTCGATGGCCACGGCGGCCTGGCTGGCCAGCAGGGTGAGCAGCTCCTTGTGTTCCTTCGTGAAGGCGCTCAGCTCCGGACTCTCGAGATCGAACACCCCGATGCACCGGTCCTTGATCAGCATCGGAATCACCAGTTCAGACCGCGCGTCGTCGACGAGGTTGACGTATCTGGGGTCGGTCGAGACGTCCGACACAAGAACCGGTTCCTTGTGCAGGGCGGCCCAGCCGACGAGCCCTTCGCCAAGCTTCATGTGCTTCGTCTCCGCTCCCTTGCCGTAGCTGACGGCGAGCTTCATCTCGAGCTCGCGCGACTGTTCGTTCAGAAGCAGAATGCCGAAGGTGCGGTAGTCGATGAGGCGCTTCGTCAGGCTGGCGATTCTGGTCAGCAGCTGGTCGAGATCGAGAATCGACGACATCTCGCGGCCGATTTCGGCCAGGGTTTCGAGCGTCGCCACATATTGGTGCTCCGACTCGAAGAGACGTGCGTTCTCGATCGCCACCGCGACGTGGGCCGCGAACTGCCGCAGCAGCACCTCGTCCTGTGTGGTGAAGGCGCCTTCAGTCTCGCTGAGCAGGTTCAGTGCGCCAATGACCTTGCCCTTTCGCCGCATCGGCACCGCAAGCTGCGAGAGCATGTTGCGCAGCGGGCCCATGTAGCGCGGCTCTTCCCGGATGTCGTTGACGAGGATTGGGCGGCCCTCCTCGACAGCGGTACCGACCACGCCCTGTCCAAGGCGAAGGCGAACCGTGCGCGCGACTTCCTCCGGATAACCGACGGAGTAGGCAATTCGCAGTTCCTGCCGCTCGTCTTCGAGCAGGTAGACCGAGAACGCGGTGAAGCGTGTCAGCCGCGCGATCAGCTGCGGAATCTTCGCCAGCAGCTCGTCGAGGTCGAGGACGGACGTCACTTCGCGCCCAAGCTCGAAGAGGGTCGACAGGAGTTCTGTATCGGAGGGAGGGCGGACGGGTCCGCCCGTCCGCGCCAGATCAGGGTTGCTCACGAGATGACCGGATTATACTGAACGCTTCTTGGAATCCCTGACTCTGCCGCTCGACAACAGCGCCATCGAACGCATTCTGCCGCACCGCTTTCCATTCCTGCTGGTCGATCGCATCACTGAGCTGGAACCCGACAAGCGAATCGTCGGCATCAAGAATGTGTCGCGCAACGAACGCTATCTCTCGTCCCAGCCCGGCGAAGCGCCGGTGCTTCCGCCGACGATCCTGACGGAATGTGTCGCCCAGGTCGGCGCGATTCTGATTCTGTGGAAGCCGGAGAATCGCGACAAGCTCCCCTTCTTCATGGGCATCAAGCGCGTGCGCTACCGCTATCCGGTGCATGCCGGCGATGTCGTCGAGATCGAGGCGCGGGTGAAACGTCTGCGCAGCCGGATGGGGGAGCTCGAGGGCTTCGCGCGCGTCAACGGACGCATTGTCGTCGACGGCACCATGACGTTCGCACTTGGACCGTCTCAAGGAGTGCGGCCCGGTGAGTCCGGTCCCTAACGGACAGCTCTGACGACGAGCAGCGCGCCGCCAACCTTTGCGGCGCGGCTGGCCCAGACCACCCACCGGTGCCGCACGCCGAAGTAGCGCGCGGAATCCAGGATCGCCGGCGCCAGGATCAGCGCGCCGATCACCGGCTCGTCGACGCGGGCGCTGATCGCCATCCCCCGCGTGTCGCGTTCGTCCGGTCCGATCCGGGCAAACGCCGCGACCGAGTACGCCGCCGACGTCAGAACGTTGAATGCCAGCAGCCCTTTGAGCACCGGGGAGTGTTCGTCTCGCAGCTCCGGTCGCGCCGTCAGCAGATACTCACTCACCGCGTGCTGCGCCCAGAAACCCGCCGACGAGATGACGAACTCGCGGCCGGGGCTTACCGGGTCGTGCGTGATCGCGAAGAACGGGATGGCGCCGAACGTCACCTTTTTCACACCGGGACTCACTCCGTTTGCGAAATCCGCTGCCACATGCGCCGACTCGTGAATGACAAGCCCGGCCGCAGCGCCACCGATGAGTTTCGCCGTATCCATCAGTGATTGCGCTGATGCGGTGGCTGGCACGGCGCCGCCGCACGTTAACGCCAGCGCGACAACGCGCAGCCACCGCACGGTACTCAAGTTGCACCACTTGTCATCCAGCCGGAGCCACTGGCCTGGCAGAGGAGACAAAGGCATGCTCGAAACCATTGCGATCATTTTGATCATTCTCTGGCTGCTGGGAATGGTCAGCGGGTACACGCTCGGCAACTTCATCTGGGTTCTGCTGGTGATTGCGGTCGTGCTGTTCCTCGTGCGGCTCGTCAGCGGCCGAAGAGTGGTATGACGCGGGGGCGGGTCCTGGTGCGACAGTTCGCTTCGGGATGAAGCGGCTGCCGCTAGGGCCCGCCACGCGGGGCGCTGCGAACAATCGCCACCCCGCCAAGAACGAGCGCTGCCGCCGCGACGATGCGCGGCGTGAACGGCTCGCCGGCGAACAACGTGCCAAGCATCACCGCGATGATTGGGTTGATGTACGCGTACAACGAGACGGTCGCGACGGGCAGATGATTCAGCGCGTATAGGTACGCCGAGTACGCGATCAATGACCCGAAGACAACGAGATATAACTCCGCTGCGATCGTTTTCGGTGTGAAGGCGAGCTGACTCCATTCCCCGAGCGCCGTTCCGACGCTGATAAAGAGTACTCCCGCAAACAGCTGCTGCACCGCGGACGCCGCTGCGGTCCCGGCCGTTGACGGGTTGCGCCTGGATAGAGACGAACCGACTGCCCATCCCAGGCAGGCCACCTGAACCAGCAGCACGCCCAGTCCGAATCGCGGTCCGCCGACACCCGCGGCAAACAAACTCGGCCAGATGAGGACGACGATCCCTGAAAAGCCGGCGAACAACCCGGCGAGGACACGCCCTCCGAGACGATCGCCGCCAAACGCCGCCTCGGCGCCCGACATCCAGAAGGGCAACGCCGCCACACCCACGGCAGCTATCCCGCTGGGTATCCACAGTTCAGACCAGACGACCGCTCCGTTGCCCACGCCGAGGAGCAACAATCCGAGCACCGCCTGGCGCCGCCACTCGCCGAACGGCGGAAGCCGGCCGCCGCGACCGAGGATGAGCAGACAGAGGATGGCGCCCGCCGCCAGGAACCGCAGACCGCTGACGAGCATCGGCGGAATGGTCTCGAGCGCGATCAGAATCGCGAGGTATGTGGTCCCCCAGATCAGACAGACGGCGATCCAGGCTGCATAGGCAAGTCTCGGCGGCGCGTTCGCGGGAGCCACCGACCCATTCTGATATGGCGGGTGATGAGAGTGTCAGGCTGACAACGGCCGAACGGATGTCGGTCGTTAGACGAGCGCCTCCGCCTCGGCGGCGCTGCGGACGCAGTTCCGGCCATCTTGCTTGGCGCGATAGAGCGCTTCGTCGGCACGGGCAATGGCGGCGAGCGGATCCATTTCTCCAGGTGTAATGGAGGTAATGCCAAAGCTCGCCGTGACGCGGAGCATGTCCTCATTCCACGGAATGGAGGACCCCTCGATCTCCCTCCGCAGCGTCTCGGCGACGCGGATCGCGCCCTGCGTCGGCGTGTCCGGCAGCAGGATCAGGAACTCTTCCCCGCCATAACGGCATTTGAGGTCGCTGCCGCGCAACACGGAGTTCATGCGGCCGCCGACGGCGCCGAGGACAGCGTCACCGGCGAGATGGCCGTAGCGATCGTTGATCGCCTTGAAGTGATCCAGGTCGAAGACGATCAGCGACATTGGCAGCTGCGATCGTCGCGAGCGCCGCATCTCGGTCTGGAATATTCCCATGCCGTGCCGGCGCGTCACGCACGACGTGAGCGGATCGCGGACGTTGCTCTCGACAACCTCGCGGAACAATTCCGCGTTCTTCAGCGACACGGCGAGCAGGGCGGCTGCGGTCGTCAGGATTCGGCGGTGTTCGTCGGCAAGCGGCGGCTGCGTGGCAACGCCCAGTACGCCCACGGGGTTCCCGGCGATGATCATCGGGAAGCAGGTGAACTCGGGCTCCACGCCGGGCGGCGGATCGATCTCGCACAAGGCAACCTTCGCCGCCGACTCCTGCGCTCCGGGCGCGACGTTGCCGACGTTCATCAACGGCCGCCACTGCCCCTCGCTCCTGGCCAGCGCCCAGAGAATGCGATTCGGCGCCAGCAGCGGCACGTGAGCGATAGCCGCCGACTTGATCGACTCCTCGGTCAGCGAACGCGCGATCGCCTGGCTGAACGCGATCAGCCGCTCCATTTCGTCGGCCCGCACGGTCGCGTGTTCAGCTGCTGCAGCCGAGGTCAGCGCGGCAACACGGACTTCTTCCCGTTTGCGGAACTGATGAAAGACGAAGAGGCCGACCAGGATCATCAGGGCCGGCAGCAGGCGGACGTTGTAGGTGTCTTCGATCTCGCGGACGAAATCGAACATTTCCTGCAGCGGGCGGTTAAACAGGACAAACAACGCCACGGCCAGGCCGCCGAGCAGGACGATGTCGTTCCGTCCAAAAAGTCGCATATTCGGATTGAGTAACCGGCGGAGCCACAGGGGGCGGATGCCGCCCACCAGCTCGTCCGTCACGACATTGTTATCGGCGCCAATGAGTCATATCACTAGCGTTCGAGTCCTATGCGGAAACGCGCTACGATGGAAACACCATGATTTACAAGCTGATAGCCGTTGCCGCGGCGGGCCTGGCCGGCTCTTTCGTCGTGTTTGCGGCGGGGGACGGGTGGGCCCAGGCCGATCGGCGCCTCCAGACCGCTCCCGCGGCCCAGTTCCAGGCCGCCTCGACCCTGCCGGCCAAACCGCACACCGGCCCGCTTCCAGCCCTGCCGCGCGTGTCGTTCGAGCCACCCCGGTCCGCGGCGGTGCTCCAGCAGGTCTACGACTTCGCGGCCAGGCACCCGGAGGTCTTGCAGTACGTCCCCTGCTACTGCGGCTGCGAACGGGTCGGCCACACGGCGAACCACTCCTGCTTCGTGAAATCCCGCGCGGCCGACGGCCGGGTAACCGAGTGGGACTCTCACGGAATGGGCTGCGCCGTCTGTATAGATGTCGCCCGGGACGCGATGACCTTATTTAATTCTGGAAGTAAACCGGCGGCCATTCGTGCGGCGATCGACAAGAAATACTCGCCGCTCTTCCCGTCGTCCACACCGACACCTCGACCGAGGTAAGTCGCACGGCAGCCGTTGACCGGCGGCACTGATCTTCACCGCGCCAACGCCTTCGCCCGTCTCTTCGAGGCGGTTCACGAAGGCGTTTATATCGGGACCCTCAGCCTCCGGTCCGGCGATTCAGTCACCACGGCCGCGAACCCGCACCTGAAATTGATCTTCGGCTATCCCGCCGAGACCGAAGAGCAGGACGTCGCTCCGTTCGCTCCCTCGCACTTTCCCGACCCTGCTGCGCGCGCCAGCTTCGTCCGCCGCCTGGCGGCCGAAGGCGCCGTCACCGACTATCTGCTCCGGCTCCGGCGCGTTGACGGCTCCTCGGTGTGGGTGGAAGTGACGGCGGGGGCCGAGCCCGCGTCGGAAGAGGGCGTTCTCCGTGTGGAGGCGCTGATTCGCGACGTCAGCGAACGCAAGAAGATGGACGACCAGTCGCGCGACCTGTATCAGCAGCTTCTCCAGGCTGAAAAGATGGCGGCGCTCGGTCAGACGATTTCCGGGGTCGCCCACGAGTTGAACAACCCGCTGGCGACCATCCTCAGCTGGGCTGAGCGTCTTGCCGAGCGCCCGCTGGACGGCAACTCCCGCCGCGGCGTCGAGGTGATTCTCGCCGAGTCCGAACGGGCGGCCCGGATCGTCCGCAACCTGCTGACGTTCGCGCGGAAACGGCAGTCGACCCGCGCGATGATTGACCTCAATCACGTCGTCCGCGAGACGCTGGCGCTCCGCTCGTACGAGCAGCGGCTGACGAACATCGAGGTGGTGACCGCGCTTGCCGCCGGATTGCCGCAGGTCTTCGCCGACGCCCACCAGATCCAGCAGGTTCTGCTCAACCTGGTGATCAACGCGGAGCAGGCGATGGTCGGGGCGAACGGACGCGGCTCGCTGGTCGTGCGGACGTGGCACGACGCCGAACGCGATGCCGTCGTGCTCGAGGTGACTGACGATGGTCCCGGGATCTCGGAGGAGATGCGGGGAAAAATCTTCGACCCGTTTTTCACGACGAAGGAAGTCGGCAAGGGAACCGGCCTGGGCCTGACGGTCGCGTATGCGATCGTCCAGGAACACGGAGGGCGGATACGCGTCGAGGAGGAACCGCAGGGGGCGTCATTCGTCGTCGAGCTGCCCGTCAGCGAAGTGACAACCGTCCGCCGGACACCCCAGGCGCAGGGCGCACCGTCCATGGAGGCGGTGCAAGGCGCGCTGGTGCTGCTGGTGGAGGATGAACGGGCGCTGGCAGCGGCGGTCAGCGAAGCGCTGACCGACGCCGGTTTGCAGGTCGATCACGCCGGCGACGGCGAAGAAGCCCTCGCCCGCGTCCGTCAGAAAACCTATGACGCGGTGATCTGCGATCTGAAGATGCCGCGTGTCGACGGGATGATGCTTTATCGCGCGATGGCGGCGGCAACCCCGGCGCTGGCGCGGCGCGTCATCTTCGTGACGGGCGACGTCGCCGGGACCGACGCCGAACGCTTCCTCGAAGACACCGGCTGCCGCTGGTTGGCGAAGCCGTTCCGGCTCGGCGACTTGCTGCGCGCCGTGCGCGACACGCTGGCATAACCCTCCGCCGCCGCCGTCCAGTCCACGACCACGGCCTCTCGCGACGCGTCTTCGCTCGCGGCCGCGCTTCGGCTCTCGAGTGACGCCTTCGCCATCTTCGGCTTGTGGAATTCGAGAATCGCGCTGCGCATCGCCTGCAGGGCTTCCGCGTGCGGAACTGACGTGCCGAGCGCGTCGCGCAGGCGGCGAATGGCGCGCGCGTGAAGCTGGGACACGCGTGATTCGTTCACGCCAATCTCCGCGCCGATCTGCTTCATCGTCGACTCGGCGTAGTAATACAGCGCGATCACCTTCTGCTCGCGCTTCGGCAGCGAGGAGATAGCGGCGCGCACGCGCGACTTCGTCTGCTCGCGCTCGTACGCCGCATCCGGCTGCTCCGGCTCGGAGGGCACGAGCGCCGTCGGCAGCGATGACTCGTCCATGCGGTCGTTGTTCGCCAGCGGAGAGGTCGATTCGATGGCATTGATGCGGACGATCGTGCGGCCCAGACGCTTCTCGTCGGATCCGACGCGGGCGGCAAGATCGGCCAGCGACGGCTCGCACCCGAGCTCGCGGCGGAGCTCCTCGCGCGCAGCTTCGAGCTCGCGCCGCTGGCGGCGGACGCCGCGCGGCCACGCGTCCTTCCGGAGGGCGTCGATCATCGCGCCCCGGATCCGGCGCTCGGCAAAGGTCTCGAATTTGATGCCGCGCGATTCGTCGAAGCGGTGCGCCGCGTCGATGAGCCCGATTACTCCGTCCTGAACGAGGTCGCCAATGTCGATCGAGTGCGGCATAGTCGCCGCGACGCGGCGGGCGAGCTGCTCGACGAACGGGAGACTGGCTACAACGCGGGGGTGCTCAGCCGAAATCTGCGGGCGCATCAGATGTCCTCCGGCGCCCGAGTAAGGCAACCGGGATACCAAACGGCAGAGGCTGCGAGGCGGGGGGTCGGACTCTGTTGAGCTAAACAGCAGTAACGTGCTGATTTTTCGCGGTTTAGGAAGTGTTTATACGTTTCAGCGACGACGCTTCGAGGCTGGTGGATCGGAGCGAAACGTCAAACATCTGGCGATTTTTGATGGCCTCATCGCCAACTTCATGACGGATCAAATTACAAGTTTGGCTTCGGGACTTGAACTGGAACAGTTCAATGACTAGCGTGGGCTTGTTGTGCTGATTCGGGACGGAAAAACGCCCGGGCTTGCGAGGAACTAGCTGCCCGCGATGCCCGGTTCGGTGAGCTGTCGGATCGATTTCGCCGTGCCCATCGCGTCCAGGGCGCTCGAAACGAGCTGCGCCGCGCGCGCGCGATTGACGTCGTCAGCCGACTTTGCTTCGAGCAACTCGGCGTGCGCCAGGATGATTCCGAGCTGGTTGTTCAGGCGGTGGAAAAGCAGCCGGAGATCGGAATCGATGGTCGGACCATTAGCGGGGCGGCCCGACTCCGGCCCGCCCGAGTGAGAACCGGGGACCGAAATCACGCGTGGGATCCTGCCGACGCTTCGTTCGAACGCACGCCCGCCGGTGCCTCATGGCCCGACGACCGCCATAGCGTATCGGCGAAAATGCGGATGGATCCGCCCGCGGTCCGGACGTATTCGACCTTGCCGGCCGAAATCCAGTTGTAGATCGTGCGGCGGCTCACACCCACCACCTCGCACGCTTTCATAATTGTCAGCGTCTCGCGCTCCATAGGGCCTCGCCTTTTGAACAGCCTGCTTATCGGTCCGGTCGCTGGAGATCAATATCCCCGAGACCAACCACATCTACATCTACCCATATCGGTCTTGCCGGGCTGGGTAGGTAGGTCCCCGGGGATTGTGTCAATCTATTGGCGCTGTGCTTGGTCCCGAGGCCACACCCCATCTCCTGTTCGTTGACGACGAGTCGGCTCTGCGCGGGCTGATGGCGGAACGGCTCTCGGAGCGCGGGTTCGACGTAGTGGAATCGGATACCGGCGAAAAGGCTATCGAGTATCTGGATCAGTTCGCGTTCGACATCTTGATCACTGACCTCCGTCTGCCGGGAATCGATGGCACGCGCGTCATCGAAGCCGCCAAGCAGCGCTATCCCGGCATCGTTGCGATCGTCATCACCGGTTACGGGACAGTGCGGGACGCGGTGGAGGCGATGAAGCGGGGGGCGTCCGATTACGTGACCAAGCCGTTCCAGTTCGACGAGCTGCTTCACGTCCTCGACAAAGCACTGGAGCAGCGGCGGCTCGCGTCGGAGAACGCGTATCTGCGATCGCAGCTCGAGCAACGGTATCAGTTCGGCGGAATCCTTGGCCGCAGCCGGCCGATGCAGGAGCTGTTTCACCTGCTGGAGACGGTGGCATCGGCAAACAGCACGATCCTGATTACCGGCGAGACCGGCACCGGCAAAGAGGTCGTCGCGCGCGCGATTCACCATAACAGCCCGCGAAAGGCGCACCGCTTCGTTGCGCTCAATTGCAGCGCGATCCCGGAGACGCTTCTCGAAGCCGAGCTCTTCGGGCACGTACGCGGAGCGTTTACCGGGGCCGTCGGCGCGCGGCAGGGGCGTTTCGAGCAGGCGCACAAGGGCACGCTGTTCCTCGACGAAGTGGGAACGATGAGTACCGCGCTGCAGATGAAGCTGCTGCGCGCGCTTCAGGAGCGCGAATTCGAACGGGTGGGCGACAGTCAGACGATCAAGGTCGATGTGCGCGTCATCGGAGCCACGAACTCCAACCTGGCGAACATGGTCGCCGAGGGATCTTTTCGCGAGGATCTGTTCTACCGTCTCAACGTGATCCCGATCCACCTGCCACCGCTGCGCGAGCGTCGCGACGACATCCCGATTCTGGCGCGGCATTTCCTGGACAAGTACTCGCCGGCACTGCAGATGCAGATTTCCCAGGGCGCCATGCGCGTGCTGATGGCGTTCTCCTGGCCGGGCAACGTCCGGCAGCTCGAGAACGCCATCGAACGGGCGGTCACGCTGAGCAGCGGACGCAAGGAGATCGATCTTCCCGATCTGCCGCCGGAGATTCAGGCGGTACCCGAAGCGACCACCGCGCCTTTTGTCGAATTCCCTGACGAGGGGCTCGACATGCCCGCATACCTGAGCTCGATCGAGAAAGACCTCATCAAGCGATCGCTGCAGCGGACCGGAGGGAACAGAAACAAGGCCGCTGAATTGCTTCGTATCAAGCGGACGACCCTGGTCGAGAAGCTGAAGCGTCTGGGTCCCGACTGATGCCGCCTCGCTATTCGTACTGGACAATCATCGCCGACGGGCTGCCGACGGCGTTTCGCGCCGCGGAGCGGGACGAGCTGCTGCCGACGTTCACGCGCATCAGGAGCAAACATCCCGACGCGCAGATGAAGTGGTTCGCGCGCGGGCGGTTGTGGGACTCTCCGGAGAGCGCCCGCCGCGAGGCGGCCGCCAAGCGCGAAGCGGACGCGAAGCGCGCACACACGCCGGGCCGTGACTGGAGACCCGGCGGGAATCATCGCGATCCGCGTCAACCGTTTCGCGATGCAAAAAAGGCCCGCAATACGGCCCATCGCAAAAGGAAGTTCGAGCGGCGTCAGAAATGGGGCGCCGCCCCCGCACGCCCGGAACCCGGCAATCGCCCGCCACGCGACGGGCGCACTCCGCGCGGCTTCGAGAAGAAACGGTTTCCGCGGAATCAACAGAGGAACGACCCACCGCCGGCGCCGCCTCCGGACGAAACCCGACGTGAACCGCGTCCGCGTGAAGGAACGGACCCAACGCCTCCACCACGTCCCTCGGAGCCCGTGATTCCGCCGCCGGGGCCGCCAGAACGCGGGCGCCGTCGTCCGCCTGATCGGCGCAAACGGTAAGCGGCGTGATCACACACGTTGTACTCCTGCGGCCGCGCGCCGACGTGACTGCCGGGGAGCGCAAGGGACTTGCCGATGCACTCCGCTCCGCGATCGAGACGATTCCGTCCATTCGCCGCGCGCGCGTCGGACGACGTGTGACGTTCGGACGCGGCTACGAGCAGACGATGCACACGAACTTCGAGTTCGTGGCGCTGCTCGACTTCGACGACCTCGACGGACTGAAAGCCTATCTCGATCATCCCGCGCACGAAGCTCTCGCCGCGCGCTTCTTTGAGGTGCTCGACGACGCGCTGATGTACGACTACGACGTTGAAGAGGGCGTGAAAGGGCTAGAGCGTCTGGTGTGACGCACCGGTGGCACCGATGCCGGCTTCGACGGCAGCACATATCGCGTGATACGTCACCAGGTGCACTTCCTGAATCCGAGCGGTCTCCTTCAAGGGAACTGCCAGCAGCACGTCGCAGAGCGGCGCCATCGCTCCACCGCCGGCCCCGGTCAGTCCAATCGTTTTAAGGCTGCGATCTCGCGCGCGTGCCAGCGCGTTCACCACGTTCGGCGATTTTCCGCTGGTCGAGATCCCGAACGCCACGTCACCGGGCGCTCCCAACGCCTCGATTTGCCGCGCGAAGATGTCGTCGAAGGAGTAGTCGTTGCTCCACGCCGTCAGAATCGCCTGATTCGTCGTCAGCGCGATGGCCGGCAGCGCTCTCCGCTCGGCAACGAAGCGGCCGACGAATTCGGCGGTGAAATGCTGCGCGTCCGCGGACGAACCTCCGTTGCCGAAGACCAGCAGTTTCCGGCCGGAAGCGAACGCGTCAAGGATTAGATCGACCGCCTTGCCGATGGCCTGGGGATAGGCGCTCCCGGCCACGGCGGTCATGTTGCCGGCAACGGTGCGAAAGAGGTCTGCAAACTCACCGGCCATCAGACGGACTCCAGGGAGATGCCGACATCGCGGGCCACGCCGGCCGGAGGCGAGAAGAAGAACTCATCGATGATCTCGCGCAGATTCGCGACCGATTCACAGCTGTTGACCCGCACGCGGAAGTGAGAGCCGCATTCGAATCCCTTCGAGTACCAGCTGCAGAGCGCGCGAATCTTGTTGATGACCCAACGTTCGCGGCCGCGCGCCGCCGACGGGGCATTCGCTTCGGCCGACCCGCATTCGGAGCCCGGCGCGACGTGCCGGAATCCGCTGGCTTCATCCACCCCGTCACTGAGGAGAAGGCGGATGTATTCGAGGAGAAACTGACCGCGCGCCGCCAGCGTGACCGCCTGTGGACGTCGCCCCGCGGCGAGGTCGGCGGCCTGGGCAAGAATCCACGGATTGCGGAGCACACCGCGCCCCACGAGCACACCGGAAATCCCGTTGGCACCGATCTTTTCCACGACGTGCTCGGGCTCAACGCAGTCGCCACTGCCAAGCACCGGGATCGAGAGCCGGCTGGCGACGTCGGCCACAAGCTGCCAGTCGGCGAACCCCTTGTACGACTGCTCCGCCGTCCGCCCGTGAATCGTCACGGCCGCGGCACCGGCGTCCTGGACGCGCGCTGCAAGCTCGGCGGCATTGCGCGACGTCTCGTTCCAGCCCGCACGCATCTTGACCGTCACCGGAATCCTGACCGCCTTGACCATCGCCGCGACGACGCCGGCCGCGTGTTCCGGATCGCGCATCAGGCTGCAGCCAGCGTTGTGCTTCGAGATCTTCGGCACCGGACATCCCATATTGATGTCAACGATGTCGGCGCCCATCCCTTCGACAACCTGTGCGGCGGCCGCCATCTTGACCGGGTCACCGCCGAAGATCTGGATCGAGACCGGACGCTCCTCTTCCGTGTACTCCGCGTACTCGAGCGTGCGATCGATTCCTCGCACGAGTCCCTCGGACGACACCATCTCGGTGACCACGAGGCCGCAACCGCCCTTGCGCTTCACCAGACGTCGAAACGCCGTGTCGGTCATGCCGGCCATCGGCGCGACGACGAACGGGGAGTCGAGGTCGATCTGTCCGATTTTCACGGTTTAGTACGGCTGGGGGTGGCGGTTGCCGCCTTCAGGCGGCCGGCGGCGGCGCGACACCGGCTTGCTGCCGCCTCTTCGTCAGCGCCTGGTTATACGCTCGCTCCAGTTCGGTGTTGCGCCATTTAATGTCCGCCTGGGCACGGAGCTGATCGAGGTATTTCTGCATCGCCGCGCGCGACTTGCCTTCGATGACACGGCGGCCGATGTCGTTTCGTGCCTCCTCGAAGGTTCGGCTTCTGCCTTCGGTGCGCGATTCGAGCTTCAGGATCTGGTAGCCGCGAGTCGTCCGGATGGTATCGGCAAGGTCCCCCACCTTCAGCTTGCCGAGAAGTTCCTGCAGCTGCGGCGCGAGCTCGTCCATATGAATCGGTCCGATTAACCCACCATTCGCCTTCGAGGGCGAGCTTGACACCTCGGCAGCGAGCCTCGGAAACGGCTCGCCCTTCAGGAGCCGCTGACGGGCGTCCTCAGCGCGCGCCCGGGCCTCCTGGTCCTGTGCCGCGTTGAAGCCACGATCGGTCGAGGGAACCTCGATGAGAATCTCACGGAGCATCACTTCCGACGGGGTCGAGAACTCCGCACGGTGTGAATCGAAGTACTCCCGCGCCTCCTCTTCGCTGACGCTGATCTTCTGCGTGACCTCGGTGCTCTGCACCTGGTTGATCAGCATGTTGCGCTCGATGCTCCGGCGGAGATCGGCCAGCGTCATGCGCTCCTGTTTCAAGGCCGCCTGGAACTGCGCTTCGTCCGTCAGGTTATTGGACTTCTTGATGTTTTCGAGGATGTCCCTGAACTGCGTATCGCCCAGCGCGTAATTGAGCTCACGGCCGCGTTGAATGAGGAGGAGCTCATCAACGGCTTCGAGGATGAGGTCAGGAGTAACTTCCGCGATCGCCCGCTGCAGCTCGGCGCTGGCCGGCGTCACGTTCGCCAACTCCGGCCGGCCGCGAAGCATCGCCAGCTGACGATCCTCGAACTCCGACTTCGAGACGATCTCGCCGTTCACCCTCACGAGCACCTGCTCGATGACCTGGGCGTGCACGGTCGACAGGCAAACAACGGCCACAAACAGTCCAGCGGCCGCGGTGATGAATCGGTGTCTCATCTCAATTCCTTCGGACTCAATATGTTAAACAATTCTTCGAGCCGGCCGAAAACGCCCGTCTCGCCGCGCGGATCCTGCTCCGGCTTCCGCAGAATCTCCTCTTTCGAGAACCCCGCCTGGACCTGTCCGGCCGTGGCCCGGGCCGTCCACCAGCTTGTTCCCTGCTCCCGCGACGTGCGCCTCCGTGATCCGGGTGGTCCAGGGCTGACTGACGCCTCCAGGTCCAGCTTCAGCGTCACGGGCGGCACCAGCGTGGCCCCAGACCACTGAGTGACGAGCTCTATCAGCCGGGCCGGGTCCACCCTGCCGACCGGCCTGAACTTAATGACGACGAAACGGCCCTCTCGGTCGATGCTTTCCACGCCGAGCCGGTCCGCCATGATCCGGAGACGCCCGTAGTCAGCAAGGTTGAGCATCGCCGGCGGCAGCTCGCCGTAGCGGTCGCGAACGTCGGCCAGAACCGACTCGAGCTCACGGTCGGTGCGCGCCGCCGCGACCTTCCGGTACACCATCAGCCGCTGGTTCATGTCGGGGACGTACTGCTCGTCGATCTTGAGGTCGACGCGGAGATTCACGGCCGCGCGGATCTCGTCCTCGATCTCCTCGCCCTTCAGCTCGCGGACCGTTTCCTCGAGCAGCTTCATGTACATCTCGAAACCGACGGCGTCGATGTGGCCGCTCTGCTCGCCACCCAGCAGATTGCCGGCACCGCGGATCTCCAGGTCGAGCGCTGCGACGCGGAAGCCGCTGCCGAGATCGCTGAACTCACGGATCGCCGCCAGGCGCTTGCGCGCGACAGGCGAAAGCGCCTCCTGCGGCGGAATCAGAAGATACGCATAGGCGGGCCGATCCGATCTGCCGACGCGGCCGCGGAGCTGGTACAACTGCGACAAGCCGTAGCGATCGGCGCGGTTGATGATGATCGTGTTCGCGTTCGGGATGTCGAGTCCGTTCTCGACGATCGTGGTCGCGAGAAGCACGTCGTACTGCCGATCGACGAATCCCAGCATCGCGCGCTCCAGCTCATCCTCGCCCATCTGGCCGTGACCGACGACGACGCGCGCCTCGGGAACGAGACGCTGCACCAGGTGGCCGATGGAGTAGATCGATTCGACACGGTTGTGCACGAAGTAGATCTGACCGCCGCGTGCGAGCTCGTTGCGAATCGCCCGCGCGATGACAGGCGCATCGAATTTGACGACGTTGGTCTGGATCGACAGCCGGTCTTTCGGAGGTGTCTCGATAATCGACATGTCGCGGATGCCGACGAGCGACATGTTGAGCGTGCGCGGGATCGGCGTCGCCGTCATTGTCAGCACGTCAACCTTTTTCCGCATCTGCTTGATGCGCTCTTTGTGCGCAACGCCAAACCGCTGCTCCTCGTCCACGACGAGAAGACCCAGGTCCTTGAACTGGACGTCCTTCGACAGCAGGCGGTGGGTCCCGACGATGATGTCGACCTTGCCGGCGCCGAGATTGTCGAGAATCTGCTTCGTCTCCTGCTTGCTGCGAAAGCGGCTGACCATGTCGATGGTCAGCGGGAACCCGGCGAAGCGATCGCGCAGCGTTTTCTCGTGCTGGAACGCGAGAACGGTCGTCGGCGCGAGAAACGCCGCCTGCTTGCCGTCCATGACTGCCTTGAACGCGGCGCGCATCGCGACCTCGGTCTTGCCGTAGCCCACATCGCCGCACAGCAGCCGGTCCATCGGCGTCGGCGATTCCATGTCGCGCTTGATGTCGGCGATCGCCGTCGCCTGATCGGGGGTCAGCTCGTAAGGAAACGCGCTTTCAAACTCTTCCTGCCAGTGGGTGTCCGCGGCGAATGCGTGCCCTGCCACCGCGCGCCGCTGCGCGTAGAGCTTGAGCAGCTCCTCCGCCATGTCGCGCATCGCTTTCTTGACGCGCGTCTTGGCTTTCTCCCACGTGGTGCCGCCGAGTCGATCGAGCGCCGGCCTGGTGCCGCCCGTGTACTTCTGTATGAGATCGAGGCGCTCGACCGGGACGAACAGCTTGTCGTCGCCGTGATAACGGATTTCCAGGAACTCCTGCACGTCGGCCGCGGAACCGGCAATCGGCCGGCTGACGGTTCCCAACTGCTTCAGGCCGACGAATTCCCCGATGCCGTGATCGACGTGGACGATGAGATCGCCGACCTTGAGGTCCCGCAGATCGGACAGGAAGGTTTTGGCGAGATTGCGCCGCTTCTCGGTCGGACGGCGCTCCTCCTCGAAAACGTCCGTCTCGGCGTAGACCTGCAGCGCGCCCTCGGCGAGCCGGAAGCCGCGCGACAGCGAGCCGACGGCGACGAGCACCGCCGCCGCGTGGACATCCTCCGCGCGTTCGACGGGAACGGCAACGATCTCGTACTCCTGAAGGATCTCGACGGTGCGTTCCGCCCGGCCCGGGCTGTCGGCGACAAAGAGTACGGTGTCGCCGCGCTCACGCGCCTGACGGAGGTCGGCAATCCAATCGCCGGCCCGGCCGCGGAATTCGAGCGCCGGCTGGCACGATACGTGTCGAACCTGCGACGCTTCCTTCTCCTGCGCAACGTCTTCAATCGCCAGCTCTTCGAGCCGGTGCGCGCCAGCGACTCGTGGTTCTATCGCCTCCCACGTCGTAAACGCCCGATCCGGCGGCACGGCGGCAACGTGACCGCGCGCGCGAGCGTCTTCATAGCTGTTGTCGAGCTGCTCGCGAATCTTCCGCGTCTGCTGCTCCACCTGTTCGCGCTCCGACACGATGACCCGCGCGCCGTGTGCCAGCGACAGAAAGTCGAGGATGGACACCCTCTCGTCTTCGTCGTCGAACCACTCGCGAACCGGGACGATCGACACGTAATCGACGGCCCCCGTCGATCGTTGCGTCGTCGGGTCGAAGCGGCGCAGGGTTTCGACCATGTCGCCGACGAACTCGAGCCGGACCGGCTCGACGTCATTCGCAGGAAACACGTCGAGGATGCCGCCGCGGATGGCGAAGGATCCATGCTCGTCAACCGGATCGGCGCGATTGAAGCCGGCGTCAACGAGGAGATCCGCCAGCGTCTGCGGATCGATCTCGGTGCCCGACCTGATGTCGATCGCCGCGCGGAGCAGGCGCTCGGGTGTGCTGACCATCGGGAGCATGGCGCCAGCCGACGCGACGATCAACCGGGCCGTACCGGCGGCCGCTCCCGCCAACGCGCGCGCACGGGCCGCCGCGACCCGGAAGTGCGGTGCCATCCCGCGATAGGGGTCAACCTGCAGCGATGGCAGCGGCACCACCGCACGCTCAGTGGCCTCCTCCGACGCGCCTTCCAGTGCTGAATAGAAGAAGCGGGCATCGGCGGTGAGCTGTTCGAGATCGCGGTCGACAGGAGCGACGAGCAGCGTGGTTCCGCCATGTGCCCGGGCGGCGATGACTGCGGCCAGCGCCTTCGCGGCGGGCGTCAGGCCCGCTGTTACCCCCACGGAGGCGTCGATGCCGGCGCGGGCGGCAGATCGGCTGAAAAGCGCGCGGAGTGTCAGCGATGGTGTCGCGGTCGGCATCTGTGGAGCCCGGCTTCAGCCGGATTGAAATTGTCCCACGCGCCGTCGAGCTCGGCGGCGGTCAGCGGCTGGCTTGAACCCGGCGGATCAAGTCCGACGTCGAAAATCCCTGCGCCACGTCGATGCGCACCACTCGTCCGCCGCGCGCCTCGACGGTTTCCCGTCCCACGATTTCGGCCGCCGGCCAGTCCGCTCCCTTGACGAGAACGTCGGGCTGGATCGTCTCGATCAGCTGGTGCGGTGTGTCCTCGTCGAACAGAACTGCCGCATCGACACAGGAGAGCGCCAGCAGAACCTCAGCACGTTCGCCATCCGGGTTGAGGGGCCGTCCCGGTCCTTTGTTAGCACGAACGGATCGATCGGAGTTCACGCCGACGATCAGGACGTCTCCCAGCCGCCGCGCCTCCTCGAGGTATCGCACGTGCCCCGGATGGAGCAGGTCGAACACGCCGTTGGTGAACACAACCCGCGCGGCGCGCGCCTGAACGGAGCGCGCGAGCGTGCGTGCGTCAGCAGAAGTCGACAGCGGCCGTCCTGCCGTTCTCATGGCCGTGGCAAAAACTGGCGGGCGTATCGTTACGCGCGCGTCCTGGCTCGCGCCGCCACCTGCAGGCGAATCAGCGACTTCATCAAGGCGAGACGGGCGCGTTCGAAGTCGATGTCGGTCTGCGGCTTCGAGATACGTTCCTCGGCACGCTTCCGGGCCGCCTCCGCACGCGGCACGTCGATGTCCTCGGGCCGCTCGGCGAGCTGGGCGAGGACAGTGACGCGGTCGGGAAGCACCTCGGCAAACCCAAAGGCGACGGCGAGGTAATGTTTTTCCTGGCCGACCCGGTACCAGAGCTCGCCAACCTGGAGCGTTGCCAGCAGCGGTGTGTGTCCCGGCAGGACGCCGAAGTAGCCCTCGGCGCCGGGCAGCTGGACTTCGTCGACCTGCTGGCTCACCAGCCGCCGCTCCGGTGTCACGACGTCGAGCGTCAGTTTGGTTGGCAGCGCCATTGTGCTTACGCGGCCTTCATGCTGCGGCCCTTTTCGACCGCCTCGTCGATCGTGCCGACCATATAAAACGCCTGCTCCGGCAGCTCGTCGTGCTTGCCGTCCACGATCTCCTTGAAGCCCTTCACGGTCTCGGCGATCTGCACGTACTTGCCCTTGAAGCCGGTGAACTGTTCGGCCACGAAGAAGGGCTGCGACAGGAAGCGCTGAATCTTTCGCGCGCGCGACACCGTGAGCTTGTCGTCTTCCGACAGCTCGTCGATGCCGAGAATCGCGATGATGTCCTGCAGATCCTTGTAGCGCTGCAGAATCTGCTTCACCGACCGCGCGACGTTGTAATGCTCATCGCCAAGCACGCGCGGGTCGAGAATGCGCGAGGTCGACGCCAACGGATCCACCGCGGGATAAATTCCAAGCTCCGCGATCTGCCGCGACAGGTTCGTCGTCGCATCCAGGTGCGCGAACGTCGTTGCCGGCGCCGGGTCCGTGTAGTCGTCGGCGGGCACGTAAATGGCCTGCACAGACGTGATCGAGCCTTTTTTCGTCGACGTAATCCGCTCCTGCATCTGGCCCATCTCGGACAGCAGCGTCGGCTGGTAACCGACCGCGGACGGCATGCGGCCGAGCAGCGCCGACACTTCGGAGCCGGCCTGCGTGAAGCGGAAGACGTTGTCGATAAAGAGCAGCACGTCCTTGCCTTCCGCGTCGCGGAAGTACTCGGACACCGTCAGCGCCGAGAGGCCGACGCGAAGGCGCGCGCCTGGCGGCTCAGTCATCTGGCCGTAAACGAGCGCGGCGCGCGATTTCGACAGGTCCTTGGTGTCGATAACGCCGGACTCCTGGAACTCGAGCCAGAGGTCGTTGCCTTCGCGGGTGCGTTCACCGACACCGCCGAACACCGACACACCGCCGTGCTTCATGGCGATGTTGTTGATCAGCTCCATGATGATGACGGTCTTGCCGACTCCGGCGCCGCCGAAGAGACCGATCTTGCCGCCCTGGAGATACGGCTCGAGCAGGTCGATGACCTTGATGCCCGTCTCGAACATGCGCAGCTCGGTTGACTGCTGCTCGAGCGTCGGCGCCGCGCGATGAATCGGCCAGCGCTCCTTCGACTGGACGGGACGGTCCGGGTAGTCAACCGGCTCGCCCAGCACGTTGAGCACCCGGCCGAGCGTCTCTGGACCTACCGGCACAGAGATTGGAGCGCCGGTGTCGATGGCCTGCATCCCGCGCGTCATGCCGTCGGTCGGCTTCATCGCGACGGTCCGCACCCGGTTCTCGCCCAGATGCTGCTCGACTTCTGCGACCACGTCGATCTTCTCGACGCCGGGGCCGCCCTCGGACACGATGCGGACGGCGTTGTAGATCTCCGGCAGCCCCTCGCTGAACTCGATGTCGATGACCGGGCCGATGACCTGAACGACCTTGCCCGTCCTCTGTGCAGTTGCTGTATTTGCCATATCTTTCTTCCGGCATGCCTGAAGGCGTGCCCTACGTTACGGAGGGCGCCCCTTGAGGGGTGCCTACGTCGCTGCTGCCCCCGATACGACCTCGATGATTTCGCGCGTGATCGCCGCCTGGCGCACCTTGTTCATGTACAGCGTCAGGTTCTCGATCATTTCCGCCGAGTTGCGCGTCGCGGAGTCCATGGCGGTCATCTGCGCCGCGAAGAACGCCGCGTTCGATTCGAGCAGCGCTCGATAGACCTGCACCTGGACGTGTCTCGGCAGCAGGTCCTGAAAAATCTTCTGCGGCTCTGGCTCGTAGAGATAGTCCACGGCCGCGGCGCTCGCTTCGGTGCCCTCGAGACGCGGAATCGGCAGCAGGCGCTCGACGACGATGCGCTGCGACATCACCGACTTGAACTCGTTGTAAACGATGTACACGCTCGACGCATTGCCCGCCGTGAACTCCTCGATCGCCACGTTGGCGATCTCCTTCGCCTCGTTGAACGACAGCCGCTGGAAGATACCGACGGCTTCGTAGCGGACCTCGAACCCGCGGCGGCGGAAGAAATCGCGCCCCTTGCGGCCGATGAGCCCGAGCGCCACCTGCCTGTCGCGCCCTTCGTTGACAATGAACTGACCGGCGGCCTTGATGACGTTCGAATTGAAGCTGCCGCTCAGCCCACGGTCGCCGGTGATGACGATCAGCAGCGGACGCCCGTCCGAGGACGGCTGGCGGAGCAGCGGATGCATGTCCGGATCGATGTTGCTGACCAGTCCGTTCAGCACCCGCAGCATCAGCTGCGCGAACGGGCGCGCGGCGACGATCCGATCCTGCGCCCGCTTGAGACGCGAGGCGGCGATCATCTTCATCGCCTTGGTGATCTGCTGCGTCGACTTCACCGCACGGATGCGGCGACGCAGATCGATAAGTGACGGCATTTACGCGACCGCGGCTTCCTGACGGCCTGCCAGGAACTGCTTGTTGAACTCGGCGAGTGCGCCCTCGAGTGCGCCCTTCACCTCGTCGTCGAGGATCTTCTTCTCGGCGATGCCCGTGAAGACGTTCGGATAGCGCGTCTCGACGAAGCGATTCATCTCCTCTTCGTATCGCCGCACGTCCTCGACGGGAACCGGATCGAGGAACCCTTTCGTGGCGGCGTAAATAATCGCCACCTGCTTTTCGACCGCCAGCGGCTGGTACTGCGGCTGCTTCAGGATCTCGACGAGCCGCCGGCCGCGATTGAGCTGCGACTGCGTCGCCTTGTCGAGGTCGCTGCCGAACTGGGCGAATGCCGCCAGCTCGCGATACTGCGCAAGATCGAGACGCAGCGATCCGGCAACCTGGCGCATGGCGCGAATCTGAGCCGAGCCGCCGACGCGCGACACGGAGTTGCCGACGTTGATCGCCGGCCGGACGCCCTGGTGGAACAGGTCGCTCTCCAGGAAGATCTGGCCATCGGTAATCGAAATGACGTTCGTCGGAATGTAGGCTGACAGGTCGCCGGCCTGCGTTTCGATGATCGGGAGCGCCGTCAGCGAGCCGCCACCCTGCGAGTTGTTCAACTTTGCCGCGCGCTCCAGCAGCCGCGAGTGCAGATAGAAGACGTCGCCTGGATACGCCTCGCGGCCTGGCGGGCGGCGCAGCAGCAGCGAAATCTCGCGATAGGCCTGGGCGTGCTTCGACAGATCGTCGTAGACCACCAGTGCATGGCGGCCGGAGTCGCGGAAGTACTCGCCGATGGCGCAGGCAGAGTACGGGCTGATGTAGAGCATCGGCGCCGGATCCGACGCCGACGCCGCGACGACGATGGTGTAGCTCATCGCGTCGTACTCTTCGAGCGTCCGCACCACCTGCGCGACCGTCGACTGCTTCTGTCCGATCGCGTTGTAGATGCAGATGACGTTCTTCCCGCGCTGGTTGATGATCGTATCGACGGCCACGGCGGTCTTGCCCGTCTGCCGGTCGCCGATGATCAATTCGCGCTGGCCGCGGCCGATCGGCACCATGCCGTCGATTGCCTTCAGACCCGTCTGCAGCGGTTCCTTCACCGGCTGCCGATCGACGACGCCTGGAGCGAGGCGTTCGATGGGCAGGAACTGCTTCGTCGTAATCGGTCCCTTGCCGTCGATGGGCTGGCCGAGCGCGTTGACGACGCGGCCGAGCATCTCCTCGCCCACGGGAACGGAGATGATGCGGGCCGTGCGCTTGACCGGATCGCCCTCCTTGATCTCGGTATATTCCCCCAGTAGCACGGCGCCGACGCTGTCTTCCTCGAGATTCAGCGCGATGCCGAACACGCCCTTGGGAAACTCGAGCATCTCGCCGGCCATGGCGCGCTCGACGCCATGAATACGCGCGATGCCGTCGCCGATCGAGATCACCGTTCCCACTTCGGCAACATCGACCTGCACGGCGTAGCTGCCGATCTGGTCCCGGATGATCTTGGAGATCTCTTCCGCTCTGATATCCATCTGCAATCCTCGGCGGTCCACTCGCGCCCCGTCGGCGGCTCGCGGTGTCGCCCTACTGCGAATCTCTCAATCGCTGCTGCAGCGCCGCGAGCTGCGTCGCCACGCTGCCGTCGTAGACCGTGCTTCCGATACGGGTCACCATTCCACCGATCAGTGCCGGATCGACCGTCGCCGTCAACGTCACCGTTCGTCCGATCGACGCGCCGAGCCGCTGCTGCAGCTGCGCCACCCGATCGGGCGTCAGCGGCGACGCCGTGGTGACCTCGGCCTGAACGATCTTGAGGTGCTCCATCACACGTTCATGGAACACCGACACGAGCTCGGGCAGCAGATCGAGTCGATCGCGTTCGGCCAGCAGGAGCAGCAGCTTGCGAACGGGGCTCGACGGCTGCAGCCGGTCGAGAATGTGAGCAACGACCGCTTGCTTGCGGGCAGCCGGCACGGCTGGACTCGACAGCGCCAGCCGCAGATCGGCGTGCGCGTGCATCAGATCGGAAAAGGCCGTCAGCTCTTTTTCCGCCTGCTCCGGGGTGGATTCGGTAAGCGCGACGTCGAACAGCGCCTTGGCGTATCGCGCTGCGGAAGCTCGCGTGCTCATGTTTCTCGTGGCGTGTATCTATCGAAGAACGTCAGATGCCGAGCTTGTACCTCAAAGGCACAAGCAATCGTTTATACCACGGAAAACTGCGGTTTTGATCCCGAAAACCCTATCTGGAAGCGGTCAGCAGCTCGTAAATCCGGTTTAGCTCGTTTTCCGAGCCGAAATCGATCTGGATGACGCCCCCGCCTCTCCGGCGGATGATCCGGACCCGGGTGCCAAGCGCAAACCGCATCCGATCCTCGGCGGCTCGCGTGTGGACGTCTGCTTTCGGCTCCGCCGGCGTCGCCTCGCGGTTCCTGGCCGGTTCGCCCAGCTTTTTGATCAGCAGTTCCGTGTCGCGGACGGACAGACCGCGCGAGATGACCTCTCGCGCCGCATGACGCTGCGCCGGCGCGTCGGTCAGCGCAAGCAGCGCGCGGGCGTGTCCCATCGACAGGGCGCCGGCGGCGAGGTCGGCGCGCACCTCGTCAGGAAGCTTGAGCAGGCGCATGAAGTTCGCGACCGAACTGCGATCCTTCCCCACCGCGGCTGCGATCTGGTCCTGCGTGAGGCCGAACTCGTCTGCGAGCCGACGGTACGCAACCGCCTCGTCAACCGCATTGAGGTTCTCGCGCTGGATGTTTTCGATGAGGGCGAGCTCCAGCAGTTCCTTGCCAGCCTGGACGTCGCGGACGACGACCGGGACCTTGTGCAGGCCGGCGCGCTGCGCCGCGCGCCAGCGGCGTTCGCCGGCGATGATGCGATACGTGGTGCCGGTGCGGCGGACCAATATCGGCTGGATGATGCCGTTGGCCTTGATCGAATCCGCCAGCTCCTGCAGCCGGGCGTCGTCCATCTGCACGCGCGGCTGCAGATCGTTCGGCGCCAGCAAATCGATGTCGACCTCCAGCACGCCGGTGCGCGGCGGCTCGGGCGCGTCCGGGATGAGAGCACTGAGTCCCTTGCCAAGAGCGGGGCGGCGGTCGATCATCAGGTCATCTCCGTGAATGTGTTCGCTCAGGCTGCGCGGCGCGCGAGCATCTCTTTCGCGAGGGCGACATATGCGGCGGCGCCCCGCGACTTGACGTCGTACAGAACGGCCGGAACACCGTGGCTCGGCGCCTCGCCGAGACGGACGTTGCGCGGAATGATGGTGTCGAACACCTTGTCCTTGAAGAACTCGCGGACGTCGCGGGCGACGAGCTGACCCAGATTGGTGCGGTCGTCGTACATCGTCAGCAGCACGCCTTCGATGTCGAGTCCGGGGTTGAGCGCCGTGCGGACAAGGCGCATTGTTCCCACCAGATCGGCAAGCCCCTCGAGTGCGAAGTACTCGCAGTGAAGCGGTATCAGCACCGCGTCGGCGGCGACCAGGGCGTTCAGCGTCAGCAGGCCAAGAGACGGGGGGCAATCGATGAAGATGTCGTCGAACTGGCTGCGGAGCGCGCCGACGATTCGCTTCAGACGATGCTCGCGCGCGAGCATCGGTACGAGCTCGATTTCAGCCCCGGTGAGGTTGCGGTCCGCGGGAATCGCGAAGAGGTTTTCGACGCGGGTCGGGATGACGAACGATTCCGGCTCGGCGTCGGTCATCAACGCCTCGTAGACCGTGCCGGCGTCGGCTTTCGAGCCCTTCAAGCCCAGGCCGCTGGTGAGATTGCCTTGCGGATCGGCGTCGATCAGGAGGACCCGCCGGCCCGACAGGGCGATCGAGGTTGCCAGGTTGATAGCCGTGGTGGTCTTGCCGACGCCGCCCTTCTGGTTGGCGACGGCGATTATGCGAGCGTTTCGAATTGCCTCTCGCAATGTTTCTGTCATATGGCCAAAATGGTGCGTCGAGGCGTTTGGGGCGCTTCGAATGTAGTACTTCGAGGGATCCGCGTCAAGCGGAAAGGCGGCCTGAGCAGCTACGTTCCACGTGGAACGTCCTTCGAAAGGACGACCAGGCGGCTGCGTAGTGGCTCGACGAGAGGGATAGTAGCCACCCACTTGAGTGGCGTCGCCAGCCCGTCCAGAGCTTCGCCGCCTGAGCTGCGGAAGAGGAAGACGTGGCCTCGCGGGCTGACGAACGCCTGCAGGCTCATCAATAAGCGAGGGTCAACCCGAACGGCTCTGATCGTCAGCAGGTCGTGCGCTTCGTGCAGATCGGGCCTGGTCAACAGCGTCTCGAACCTGGATGTCAACACTTCCGCGTCCATCTCGAGCGCGCGCGACGCCTCCTTGAGGAAAACGGATTTCCGTGTTTTCGATTCGACCATCAGAAGACGCAGTCCAGGCACCGCCAGCGCGAACGGAATGGCCGGGGACCCGCCGCCACTTCCGACGTCCATCATCCTGGCAGCCCCTGTCGGCGCGTGTCTCGCGGCTACGAGAGGCTCGATGAGGAGGCGATCAAGGCTTTCAGGCGAGGGGTCAGTGAGGTCCATGCCTGCCAGGTTGATCTTCTTGTTCCAGGCCGCGAGCAGGCGGAAATAGGCTTCGAGCTTGGCGGAGAGCTGAGCGTGTACGGTCAATCCGGCGCGCCTGGCGCGGCGAGTCAGCCGGTCCTGGAACTCGCGGCTGTTCACGGCCGCAACGGATCCGGCATCGCACCCTCCGCAGCCGGCTCCGGCGAGAGTCTGCCGAGAAACGCTCCCAAGACCGCGACCGCTGCGGGTGTTATCCCGGGAATACGCGACGCCTGGCCCAGCGTTTCGGGTCGCACCTGCGACAGACGCTGGATTGCTTCCCGCGACAGTCCTGGAACGCGCGTAAACGGGAATCCCGCAGGAATGCGCTTCCGCTCCTGCCGGCTGGCGCGGGCAACGCGCGATGCCTCCTGTTTCAGATACCCCTCGTACTTGATTGCGGTCTCGACGCTGGCGAGATCCAGATGGCGGCAATCGGCCGCGATGTCGAGGGAAACTTCTCCTCGCTCCACGAGATCGCAAAGCCTGACGCCGGGCTGTCGCAGGACGTCCGCGGCGGCCCGTGAGCCGCTGGCGGTGCGCATTTGCGTACAACGGAGACGCGCCGCGTTGCGGTCGAATCGATCACGCCGCGATGAGAACCTGTCCCACCGCTCGTCGCTGATCAGCCCGAGCTCGCGTCCAAACGGCGTGAGCCGGAGGTCGGCGTTGTCGATCCGCAGGAGAAGCCGGTGCTCGGCCCGCGACGTGAACATGCGATAGGGCTCGAGACACCCGCGCGTTACGAGATCATCGACCAGCACTCCGATGTATGCCTGGTCGCGACGAAGCACGAAAGCCGATTCGCCGCGGACGACGCGCGCTGCGTTGATCCCGGCGACGATTCCCTGTGCAGCGGCCTCCTCATAGCCGGACGTCCCGTTGATTTGCCCGGCGAAAAACAACCCTCCCACGCGATGCGCTTCAAGCGTTGATGATAATTCGGTCGATTGCACGAAGTCGTACTCCACCGCGTATCCTGGGCGCAGCATTCGCGCATCCTCGAGTCCCGGCAACGCCCGAACGAGGGCAGCCTGGACCTCCCGCGGAAGCGACATCGAGAACCCGTTCAGGTAAATCTCGTGAACGTCGATCCCTTCCGGTTCGAGATAAAGCTGGTGACGCTCACGGTCAGGGAACCGCATGATCTTGTCTTCGAGCGACGGACAGTATCGGGGGCCGATTCCCTGAATCTGTCCGTTGAACAGCGGACTCTGGTGAATGGCGCCGCGCACCAGATCGCGCACGCGATCGTTGGTGTGCAGCAACCAGCAACTCACGCGATTACGCAGCGGCCGGGTCGTCGAAAACGAAAACGGCATCGGCACCGCGTCGCCGTCTTCCTTCACGAAATCTCCGCGCGCAACGAACCGATCGAAATCGATGCTGTCCCGATCGAGGCGCGGCGGGGTTCCGGTTTTCAGCCGCCCCATCTCGAAACCGAACGAGCGGATGGACTCCGCCAGATCGCGCGACGGAGGCTCGCCATGCCGGCCGGCGGGCCGCTGCTCTGGACCGACGTGAATCAGCCCGTTCAAAAACGTCCCCGTGGTCACGACGATCGCCGGGGCGGAATGAGCATCGCCCTCTTCCATCGCCAGACCGGCGATTCGTCCACCGCTCGTCAGCAGCCGGCCGGCTCTCCCGAGCAGCCAGGTGATGTTCGCTTCCTGCTCGAGAGCCGCTGTCACCCATCGACCGTACTCGCGTTTGTCGGCCTGGGCGCGAGGCGACCACACCGCGGGCCCACGACTGCGGTTGAGCAGCTTGAACTGGATGCCGGTGGCGTCGATGGCAAGCCCCATGAGTCCGCCAAGCGCATCGATCTCGCGGACCAGATGACCTTTGGCCGTTCCACCGATCGCCGGGTTGCATGGCATGTGCGCAACCGTTTCGCGTGACAGGCTGCACAACCCGACGTGGCATCCCATTCGCGCCGCGGCGTACGCCGCCTCGACCCCTGCGTGCCCGGCCCCGATAACGATCACGTCGAAGTGCATCTGTTTACCGGCGGCTATTTTCCGATGCAGAACTTCTCAAAAATGTGCGTGAGCACATCATCGGACGTTCGCGTGCCGACGACCTCGTCGAAGCGGTTCCGCGCGGCGTGCAGATCCGTCAGCAGAAATTCTTCCGGAACGTCGGTGGCGCCGAGCGCGTCCACAGCACGCTGCAGAGAGTCGCGCGCCTCTTCAAGCAATGAGATGTGCCGCAGGTTCGTCAGCGCCGGCGGCTCCTGCCCCGTCTCGCCGCCGTTCAGCGCGCTCGATATCGCGCACCGCAGCCCTTGCAGGCCTTCTCCCGTCGCTGCCGACACATCCACCGCCTGGTCGAGCGCGGCGGCAGGCGGGAGATCGCACTTGTTCGCGACGACGAGGCGCGGGCGTGACGAGGTCTCGTCGATCAATCTGTGATCGTCTTCCGTGAGCGGTTCGCTGCGATCCACGACGACGATGATCAGATCCGCGACCCGGCGTGCCTGCTCGCCGCGAGCGACGCCTTCGCGCTCGACGATGTCGCGCGCGCGGCGTGCGCCGGCCGTGTCCACCAGCGTCACGGCAACGCCATGGATGTCGACGGGCTCAGTAATCAGGTCGCGCGTCGTACCAGGAACGCTCGTCACGATCGCGCGATCGGTTCCCGCGAGCGCGTTGAACAGGCTGGATTTGCCGACATTGGGG
>Ga0247825_10000331_pt1 | contig 29568 bp, 31 predicted proteins | sample 13C_Vanillin_Day_FD_194413 | JGI IMG/M metagenome (GOLD analysis project Ga0247825, IMG submission 194413) | Soil microbial communities from agricultural site in Penn Yan, New York, United States - 13C_Vanillin_Day48 | ecosystem: Environmental > Terrestrial > Soil > Agricultural land | place... | reverse complement strand
ACATCACAGAGGCTATTGGCCGGCGAACGGGGCAGCGTCACCCGCCAGACTCAAATCGATCTCTCCCCACGGTGGGAAATCGCATGGAAGGTTCTCTAACTGGAGGGGTAGATGGATTTGGTTCGAGCTACGTGTTTCGGGGTTGGACGACGCCCAGTTCGTAGGCAAGGATGACCGCGTGCGTGCGGTCTCGTACCTCGAGCTTGTCGAAGACGTGCTTAACGTGCGTCTTCACGGTGCCTTCCGTCAGTACCAAACTGTCGGCGATCTCTGTATTGGAAAGGCCCTGCGCGATCAGTTCGAAGACCTCGCGTTCTCGGTCGGTCAGTGTCTTCAGGATCGAGGCGTCCTGACTCCGAGGGGCGGGCCGCGACGCGAACTGGTCGATCAGTCGTCTTGTGACCGACGGCGCCAACAGCGCCTCGCCGCCTGCGACGACACGTATGCCGGCGATCAGGTCTGTCGCGGGTGCCCGCTTAAGCAGGAAGCCGCTCGCGCCGGCGCGCAGGGCTTCATACACGTAATCATCCAGCTCGAACGTGGTCAGGATGATCACCCGCGAGGTTTCGGTCCTTCCGAGGGCGGCGATCTCACGGGTTGCGGCGAGCCCGTCCTTCACCGGCATCTGCACGTCCATCAGGACCACATCGGGGTCGAGCCGGGTGGCCGTCTCCACCGCTTCGTTACCGTTCGAGGCTTCGCCGACAACCTCGATGTCCCCTTCGGACTCAAGGATCAGCCGAAATCCTGACCGCACTAGCGTTTCGTCGTCTACCAGCAACACACGAATGCTCATGATGAGGTGCCCTTAAACGGCAGTCTCGCCCACACTCGATAGCCCGGCCCCGGAATCAGGGCACCCATGCTTATCTCCCCTCCGAAAAGGGCCACGCGCTCCTGCATCCCCAGGTGCCCGCGTCCTCCCCTGTATCGGGAATCGACCGGCTTAGATACCCCGCTACCGTTATCAACAACCTCGACTTCGAGGTCCTCTGACCGGTATCGAACGGTAACTGTTGCTAGTGAAGCGCCGGAGTGCTTCAGGCTGTTCGTCAGAGACTCCTGGATGATGCGATAGGCCGATAGGTCTACGCTTGCCGGCACCTCATGCCGCTCTCCCTCGATAAGCACCTCGACGGGAATCCCTGCCTCGGAGACATGAGTTGCCAGACTCTGCAACTGGTCTAGCCCCGGCTGCGGGCCTGACGCGTTTGTAGCCTCGTAGGCGCTTAGCACACCGAGCATGCGCTCCATTTCGACCAGGGCTTCGCGGCCGGTCGATTCGATTGAAGCGAGTGTCTCCCGCGGGACGTCCGGCTTGCTATCAAAGACTCGTTGGGCACCCGATGCCTGTATGACGATAAGGTTGAGGGCATGACCGACGATATCGTGAAGCTCGCGTGTCATCCGCGCCCGCTCGTCCGCGACAGCCTCCCGCGCCCGCGCTTCCTGCTCGAGTTCCAGACTGACGACGCGCGCCCCAGCTGCTTCCGCCTGCTCACCCCGCAGACGCACAAAGGTGCCGAAGAGCCAACCCAGTCCCCATGTGGCGCTTGTTGCGAAGATATCAACAGCGTTCCAATCGCCGCGGTTCGTGGCGTAAAACCCTCCGACTGCACACGCCGTGATGATGGCTGCCACAAGACCGGTACGGTTGTCAGTCAGCGACGCCGCGCCGTACACAGAGATCAGTGAACTCACTGTCCCGGCCTGTACGACCTCATAGCCAAGTGCCGAATGCAGGACCAGCGCGATGCTAATAACGACGAGCACTTGCATCGGCGCGCGCCGCCGCACGGCGAGGGGAAGCGTCTGCCCGAGCACGAGCAGCGCGCCAAGCAAATCGTTGCTTCGGAAGCCCGGTTCTTCAGGACGGCCGATGACGACGGCAATCGCAGCCCCGGTCAAGACCAGCGCCACGAGGAGATCGATAGCCTGCACGTCAGCGTCGCGGATCGCCCGCGTCACCCTCGCAACCGGATTCCGCTCGCCTGCCTCATCGTGTGCCGCCGACCGCATGGCGCGATTCTAGCCCTTCACCTCGTCTGCGGAAGTCCCCTCACAAGTCAACAATCACGCAGGTCCTGTTCCGAATTCTGGTGCAGAAATAAACTGCCCGTTTCGTCTATAAGAACCCCCACCGAACGACGGGCCGGTGCTATACTTCTGAGCGACCCGACCTTTAATGACCGGTCCCGTGAGGCCGGAAAGGAGACGGCCCATTGCATAGCTTCGCGTACCCGCACATCCAGCACACATCAACGCCGGGCTTTTCCTTTCTCAGCGATAGGGGGCCCGTTTTTCATGTCTGAGCGCGTACTCCTCACCGCCGAGGACATCCGGCGCGCCACCGTCCGGATCGCCCACGAGATCGTCGAGTCGCACCGGGGTTCGCACGATCTGCTGCTCCTCGGCATGCACACGCGTGGCCTGCCGCTGGCACGACGCCTCGGCGCTCTTATCGAGCAGATTGAGGGCGAGACCGTACCGGTGGGCTCGCTCGACATCGGTCTCTACCGCGACGACCTCTCGACTCGTGGCGCCGCCGTCACCCTTGCGCCCGGCGAGCTATCGCAGGACGTGAAAGGCAAGCGCATCGTCCTTGTCGACGACGTGCTCTTCACCGGGCGTTCCGTACGCGCCGCGCTCGACGCGATCATCGATATGGGACGACCGCAGCGCATCCAGCTCGCCGTGCTCATCGACCGCGGTCATCGCGAATTGCCCATCCGGCCCGACTACGTCGGCAAGAACGTGCCGACCGCCCGCGGCGACGACGTGCGAGTGCGCCTCTTCGAGACTGACGGCCGCGATGAGGTGGCGATTGTGCCCGAGGCAATGCTGACGCCCCGGCAGGAGGTCTCCTAATGGCTACTCCCCGCACAGAATCAGAGACAGCCGTGAACCCGGCACCGCCTGCGCACCTTCAGACCGACGTCGGCATTGCGGCTGGAGGCGCCCGCGAATGGCGACGCCGCCACGTCCTCGACCTTGACGACTTCAGCGTCGACGAGATCGAGCTAGTCCTCGAGACGACGACGGCAATGAAGGAAGTGCTGGCGCGCGACGTGCCCCGGGCCCCCGCCCTGCGTGGCACCACCATCGTCACCCTGTTCTACGAGTCGTCGACGCGCACCCGGTCGTCCTTCGAGCTGGCGGGCAAAGTGCTGGGCGCCGACGTGATCAACATCACGTCCAGCGGCTCCAGCATCGAGAAGGGCGAGTCGCTCATCGACACCGTACGCACGCTGCGCGCGATCGGCGCCCAGGTCCTGGTCATGCGCCACGCAATGTCCGGCGCTCCCTACCTCGCCGCCGCCAACTGCGACGCGCGCGTGATCAACGCCGGCGATGGGTGGCACGCGCACCCGACCCAGGGGCTGCTCGACCTGTTCACTCTGCGAAACCACATCGGCGACCTGCGAGGCAAGCGCGTCGTCATCGTCGGGGACGTGCAACACAGCCGCGTCGCCCGCACCGACCTCTGGGGCCTGACGAAGATGGGCGCCGAGGTCGTTGTCTGTGGCCCGCCGACGCTCCTACCGCCTGGGCTTGGCCGGCCGCATGAAGGCGACGCCCTGCCCAACGTCACCGTCGACACCAACCTCGACCGCGCCATCGAGGGCGCCGACGCCGTCATGACGCTGCGACTGCAGAAGGAGCGCATGACTGGCGGACTGCTGCCGAGCCTGCGCGAGTACTCCCGCCTCTACCAGATCAACGACGCGCGCATGGCCAAGGCCAAACCCGGCGCCTTCGTCCTCCATCCCGGTCCCATGAACGAGGGCGTTGAGATCAGCGCCTCGGTTGCCCACGGCGCCGCGTCCTTGGTTGAGGAGCAGGTCCAAAACGGCGTCGCCGTCCGGATGGCCCTCCTCTACCTCATGCGAGGTGGCAAATGAGCGAGGGCCTGACGATCCGCGAAGCATCGGTCGAGGACGCTGCGACTGTCGCGACGTTGTTCAGCGAGTTCAACGGCTTGTTGGGTGCAGATGGACTGCCCGAGAGCGAGGCATTCCTGCCCGAGAACGCAAACGTCGCGGTCGACACGATGGTCCGTCGCCTTGAAGCGATGCGTAAGGTCGAGCGAGTGTGGCTCGCGGAGGTTGACGGTGCGCCGGCCGGCCTAATCTGCCTGAGGCTTGTACCTTACATCGGCCAGGACGCGCCCTTCGCTGAGGTGACGCAGCTATATGTTCGCCAGGCGTTAAAGCGCCATGGCATCGGCGCCGCCCTCATCGCCGTCGCTGAGCACGCCGCGGTGCAGGCAGGCGCGACCAGCGTGCACATCATTACCGGCGCCGTGGACAACGACGATGCCCAGGCCTTCTACAAAGCGCAGGGCTACGCGATGCCGGGCGTCGAGTTCGTGAAGTACTTCAGCCGGGAGACCGCCAATGCCTGACAGTCTCCTCATCCGCAACGGCCGCATCCTTGACCCGGCGAACGGGATCGACGTCGCGCACGGCGACGTGCTCGTCGAAGACGGGCGCATCGTAGCGGTCGGCACGGGACTAACCCCACCCTCCTTCGACAAGCTCAGGACACCGCCTGCCCCCTCCCCGTCGACGGGGAAGGGGTTCAGAGAGATTGATGCAGCAGGCCTCATCGTCGCGCCGGGCTTCGTCGACCTTCACACGCACCTGCGCGAGCCGGGGTTCGAGTACAAGGAGACTGTGGAGACCGGCACGCGGGCTGCTGCGCGCGGCGGCTTTACGACGGTCTGCGCCATGCCCAACACGGAGCCCACGATGGACTCTCGCGCGACGGTCGACTTCGTCATGGAGCGCGCGCGGGAAGGCGCTGCGGTACGTGTCTTCCCCATCGGCGCTGTGACTAAGGGTCGCGCTGGCAAACAGCTGGCGGAGTTCGGCGAGCTGGCCGAGGCGGGCTGTATCGGCTTCAGTGACGACGGGAGTCCCGTCGGCGACGCCGCGATCATGCGCCGCGCCCTCGAGTATGCCTCGACATTCGGACTGCCGATCATCGACCACTGCGAGGACCCGCAGCTCGCGGGCGGCGGCATGCATGAAGGGTGGGTGTCGGCAAGGCTCGGTCTGCGCGGCATTCCATCGGCCTCCGAGGAGAACATGGTCGCGCGCGACATCGCTCTCGCCCGGCAGACCGGCACACACATCCACATCGCCCACCTCAGCACGGCCGGCAGCGTCGAGCTCGTCCGTCGAGCCAAGGCGGAGGGCGTGCACGTCACAGCCGAGGTCACACCCCACCACCTCGCCCTCAACCACGAGCGCGTGATGCACGCACCCGGCGCCGTGGGCCTGGCCTACGACACCAACGCGAAGATGTACCCGCCACTACGCGGCGCGGAAGACGCGGCCGCCTGCATCGCGGGCTTGCTCGACGGCACCATCGACGCCATCGCTACCGACCACGCGCCGCACGCGGTGCAGGAGAAGCTCTGCGAGTTCGACGAGGCGGCGAACGGCATTATCGGCCTCGAAACGGCGCTATCCCTTTGCCTCATGTCCGGCGCGCCCGTCGAGCGCATCGTCGAGGCGTTGACCGTCGGCCCCGTGCGCGCCCTGAACCTCGACCGATGCGTCGAGGGCATCGGCACCCTCAGCATCGGGGCGCCCGCAGACATCGTCCTCTTCGACCCGCAGCGCGAGTGGACGGAGGAACGTGACACCATCCTGTCTAAGGGCAAGAACACGCCGGTGTTCGGGATGACGCTACGTGGACGGGTGGTGACGACGGTGTACGGCGGCGCCGTCGTTTACGAGACTGAAGGAGTCACTGTTTGATGCAGCTCTCGCTACAGAAGGACAACCTGAATGCCCGATAAGGCCTTCCTAGTGCTTGAGGACGGCACCGTGTTCGAGGGCAAGTGCCTTGGCGCGCCTGTCGCCGCGACCGGCGAGGTCGTCTTCAACACGTCGATGACCGGCTACCAGGAGGCGCTCACGGACCCTTCCTACGCCGGCCAGATGCTTGTCATGACCTACCCGATCCAGGGTAACTACGGCATCAACGACCGCGACGACGAGTCGAAGCGCATCCAGGTCAGCGCCTTCATCGTGCGCGAGCACTGTCTCGCGCCCAGTCAGCACCTCATGACCACCACCCTGAACGACTACCTGTTGGAGCGCGGCGTGCCCGGCATCAGCGGCGTCGACACCCGCGCCCTGACGCGGCGTCTACGCATGGCCGGCGTGATGATGGGCGCCATCGTCTACGACGAGTCGCCCGACGCAGCCCTCGCCCGGCTCCAGGATTCGACGACCCGATACGGCAGTACCGACCTCGTGCCCACTGTGAGCGCGGACCGTGCCTTCGCGTGGCCCCCGAAGGGTGTCTACGCGCCGCCGGACATCGAGGCGCCGACCAAGCGCGTCGTAGTCCTCGACCTCGGCGTGAAGTACAACATCATGCGTTCGCTTCGGAAGTACGGCTGCGACGTCATGGCGATGCCCGCCAAGACGCCTGCGTCCGACATCCTCGCAGTGCACCCGGACGGCATCGTCCTCTCCCCGGGTCCCGGCGACCCGCAGCAGCTGGGATACGTGGTCGAGACGGTGAAGGAGCTGATCGGCAAGGCGCCGATCCTCGGTATCTGCCTCGGGCACCAGGTCACCGGCATCGCCGTTGGCGGCAGCACTTTCAAGCTCAAGTTCGGCCATCGCGGCGCCAACCACCCCGTGAAGGATGAAGTGAGCGGCCGCATCCACATCACATCGCAGAACCACGGCTACGCGGTCGACGGCGAAGGCCTGCCTTCGAGCGTAGAGGTCAGCCACCGCCACCTCAACGACGGCACGGTCGAGGGCCTGCGCAGCGTGAATGAGCCGCTGATCACGATTCAGTACCACTCAGAGGCGTCTCCTGGGCCGCTGGACAACATGTACATGTTCGAGCGCTTCGTCGAGATGATGAATAGTGATGCATAATTAGATGCAGGCACATGCATCACGGATGATGAGGTTAAATGATGCGGACCACGGTAAACATCGACCCTAAGCTCCTCGCCGAGGCGGAACGAATTCTTCAAGAGCGTGGGACCACAAACGTCGTAAATGCTGCGCTCCGTGACGTGGTGCGCCGCCAAAAACTTCGCGAACTGCGCCAGCTCATCGGCAAAATGCAGATAGAAGACAGATGGCGCGAGGATGAGGAGCGTGAACTGGCGGATATGGAAGCAAATCGGCATTGATACTCGTTGACACATCTGTTTGGGTCACGGCGCTGAGAGCAGCTCGATCTCCTCGGATCCCGCTCCCGCCTGAAGCCTTAGAACTTGCCAGGGTGGTGGAGTTGGATGAGGTCGCAATTACCGATTTCGTCACGGCAGAGGTCCTGCAAGGCGCTATTGATGAAGCAGAATACGAAGAGCTGGCAGACAAGCTTGACGCCGTTCATTTCTTCCATGCGACCGAAGAGACGTGGCTGCGGGCTGCTCGCCGATCATTCGAACTGATGAAACGCGGCCTGCCCACACCCCTGTCCGACCTCGTTATCGCCGAGGTTGCCATGGAATACGGCCTCGCCGTGTACACGCTCGACGAGCACTTCGAACGCGTGGACGGCCTCAAACTGCACAAGGTAGGTTCATGACAGAAAAGCCTCAGAAGGTCCTCATCCTCGGCTCCGGGCCGATCGTTATCGGGCAGGCGGCGGAGTTCGATTACTCCGGTACGCAGGCTTGCCGTTCTCTGCGCGAGGAGGGCATCACCACGGTCCTCGTCAACTCCAACCCGGCGACGATCATGACCGACGAGGACACAGCCGACGTTGTCTACATCGAGCCCCTCACCGTCGAGGTTGTGGAGCGCATCATTGCGCGCGAGAAGCCTGATGGTCTCCTGCCAACCCTCGGCGGCCAGACCGGCCTCAACCTCGCCGTCGCCCTTGCCGACGCAGGCGTGCTGGAGCGTCACAACGTGCGACTGCTCGGCACACCTCTCGAGACGATCCGCAAGGCTGAGGACCGCGAGTTGTTCAAGGAGGTTCTCAGGGAAATTGGCGAACCCTTCCCCGAGAGCGAAACCGTCACCACCATGGAACAGGCAGAAGTCCTGCGAGAACGCATGGGCCTCCCCCTCGTCATTCGCCCCGCCTACACCCTTGGTGGCACAGGTGGCGGCGTCGCGCATACGGTCGAGGAGTACCGCCACTATGTCGAGAGCGGTCTCGCCGCCAGTCCAATCACGCAGGTGCTCATTGAACGCTCGCTGCTGGGTTGGAAGGAACTCGAGTACGAGGTGATCCGCGACAGCGCAGACAACTGCATCACCGTCTGCAACATGGAGAACTTCGATCCCATGGGCGTCCACACCGGCGACAGCATCGTCGTCGCGCCCAGCCAGACGCTGACCGACAAGGAATACCAGATGCTCCGGTCGGCGGGCATCAAGATTATTCGCGCCCTGGGCATCGAAGGCGGCTGCAACATCCAGTTCGGCCTCGCGCCTCGCCCGGACGTCGTGCCCTGGGCGTGGCCGGACGGCACGCCTGCGACCCCAGGCGACCGCTTTGAGTTGCCGCCCTACTACGTTATCGAGGTTAACCCTCGCGTGTCGCGTAGCTCCGCCCTGGCCTCCAAGGCCACCGGGTACCCGATCGCGCGCGTCGCGGCCAAGATCGCCGTCGGCAAGACACTGGACGAGATACCGAACGCCGTCACGCGCCGGACTACCGCTGCCTTCGAGCCTGCACTCGACTACTGCGTCGTGAAGATCCCGCGCTGGCCTTTCGACAAGTTCCAGTACGGTGACCGCGTCATCGGCACCCAGATGAAGGCGACCGGCGAGGTCATGGCCATCGACCGCAGCTTCGAGGCTGCCCTCCAGAAGGCCGTGCGCAGCCTTGAGATCGGTGGTCGCTCGCTGCTCTGGGAGGATCCGAACTGGTCCGATGACCCCACGACACGCCCGCTGTTCCCCACGGACGAACGCCTTTGGACCATCCTCTCTGCGCTGCGACACGGCGCAGACACCCTCGACGTGGCGGCGCGCTCAGGGGTCGACCCGTGGTTCCTGGAGCGACTGCAGAACATCGTGCGCATGGAGAAGCGTCTGCTCGCCGAGGCCCTGACGAAGGACCTGCTTCGCGACGCCAAGCGCCTCGGTTTCACCGACGTGCAGGTCAGCGCCCTCGCCGACCTTCTGCCGGAGCAGGTGCGCGACCTGCGTAAGGACTGGGACATCCGCCCTGTGTACAAGATGGTCGATACTTGTGCCGCCGAGTTCGACGCCGTCACGCCCTACTTCTACAGCACCTACGAGGACGAGAACGAAGCCTTGCCCCTCGAAGGCGAGCGCGTCCTCGTTATCGGCTCTGGACCCATCCGCATCGGGCAGGGCATCGAGTTCGACTACGCGTCGGTACATGCCGCCTGGGCGATTCAAGAAGCCGGCTACAAAGCCATCATCGCCAACTCCAACCCGGAGACTGTCTCGACCGACTTCGATACCTCGGACCGTCTCTACTTCGAGCCCCTGGACGAGGAATCGATTCGCGAAATCCTCCACAACGAGGAAGTGGGCAACGAAGCCCCCGGCACGATCGTCCAGTTCGGCGGTCAGACGGCAATCAACCTCGCCGAGCCCCTCTACCGCACGGCGCGGAAAATCGTCGGTTCCAGCAACGAGGCAATCGACCTGGCCGAGGACCGCCGGCGCTTCGAGGCCTTCCTCAACAGCATCGGCGTACCCCAGCCTCCGGGCGCGGGCATTCGCACCGTCGAGGAAGCGCTGGCGACGGCGCAAGAGATTGGCTACCCCGTCCTCGTGCGTCCCAGCTACGTCCTGGGCGGACGCGCGATGGAGATCGTCCAGAACGCGACAGAGCTGCTGCGCTACCTATCGGCGGCCATGGAGCTGTCCGAAGGCAAGCCGGTGCTGATCGACAAGTACCTCGAAGGCAAAGAAGTCGAGGTCGACGCGATCTGCGACGGCGAAGAGGTGCTCATCCCCGGCATCATGGAGCACATAGAGCGCGCCGGCGTCCACTCCGGCGACTCGATGGCCGTCTATCCCGCCTTAAACCTCTCGTCCACCGAGGTCGACACCCTGGTCGACTACACGACCCGGATCGGCAACGCCATGGGTGTGCTCGGCCTCATGAACATCCAGTACGTGATCATGAAGGACGCCGCAGGCGAGTCCAGCGTCTACGTCCTCGAGGTCAACCCGCGCGCTAGCCGCACCGTGCCCTTCCTCTCGAAGGTTACGGGTGTTCCGATGGTCCGCCTCGCCGTCAACGCCGCCCTCGGCACCAGCCTGCGGGCCCAGGGTTACAGCGGCGGTCTCTGGCCTCGGCAGCCCCTCGTCGCGATTAAGGCCCCGGTCTTCTCGATGTCGAAGCTGATCGGCGTAGACACCTACCTCGGGCCGGAGATGAAATCGACGGGCGAGGTCATGGGCATCGATCGCACGTTCAGCGCTGCCCTCGCCAAGGCGGTCATGGCAGCAGACATGGCCCTCCCACCCAAAGGTGGCGCACTCCTCTCGATCTCAGACAAGACGAAAGTCGACGCCATCCCGGTAATCCGCGGCCTGCACGAGGCGGGCTATCGTCTCTACGCCACCGAAGGCACCGCGGCCGAACTCGTCGCGCTCGGCGTTCCCGTCGAGCAGGTCGCCAAGCGCCTGGACGAGGGTCACCCCAACGTCCTCGATGTCATCCAGTCCGGCCTGGTCGACTGCGTGATCAACACCCCGGAAGGTGGCCGCGAGACCCTGCAGGACGGCTTCCAGATCCGCCGCGCCGCCACTGAGCGCCGCATCCCATGCTTCACCAGCATCGACACAGCCGGCGCAGCCGTGGAAGCCCTCCTCGCCGGGGCCCAGGGCTACAGCGTGCTGCCGATCCATGAGTATCGCCAGGGATGACGAGATGAAGACAGGCTTCATTCGCGTCGTCGAGAACACCCGCCTTTACGGCTCCACCTACATCATGTGGCTCGACCCAACCGTCGTCGGCGACGACAACACGACCGCGGGCGTCCCGGGCAAGTCCGGCTTCCACGCCGATATGCTCTCGGGCGCTGCACCGGGACACTTCCTCATGATGCGCACCGCCGACTTCGTTGCCGGCGCCGAGGCTCCCCCGACGGCCGCTGACCTCGCAGACGATCCCCTACTCCCTCGCGCGATGAGCTACCACCGCGTGCGCGATGGCACCAACGGCCGCGAGTTCTCCATTCTCTACGACGTCGTCGGACGCGGCACGGCGTGGCTGGCACGGCGCCAACCCGGCGATCTTGTCTACGCCTGGGGACCACTCGGACGCGGCTATTCGACGCGCAACGCCGGGCAGAACATGCTGCTCGTGGGCGGCGGCATCGGCATCGCGCCCCTGCTCTGGCTGGCCGACGACGCCTTGGCGACGGGCAAGAGCGTCGTGCTGCTGGACGGCGCCCGCGATGCCCACGGCGTCTTCCCGGCCGAGTTCATCCCGAGCGAGGTCGAGATGGTGGTGACGACGCAGGACGGCTCCATGGGACGCCAGGGACTCGTCACCGACGTCTTCCTCGACTACTTCGACTGGGCAGACACCGTCTACGTCTGCGGCCCCAACCCCATGTTCGCAGCCCTCGCCGACGTCATCCGCGCCCACGAAGGCCCCGGCCGCATCCGCCGTCGCCGCCCCGTGCAAGCGCTGCTGGAAGCGCAGATGGGCTGCGGCACCGGCATCTGCTACGGCTGCGCCGTCTTCGACCGTAGAGGCGACCCGCGGTTGGTGTGCAAGGAAGGGCCGCGATTCGAGCTGCGGGAGATGTGGTAGCTAACGGTCGACTGATAGTGGTCCGCAGTCCTGCCGAGGCCGGCATCCACTTTGCTACGTTCGCCGAACTTCCGATTCTTCGAAACGAACCCCTGACTGTTCTAGGACGCCGGATCGCCCTGGATAAAGATTCCCCGGATCAACCAGACAATCCAGGATGCGCTGATCGCTATCGCAACAGGTTGCGGGAACCAGAAGGCAAGAAGCGCGCAAAGCGCATATAGCACTATCGAGTAGTAGCTGTACTTGTGATTCGCACGCATTATGAGTGTCGACTTTTCATCCTTCGTCAATAAGTTATGCCGACTGAGTGACGTGAGAGTCAGGAAGAACCAACCAACCGCCTGTAGGGAACACATCGCGCTGTATAGAACAACTGCCGGTGACGCGTAGTCTGTCAAGATGTACTCGCCCAATAGCGACGTTGGGAATGGCATCACGACAACTGTCAGCAGGAAAAACCCATTGGCGTACAGGAAGGGAAACGATGTCTTGTTGATCAGCTTTAGCGTGGCATGATGATTGGCCCAGGTTATGAATACGATGAAGAAGCTCAAGAGAAAGGCCAACATAGACGGTACGATATCCTTGAGCGCTTCCCAGAAGTCGGCAGTGCTATTAATGACCACCGATGAGGGTATCGCGACATTGATTATCAGTAGTGTTAGTGCTACCGAAAATACACCGTCGCAGAACGCCTCCAGCCGTGCATTGGGGTTCGATTCTGTCGCTCCAGGCCTGGCGGCCGTTGGTGTATCGCCTGCTGATTCCAGCTCTGCCACTTAGGATTTCCCTTCGATAATCGGTCCTCTTTGCCTGTCACTCTTCAATTCAGGCACCGAAGGTTTCCTGTGGTTCCCTGACCAACGCCTCGTCAGTCTTGTCGAGAGAGTGCACAAGTAAGGACCTGGCCCGGGTATCGGCGGCACGCTACGCCTGCTCACTGCATTTGCCAATATGGCTAATGGGCTCTAACCTTATGGCAATTCATGACCACGGTGCTTGATCTCCCGCCTACCACCGTCGCGCCCGCACCTTCTGCACTCGACACCGAGGCGCTGCGACCGCCCCTGAAGTGGGCTGGCGGGAAGCGATGGCTCGTTCCCTATCTGCGGCCGATGTGGGAGAGTCACCGATCGTCCAGGCTTGTCGAGCCGCTGTGCGGCGGGCTCGCCGTCGCCCTCGGGCTGCGGCCTGAGCGTGCGTTGCTGAACGACCTCAACCCTCACAACATCAACTTCTATCGCTGGCTCGCCGCCGGCCTCGAAGTCGATCCTGCTGAGGTCGCCATGCTGAACGATGCGTCCACCTACTACAGGCACCGGACGCGCTTCAACGAGCTGATCGCCCGCGGCGAGGCTGACACACGAGAGGCCGCGCTGCTCTTCTACTACCTCAATCGCACCGGCTACAACGGGCTCTGCCGCTTCAACCGCAGCGGTGAATACAACGTGCCCTTCGGCCGTCATACGACCATCAACTACGCACGCGACTTCTCTGCCTATGTCCCTGCCATGACAGGCTGGACGTTCACCAGCGGCGACTTCGAGGCGCTGGCGCTGGAACCGGACGACTTCGTCTACGCCGACCCGCCGTATGACGTCGAGTTCACCCAGTACAGCAAGGAGGCGTTCGGCTGGGAGGAACAAGTGCGCCTCGCTGAGTGGTTGGCAATGCATCCCGGTCCCGTCGTCCTTTCCAACCAGGCGACCGACCGCGTTCTCAAGCTCTACCGTAAGCACGGCTTCAAGCTTACGAAGCGCGAGGCGCCACGCATGATCTCCTGCAACGGCGACCGCACGAAGGCGATGGAAGTGATCGCCACGAGGGGGATCTGACCGTGGTGATCCGGCGCGACACCACCACCGGCGCCGTCATGGAGGCGATGGTCCTGCCCGCCCTCGAGCGCGGCGGCTACGAGTACTTCCGTCAGGTCGACATCGGCGAACGCCTCGGCGGCGGCAAGCACATCGTTGACCTTGTCGCGTACAACGAGTCCGGCGTCGGCTTTCTCGTGTCGCTGAAGTGGCAGCAGACATCCGGCACGGCGGAGCAGAAGGTGCCTTACGAGGCGATGTGCCTCGTCCAGGCCGCACTCGCCGACCCGGACCGCTACTCTCGCGCTTACCTCGTGCTCGGCGGCCCGGCCTGGACCCTGCGCGACTTCTATATCGGCGGCGGCCTGCTGCCGTACATGCGCCACGAAGAGCTCCTGCGCATCCTCAGCCTCGAGTCCTTCGTCGCCATGGCGAACCGCGGCGAGCTCTAGCTCCGCCTCCTGATCGCGAACCCACCGCCCGCCGACACCAACCCGACTGCAATGGCGATGCCAGCGACCGCGCCCAGGGGTACGCTCTTTGGTTCCGTCCCCACGTCGACCTTGGGCGGATCGACTTTCAGTGCGACCCCACTAGTCCGCAGGTCCGCCAGGACTGCTGCGTCTGCCGTGTCGCCTGAGACGATGAAGCCGACCATCGATGGGTGGATCGTGCAGAAGTAGCCGAAGATGCCTGCTTCGAGGACTTCGCTCGCCTCCCATACCCTCCGCTGGGTCTCGCCCTCCACCGTCACTGCCTCGGCGCTGGCCGCCGGCCGGCGGGGCAGGCGGCCGAAGCGCTCCAGCAGCGCTAGCCCCGCTTGCGCCGGCGCACCTCGTTCAACGCGAGGTTGGTGACGATGCGCAGCAGCCACGGCCGAAACGGATCGTCCGTCCGGAAGCGCGACTGCTGCGAGTACGCGCTGACGAAACCCTCCTGCGCGATGTCCTCAGCAGCCTGGGCATCGCGCAGGATCAGGTACGCCGCGCGAAACGCCGCCTGCTGATGCTGCGCCACAAGCTGTCCGGACGCCGATGCATCGCCATCGCTGGACTGGCGGACCGCCTCGACGTCGGAGGACGTCACATCCCATCCGCACAGATATACACCGGAGAGTGAGGAGAGGTTCCCGGTTCGCATTCGCTGAACGTCGACCGCCGACCCTCACCCACAGTTTGACGCGATCCTGAGCACGCCTCTCGCTGGGGAGAGGTGTACAAACATTCCTCTCCCTGAGGGAGAGGAATGTTGTCGATAGAGGCAAACCGCGGTGAGGGTCAGCAGTCGGCGCAGCAATAAAGAACGGGGCGCATCTCTACGCCCCGTTCGAATATGCCGGTAGGCCTTCTACCTGTAGCTGCTCCTACATCCCGATGATGTTCATGATGCTGTTCAGGTCCGTGTACATGTCTGCGACGTCGCGCAGCTCCTTCGCGGAGCTTTGCGCGAACGCCACGACCTCGACACGCACGCCCTTGCTCTCTACCAGCTCGCAGACACGGCGGAAGTCGCCGTCGCCTGAGAGCAGCACAACGATGTCGAGGCGGTCGGACATCGTGAGAATGTCGACGGCCAGCTCGATGTCGAAGTTTGCCTTCATGGAGCCGTCGGCAAAGCGCTTCCAGGGCTTCGTGACGATCTTGTACCCGTGGTTGACCACCGGCGCCACAAAGCGCTGGGCCTCGAAGCGAGTCTGCGGGTCGTCAGTGATAGGGGCGTAGGCCGTCGCGCGAACCAGTTGCCGGCCCTCGGTGAGGTAATCGAGCAGCTTGCCGAAGTCGATGCGCACGCCGATCTGCTCGGCGGCGTAGATCAGGTTCGGTACGTCGAGGAAGATCGCGACCTTCGGCAGCGCGAGCAGATTGCCCGTGGAGCTCTGGGCGCCGCCGACGCCTCGGACGGAGCGCTGGAGCTGACGCAGGGTCTCGCCCTGCTGGGCCGCGAAGTCCTCGAACAGGACGTTCTGGCGAGCGATCAAGGATTCGACGCTGCCGCCGCGGCCGCCGTCGCGCGATGACGGGGCGGAATCACGGCGCGGGGGGCGGTCGACATCGCCACCCCGGGGAGGTCGGGTCGAATCGCCGCGGGGCGATCGGGTCTCGCTGCGAGGCGGGACCATGTCGCGGGGCGGCATCTCGGGGCGGATGGCGGGGCCACCACTGCGGATTCGCGGTGGGGCGCCTTCACGATCGGGCCGAGGTGCGGCGTCGCGATCGGCCCGGAGCGCGGTATCGCGATCCGGCTCCCGGTCGCCGCTGCGTTCTCCGCCACGGCCTCGGCGATTGGCGCCGCCTCGGGAGCCACGAGTGCGTCGCCGGGGGGCGTCGCCTTCTTCGACCTGAGCGTCACCTGCGGGCGGCTCAGCGTCGAGCCCAGCCGTCGCAGCCGGTTCTGGCGCCTGCTCGATGGGCTCGGAGGCTACGGCCTCTGGCTCGCCAGCGGCGGAGTCCTCTGCTTTTGCGCGAGCGCGGGGAGGGAGGCCTCGGCGGCCACGACGGGGCGTTGCCGGCGCTTCGTCTGCCGTCGCCGGGTCGGCGGACGCCTCGACCACGGGCTCTGGTGCAGGCGCGGCGGCCGTCTCTGCGACGGCGGTTTCCGGGTCTGCTGCTGGGGCCTTTCGGCTGCGTGTGCGTCGCGCCGGGGCCTTGGGCTTTTCTTCAGTTGTGAGTTCTGGTGCGGCGGGCTGCCCTTCGGCGCCCCCGCGTGAGCGGTTCAAGAACGATAGCCATTCAGAAATGGTGTGGTACCACCTTTAGGGAATTGTAGTGAAAACGTAGCATCGCTTAAGCGGTTGTTCAACCGAAGCGGTTGGAGCAAATTCAGCGTCCTTCCATGGTCACCGCGCGTGTCGCGCAGGACATCCTTCATCAGGCCGACTCTTCCAGGTAGTTCTGCACACTGCACCTGGCGGCGATCTTCTCGGCGACCGCCATGAATGCCTTCGCTGCCGGTGAGTCGGGAGAGCGTTCCGTCACGGGCATACCGGTGTCGCTGGCCTCGCGCGTCGCCTGGTCCAGCGGAATCTCGCCCAGGAACTCGAGCCCGAGGTCGTCCGCCGCCTGCGCCGCCCCGCCGTGCCCGAAAATCTCGTAAACATTGCCGGTGTCAGGCGCTACGAAGTAGCTCATGTTCTCGATGATGCCAAAGACCGGCACCTGCAGGCGATCGAACATCGCCACTGCCTTCGTCGCGTCTTCAATGGCAACGGTCTGCGGTGTGCTCACTATCACAGCGCCCGCGATTGGCGCCTCCTGCACCATGCTCATCGAAGCGTCCGACGTGCCCGGCGGCAGGTCGACAATCAGGTAATCCAGTTCGCCCCACGGGATGTTGTGCAGAAAGTCCCGAACGGCCGTGCCAATCATCGGCCCGCGCCAGACCACCGGCGTGCCCTTCGGAAGCGCGAAGCCGATGCTGCAGACCTTGACGCCGTACTTGTCCTGCGGCTTGAGGCCGCCCTCGGCCTGCTGCATGAAACCAGCCTCGAAGCCCATCATCGTCGGGATGTTGGGGCCGGTAATGTCGGCGTCGAGCAGCCCCACCTTCGCGCCGTGCTTGGCGAGCGCGATCGCCAGGTTCGAGGCGACGGTCGACTTGCCGACGCCGCCCTTGTTCGAGGCGATGGCGATGATGTTCTTCACGCCCTCGACGGGCTTGCGTTCCGCGCCGCCGCGGAACTGGCGCACTTCCGCGTCCAGCTTTACGTCGGCGGAGACCACGCCCGGGACCGCGAGAAGCGCCGTCTCGACAGCCTCCTTGAACGGTCCGGTCAGGGGGCAGGCCGGCGTCGTCAGCATCAGGGTCATCGCGACGGTGTCGCCGCTGATCTTGAGGTCGCGCACCATGTTTAGCGACACGATGTCGCGGTGCAGTTCCGGGTCTTCCACCCGGGAGAGCGCGTCCATGACGACGCTCTCGGTCACATCAGGCATGAATCGTCAGTCCTTCTTCTAATTCTGGGCCCACGCTGGGCGATACGACGTAGCGACAGCAGCGGACATCACCGGACACGACGTTCTCGTGGCGGGCCGGCCATTTCAGGAGCTGCGTGATCAGGCGCGAATGCCCGTCGCAGCAGCCCTCTGATTCGTCCACCAGGGTCGCGAACACGCAGTTGTAGTCGCGGATCTCAAATCCGTCCTCGGTATGAATCCACTCCGCGAATCCGCCGATGAGGTGCAGCACATTCGTCACCTCAGCGACCCTCGCTTCCAGCGAGCGGCCATCGACATTGAAACGGAAACGCTCCGCCAGTGTGTCGGCGGAGCGTTGGATGAGAAGCGATCGCTTCTCGTTGGCGGTGAGTCCTTCGATCTGGTCCGGAGTCAGTGCGCCGACCTCGTCGAGGAGAATGCGTGCCAGGAGGTCGTAACGGCGGGGGAACATTTCCTCGCCCTTCGGCGTCAATACGTAAAGATAGTGTGGTCGCCCATTCGCCCTTCTGACACGCTGTGTGACGACCTGGCCGTCGCGCTCGAGATTGATCAAGTGCTGGCGAGCCGTCATCGAAGCGATCGAGAGGGCACCGGCAGCCTCTTCAACGGTGACGCTACCGGTGCGCTTGAGCAGGACGAGCAGTTGTTGCTTGGTGGTCTGCATAGGGTGTGAGGGGAACCTCGACTCTTTGATTATAGGCCATAGACGGGGGCAGCAGATTCGGTGTTTAACACATATTTAAGGAAGAAGTTAAGGTATTTTACGTATAAACCTTGACGAGGTGTCAAGTCAATGATAGATTCGATTCGTCACCGTTGTTGATCCAGTGCATCCAGAAAGACGTACTAGTAGGTGACGGGTGGTGCAGGAAAGGATGGGTGTGGCAGTGACGTCACAGGTTATCGAAGAGCAGTACCGCGAAGCGGTTGAAGAGGAAGTTCCCCAGTGTAAGCACCACTGGGTTATCGAGTCGCCTCAGGGGGCGACCAGCGCAGGCCGCTGCAAGGTCTGTGGCGACATTCGCGAGTTTCGTAACTCGGCCGCCGACACCCTCTGGGAAGGCGACCCGATGGCCAGCATCAGCAAGATGGGTGGCGGCAGCCGCCCCGTAGTGCGCGAGAAGGCGCCCGCCGCGAGCGAAGACTAACAGCCCGTCGCGACAGGCTCCGTCAAGAGAGAGGCCCTCCTCGGTTGGGCCTCTCTCTTCGCGTGGTTGAAGTAACAAGGAACAAGAGGCCGGACGTTCTCGGTTTGTTACCTGTTACTTGTTACTCACCCTGTAACGCGTCTGGTCCGCCACGCCCGCGTCCCGGAACGCCTCCTGGCGCTCGCGGCACTTGTTGCAAGCGCCGCAATGCACGAGGCGCCCGTCCGCCGCCGTCGCAGGCTGCATGCAGGTCAGGGTTAACTCCAGCGGTAGGTCTGGGAAGGCCGCGATAATCTCGGCCTTGTGACGGCTCCGGTACGGCGCGAGCACGCGCAGGGGATGGTCAAGAGCCCCCGAAAGCACCCGCGCGTAGTCGTCGAAGAACGACGGCGTGGCGTCCGGGAACGGGTTGTCGTCCAGCGACCCAATCGCGATGCCCGACGCATCGTTCAGGGCGCACCACACGGCCGTGACGCCAATGAGCAGAACGTTGCGACCTGGCAGGTATACGGCCTCGTCAGGCGCCTCGTAGCCAGGGACATCTTCACCGGTGGTGCTCCAGTGCTTGCCGTACAGGCTACGAACGGGCATCTCCAGCGTCGTCAGGGGCCGGACGTTGGGCAGGACCAGGGCATCGAGATAAGCCGCAAGGGCGCGCTTCTCACGCTCCTCCCAGGCGAGGCCGGCTTCGACGTAGATGGGAAAGACGGTGTTCTCACGTGCCAGGTCGGCCAGCAGGACGGCGGAGTCGAGGCCGCCGCTGGCGAGGACGGCTAGTCGTTCCATGCCGGGCCGCGGTAGGAAGCGCGGCTGGTCGCCGTCTCCCACAGGCGCACCTCGGTGACGTGCAGGCCGGCCTTCTGTGCCGCAGCCCATACCAGCGCCGCAATGTTCTCCGCAGTCGGGTTTTCTTCCATCACGAAGACGGGTTCGTTGTTTTGCGTCATCACAGCGACCATCGGGTCGGCACGACAGAGCAGCATGCGGTGGTCGAGGTTTTCGTCCACCCACTTCTTCACGACTTCGTTGATGTCTCCGAAGTCGATCACCATGCCCATCTCGTCCAGCTTATCGGCTTCGATGTCGACCTCGACCATGCCGTTGTGACCGTGGAGGTAGCGGCACTTGCCGTTGTGGTTGAGGAGCCGATGCCCGTATGCGAACTCGAACGTTTTCGTGACCTGGTATCGGGGCATAGGTGGCTCCTTAGGTGTCCCGCCTCGCCGTCCCGGCGATGTGCCGCCCGGAGTCTACGCGAATCGTCTCGCCCGTGATCGTCTCGAGCTTTAGGAGCGTGGTCACGATCTCGGCGATGTCGTCCGCGGACGACTCGCGCAGCAAGGGCGTTTGTTCAAGAGCGATCTGCCAGCCCCGCTCCGAGAGGTCCGGCGGTCTCTCGGTCGGACCGGGCAGGATGGCGTTGACGAGGATGCCCTTCGACGCCAGCTCGACTGCGAAGGCGCGCGTCATGAAGTGCACCGCGGCCTTGCCAGTGAGATACGGCAGGTAGTCCTTGTACGGCGTCTCCTCAGCAGCCCAGTCGCCGAAGAAGATCAAGTGGCCCTTCGTGTCGCCCGTGTTTTCGGCCATCACGCGAGACGCATGACTCGCCATGAGGAACGTTCCCCGGGCGCCCGTCATGCCCTTGTCCCATGCCGCGGCATCCAGGTCATCGACAGAGACCCGTGGGTAGTCGTAGGCCAGGTTGATGCAGTACGACAGGTCGCCGAGCCCTGAGCGAGCCTCCTGCACAACACGCGCGACATCGTCCTCGTTCGTGAGGTCGGCCTGAAGCGTAATGACGGTCTTCGTGAGCTTGCGCGCCTCTTCGGCAAGCGCCTCAGCCTCATCGTGAGACCGCCGGTAGACGATGGCGATGTTGACGCCCTCGCGAGCCAGACGACTCACCAGCGTCGAGCCCACCCGTCGCGCCCCCGCGACGATGGCGCCGCGACCCTTCAATTCAAGCACGAGTTCCAGTATAGGCCGCGTCAGCGCGAGGTTCACGGCTTGAGGTTCGAGGTTGCTTGTACACGCCCAGCACGGGGCACTCTCCAGATCGGCTGGCAGAGCTAGCTGCGTGCCCACCATGAACACCAGCTGCGTCGCCGTCTTCTACCTAACCTCGGCTCACGCCACACTGGTCGTATGGAACGCAAGTCCGGCCGAGGTGTCGTCCTCGTCATCCTCGCCACCGTTGCCGGCATCATGGCCATCGTCGTCGCCGGATTCTTGCTCTTCGAACCAGAGAGGCAGCCCTGCGCAACCGGTGCGATGGCCGAGAACGAGTTCATCAACGGTGTCTACACGCCACGACAGGAGACCTTCGACAACGTCGACGATGCCGAGGCCTTCATCTGTCACAGCGTCCCGCAGCTGCACGCCGACGGCTGGAAGCTGGAGACAATCAGCGCCGAACGTTCGCACGCGCTCGCCCAGACCGTGGACGGCAACGGCACCGCCAGCGTCACGCTGCAATACGAGAACGACGACCTGGACCGCACGCTCATCCTGGACTCGACGCCCTTCTTCACTGAGGGTGGCATCCCGCAGGCTTTCACGGAGAAGGACGTCACTTTCGGCGAACATCGCGGCAAGCTGATCCGCGGCGGCATCAACCCCAACATGGCAACAGTGATCTGGACCGACGACGGCCTGCAGGTGCGTGCCGTCGTACCCACCGACGATCGATTCACGGAAGAGCGGCTCCTTGAGGTTCTCGCGACAGCTCGTTAGACGCCGTCTGCGCGTAGGGGCGGTTCGCGAACCGGCCCTACGAACGCCGCGCCAACGTTCTACACTCTCGTCATGCTGACCTTCGACGATGTCGTGCGCATCACCTCGGACCTGCCCGGTGTCGAGGTTGGGACGTCCTACGGCACGCCGGCGCTGCGGGTAGGCAAGAAGCTCATCTGCCGCATGTGGGAAGATGGCGAGACGATGGTGCTCAAGCCTCTGGAGGACATCGAGCTGCAGTTCCTCATGGACACGCAGCCGGAGGTCTTTTTCCAGACACCCCACTACGAGGGCTGGCCGACCATCCTCATCCACCTCTCCCGCATCGACGAAGCGCAGCTCCGCGAGCTCATCGGGCAGTGTTGGGAGCGCCTCGCCCCAAAGAAGCTGCTCGCCGCCCGCGCTGAGTAAGGCCTCTGGCCAACGTGACGCCGGCGCTCACCATAACCTGCCTCGGTCCTGCAACTCGCCTCTCCCTGGGGGAGAGGGAATCCCTCAGGCCCTTCCAGGGCGGCAATCTTCTTTACCCAGACGTATTCTTCCCTCATGGCCCCCGACGCCTCCCGGCCTCCTGAGCTGACGCCTGAGACGTTCCGGCTCCTCACGGACCAGCGCTTCGTGCGCTATGGGTGGGCGAAGTTCCTGTCTCTGCTGGGCCAGAACGCGCTGATCTACGGGCTGTTCATCGACGTGATCAACGCCCAGGAATCATCGGTTGTGACGGCGGTCTTCGTCCTGGCGTCGGTCGTGCCGTCGATCCTGCTTAGCGTGCCCGGTGGACTGTTCTCAGACCTGGTACCGAACAAGCTAGCCCTGCTCTCGACTATGCTCGTCCGGCTGGGCATCGTGCTGCTGTTCCTCGACCGCGGTTCCGACATCGAGACAGTGCTGGCGCTCACGTTCCTGCTCTGGAGTGTGTACCAGTTCTTCTCGCCGGCGGAGAACGCCGCCGTCCTTGCCATCGTGCCGCAAGACCGCATCCCGCACGCGTCGTCGCTGCTGCAGGCGATCTCCGTTGCGGCGCAGCTGGCGGGCGCCGGCATCGTGGCGCCGCTGACGCTGGAGTTGCTCAGCACGGACGGGCTCTACGTCATCGTGTTCGGCATGCTGACGGCAAGCACCGTGCTGTTCGCGCTCGTGCCGAACCTCAGCCCCGAGCAGGAACGCGAGGCCAAGCGTCTCTCGCTGTGGCGCGCCTTGCCCGTCGGCTACCGCACGATCATGGCCGATTCGCGCCTGACCAGCATCACGCTCATGCGCATCCTGCTCGACACGGGCATGATTGCCTTCATCGTCTGCGCACCTGAGTTCATCGAGGACACCCTGAACACCGGCGCCGAGAACGCGATCTACCTCGCCATTCCGGGTGCGCTCGGCATTGCCGCAGGCCTGCTCCTGGCGCCGCCGCTGATGACCTTCATCAGCGTCCGCGCGGTGGTCCTGGCAGGGTTCATCATGTTCATCGCAGTCCTGCTTGTCCTGCCGTTCGTCGATACCGTCGCGCCTGAGCTGACCCGCACACTCGGGCCCTTCCGCTCGCTACAGGACGCTGTAGACCTTTCGGATGCAATCGTGGCGACGATGATGCTGCTGCCGATCGCCGGCCTGGGCGTCAGCCTGGTCGAGGTGGGCGCCCGTACAGAGGTCTACCGCAGGGCGCCGGCGGCGGTGATCGCGCAGGTGTTCGCAACGCAGGCGGCGATGGGCAGCGTGGCGGCCCTGCTGCCAACCTTCGCAGTCGGCGTTCTTCTCGACGTACTTCCTGTCCGCGCTGTGCTCATCTTCATCGGGGTGACGCTGGCAGGACTCGCGGTCAGCGCGTGGTGGCGCGGGCGCCGGGCGCTCAGACCGGCGCCGGCAACCTAGGCTTCGATGCCGAGGGCGCCGAGGAAGGTCTGTGTCCAGTAGTGGACGTCGGTCTGCATCACGGTCTGACGCAGGACGCGCATGCGCTGGCGTTGCTCCGCCGGCGGCATCTCGATCGCCTGCAGCATCGCATCGGCCATGCCTTCGGTGTCGTACGGGTTGACCATCACGGCCTCCGGCAGCTGGGCCGCGGCGCCCGCGAACTCGCTCAGAACCAGGGCGCCGTCGTCGTGAATGCGCGAGGCGATGAACTCCTTGCACACGAGGTTCATGCCGTCGCGCAAAGGCGTCACGGTCATGATGTCCGCGGCACTGTACAACGCCGACACCTCGTCCTCACCGAAGTTGCGCATGACGAGGTGGATGGGCTGAGAGCGCGGACTGCCATAGCTCGAGTTGATCCGTCCGACCATCTCGTTTAGCTGCCGCCGCAGGCCGGCGTAGGACTCGATGCGTTCGCGTGACGGGAAGGTGACCTGAATGAAGCGCACTTTCTCGGCGATCGAAGGGTCGCGCTGCAGCAGCGCCTCGATGGCGGCGATACGGCGCGGCAGGCCCTTCGTGTAGTCGAGGCGGTCGATGCCGACGACGATCTTGCGCTTGCCGGCGTCCTGCATCATCGAAAGCACTTGCTTCGCCACGGGTGTACTGCGAGCGCGGTTTTCCCACGTCTCGGAGTCGATGCCCATGGGGAACGCCCCGACGCGCACCGTACGGCCGCGCAGACGCACACTGGACGACGTCACGCGCTCACCCAGGATGTCGCGGGTCGCAGCGAGGAAGCTGTCGGCAAACACCTGGGTGTGGAAACCGATGAGGTCGGCGCCCAGCAACCCTTCGAGCAACTGTGCCCGTTGGGGCAGGACGCGGAAAATCTCCGTCGCGGGAAAAGGGATGTGCAGGAAGAAACCGATGCGGGCCTTCGGCAGGAGTTGACGCAACATCTGGGGCGCCAGGAGCAGGTGGTAGTCGTTGACCCAGATCACATCGCCGTCGTGGTGGGTGGCTGCGACGGCGTCGGCGAACTTCTCGTTCACCTGCCGGTACATGTCCCAGCCGGCGATCTGCAGAGGCAGCTGGTCGACAAGGTCGTGGAAGACCGGCCACACGGCGGCGTTCGAGTAGTCCTCGTAAAAGCCCTTTTGCTCCGCACGGTTCAGATAGACGGGGTGGAGACTCTGCTTCGATAGCTCGTGCTCGAGCTCGGCTCGCACCTGTGAGCCCGATGGCAACTCACCGGGCCAGCCAATCCACAGGCTACCCCGTCGCGATCGGACGCCCTTTAGTCCCGTCGCGAGCCCGCCACCCGACTGGCCGAGGATCATCTCCTGGCCCTTGAACTGGACCGTGACCGGCAGCCGGTTCGAGACCAGGATGATGCGCGGCTGCTCGTTCATTTCGAAATCAGCCTACACCTTTGATCGGGACATGTAACGATACATAAGGAGAGGAATCGATTGACGGTTTGCCAGTAAATACCGACTACACCAAAATGCCGCCAATGCACGACTCGCACGCACTGCTCCTGCCCGGCCGGCCCTCTCCCCTTGGGTCGACTCTGCAGGCGGACGGCGTCAATTTTGCCCTCTTCTCCCAACATGCGACGGCTGTCGATCTCTGCCTCTTCGACGAGGCCGGCGGACCAGAAAAGGTGCGCCTGCCCCTGACGCGATCCGGCCATACCTGGCACGCCTTCGTCCGCGACATTGGACCGGGCCAGCCATACGGCTATCGCGTCCACGGACCATACGAACCGGCGCGAGGCAAGCGGTTCAACCCCAACAAGCTGCTCCTGGACCCCTATGCCCGAGCGATTTCCGGCAACTTCGACTGGACAGGGCCACTGCAGGGCTACGGCCTCGGCGACGCGCCGGACCCGGACGACAGCGCGCCGGCGATGCCGAAGTGCGTCGTCGTCGACGAAGGCTTCGACTGGCAGGGTGACGCACCGCCCAACATCGCCTGGCACGACACTGTCATCTACGAGACCCACGTCAAGGGCCTGACGAAGCTCCACCCGGAAGTTCCCGTGGACGCGCGCGGCACTTACCGGGGCGTGGCCTGCTGGCCAGTGATCGAACACCTGAAGAGCCTCGGCGTCACTGCAGTGGAGCTCCTGCCCGTCCATCACCACACCACCGGCAAGCGTATGACCAGCCTCGGCCTGCCCAACTACTGGGGCTACGACGGGGTGGGCTACTTCGCGCCGGACTCGCGGTTCTCCAGTTACGGCGACCGCGGCGGCCAGGTATGGGAGTTCAAGGAGATGGTGCGCGAACTCCACCGCAACGGTATCGAGGTAATCCTCGACGTCGTCTATAACCACACCGGCGAAGGCGACGAACGGGGCGCAACCGTGGCCTTCCGCGGCATCGACAACGAGGTCTACTACCGCCTCGACCGCGGGAACCCGCGCCGTTACGTCGACTGGACCGGCACCGGCAACACGCTGAACGTCCGCCACCCTCAGGTGCTCAGGCTGGTGATGGACTCGCTACGCTACTGGGTCCAGGTCATGCACGTCGACGGCTTTCGCTTCGACCTCGCCGCCTCGCTGACCCGTGGTGCCGAAGATGTAGACCGCTACTCGTCCTTTCTCGGCGCCGTGCACCAGGACCCGGTGCTTTCGCAAGTCAAGCTGATCGCGGAGCCCTGGGACCTCGGCTACGGCGGCTATCAGGCCGGCAATTTCCCCGACCCCTGGACGGAGTGGAACGACCACTTTCGCGACGACGTGCGCCGCTACTGGCGAGGCGACCAGAGTGAGACACCGAGCCTTGCCTACCGCCTGACCGGTAGCAGCGACATTTACACGGCCGACGAGCGCCAGACTCAGGCCAGCATCAACTTCGTCACCGCCCACGACGGCTTCACCCTTCACGACCTCGTCACGTACACACGCAAGCGCAACCTGGCGAACGGCGAATCCAACCGCGACGGACGCGACGAAAACCTGACCTGGAATTGCGGCCTTGAAGGCGAGACGAAGGATCCGAGAGTCAACGCCTTAAGACGTCAGCAGCAGCGCAACTTCCTCGCCACGTTGATGTTCTCCCAGGGCGTGCCCATGCTCCTCGGCGGCGACGAGATCAACCGCACTCAGCGAGGCAACAACAACGCCTACGCCCAGGACAACGAGGTCAGCTGGTACAACTGGGCCCTCGACGAAAGTGCCCGCGCCCTCCTCGACTTCACCCGCCGCGTTGTCTGGGCGCGAAAGCGCCATCCCGGCCTGCGACGCCGCAACTTCCTCCACGGTCGCATCATCCGTGGCGACAACATCAAAGATGTGACCTGGCTGCGGGCAGACGGTCAGGAGATGACGGACGACGATTGGCATGCTCCATGGCTCAAATGTTTCGGCCTTCGCCTCTCCGGCGACATCGGCGAAATGGACTCCGACGGCAACCGAATCGTCGATAACGATCTCCTGCTCCTGCTCAACGCCTCGGAGATCGACCTCGAATTCATCCTCCCGGACCACGCCGGCCACCCCTGGGCGCTGGAAGCAGACACCGCGCGTCCCGAAATCGAGGACGGCGCCGAAAGCCACAAGAGCGGCAACGCCTTCAAGCTCGCGGCCAGATCGATGGTTCTCCTACGGGACGGCGAGACAATTAGCACCTTGTAGCGGCGCGATCGCGCCAGTTCGTCCCGTGCTGACTCGAACCCGCGACAACTGCGACCACGTGTGGCGCGAAGAATCGCGCCGCTACAAGCGAGTGGGCCTTATACAGTGGCAAGATTCGACGCCCTCGGGCGCGATGAATCGTGAGCATACCAGGGCACACTCCGTCCCCTTCTCAGATTCACGCGGGCACGCGATTTTTTTCCCTGATTGCCGGATTGCGTGTTATGGCATATAAGTGCTGGCACAGCGGCAACGACTGACCGGGGATCCGGTGGGTCAGGAGGATATCGATGGCTGCAAACGTGGTCACGTTCTCGGTACAGCTGGGTTCGGGCGGTTTCGAGATCGCCCAGGATATCGCCGAAAAGCTCGACTACCGCTACCTCGATAGCGAAGTCATTGCTCAAGCCGCGGCCCTCGCCGGCGTTTCGCCCGAAACGATCGCAGCGGCGGAGCGCTGGCCGACCTTTGTCGAGCGCATGCTCGAACGCCTCGCCCTGACCACGGTCGTCTCCGAAGGCGTCCTGCCGACGCCACCGACGGCCAACCCGGCAACGATGATGCTCACCTCGGCCGACTACCGTCAGCTAGTCGAGCAGGTGGTGCAGAGCCTGGCAGCGGAAGGACGATGCGTGATCATCGGCCACGCGGGGCAGGCCATCCTCCAGAACACTCCCAACGTGTTCAAGGTCTTCGTCCATGGGTCGAAGGACCGCCGGGCAGCACGTCTGGCAGCAGAGCAGGGCATCGAGGTCAAAGATGCGTTAAGCCAGATCAAAGACGCCGACCGTCAGCGCATCGACTTCTTCAAGCACGTCTACAACATGGAGTGGTTGGACTCGTCCACCTACGACATGACGATCAACACGGATGATGTGGACCGTGCGACGGCCGTTTCGCTGGTCATCACCGGAATTTCGGCCGTCCCCAGCGCCGCCCTCTAGGAAGCGCCTGGCCAACGGCCGCTAACGCTGCGTGATAGCCTGAATCAATGCGATTCAGGCGGCTAAAGGTACTCGCCTACCGTTCCGTCAAGGGCTATTTCGAGGACGGGTGCGGCCAACGCGCCGCCGCGATTTCTTACTACGTCCTTTTCTCTCTGTTCCCGCTCGTCATCTTCTCCGTCGGCATCCTCGGCATCGTCTTAACAGACGAACAGCTCCAGACCGACATCGTGGACGCGATCATGGACACGATCCCCCTGAGCCAGGAGGAGGGCCGTAACGACGTCACGAACGCCCTGCAGCAGGTGGCGAAGACCCAGACCAGCGCCCTTGGCTTCCTGGGTCTTATCGTCCTCGGATGGTCCGGTAGCGCGATGTTCGGGGTCGTACGAAGCTCACTGAACGACGTCTATCATGTGCGTTCGCGGCCGATTGTCACCCAGAAGCTCCTCGACCTGGCGTGGGTGTTGGCGTTCGCCCCGTTCTGGATCGCGTCCGTCTTCGCCACCAGCGCGCTCCGGCTCGCGCGCACCAAGAGCGAGGACCTCGCCTTCTTTGGCGACTTCGCCGAGAGCCTGGGCGGCGGATGGTGGATCGCCTCGACGCTGCTGCCAATGGTGTTGTCGTTCGCGGCGTTTTTCTTCGCGTACTGGCTCATCCCCGCCCGGCGCATCCAGCCGAAGTACATCGTGCCCGGCGCCATCTTCGCGGCCATCCTCTTCGAGGCCGTGAAGATCGGGTTCAATGTCTACATCGAGAACTTCACGGAGTACAACCTCATCTTCGGGTCGCTGGGCGCCGTGATCGCCTTCCTGTTCTGGGTATACCTCAGCGCCAACATCTTGCTGCTGGGCGCTGAGGTGGTCTCAGAGCTTCCCGATGTCATGGCAGGACACTTCGATGCCACACAGCAATCGAACAAGCCAAGACGTAGCATGGGTCAGAAGGTGGTCCGGCTGTTGCGTAGCCTCGTGGTGCGGCCTCGTGAAGAGGACCCGGCCTCACAGGCTCTCTCCAGCCAGCCAAACGAGTCCAGGCAAGACGCGCCGCGGTGAATCGCGTTTAGGCGGTGAATCGCCTTAAATCGCGGCCATGCTTTCTGCAGATGCCGCCGCCTGGCCGAACTGCATGTGGATCGCGGCCATCACCGTAAGAGGCAGGCCCGCAAGTACGTTGACGAAGTTGCCGAGGCGGATGTGTGAGAGCGTGGGGTGGCGGAAGCTCGCCTCGGGGTTCACCACGTAGGAGTTGCGCCGGCCAACGCGTGTGACTGAAAGCAAGTCCGCATCCGAGAGGTCTCTGACCACCTGCGCAATGCGGCGCTCAGTAAGGTTCAGCGCCTCGGACATCTCGCGCATCGTCGAGTCAGGATTGGCAGCGATGTAAAAGAGCACCACTCCGTGAGTCGCCATCAGGTTCCAGTTCTTAGTCGCGCCCATGCGGGGTCCCCTGCCTCTCAGTTTCCAGAAACGCTTGCCCTATTCTTGTGGAGTCGATCTGCCGCCGTCAAATGCCTGAGACAGACATCTCAAGGCCGGCGTTTCCTTCTTCCGCCACACGTTAACGAAACTGTTACGTTTACTTACTGGACAAGGCGGAAGGCGGCTGCAACACTTGTTGCATACCTAAGGCCAAATCCCCTCCAAGGTAAGGGGAACGGGGGACCCACTTTTTGGGGTGCAGTCCTCTAGCGAGGGCGGGGCAGCTCTTTCAGCCCTAACCCGACAGCTAACCTCGTAGGCC
>Ga0247825_10000330_pt1 | contig 29595 bp, 34 predicted proteins | sample 13C_Vanillin_Day_FD_194413 | JGI IMG/M metagenome (GOLD analysis project Ga0247825, IMG submission 194413) | Soil microbial communities from agricultural site in Penn Yan, New York, United States - 13C_Vanillin_Day48 | ecosystem: Environmental > Terrestrial > Soil > Agricultural land | place... | reverse complement strand
CCATCGAGGACGTGCTCGAGCCTTTCCTCATCCAGCAGGGCTTCCTGCAGCGCACGCCGCGCGGGCGCGTCGCCGCGCCCGCGGCGTACCGCCACCTGGGCCTCGCCGCGCCCGCCGCCGCCCGCGACCTGCTCTCCGACGCGTAGCGTTTTCCGTTGAGAATTCCGGTACGGGTTTACTACCAGGACACCGACGCCGGCGGCGTGGTCTTCCACGCGCAGTACCTCGCCTTCATGGAGCGCGCGCGCACCGAGCTCCTCAACGAGGCGGGCATCGACCTCGCGCGCTTCGCCGAGCGCCACGGCCTGCTCTTCCTGGTGTACGAATTGACAGTGAAATATCACCAGCCCGGGCGCCTCAACGAGATGCTCTCGGTGAGCGCCGAAGTCGTAAAATTGGGCCGCGCGAGCCTGGTGTTCCGCCAGCGCGTGGAACGCGGCGCCGAGCTGCTGGTCGAAGCCGAGGTCACGCTCGCGGTGGTCGACAACAGCCGCATGAAGCCCGCGCGCATTCCGGAAGAACTCGAACAGGCTTTGACATGAACGTCACCACCGACCTCGACATCTGGACGCTGATCGTCAACGCGAGCTTCGTCGTCAAGGTGGTGATGGTGCTGCTGCTCGCCGTGTCGTTCATGTCCTGGATGTTCATCTTCCAGAAATGGTTCGCCATCCGCCGCGCCGCGCGCCAGACCGAGCTCTTCGAGCGCGAGTTCTGGAGCGGCAACGACCTGAACGCGCTCTACCAGGGCGCGGTCAACAACCGCCACACCATCGGCAGCCTCGAGCGCATCTTCGAGGCCGGGTTCCGCGAGTTCGCCAAGCTGCGCGGCCAGCGCGGCACCGACCCGAGCGACATGGTCGACGGCGCGCGCCGCGCCATGCGCGCCACCTTCCAGCGCGAGATGGACTTCCTCGAGCGGCACCTCTCGTTCCTCGCCTCGACCGGCTCGGTGAGCCCCTACGTGGGCCTGTTCGGCACGGTGTGGGGCATCATGCATGCCTTCCGCAGCCTCGCGAACGTGCAGCAGGCGACCCTCGCGCAGGTTGCCCCGGGCATTGCGGAGGCGCTGGTCGCCACCGCGATCGGCCTGTTCGCGGCGATCCCCGCCGTCGTCGCCTATAACCGCTACTCGCACGACATCGACCGGCTGGCGAACCGGTTCCAGAGCTTCATGGAAGAGTTCTCCAACATCCTGCATCGCCAGGCGGTGAGGTAATGGCCTTACAGAAACGACGCGGGCCGATGCACGAGATCAACGTCGTGCCCTACGTCGACGTGATGCTGGTGCTGCTGGTGATCTTCATGGTGACGGCGCCGCTCATCACCCCCGGCGTCATCGACCTGCCGACCGTCGACAAGGCGAGCCAGCCGCGCATCGTGCCGCTGGAGGTCTTCGTCAGGGCCGACCGCGGCCTGGTGGTGCGCAGCCGCGACCGCACCGGCCACATCATCGAGGAAAAGACCGTCTCGCGAGGCGAGCTCGCCGCCTTCATCAAGAAGGCCGGCAAGCCCGGCGAGCTCTCGGTGCTGGTCGGCGGCGACAAGAACGCACGCTACGAGGCGGTGCTGCAGGTGATGGACGAGCTGCGCAAGCACGGCGTGCAGAAGGTCGGCCTGCAGGTGAAGACCGCCCAATGAGCGCGCAGGCCGTCCTCGGCTTCGGCTTCGGCGAGCGCCGCCAGCCGGCGCTCGGGCGCTCCTTCGTCCTCGCCTTCATCGTGCATGCGCTGCTGGTCGGGGTCATGTTCCTCGGCGTGCGCTGGCAGAGCCACGAGCCCGAGACCGTCACGGTCGAGCTGTGGGAGGCCCAACCCCCGCCGCCGGCGCCGAAGGTCCAGCCGAAAGTCGAGCCGAAGGTCGAGCCGAAAGTCGAGCCGCCCAAGCCGCCGCCGGTCGAGGCGAAGCCCGAGCCCAAGGTCGAGAAGCCCGACATCGCCATCAGGGAGAAGCCCAAACCCAAGCCGAAGCCCAAGCCGGTGGCCAAGCCCAAGCCGGAGGTCAAGCCGGAGCCGCCCAAGCGCGACCTCGCCTTCGAGCAGCGCCTGCGCGAGCAGGTGGCCCTGGAGCAGAAAGCGCTCGCGGAGCAGCAGCGGCTGGCGGAAGCACAGCAGCGCGAGCGCGAGCTCCAGGCGCTCATCGCGAAGAAGCAGGCCGATGCGCGGCAGGGGGCTCTCAACGCCTGGATCGGGCGCATCAGCGCCAGGATCCGCAACAACATCCCGGTCAGCGTGGTGGAAGAGGTGCAGGGCAACCCGGAGGCGATCTTCGACGTCACACTGCTGCCGACCGGCGAGGTGCTAACCGCCGTGCGGCGCAAGTCGAGCGGGAATCGGGCCTATGATGAAGCCGTGGAGCGAGCCATCCTGAAATCCTCGCCCCTGCCCAAGCCGGACGATCCGGGGGTTTTTCAGCGCCGGTTGGAACTCGTCTTTAGGCCGCAGGACAAATAGGATGTGCGTCTTGGCGCATGCGTCTTAAGTCCTGCTTAAGAATGAATGACGGGAAATGAGTGACGGGAGGAGCCGAACCTTGCTGGCAAGACTGACTCTCGCGATGGGCGCAGCGCTGCTGCTCGCCCTGCCGCAGGCCCGCGCCCAGCTCTCGATCGAGATCACCGGCGCCGGGGCGCAGCGCATCCCGATCGCCGTCGTGCCTTTCGCCGGCGAGGCCGCGCTCGGCTCCGCCATCAGCGGCATCGTGCGCGCCGACCTGGAGCGAAGCGGCCTGTTCCGCGGGCTGGAGGTGCCGCCGCTCATCCCGCACCCGACCGAGGCCTCGCCGGTCAACTACGCCGAGTGGCGCTCGCGGCTCGCCGACGCGCTGGTGATCGGCTCGGTGGCGACGCGGCCCGACGGCCGCTTCGAGGTGCGCTTCCGCCTGTTCGACACGGTGAAGCAGGTGGCCCTCGGCGGCATCGCCTACACGCTCTCCAGGGAGCAGGCGCGCGCTACCGCGCACCGCATCGCCGACTTCGTCTACGAGAAGCTGACCGGCGAGCGCGGCGTGTTCTCCACGCGCATCGCCTACGTGGTGAAGCGCGGCAACCGCTACGAGCTGCAGATCGCCGACGCCGACGGCGTGGGCGCCGAGACCGCGCTCGCCTCCTTCGAGCCCATCATCTCGCCGGCGTGGTCGCCCGACGGCCGGCGCCTCGCCTACGTCTCGTTCGAGAACAAGAAGCCGGTGGTGTACGTGCACTCCCTCGCCGACGGCAAGCGCCACGTGGCGGCGAACTTCAAGGGCTCGAACTCGGCCCCGGCGTGGTCCCCCGACGGAGCCCGGCTGGCGGTGTCGCTCTCGCGCGAGGGCGGCTCGCAGATCTTCCTCATCAACCCCGACGGCAGCAGCCTGCGCCGGCTCACCAGCTCGACCGCCATCGACACCGAGCCGCGCTACTCGCCCGACGGGAAGTGGATCTACTTCACCTCCGACCGCGGCGGCAGCCCGCAGGTCTACCGCATGAGCGCTTCGGGAGGGGGCGAGCCGCAGCGCGTCACTTTCGAGGGCAGCTATAATGTGTCGCCGCGCCTGAGCCCCGACGGCAAGACGCTCGCGTTCATCACGCGCAACGCCGGCCGGTTCCAGGTGGCGTTGCTCGATCTCGCGAACCGGCAGGTGCAGATCCTTACCGACAGCGACCGCGACGAATCGCCGAGCTTCGCGCCCAACGGGCGGATGATCCTGCTCGCCACCGTGATCGGCGAGCGCGGCGTGCTCTCGGCGGTGTCTTCCGACGGCCGCGTCAAGCAGCGCCTGAGCGCCACCGCCGGCGACGTCCGCGAGCCCGCCTGGGGACCGTTCATCGAATGAAAGGAGTGAATGCCATGCGCGTAACCCTGATCGCAACCCTCACCGCGGTGGCGGCGCTGCTGGCCGCCTGCGAGACGACGCCGCCCGCCGAGCAGTCGCCCGCGGGCGTCGAGGAGCGCGGTGCCGGCAAGCCCGGCGCGGCGCAATCCGTCGAGCAGAAGCCGATCGCGAGCGTCGACCTCACTGGCGCGCGCAAGGACGCCGCCTCGGTGCTGAAGGATCCGAACAACATCCTCTCCAAGCGCTCGATCTACTACGAGCTGGACAAGTTCGACGTCAAGGACGAGTACCGCGGCCTCGTCGAGGCGCACGCCAAGTATCTGCGCGAGAACCCCGGCAGCAAGATCCTCATCCAGGGCAACACCGACGAGCGCGGCAGCCGCGAGTACAACGTCGGCCTCGGCCAGCGCCGCTCCGACGGCGTGAAGAAGATGCTGATCCTGCTCGGCGCGAAGGAGAACCAGATCGAGTCGGTGAGCCTCGGCGAGGAGAAGCCGCAGGCCGAGGGCCACCAGGAAGAGGCGTGGTCGAAGAACCGCCGCAGCGACATCCTGTACGCCGGCGAGTACTGAGATGAAGCGCACCCTCGTGCTCGTCGCCCTCGCCTGCGCGGCGGCCGGCCCGGCGGCGGCGCAGGGGCTGTTCGACGACGGCGAGGCCCGCCGCCGCATCGAGATCCTGCGCGGCCAGCTGAACGAGCACACGCGCGCCGTCGACGAGCGGCTCGCCAAGATCGAGGCCGCGGTCTCGGGCGCCGGGGACCGCAGCGCGATCCTCGAGCTCGCCTCGCAGATCGAGTCGCTGCGCGGCGAGCTCGCGCGCATGCGCGGCCAGGTCGAGGTGCTCGCCAACCAGGCCGAGCTCGCCGAGCGGCGGCAGAAGGACCTCTACCTCGACATCGACACCCGCCTGCGCAAGCTCGAGCAGGCGCAGGAGCAGGCGGCCGCGGCGGCGGCAGCGCAGAAGCCGGCGGCGCCCGGCGAGCCGCAGGAAGCCTCGGCCGCCGAGGCTAAGGCCTACCAGGCGGCGCTCGACCAGTTCAAGCTCGGCAACTACGCGCTCGCCGTGGCGGCGATGCAGAACTTCCTCGCCGCGCATCCGCAAAGCACCCTCGCCTCGAACGCCCAGTACTGGGTCGGCATGGCGCACTCCGGCCAGCGCGACTACAAGTCGGCGATCGCCGCGCAGCGCAAGCTCCTCGCCACCTGGCCCGAGAGCCAGAAGGCGCCCGATGCGCTGCTCAGCATCGCGAGCGCCCAGGAAACCATGGGCGACCGGAAGCTCGCGCAGAAGACCCTCGAGGAAGTGATCGCCAAGTACCCGGACTCGAGCGCCGCCTCGAGCGCCAAGCAACGGCTCGCCGCCGCCGCGAAACGCTGAGTCTGGCGTCGTAGACGCCAGGGCTGATAAAATCCAGTCCCTTCTGCAGCGCCAAGCCAATACGGGTCGTTAGCTCAGCTGGTAGAGCAGCGGACTTTTAATCCGTTGGTCGGCGGTTCGAATCCGCCACGACCTACCAAATCCCCGCCGCGCTTCAATGCGCCGCGAAGAACTCGCAGACGAGCCGCGTCGCGTCCGGGCCATCGGCTGAGAAAAACGGCTGCGCGGGGTCGCCGCCGCTCCAGGCGTGGCCGAGGCCCTCGATGGTGACCACCCGGGCGGCGAGGCGCCTGCCCGCGTAGTAGTCGCCGTCGGGCCCGTTCGACGAGCGCCAGGGCAGTGCCAGCATCCCGGGCCGCGGCAGCGCCGCGCCCGGCGGCAGCGCCGCGGGGTCGAAGCCGTTGAAGACGAGGAACTGCCGGGCGAGGTAGAGCGCGTTCACCGGCGCCACCGTCCGATCGTCCTTGCCGTGGATGATCAGCGTCGGCACGCGGCCGCGCGTTGCCGGGAGAGCGTCCCCTTTCGGGCCTTCGGCCATGACGCGATGGGCGTCTGCGGCATCGTGGGCGGCGCCGCAGGGCGCGCCGGAGTGGATCGCCACTGCGCGCACCAGGCCCGGCGCGTGCAGCGCGAGCGCCGCCGCCAGCGCGCCGCCGGAGGACAGGCCCGCCACGTATACCCGCTTGCCGTCGAGGGCGAAGCGCTCCAGCACGTCGGCCGCTTGCGCGGCCACGATGGCGGCCTCGCCGAGCCCGCGGGCGGTGCGCCGGTCGAACCAGTTCCAGCAGCGCTCGGCATTGGCGAAGCGGTTCTGCCGCGGCAGCAGCACGACGAAGCCGCGCTCGTCGGCGAAGCGCGCGATGCGCGTGCCGGCGGCGAACGCCTCCGGGTCCTGGCGGCAGCCGTGGATCCAGACGACGAGCGGCGGCCGGGTGAGGCGCTCCATGCCGCGCGGCAGGTAGAGGAGATATTCGCGCCAGGGCGGTGCGGCGGCGACACCGATGAAGCCGTGCACGCTAGACTTCTGCCGCAGCGCGAAGCGGCCGGGCTGTGGCGGCGCGCGCCGCGCGGCGATCCAGCGCTTCAGGGCGCCGAGCGATTGCCGCAGACGTTTCATAAGGAAGGCATGACAAACGTTACATACGCGCAGATTCTCGTCATGGCAGCCATCGTCGCGACGCTGTTCCTTGTGCCGGTTGCGGGCCTTGTCTGGGTGGGGTGCGCCCTGCTGGGCATGTCGTTCGAATCGCTCGTGACCTTCGGCGGCTCGCTCAACGCGCCGGCTGGAATGTCGGCATGGTGGGCGCTCAGTTTCGTGGCGGCGTTCGCCTATGCCGCGCTCATGCTGAGGGACTGACGCGCCCGGCGGCTAGCGCACGCAGCGGTCGAGGCGCTCGGCGATGTGGCGGTTGCCCGCCTCGGTGTCCGGAACGGCGCCGAAGTCGATGACGTCGCGGGCGCCCAGCGCCCACATCGGCAGGTCGAACACCTGGGGCGAGAGCGCCGCCGGGGTGCGCGCCCCGCGCATGCCGACGAAAGGCGGCATCGCCAGGCCTTCGGCGAGGATGCGCCCCGGAAGCTCCAGTCCGCGCGATTCGTCGAAGCGCAGGCCGATCATCACGAGGTCGAAGCGATGCTGCCTGAGCAGGCGCAGCGCCTCGTCGGTCGTGTACACGAGGTGCAGCTCCGCGTCGGGAAGCACGGCGCGAAAGCGTGCCAGCGTCCCTGGGATGGTGCAGGCAAGGACCCGCATCGCCCCGCTTCAGGGCTTGTAGCCCGCCTTGGTCATCATGTCGTAGCGCACGCGCTGGTGCGCCTCCACCGGGTCCGCGCCGCCGCGCACCGCCTCCACCACGGTGTCCTCGATCGACTTGAAGAGCTTCGCGAACTCCAGCACCTCGGCCATCCTGTCCTGGGGCACGACGCACACGCCGTTCTCGTCGGCCATGATCAGGTCGCCCGGGCGCACCGGCACGCCGCCGAGCTGCACCTCGATCGCGTAGCCGGCGCAGGCGCAGCGGTTGCGGATCGACTGCTGGATGAAGCCCTTGCCGTAGACGGGGAGGTTGAGCTGCTTGTACTCGTCGATGTCGCGCGTGACGCCGTCGATCACGCAGCCGACGAGGCCGAAGTGGCGCGTGGTGAAGCCGGCGACGCCGCCGTAGCTGTTGACGTCCATGCGCCCGGCCTGGTCGATGACCAGCACGTCGCCGGGGCGGCCGCGCTTCACCGCTTCGAGCGTGCCAAGCACCGGGGATTCCTCCGCCTGCCCGACCGGGACGAGCTTGAGGGTCGCGGCCGGGCCGACGATCTTCGCGCAGCTGTCCCAGAGCGGGCCGATGCCGTGCGGCGCGCCCTTGATGCCGAGGCGGTCCAGGCCGTCGGAAACGTTGGCCGTGGAGAGCATGCGATATTCGGCGATGAGATTTTTAGACATGCCCTATAGTAACGGCGAACCATGATGCCCCATCCGGTCGTTTTGATTGGCCGCATGTACCACCCCGACGCCGAGGCACGCCTGCGCGCGGCGGTGCCGGTGGAGATCCTGGAGAGCCCCACCGCCGAGTCGATCGCCGGCGCGCTGCGCGGCGCCGGCGGCGCCTTCGTGCGCTACCCGAACAAGCTGCCGGGCGCAGCCCTTGCAGGCGCGCGGCACCTGCGCGTGATCTCCACTTCCGGCCGCGGCACCGACGCGGTCGACCTCGCCGCCGCGAGCGCGCGCGGCATCGCGGTCGTCAACAATCCCGCCTTCGGCACGGTGCCTGTGGCCGAGCACACGGTCGGCGCGATGATCGCGCTCGCCAAGAACATGCTGCCTTTCAACCGGCTCACGCATGCCGGCGAAGGCTGGCCGGCGCAGAAGCGCTACCGGCGCACGGAGCTGCGCGGCAAGACGCTCGGCATCGTCGGCCTGGGCAACATCGGCGAGGAGGTGGCGCGCATCGGCGTCGCCGCGTTCCGCATGCGCGTGCTGGCCTACGACCCCTATGTGCCGGCGGAAAAGGCGCGCGCCGTGGGCGCCGAGGCCGTGACGGACCTGGCGCGCATCTGGGGGGAGTCCGACTTCGTCTCGATGCATCCCGAGCTGAACGACGGGACGCGCGGCATGGTCGGCGAGCGCGAGCTGCGCGCCATGCAGAAGCACGCCTTCCTCATCAATACCGCGCGCGGCCCGGTCGTGTCGGCGCAGGCGCTCGCGCGGGCGCTGCGCGAGGGCTGGATCGCCGGCGCCGCGCTCGACGTCTACGAGGACGAGCCGGTGGCCAGGGACAGCCCGCTCGCGGGCATCGAGAACCTGATCCTCTCGCCGCACATCGCCGGCCTCACCGACGAGGCGCTGCGCGGCATGGCGCTCTCGGCCGCGGAGCAGATCCTGCAGGCGCTGCGCGGCGAACGGCCGGCCCACCTCGTCAATCCCGAAGTGTGGCCTTCCAGCCGAAAATAATATCCATCGTCGTTCTTGCCGTGTCGCTGCCGGCGGCCGCGGCCGAGCGCGGCTTCGAGTTCGGCACGCGCTACTGGCTCTCGAGCGGCGAGAACCGCTTCGCGCACAACGCCCAGGGCGCCGACCCGACGCTCGGCAATCCGACCTCGATCCTCACCTACGAGGAGCTCGACGCCCGCGCCCTCGAGCTGCACTGGCGCAGCAATTTCTCCTCCGACGGCTGGTTCTTCAAGGGCAACTTCGGGCTCGGCGAGGTGCGCGACGGTTCCTTCGACGACGAGGACTACGACGCCGCGCAGGCCAAGACCGACGACACCACTTCCGCGGTGCGCGGCGAGCGCTTCTCGTATCTCACCCTCGACGTGGGGAAGGACATCTGGGCGAGCGCGGGCGGAAGCACTCTCGGGATCTTTGTCGGCTTCCAGCAGTGGAGCGAGCAGGTGGATGCCTTCGGGCTGATGACGACCGTCGGCGGCTCGCCCAACCTGCCGGAAAGCACGCGCGTCATCACCAACGACGTGCTCTGGCGATCGCTGCGCATCGGCGTCGCGGGAAGCGCGGCGCTCACCGGCAGGCTCCGCGTGCTCGCGGACCTCGCCTTCGTGCCGTACTCGAAGCTCAGCAACGACGACAGCCACTACCTGCGCGCCGACCTGGGGCCCGTGCCGAACATCGTCACCTCGGGACGCGGCAGCGGCGTGCAGCTCGACCTGGAGCTGCGCTACGCCCTGGGCGAGCGGCTCGAGGCGGGCATCGGCGTGCGGCACTGGGCGCTCAGCAAGGATCGCGCGAACGTCTCGCTGGCGGGCGCCACCGTTCCGGTGACCGAGTTCGAGACGCGCCGCACCGGCGTCACGGCCACCATCGTCGGGCGGTGGTAGCTATTCGCGGATGCGCGTGAGCTTCCGGACGTCGGGGACGCGGCGCAGCGAGCGCATGACGCGCGCGAGGTGCTGGCGGTTGGCGACTTCAAGCACGAAGTTCATGGTGGTGAAGACCGCGCGGTCCTCGCCCATGCTGATCGAGTCGATGTTGGAGCCGGCATCGGCGATCGCCGAAGCGACCTTGGCGAGCACGCCGCGCTGGTTCTCGACCGTGACGCCGATCGCCGCCTGGAAAAGGCGCGAGGTGCGCGGGTCCCACTCGACGTCGATCCACTGGTCGGGCTCGTTCTTGCGCGAGCGCAGGCTCGAGCCGCAGTCCGAGGCGTGCACCACCAGGCCCTGGCCCTTCTTGATCGAGCCGACGATCTCGTCGCCGGGAATCGGGCGGCAGCAGGTGGCGAGCTGCACCGCCATGCCCTCGGTGCCGCGGATGGTGACGCTGCCGGAGGCCGCTTCCTCGCGCGCCGGGTCGGCATGCTTGAGGAGCCGCCGCGCCACCACCGCGGGCAGCCGCTTGCCCAGGCCCAGGTCGGCGAGCAGCTCCTCTTTCGAGCGCGCGCCGCTGTCGCGCACGACGCGCTCCCAGCTCGCGGCGTCGACCTCGGCGGCCGTGCTCTTCAGGCCCTTCAGCGCCTGGTCGAGCAGCCGCTCGCCCAGGCCCGCGGACTCCTCGTACTGCATGGTCTTGAGGAAGTGGCGGATGTTCGATCGCGCCTTGCCGGTGCGCACGTACTGCAGCCAGCCGGGGTTGGGCTTGGCGTGGCTCGCGGTGATGATCTCGACGCGGTCGCCGTTCCGCAGCTCGGTGCGCAGCGGCACCAGCTCGCCGTTCACCTTCGCCGCGACGCAGCGGTTGCCGATGTCGGTGTGCACCGCGTAGGCGAAGTCGACGGCGGTCGCGCCGCGCGGCAGCGACAGGATCCTGCCCTTGGGCGTGAAGACGTAGACCTCGTCGGGGAAGAGGTCGACCTTCACGTGCTCGAGGAACTCGTGCGGGTCCCCCGACTGGTGCTGGATCTCGAGCAGCGACTGCAGCCACTGGTGCGTCTGCTTCTGCAGCTCGGAGAGCTTGTCGGTGTCGTCCTTGTACATCCAGTGCGAGGCGACGCCGGACTCGGCGAGGCGGTGCATCTGCTCGGTGCGGATCTGGATCTCGAGCGGCACGCCGTAGGGGCCGATGAGGTCGGTGTGGATCGACTGGTAGCCGTTCGCCTTCGGGATGGCGATGTAGTCCTTGAACTTGCCGGGGATCGGCTTGTAGAGCGCGTGCAGCGCGCCCAGCGCGAGGTAGCACGAGGCGACGTCGGGCGCCACCACGCGGCAGCCGAAGATGTCGTGCACCTCCGAGAAGGAGAGGTGCTTCTCGATCATCTTGCGGTAGGTGGAGTACACGTGCTTCTCGCGCCCGTGCACCACGGCGCGGATGCCGGCCTCGCCGAGCTTCTTCTTCACCGCCTCGAGCGTGCGCCCGATCATCTCGCGGCGGTTGCCGCGCGCCGCGGCGGTCGCCCTGGCGAGCACCTTGTAGCGCAGGGGATAGAGGTGGGTGAAGGCGAGCTCCTGCAGCTCGTGGTAGAGGGTGTTCAGGCCGAGGCGGTTGGCGATCGGGGCGTAGATCTCCATCGTCTCGCGCGCGATGCGCCGGCGCTTGGCGGGCGGCACGGCGCCGAGCGTGCGCATGTTGTGCAGCCGGTCGGCGAGCTTGATGAGGATGACGCGCACGTCGCGCGCCATCGCCAGAAGCATCTTGCGGAAGTTCTCGGCCTGCGCGTCTTCGGCGCTCTGGAACTCGATGCGGTCGAGCTTGGACACGCCGTCGACGAGCTCCGCGACGGGCTTGCCGAAGGTGTCGGAGATCTCGTCCTTGGTGACCGAGGTGTCCTCGGTCACGTCGTGCAGGAGCGCCGCCATCAGCGTCTGGCCGTCGAGGTGCCAGCCGGCGAGGATCTCGGCGACCGCGAGCGGGTGCGAGATGTAGGGGTCGCCGGACTGCCGGGTCTGGCCGGCGTGGGCGGCCTCGGAGAAGCGGTACGCCTCGGCAAGCCGCGCCACGTCCTTCGCCTTGAGGTAGGCGAAGCGTCCGGGGTCGGGCAGCGCTACGGCGGCGGCCATAGCCCCGAGACTACCCCCAAAAATCAAACAACTACAGCGTCGGGCCGGGCGGCGGCGTGGGGTTGCGCTTCAGCACCTCGGTGCCGATCTTGCCGGTCGCGATCTCGCGCAGGGCAATCACCGTCGACTTGTCGCGGTTGGGCTCGACCAGCGGCGAGGCGCCGGCGCCGAGCTGGCGCGCGCGGTAGGTCGCCGCGAGCGTGAGCTGGAAGCGGTTGGGAATTCTCTTCAGGCAATCGTCAACGGTGATGCGCGCCATGGGGTCTCGTTCTCTCGTTTTGGATGATTGCCGCCAGCTCGGCTTTGGCGGTCTCGAAGTCTTTGTTAATTATAGCGTATTTGAACTCCCCGGCGTGCGCGAGTTCGTCCTTCGCATTCTGCAGCCGCCGGCGGATGACGGCGTCGGCGTCCTGGCCGCGCGCCCGCATGCGCCGCTCGAGCTCCTCGACGGACGGCGGGTGGATGAAGACGCCGACGCACTCGGGGTACAGCGCGCGCACCTGGCGCGCGCCCTGCCAGTCGATCTCGAGCAGGAGGTCCTCCCCTTGCGCCAGCGTCTCCGCGATGACTTTTCTGGAAGTGCCATAACGGTAGCCGTGCACCTCCGCGCTCTCGAGGAACTCGCCGCGCTCGCGCATCGCGAGGAAAGTGGCGTCGTCGACGAAGTGGTACTCGCGGCCGTTCGCCTCGCCGGGGCGGGGCGCACGCGTGGTGTAGGAGATGGAAAGTCGCAGGCGCGGGTCGTCCTTCAGGAGCGCGTTGATGAGCGAGGTCTTGCCGGCGCCCGAGGGCGCGGTGATCACGAACAGCTTGCCACTCATTCGATGTTCTGCACCTGCTCGCGCACCTGCTCCACCAGGAGCTTCAGCTCGAGCGCGCAGTCGGAGAGCGCCTGGCTCGCCGCCTTGGAGGCGAGCGTGTTGGCCTCGCGGTTGAGCTCCTGCGCGAGGAAATCGAGCCGCTTGCCGGCAGCTCCGCCCTTTGCGAGCGTGCGCTCGACTTCCCCGAGGTGCGCGCGCAGGCGGTCGATTTCCTCGCCTACGTCGCTGCGCGCGGCGAAAAGCGCCACCTCGGTGCGGATGCGCTCGTCGTCGGCCGAGCCGATCGCTTCACGCAGTTTCTCGACCAATTTGGATTGATAGATCTGGATGGATTCCGGTATTAGCGGCGCCACGTCGTCGATCCGGCGCCGCATCGACGCGACGCGCTCGGCCACCGCGGCGGCGAGCTTCGCGCCCTCGCGGCGGCGCGCCGCGACGAGCTCGTCGAGCGCCTGGCCGCAGAGCCGCTCCGCCGCGGGGCGCAGCACGTCCTCCGCGGCGGGCGCGGCGGCGACCACGCCGGGCCAGCGCAGCACGTCGGCGATGCGCAGCGGCGCCGCCCCGGGGAAGGCGCGCGCCGCCTCCTCGGCGAGCGACTTCAGCCGCGCCAGGACCGCCGCATCCAGGCGCTCCGGCGACTGGGCGGAGGACTGCAGGAAGAAAACCCGGCAATCCACCTTGCCGCGCGCCACGCGCGCGGCGATCGTTTCCCGCAGCATCGGCTCGAGCGCGCGCAGCTCCTCGGCGACGCGCAGCGAGAGGTCGAGGAAGCGCCCGTTCACCGAGCGCAGCTCGATGCCGAGGGTGCCGCGACCGGTGTCGGCCGACGCGGCCGCGTAGCCGGTCATGCTGCTGATCATCTGTGACAAAATCATAGGGGAGATGCCATCGCAAGCCAACCAAAAACAATTGAACCTGCCGCTGCCCCAAGGCGCATGGGTTGACAACTACGAGATCCTGAAGCTCCTCTCGAGCGGCGGCTTCTCCTTCGTCTACCTCGCGCACGACGAGAACCAGGTCCCGGTCGTGCTCAAGGAGTACCTGCCCTCGACCCTGGCGCTGCGCACCGATCGGACGGGAGAGGCGGGCGACGGACGGCTCGCGCCGGCGCTCTCCGAGGGCGATCTCGCCAAGTTCCGCTACGGCATGAAATGCTTCTTCGAGGAGGGCCGCGCGCTCGCGCACATCTCGCACCCGAACGTGGTGCGCGTGCAGAACTTCCTGCGCTTCAACGACACGGTGTACCTGGCGATGCGCTACGAGCGCGGCCGCACGCTGCAGGAGCACATCAAGCGCCACCGCGGCGCGCTCGAGGAGCCCTGGCTGCGCAACACCTTCGCCGAGCTCCTGAACGGGCTGCGCGAGGTGCACACGCACAAGCTGCTGCACCTCGACATCAAGCCGGCCAACGTCTACGTGCGCAACGACGGCTCGCCGGTGCTGATCGACTTCGGCGCCGCGCGCCAGGCGCTCTCGCACGAGGGCATGAAGCTGCCGCCGACCTACACGCCGGGCTTCGCCGCGCCCGAGCAGCACAGCGGCGGCGAGCTCGGCCCCTGGACCGACATCTACGCCGTCGGCGCGACGCTCTACAGCTGCCTTTCCGCGTCCGCGCCGCCGCGCGCCGACGAGCGCATGCGCACGGACGAGCTCGCGCCGGCGCGGCGCGCCTTCGCGGGGAAGTATTCCGAGGCGCTTCTCGAGATCATCGACTGGTGCCTGCAGCTCGACCACAACGACCGCCCGCAGAGCGTCTTCGAGCTGCAGAAGGCGTTGCGCGGGGAGGAAGTGAAATGAGGGCCGCTTGAGGTTCGCTCACGCCCAGGCGACGCGCATCGGCGGGCGCGCCATGAACGAGGACCGCGTCGGCTTCTGGCAGACGGCGGACGCGGCGCTGATGGCGGTCGCCGACGGCCTGGGCGGCCACCTGCACGGCGAGCTCGCCGCGGAAATGGCGGTCGAGCTCTTCGGCGCGGTATTCCGCCGCGAGGCGCAGCCGCGGCTTGCCGACCCGGTGGCCTTCCTCGCGCGCGCCATGGCCGCCGCGCACGCGGCAATCCTGCGCGAGGGGCAGCGGCTCGAGCTGCCCGAGACGCCGCGCACGGTGATCGTCGCCTGCGTGGTGCAGGACGGCCACGCGTGGTGGATGCATGTCGGCGATTGCCGGCTCTACCTCATCCGCGAAGGCTGCATCGTCACCCGTACGCGCGACCATACCGTCGTGCAGCGCCTCATCGACGAAGGGCGCATCCGCGAGGAGGCCATCGCCTCGCATCCGGATCGCAACCGCCTGCTGCAGTGCCTGGGCGGCTACCTCGCGCCGACCCCCGACGCGGCGGAGCGCATGCGCCTTGCCAAGGGCGACGTGCTGCTGCTCTGCTCGGACGGGTTCTGGGGGCCCCTGACCCAGCGGCAGATGCTGCATGCGCTGCTCGCGCGCAGCCTCGAGGAGGCGATCCCGGAGCTTGCCGAGCTCGCCGAGACGCGCGGCGGGCCGCTGAGCGACAACATCTCCGTCCTCGCCATGACCTGGGGCGAAGAGGAAGTCGAGCCCTCCGGCCCGCCGGCGGCGGAGGCGCTGGCGCCGACCCCCGAGCGCACCGTCGTGCAGGACTTCACCGCCACCGACCTCGACTTCATGCGCATGTCGGACGAGGACATCGAGAAGGCGATCGAAGAGATCCGCGCCGCGCTGCGGCGCAACCCGCCGCCGCAATGAGGCCGCGATGAGACCCGGCGGCCGGAAGCCCGACGAGCTGCGCGCCGTGCGCCTCACGCGCGGCTACACGCGCCATCCCGAAGGCTCGGTGCTGGTCGAGTTCGGCGATACGCGCGTGCTGTGCACCGCTTCGGTGGAGGAGCGCGTGCCGCCGTTTCTCCGCGACAGCGGCCGCGGCTGGGTGACCGCGGAGTACGGCATGCTGCCGCGCGCGACCAACACCCGCGGCGAGCGCGAGGCGGCGCGCGGCAGGCAGTCGGGCCGCACCCAAGAGATCCAGCGCTTGATAGGACGCTCGCTCCGCGCCGTCGTCGACGGCGCCTCGCTCGGGCCGAGGACCATTCAGGTGGACTGCGACGTGCTGCAGGCCGACGGCGGCACGCGCACCGCCGCCATCACCGGCGCCTTCGTGGCTTTGCACGATGCCGTTTCCTGGCTCCAGGAACGAAAGCTCATCGCGCAAACCCCGATCAGGGACTTCGTCGCTGCCGTCTCGGTGGGCGTCTACCAGGGCACGCCGGTGCTCGACCTCGACTACGCCGAGGACTCGGCCTGCGGCACCGACATGAACGTGGTGATGACCGGCGCCGGGCGCTTCGTCGAGCTGCAGGGCACCGCCGAGGGCGAGCCGTTTTCGCAGAAGGAACTCGATGCTCTGGTGGAGCTCGCCGCCCGCGGCATCCGCGAGCTGATCGCCCGGCAGAAACGCGCCCTGAACCTGTGAAGCTGGTTCTCGCTACCGGCAATCCCGGCAAGCTGCGGGAGATCGGCGCCGTACTTGCTTCTTCGTCCATAGAGATTCAGCCTCAATCTTCTTTCGGGATTCAGGACGTTGAAGAACCCCACGACACCTTCCTCGAGAACGCGCTCGCCAAGGCGCGCCACGCGAGCCGTGCCGCCGGCGTTCCCGCGCTCGCCGACGATTCGGGCCTGTGCGTCGAGGCGCTCGGCGGCGAGCCGGGGGTGCACTCGGCCTACTACGCAGGTCGCGAGGGCAGCCGGGAGGAGCGCGATCGGCGCAACAATGAGAAGCTTCTCTTGTCTCTGAAAGAGAACCGAAAGGCTTATTACTACTGCGTCATGGTGCTCGTGCGACGCGCTGACGATCCAAGACCCCTCATCGCCGAGGGCTTCTGGCACGGCGAGATCGCGCGTTCCCCGCGTGGGGCAAACGGCTTCGGCTATGACCCCTTGTTTTACATCCCAAAACTCCGCAGGACGGCGGCTGAGCTCGATCCCGCCGAGAAGAACCGCCTCAGCCACCGTGGGCAGGCATTGCAGAAGCTGATCGAGCTTGTCGGCGAATGGAAGTTCTAGTTCAGAAGAACAACGAAGTGCGTCTGGCGGTGCTGCCGCCGCTGGCGCTCTACGTCCACATCCCATGGTGCGTGCGCAAGTGCCCGTACTGCGATTTCAATTCACACGAGCGCAGCGGCGCTCTGCCCGAGCAGGCCTATGTGCAAAAGCTGACCTCCGACCTGGAGGACCTGCTGCCTTCCGTCTGGGGACGGCGCATCGTCAGCGTGTTCATCGGCGGGGGCACGCCGAGCCTCTTCTCGCCCGATTCGATCGACGCGCTCCTCTCCGCCGTGCGGGCGAGGATCGTGCTCGAGCCGGAGGCGGAGGTCACGCTCGAGGCGAACCCCGGCACGGTGGAAGCGGGGCGCTTCCGCGGCTTCCGCGAGGCCGGCGTGAACCGCATCTCGGTCGGCGTGCAGAGCTTCGACGAGGCGATGCTGAAGAGGCTCGGCCGCATCCACTCGGCCGCCGAGGCGAGGCGCGCGATCGACGCGGCGCTGGCGAGCTTCGACAACGTGAACCTCGACCTCATGTACGGGCTGCCGGGGCAGACCCCCGAGATGGCGCGCGCCGACATCGCGCAGGGGCTCGCCTGCGGCGTGCCGCACCTGTCGGCCTACCAGCTCACCATCGAGCCCAATACCGTGTTCTGGCGCGAGCGGCCGGTGCTTCCCGAGCACGATCAGTGTGCGGATACACAAGTACTGATTGAACAGGTGCTGGGATCCGCCGGCTATGAGCACTACGAGACGTCCGCGTTCGCCAAGCCCGGCATGCGCTGCAAGCACAACCTCAACTATTGGGAGTTCGGCGACTACCTCGGTATCGGCGCCGGCGCGCACGGCAAGGTCAGCTTTCCCGACCGCGTCACCCGCCACGAGCGCGCCAAGCAGCCGGCGCAGTACATGGAGGGCGCGGCGACGAAGGAGTCGATCGTCTCCGTGAAGGAGCTTCCCTTCGAGTTCATGCTGAATGCCCTGCGCCTCGTCGAGGGTTTTTCGCCGGAGCTTTTCCAGCAGCGCACGGGACTGCCGATCACGACGATTGAGGCTTCACTGCAAAAGGCAGAAGACAAGAACCTCATCGAGCGGGACTGGAAGCGCATCCGGCCCACCGCGCGCGGGCAGCGCTTCCTCAACGAGCTGCTGGAGTTGTTCCTCCCAGCTCGCTGAGCAGCGCCTGGGCCGTGCGCAGGTCGGTGGTTTCGAACCCCTCGGTGAACCAGCGGTAGACTGGGTCGAGCAGGCGATGCGCCTCCTCGCGCCGGCCCTGCTGCTGCCGCAGGCGCGCCAGGTTCATCGCAGCGCGCAGCTCGAGCGACTTCTCGCTCCGCTCCCGTGCGACCTCCAGCGCGCGCTGGAAGCAGGCCTCGGCTTCGCGCACAGCAGACTTGTCATGCGCAAGGATGATTTCCCCCTCGGTGCGCAGGATGTCGGCGCCGAAGAACCCGCTGCGCTGCGCGGGAGGGATGCCGCGCACAACCTCCAGGCCCTTCTCGCTTGCTCCCTGGTCAGCGTACCTGCGCGCGAGGAGGGCCAGGTTGCTGGCTTTGCGCCAGGCCGTCCCGCTGGAGCGGCGGATCACTTGCTCGATCTCCTGGAGGTCTCGCCGGGACGCGGTTAGCGGCGTCCGCAGCAGCGTCGCAGCTTGACCCCATGCTGCAATTCCGTGCGTGCTCGCGAGGGTCATCGACTCGTCGGCAGCGGCGACGGCGGCTTCCGTCGCGCCGCGCTGGAACTGCACCCACGCCTCGAACCACAACGCGAGCACCATGGTCATCGGGTGGCGGAGGTCTTTCGCCATGCGCACACCTTCGCGCGCGTCCTGCAAGGCCCGGTCGGGGTAACCCAGGACCCAATGCGAGAGCCCCCGATGCCAGTAGGAGCAAGCGCCGGCATCGTGCCCGCCGTACTGGAAGGCTTGCTGCGCATGCTTTTCCCTGTCATACAAAGGTCGCCCGTGCTCGATATGCTCGAGGGCCTCACGGGATCTGCCCATCGCCGAAAGCGTGGCCCATAGCGAGTGGCGAGCCTCCAGAAGGCGGCCGGTGTCGCCGCTTACGCGTGCCGCTCGGAGTAGCGACTGTGCATCGCTCACGGCCTCGTCATGCTCGCCCCGCGTGAACTTCACGAACCAAGCGCCCCACAAGACCGGGAACCGTTTCGCTTCGTCTCCCAGCGCGTCGGCCAGGCCGACCGCCTCCCGGTAGCAATGCTCCACCTCTTGATCGGTCGCGCCCTTCGTGGCGATGAGCGCCGGCCCGAGGGCGATCCGCGTATCAAGGACGCTCATCCGGTTCTCCGGCGTCGGCGGCAGCTCCTTCAGCACCTCCAAGGCCTTCTGGAGGAACTGCACCGCTTCTTGATTCGCGAATCGACTCGCGGCTCGTTCGCCGGCCAGGTATAGGTAGTGCGCCGCCTTGCCAGCGACCTGGCCGCGCAGGGAGTGGTGCGCCAGCAACTCGGTCTGCTCGACTAGGCGGTCTCGGTACAACCGTTCCATGGCATCGACGATCGCGGCATGCAGCGCGCGCTTCCGGTCCTGCAGGACGCGACCGTAGGCCACGTCGTGGGTGAGCGCGTGCTTGAACGCGTACTCGAGCTCCGGGAAGAGCCGGGACTCGTAGACGAATTCGGCGGCCTGCAATTGCGCCAGACCGCGGCGCAAGTCGTCGCCTTGCACGTCGGCGATTGCCTCGAGAAGCGAGAACGGAATGTCGGTGCCGACAATGGCCGCCGCCTGCAGCAGACGCTTGTCCGCCGGCTCCAGCCGGTCGATGCGCGCCTCGAGAATGGCCTGCACGGTGGGCGGAACACGGATGGATTCGAGCTGCCCGGTCAGTCGGTACGCCCCGCGCGTGCCGACCAGCGCACCGGTTTCCACGAGGCCGCGTACGCTCTCTTCCAGAAAGAGCGGATTGCCTTGCGTGCGCTCGGCAAGGAGCGCTTTCAGCCGTGCGACGCTGGGTTCGGGGCCGAGCAGGCCTTCGAGGAGCTCGTGCGCGGTTTGCGCCGGCAGCGGCTCGATGCGCAGCTGCCGGTAGAAGCTTCGACCGGCCCAGGTGTGGCGATACTCCGGCCGGTAGTTCACCGCGAGCAGGATGCGCGCGCTCGGCAGGCTCTCGATGAGGCTGTCCAGGAACGCCTGTGTCTCGCCGTCGATCCAGTGCAAGTCCTCGAATACCAGCAGCAGCGGCTGCGCCCGGCTTTCCCTGAGTAGGATGCGCTTCGCGGCCATGAGCGTTTCGCGCCGGCGGGCGCCCGGGTCGAGGGTGAGGAAGGGACTATCCTCGGGCAGGGCGTCGAGGAGCCACAACGCCGGAGCGACGGTGTCCCTCAGCGTCTCGTCAAGCGCCAGCAGATTGCCCGTCACTTTGGCGCGCAACGCCCGCACATCGTCCCGGGCTTCGATCTTGAAATACGCGCGGAACAGGTCCGCGAGAGGCAGGTAAGCGGTCGCCTTGCCGTACGACACCGAGCCGCTCTCGACCGCGAGCCATCCGTGCACGTGGTGCGAATGCAGGAACTCGTAGTAGAGGCGCGACTTTCCGACGCCGGGCTCGCCGACAACCGCGACGATCTGCCCGCGCCCGTTTCGCGCTTGCTCGGCGGCGTGGCGCAGCTGCTCCATCTCGGCATCGCGCCCGACGAAGCGCGTCAGGCCGCGGGCGCGCGACGCCTGCAGCCGCGTGCGTATCGCGCTCGCGCCGGAAAGCTCGTACACCTCGACCGGGTCGGCCATGCCCTTGACCGGCACCGGTCCGAGCGGTTTCACGTCGACGTAGCCTTCGGCGAGCTCCAGCGTGCTCGCCGTAAGGCGCGTGGTGCCCGGCGTGGCGAGCTGCTCCATCCGGGAAGCGAGATGGGTCGTCTGCCCGACGGCCGTGTAGTCCATGCGCAGGTCGTTGCCGATCGAGCGCACAAGCACTTCGCCGGAGTTGAGGCCGACCCGGATGCGCAGCTCGATGCCGTGGGCGTGCCGCGCCTCCTCGCTGTAGCGCCGGATTCCCTCCTGCATGCGCAGGGCGGCGTAGCAGGCGCGCACGGCGTGATCCTCGTGGGCGAGGGGAGCGCCGAAGAGCGCCATGATGCCGTCGCCCATGACCTGGTTCACCGTGCCTTCATAGTGGTGCACCGCTTCCATCATGCGCTCAAGCACCGGGTCGAGGAGCTTGCGCGCCTCCTCCGGGTCGCGTTCGGCGAGCAGCTCCATCGAGCCCTTCATGTCGGCGAAGAGCACGGTCACCTGCTTGCGCTCGCCCTCGATGCCGGCGGCGAGGATCCGCTCCGCCAGGTGCTTCGGCGTATAGGACTGCGGCGAAGCGTAGCGGGCCTGCGCACCTGCGGCAGCAGCTCCGCATTGCCCGCAAAACTTGGCGCCCGGCGCGAGTTCGGCGTTACAGGCGGGGCAGCGCGACGCCAGGCCGGCGCCGCACTCCGAGCAGAATTTGGCCTGTGGCGGGTTCTCGTGCCGGCACTTGGGGCACTGCATCGCTAGGGCTGGTACACGATCGCCCGCACCGGCGTCGGGTTGAAGTCGTTCACCGGGTTGTTCATCTGCGGGCAGTTGGAGATCACCGCGAGGACATCCATCTCGGCGCGCAGGTCGACGTAGTCGCCGGGCTTGGAGATGCTCGGGCCCATGTCCATGGCGCCGTCCTTGCCGACCGGGACGTACATGAAGAAGTTGAGGTTGGCGACCATATCGCGCGGACCCATGCCCCAGCGCACGAGCTGGTCGAGGAAGTTCTGCCGGCAGTTCGGGTCGCCCGGCTTGCCGTAGCGCCGGCGGTTGAGGCCCGAGGAGCAGCAGCCGCCGATGGTGTCGTGGGAGCCGCAGGTGTCCTCGACCAGCGTGAACATCGGGTTGCAGTTCACCGAGTACAGCACCGTGCCCTTGCGGACGAAGATGCTGCCGTTGATCTTCATCGTGTCGGCTGCGGCGTAGCGGTCCTCGTAGTCGGCGGCGTTGTAGCAGAGGAAGTCCACCGCCTGCTTTCCCTCGAGGTCGATGAGGCGCAGCACCTGGCCGCGCGAGATCTCTCGGCTCCAGCCGGCGCGCGCCGGGATCACTTCGTCGAGGATCTTCATGCCGGGCACTTCCATGGCGCGCAGTTTAAGGGCTCATGCACCACGATGGTGAGTCGGGAAAAGCCGAAGCCGGAGAAAACAAGGGCTTAGCGCTGGCACGCTTGGTGCGAATAGGGGCTGCTCATTCAACCTAGGGAGGCAGCGCCATGGCACTGTTCAACTGCATCTGCGGGAGGCACGACTCGCAGGCCGACCACGATGCCGAGGGCGCGAAGCTGGTCGAGGAGGCGGTCATGCGCGCGCTCTATCCACGTGAGGAGTTCCGCCGGCGCTTCCTCGGCGCGGTGGGGGCCGGGACCGCGCTCGCCGCGCTGTCGACCCTGTTTCCGCTCGGCGCCGCGAAGGAGGCTTTCGCGCAAGGCGCCGGCAAGCCGGAAAAGGCGAAGCTCAAGGTCGGCTTCATCCCGATCACCTGCGCGACGCCGATCATCATGGCGCACCCGATGGGCTTCTATTCGAAGCACGGGCTGGACGTCGATGTGGTGAAGACGGCGGGCTGGGCCGTCATCCGCGACAAGACGCTGAACAAGGAGTACGACGCCGCGCACATGCTCTCGCCGATGCCGCTGGCGATCTCGCTGGGTGCCGGATCGAGCCCGGTCCCGTACACCATGCCGGCGGTCGAGAACATCAATGGCCAGGCCATTACCCTGGCGGTCCGCCACAAGGACAAGCGCGACCCGAAGTCCTGGAAGGGCTTCAAGTTCGCGGTGCCCTTCGACTACTCGATGCACAACTACCTGCTGCGCTATTACGTCGCGGAGCATGGTCTCGACCCCGACCGCGACATCCAGATCCGCTCGGTGCCGCCGCCGGAGATGGTGGCGAACCTGCGCGCCGACAACATCGACGGCTTCCTTGCGCCCGATCCGGTGAACCAGCGCGCGGTCTACGACGGCGTGGGCTTCATCCACGTGCTGTCGAAGGATATCTGGCCCGGGCACCCGTGCTGCGCCTTCGCCGCCTCCAAGGCATTCGTCACCGGGATGCCAAATACCTACCGCGCGCTGCTGAAAGCGATCATCGATGCCACCGCCTACGCGCGCAAGGGCGAGAACCGCAAGGAGATCGCCGCCGCCATCGCCCCCGCGAGCTACCTCAACCAGCCGGTCACCGTCGTGGAGCAGGTGCTGACCGGCACCTTCGCAGACGGCCTCGGCAACGTGCGCAAGGTGCCCGACCGCATCGACTTCGACCCTTTCCCCTGGCATTCCTTCGCGGTGTGGATCCTGACGCAGATGAAGCGCTGGGGTCAGCTCAAGGGGGAGGTCGACTACCAGAGCGTCGCGCGCGAGGTGTTCCTCGCCACCGACGCGGCGAAGCTCATGGCCGAGAGCGGGTTGACGCCGCCCAAGTCGACCTACAAGAGCTTCAGCGTCATGGGCAAGGTGTTCGACCCGATGAAGCCGAAGGAATACGTCGACAGCTTCGCCATCCGGCGCGCGTAGATGAAGCTGCCCCTGCGCGTCACCGCTGCGCTGCTGTCCGCGCTACTGCTCGCCGTGGGGGTGGGCGCGTGGCACCTCGCCACGCTGCCCACGGGTGGCGCGCGCGTGGTCGACTCCGAGTACGCCAGGCTGGTCGGCGCGCAGGCGGCGAGCGGCGGCAAGTCGGCGTTTCCCGCGCCCGCGGACCTCGGCGGCAAGATCGTCGAGCACCTGCGCCAGCCGTTCTACGACCGCGGGCCGAACGACAAGGGCATCGGCCTGCAGCTCGCGTACTCGATCGGGCGCGTGGCGCTCGGGTTCCTGCTGGCGGCGCTGGTCGCGGTGCCGGCCGGGTTCCTGATCGGCATGTCGCCGCTCCTGCACCGCGCGCTCGACCCGTTCATCCAGGTGCTGAAGCCCATCTCTCCGCTCGCCTGGATGCCGCTCGCGCTCTTCACCCTCAAGGACTCGGACGTCTCGGCGGTGTTCGTGATCTTCGTCTGCTCGATCTGGCCGATGCTCATCAACACCGCCTTCGGCGTCGCCTCGGTGCGCCGGGAATGGTTGAACGTAGCCCTTACCCTGGAAGTATCTCCTTTCAGAAAAGCTCTTGCTGTAATCCTGCCCGCCGCGGCGCCGACCATCCTCACCGGCATGCGCATCTCGGTGGGCATCGCCTGGCTGGTGATCGTCGCCGCCGAGATGCTCGTGGGCGGCACCGGCATCGGGTACTTCGTCTGGAACGAGTGGAACAACCTGTCGATCGCCAACATCCTGTGCGGCATCCTCGCCATCGGGCTGGTGGGCATGGCGCTCGATGTCCTCTTCGCCCGGCTGCAGCGCGCGGTCACCTTTCCCGAATGAGCTTCCTCCAGGTCCAGGGCCTCGCCAAGCGCTACGGCGCCGCGAACGTGTTCGAGGCGGTCGACTTCACCATGGAGAAGGGGGAATTCGTCTGCGTCATCGGCCATTCCGGCTGCGGCAAGACCACCATCCTCAACATCCTCGCCGGCCTCGAAGGGGCCTCCGGCGGCGTGGTGGTGATGGACGGCCGCGAGGTGGCGGGGCCCTCGCTCGAGCGCGGCGTGGTGTTCCAGGGGCACGCGCTGATGCCGTGGCTCTCCGTCATGGGCAACATCGCCTTCGCGGTGGAGAGCCGCTGGCCGGCATGGAACCGGGTGCAGGTCCAGACCCAGTGCAAGACCTTCATCGACATGGTCGGGCTCTCCGGCGCCGAGCACAAGAAGCCGGCGCAGCTCTCCGGGGGGATGAAGCAGCGCGTGGGCATCGCGCGCGCCTTCTCCATCCAGCCGAAGATGCTGCTCCTCGACGAGCCCTTCGGCGCGCTCGATGCCCTGACGCGCGGCGTCATCCAGGACGAGCTCCTGCGCATCTGCGCCGCCACGCAGCAGACGGTGTTCATGATTACCCACGACGTCGACGAGGCGCTTCTGCTCGCCGACCGCATCCTGCTCATGTCGAACGGGCCGGGCGCGCGCATCGCGGAGGCCGTGGTCAACCCGCTGGCGAAGCCGCGGCTGCGGCAGGACCTGCACCACGACCCGCGCTACTACGCGACGCGCAACCACCTGCTCGATTTCCTGGTCAACCGGTCGAAAACCTACCAACTGGAGGAGTACCGCCATGAAGCGCGACGCCGACGCCGCCATTAACGCCTTGATGAAGCCGATGCAGCGCACCGATGTCACCGACCTCATCGCCTTTCGCAAGATGAAGAAAGGCATCAAATGGTCCGAGGTGGCGAAGAAGGTCGGCCAGTCCAAGGAGTGGACCACCGCCGCCTGCCTGGGCCAGATGCAGATGACGAAGAAGCAGGCCGACACGGTCGGCCGCCTCTTCGACCTGCCCGAGGAAGCCGTGCAGGTGCTGCAGACCGTGCCCTACAAGGGCTCGCTGCCCACCGCGGTGCCGACCGACCCGCTCATCTACCGCTGGTACGAGATCGTCAACGTCTACGGCAGCACCATCAAGGAGCTGATCCACGAGGAGTTCGGCGACGGCATCATGAGCGCCATCGACTTCTCGATGGACATCTCGCGCGAGGCGCACGAGAAGGGCGACCGCGTGCGCGTCGAGCTCTCCGGCAAGTTCCTGCCCTACAAGACCTACTAGGGCTCCCGGTCAGTCGACGACGCGGGTCGCCTGCGCGCGCAGCGAGGGCTCGATGCTCAGGCCGAGCGCTCTTGCGGTGCGCAGGTTGATGACCAGTTCATGCGTCGTCGGCTGCTCGATGGGGATCTCGGCCGCACGGGCGCCTTTCAGCACCCGGTCGACGTGCGTCGCGGCCCGCTGGACGATCGCATTGAGGTCCGGTCCGTAGCTCATCAGGGCGCCTTCCTCGGTCCACGGACCCGAGCCCGAGATCACCGGCAGGCGCTGGCGGGCGGCGAACTCCAGGATGCGCCGCCGGTTGAAGGTCACCAGCCGCGAAGACACCACGATGAGGGCTTCGGCGCCTTCGGCGGCGGCCGCCCGGAAGGCATCCTCGAAATCGCCCGCCCGCCTGACTTCGAGGGACTGCACGCGCACGCCCAGGACGCGTCCGGCAGCCTGGGTCTCGCGGTATTCCGGGTCGACATGGTCCGGGTTCCAGATCACCGCCACCCGGGAAACTCCCGGCATCGCTTCCTTCAGGAGCTGCAGCCGCTTCGCCGCCAGCTCGGACGAGACGAAGGTGACGCCCGTGATATTGCCGCCGGGCCGCGCCAGGCTCGCCACCAGCCCGGCCTGCACGGGATCATTGCTGACCGCCACCACGATGGGGATGGTGCTCGTCGCCGTGCGCGCGAATGGCGCGACGTCGCCGCCCATGGCGAAGATCAGGTCCGGCGCGAGCGCGGCGAGCTCCGCGGCGAGCGCGGGCAGCCGCTCGGGCTTGCCGTCGGCATACCGGTAGAGCAGGGTGATATTGCGGCCCTCGACGTAGCCGAGCTCCGCGAGACCCCGCCGAAACGCGGCCAGGTTCGCATCGCCTTCGGGCGTGCTGAAGAGCAGGATGCCCACCCGCGCGGCCTTTCGCGCCTGCTGGGCCTCGCTGCCTGACGGAAAGCCGAGCAGCAGAGCGGCCAGCCCGAGGCAGAGCCAGGTCACCGTCTTCATCGCCACGGGCAATGCTAGCGCGTGCGTCGGAAGAAAAGCTCGCGGATCGGATGGCCGAGGCGCTTGCCGCGCGCCTCGAATTTCGTGAGGGGCTTCAGGAAAGCACCCTCCTGGGCGGGCTCGAGCAGCTCTTCCTTCGAAAAAACCCCGGCCATCCAGTCGGCGTAGTCGGGCCAGTCGGTCGCGGCGTGCAGCACGCCCCCGCGGGCGAGCTTGCGCGCGGCGAGGGCGGCGAAGGCGCTCTGCACCAGGCGGCGCTTGTGGTGGCGCTTCTTCGGCCAGGGATCGGGGAAGAAGAGGTGGATCGCCGCGAGCGAGCCGTCCTCGACCATGTGCTCCAGCACCTCGAGTGCGTCGTGCCGGACCACGCGCAGGTTTCCAAGTCCATTTTTTACTATTGCGTTGAGAAGGCTGCCGACGCCGGGGCCGTGCACCTCGACGGCGACGAAGTCGACCTCCGGATGCGCCTTGGCGATCTCGATGGTCGTCTCGCCCATCCCCGAGCCGATTTCCAGCACCAGGGGTTTTTCCGACTTTATTTTTTGCTGGGAGAAGGCGAGGCCGTACTTCGGGTAGAGCTGCTCGAGTGCGCGGGTCTGCGCCGGGGTAGTGCGGCCCTGGCGCAGGACGAAGCTGCGAATGGGGCGGTTCAAGCCGCCTTCGAGGAGATCGTTCCTTCGGTGGGCGAGGAGGGCGCGGCGCTGTAGAGCTTCTTCGGCATGCGGCCGGCGAGAAAGGCCTCGCGCCCGGCCTCGACGGCCTTCTTCATTGCCCGCGCCATCATCACCGGGTCGCGCGCAGCGGCGATGGCGGTGTTCATCAGCACGCCGTCGCATCCGAGCTCCATGGCGATCGAGGCGTCCGAAGCGGTGCCCACGCCGGCGTCGACCAGCACCGGCACCTTCGCCTTCTCGATCACGAGCTGCAGGTTCCAGGGATTGAGGATGCCCATGCCCGAGCCGATCAGCGAGGCGAGCGGCATTACCGCGACGCAGCCCATCGATTCGAGCATCTGCGCCTGGATCGGGTCGTCGGAGCAGTACACCATCACCTTGAAGCCTTCCTTCACCAGCTGCTCGGCGGCCTTCAGGGTCTCGGGCATGTTGGGGTAGAGCGTGTGCGGGTCGCCGAGCACCTCGAGCTTGACGAGGTCGTGGCCGTCGAGGAGCTCGCGCGCGAGGCGCAGCGTGCGCACTGCGTCGGCGGCGTTGTAGCAGCCGGCGGTGTTGGGCAGGTAGGTGAACTGCGAGGGCGGCAGCGCCTCGAGCAGGCTCGGCTCGCCGCGGTTCTGGCCGATGTTGGTGCGGCGGATGGCGACGGTGACGATCTGCGCGCCGGAAGCCTCGACTGCGGCGCGCGTCTGCGCGAAGTCGCGGTACTTGCCGGTGCCGACGAGGAGCCGCGACCCATAGCTCTTCCCGGCAATGATCAAAGCGTCCTTCACCGCTAGCCTCCGCCGACCGCGACCACGATCTCGAGCGCGTCGCCGTCCGCGACCAGCGTGCTCGCGTGCGCGCTCCGGGGCACGATCTCGCCGTTCCTTTCCACGGCGATCTTCTTCCCCGCCAGCGCCATCGACTCGATCAGCTCGCTCACCGGCACCGGGCGCTCGAGTCGCCGCGGGCTGCCGTTGAGCATGATCTGCACCATGGGTCAAATCATACAACCAAGAGAGGTAAAATCCGCCCGGCGCGGGTGTAGTTCAATGGCAGAACGGCAGCTTCCCAAGCTGCATACGAGGGTTCGATTCCCTTCACCCGCTCCACCATCCCGCAGCCACGGCGTGTTCATCGGTATCCGATCTGTAACCAGCGGGTAAGCGATCCGGAAGGAGCAAGGCCTCAGCCTATGGCGCATGAACCGCGCCCTTCTTCTCGCCGCGCTGGCGGCCCTGCTCCAGGGCTGCGCCACCCGCTTCGAGCTCCCCGAACCGGGCGGCGCGGAGAGCGTCGCGCTGCGGTTCCAGGACAGCTCCATAAAGGTGGCGCGCGATGACAGGCCTTTGCAAGCGGACAGCCTGGAGGCCGGGGACATCATCCTTACCTCGGCCCCCACCCTCAGATCGGCGAGCATCCGGCTGATGACCTGGGCGCCCGTGAGTCACGCGGCGATTTACGTGGGCGGCGGCACGGTCGTGGAGGCAGTGGGCTCGGGAGTGCGAGCACGCAGCGTCGGCGAGCTGCTGGAGGACGAGAGCCTCGCGCTGGTATTGCGCTTTCCGGGCCTGGACCGCGAGCAACAGCGCGATATCGGCGAGTACGCGCTACAGAAGACGGGCGCGCGCTTCAGCTTCGTCGGCGTAACGCTCCACATTCCCTACTCGGTCACGCGCAGGGTTTGCGAACTGCCGCTGCTGCCGGCAGGGGTGCGCGACGCGTGCCTGAGAAGCGTCGGCGTGCTCAGCTACGTCGCCGCCACGGAAAGCCAACTCTTTTGCTCACAGCTGGTGATGCAGGCCTATCAGCGCGCCGGCGCGCCCATCACGAACGCCGACGCGCGGCTCATCAGTCCGGCGGACATCCTGCACATGCGCGAGGGCGATGTATCGTCGGTCAGCATCGCCCGGCCGCTTCGCTACGTCGGGCAGTTGCAGTCCGCACGGCCAATCGCGACGCTCGCGGCGAGCGACTAACCGCCCCATCACCCGGGGCTCACATCGGAGGTGCTACAGTCCCGCCATGCCCTATTCGGTCGAAGGCAAGCTGGTGGTGGCGATCTCCTCGCGGGCGCTGTTCGACTTCGAGGAGGAAAACCGCGTGTTCGAGCGCGATGGCGAGCCCGCCTACATCGCGCTGCAGTACGGGCGGCTGGACGTGCCGGCGCGCGAGGGGGTGGCCTTCCCGCTGGTGAAGAAGCTGCTCGCCTTCAACACGCCGCTGATGAGCCGGGTGGAGGTGGTGATCCTGTCGAAAAACGACCCGGTCTCGGGCCTGCGCGTGTTCCGCTCGGCGCACCTCGCCGGGCTCGCCATCGAGCGCGGCGTTTTCACCCGCGGCCGAAGTCCTTACAAGTACTTGGAAGCATTGAAAGCAAATCTCTTCCTGTCCGCGAACGAAGCCGACGTGCTCGGCGCGCTGGCGGCGAAGTGCCCGGCGGCGCGCGTGATCCCGGAGTCGCGCCAGGCCGCGAGCCGCCATGCCGACGAGGTGCGCATCGCCTTCGACGGCGACGCGGTGCTCTTCTCCGACGAGGCGGAGATCGTCTACCAGCGCGATGGGCTGGACGCCTTCACGAAGCACGAGGCGGCGCACATGCTGCGGCCGCTGCCGCCGGGGCCGTTCAAGCCCCTGCTGGAAGCGCTGCACCGGCTGCAGACGGAAAAAGATTCCGGCATGAAAATCAGAACCGCGCTCGTCACCGCGCGCAGCGCGCGGTGCGAACGCTGATGCAATGGAACGTCGCGGTGGACGAGCTGATGTTCCTCGGCGGCCTGGACAAGGGCGAGTTCCTCAAGGCTTTCGAGCCGGACTTCTACTTCGACGACC
>Ga0247825_10000329_pt1 | contig 29636 bp, 29 predicted proteins | sample 13C_Vanillin_Day_FD_194413 | JGI IMG/M metagenome (GOLD analysis project Ga0247825, IMG submission 194413) | Soil microbial communities from agricultural site in Penn Yan, New York, United States - 13C_Vanillin_Day48 | ecosystem: Environmental > Terrestrial > Soil > Agricultural land | place... | reverse complement strand
AGCGTCAGGGTGTTGATCGAGAAGCCGGTGAGCCACAGGCCCGCGAACGCGCCGATGAGCGACACCGGCACGGCGATCATCGGGATCAGGGTCGCGCGCCAGCTCTGCAGGAACAGGAACACCACTGCGAGCACCAGCGCCGCCGCCTCGAACATCGTCGTGGTCACCTCCTTGATCGAGGCGTCGACGAAGCGCGTGGTGTCGAAAGGGATGGCATAGTCGACCCCGGCGGGGAAGCCCGGCCGCAGGTCCTTCATCCTGCTCTTGACCAGGTCTGCCACCTCGAGCGCGTTCGCGCCCGGCTGCAGGTAGACGCCCATGCCGATGGTCGGCTGGCCGTCGAGCGTATTGGACGCGTCGTAGTTCAGCGCGCCGAGCTCGACCCGGGCGATGTCCTTCAACCTGAGGATGCCCATCCCGGGACCGGCAGTGCGCACCACGATCTCGCCGAACTGCTCTGGCTCGACCAGGCGGCCGGTCGCCGTGACCGTATAGACGATGCTCTGCCCCGGCGGCGCCGGCTCGTTGCCGATGCGCCCGGCGGCGTACTGCGCATTCTGCGCGCGCAGCGCCGCGGCGACCTCGGCCGTGGTGACGTTGAGGCGCGCCATCTTCTCGGGATTGAGCCAGACGCGCATCGAGTAGTCGCGCGCGCCGAAGATGGTGACGTCGGCGACCCCGGGCAGGCGCTTCAGCTCGTCGAGCAGGTTGATCGAGGCGTAGTTGGAGAGGAACAGCGTGTCGCGCTGGTTGCCGGGCGAGATCAGCGTCACCGCGAGCAGGATGTCGAAGGAGCGCTTCTGCACGATGACGCCGTTGCGGCGCACCTCGTCGGGCAGGCGCGGCAGCGCGATCTGCACGCGGTTGTTGACGTTGAACACCGACTGGTCGACGTTGGTGCCGGGCTCGAAGGTGGCGGTGATCTGCAGCTGGCCGTTCGACGACGAGGTGGAGCTGAAGTACGAGAGCTTCTCCACTCCGGAGAGCTGCTCCTCGATCGGCGCCGCCACCGTGCGCGAGACGGTCTCGGCGCTCGCGCCGGGATAGTTGGTGGTGATGAGCACCGTCGGCGGCGCGATCTCCGGGTACTGCGCGACCGGCAGCAGCTGCGCGGCGAGCAGCCCCGCCAGCACGATGACGATGGCGATGACGCCGGCGAAGACCGGGCGATGGATGAAGAAGCGCGACACCCTATCCCGCCTTCTTCACCTGCACCGGGGCGCCCGGGCGCAGGCGGGCGAGGTTGTCGAGGATCACCACGTCGCCCGCCTTCAGGCCCTCGAGCACCACCCAGTCCCCGCCGAGCCACGCGCCGGCGCGGATGTTGCGCGGCAGCGCTTTGCCGTCGCTGCCCGCGATCCAGACGAAGCGCCCGGTCTCGTTCTGCAGCACCGCGGTCTGCGGCACCACGATCGCCTCCTCGGTGCCCGCGACCACCCGCACGCGCACGTACTGCCCGGCGAGGAGCCGGTGCTCCGCGTTCGGCAGCTCGGCGCGCATCTGCACGGTGCCGGTCGCGGCGTCCACCGTCGAGCCGGCGAAGTTGAGCTGGCCGCGGGCCGGATAGGGCTTGCCGTCGGCCAGTTCGATTGCGACTTCAGTATCAGTCTGGTTGCTGGACCTCAGGCGTGAGTACTCCGCTTCCGAAAGCGAGAAGCGCACCCAGATCGGATCGGCCTGCGTGATCGTGGTGAGCAGCGCCGAGTCGTTGCTCGGCTGCACCAGCGTGCCCACCGACTGCAGCGCGCGCCCGGTGACGCCGCCGATCGGGGCGTTGACGTTGGTGTAGGAGAGGTTGAGCTCGGCCTGGCGCAGGCGCGCGCGCGCCATCTGCACCGCGGCCGCGCTCTGGCGCGCGGTCGAGGCGGCCTGGTCGGCTTCCTTGCGGCTGATGGCGCGGCGGTCGGCGAGGCCCTGCAGGCGCTCGAGCTCCTGCGCGGCGAGCTCGTTGCGCGCCTGCTCCTGCGCGAGCGAGGCGCGCGCCTGCGCGAGCTCGATCTCGAAGGGCGCGCGCTCGATGCGGAACAGCGGCGCGCCCGCCTTGACGCTGTCGCCTTCCCCATACATCTGCTTTTCCAGGATGCCCGCGATGCGGGCGCGCACCTGCACCTCGCGCGAGCCCTCGGTGCGGCCCACCGCCTCGAAGCTCACCGGCACCGGCCGCGGCGCGACGGCGACGGCGGCGACCGTGACCGCGGCGGCCGGCCCGCCCTTCGCGGCGCCGGGCCCCTTCTTGTCCTGTGCATCGCCCTGGCTGCAGGCGGCAAGCACGATGGCGCTGAGCGCGAGAATGAGCTTCATGGCGTAAAGGCCCTGAGAAAGCAATCGACGATGCGCTGCGTGCGGGCCGCCTCGCTCTCCTCGGCGAGCGCGACGCCGAAGAGGCGCTTGATGCGGTCGTGCCCGACCAGCATGCCGAGCAGGAGCTCGGCGGCGAAGCGCGGGTCCTCGCGGCGCAGGCGACCTTCGTCCATGGCGCGGCCGATCACCTGCGCCAGGCGCCGCGCCATCTCGCCCGCGCTCGCCGCGTACATGGCGCGCGCCAGCGCGCGAAAGCGCGGGATCTCCGGCACCAGCGTGCGGAAGGTGGCGATGCCCTGCGCGCCGAGCGCGCGGCCGCGGTAGGCCTCGCCGAAGGCGATGAGCGCGCCGCGCAGATCGCGCGGCGCGTCCTCCAGCTCGATCAGCACGCGGCGCGCGAGCTCGCGCGCCACGTCCTTGAACAGCAGGTCCTTGCTCGGGAAGTGGTGGTAGACGGTCTGCTTCGCCACCCCGGCGCGCCGCGCGATCTGGTCGACGCTCGAGCGGTAGCCGTGCGCGAGGAAGGCGCTGGTGGCGGCGCGCAGCACGCGGCTGCGGTTGGCGTTGGCGGCCGGGGTCATCGAACCCCGCATTCTAGACTAGACTGGTCAGTCTAGTCTGGTGCCTTACGACGGGTCGAAGGGGTGGCGCCGCACGATGGTCTCCTCCCGGTCCGGGCCGGTGGAGATGAGGTCCACCGGCACGCCGGCGAGCTCCTCGATGCGCCGCAGGTAGGCGCGCGCCGCGGCCGGCAGCTCGTCGTGCGCGCGGATGCCCACCGTGCTCTCCATCCAGCCCGGCAGCTCCTCGTACACCGGGTGGCAGCGCTCGAGCTCCTCGGCGCCGACCGGCAGGATTTCCGAGAAGCTGCCTTCGAGCTTGTAGCCGACGCAGATCTTCACCGCCTCGACGCCGTCGAGGACGTCGAGCTTGGTGATGCAAAGGCCCGAGACGCCGTTCAGCTGGATCGAGCGCTTGAGCGCGGCGGCGTCGAACCAGCCGGTGCGGCGCGGCCGGCCGGTGGTGGCGCCGAATTCCTGCCCGCGCTGGCGCAGGCGCTCGCCGGTGGCGTCGGAGAGCTCGGTGGGGAACGGCCCCTCGCCGACGCGCGTGCTGTAGGCCTTGGTGATGCCCAGCACGTAGTGCAGGTGCATCGGCCCGATGCCCGCCCCGGCGGCGGCGGCGCCGGCGACGCAGTTCGACGAGGTGACGAAGGGATAGGTGCCGTGGTCGATGTCGAGCAGCGAGCCCTGCGCGCCCTCGAACAGCAGGTTCTTGCCGGCGCGGTTGGCATGGTAGAGCGCGCGCGGCACGTCGGCGATGAGCGGCGCCAGGCGCGGCGCCAGGGCCAGGGTGTCGTCGAGGGTTTTTTGATAACTCACTTCTTCCTGGCGGTAGAAGTTCTTCAGGACGAAGTTGTGGAACTCGAGGAGCTCGCGCAGCTTCTCGGCGAAGCGCTTGGGATCGAAGAGGTCCTGCAGCCGGATGGCGCGCCGCGCCACCTTGTCCTCGTACGCCGGGCCGATGCCGCGGCCGGTGGTGCCGATCTTCTTCTCGCCCTTGGCCGCCTCGCGCGCGAGATCGAGCGCCGCGTGATAGGGAAGGATCAACGGGCAGGCTTCGCTGACGGAAAGGCGCGCCACCACGCCGCGCGCGCCCGCCTGCTCGAGCTCGTCCATCTCCGCGACCAGCGCCTGCGGCGACACCACCACGCCGTTGCCGATGAAGCAGTCGACGCGCTCGCGCAGGATGCCCGAGGGAATGAGGTGCAGCACCGTCTTCTTGCCGCCGATCACCAGCGTGTGCCCGGCGTTGTGCCCGCCCTGGAAGCGCACCACGCCCTGCGCCCGGTCGGTGAGCCAGTCGACGATCTTGCCCTTGCCCTCGTCGCCCCACTGGGTGCCGATGACCACGACGTTGCGCGCGCTCATGCGACCGCTCCGGCCAGGCTTCTGAGGTCGATGGAGAAACCGGTCGCCGGCCGCGCGCGGCCGAAGGCCTTGCCGACCTCGTCGTAGCGGCCGCCCCGGGCCACGGTGCCGCTCACGCCTTCGCAGTATGCGTCGAACACCACGCCCGAATGGTAGTGGTAGCCGCGCAGCTCGGCGAGGTCGAAGCTCGCCGGGACCGGGCAGGCGCGGGCGAGCGCGCGCAACGTCGCAAGGGCATTTCTCAATTCCGCGATTCCGGGAAGCCTTTTCATTGCTACACCCAATATTTCAGGGCCGCCGTAGAGCTCGGGAAGGAGACTCAGCGCATCGCGCGTCCTGGGCGGCAGCTTCCTCGTCAGGCTGCGGATGGCGGGGATCTCCTTCTTCTGCAGCGCCTCGAACAGATCGGCCTCCAGCTCCGCGCGCACGCGCGCGGCGCGCACGATGGAGCGGAACACCGCGACATGGCCGATGTCGATGCGCGGGCGCTTCGCCTTGGCCGCCTTCAGCGCATCGCACAGCAGGCGCAGGATCTCGAGGTCGGCCTTCGCCCCTGCCTCGCCGTAGAGCTCGGCGCCGATCTGCAGCGGCTCGCGCGTCGCTCCCGGGCTCGCCGGGCGCGTGTGCAGCACGCTGCCGCAGTAGCACAGCCGCGCCACGCCCTTGCGGTTGAGCAGATGCGCGTCGATGCGCGCCACCTGCGGGGTGATGTCGGCGCGCAGCCCCATCATGCGGCCGGAAAGCTGGTCGACCACCTTGAAGGTGCGAAGCTCGAGGTCGTGGCCGGTGCCGGTGAGCAGGGAGTCCATGTACTCGAGCAGCGGCGGGATCACCAGCTGATAGTTCTTCCTGAAAAATAAATCCAGGATCCGGCGCCGCAGCCGCTCGATGCGCATCGCCTCGGCGGGCAGGATGTCCTCGATGAACTCGGGCAGCAGCCACTTCACGGGGATGAGGCTCGCATCTATGCTCGGGCCCACCACAGGACGAGCAGCCCGACGATCATCGCCGAGAGGCCGACGAAGCGCAGCTGCCCGTCGTTCAGCTGCGTGATGCGGCGGAAGGCGTCGCGCCAGAAGCTAGGCGCGACGAAGGGCAGCACGCCCTCGATGATCAGCACGAAGCCAAGCGCCATCAGGAGCGTGTCGGCGCTCATGGCTCATTTTCTCGTCGCCGGCTGTCGTCCCAGGGAATCCCTGAAGTAGCGCAGGAAGTCGGAGTTCGGCTCGATCAGCATCAGGTCGTTGCGGCCGCGGAAGGTCGAGCGGTACGCCTCCATGCTGCGGTAGAAGGAGTAGAACTCCGGGTTCTGCGAGAAGGCCGAGGCATAGATGTTGGCCGCCTTGGCGTCGCCCTCGCCGCGCACGCGCTGCGCGTCGCGGTAGGCCTCGGCGAGGATCACCTCGCGCTGCCGGTCGGCGTCGGCGCGGATCTTCTCGGCCTCGGCCGCGCCGGTGGCGCGCAGCTCGTTGGCGATGCGCTTCCTCTCGGCCTGCATCCGCCCGTACACCGACTCGCTCACTTCCTGGGGCAGGTCGACGCGCTTCAGGCGCACATCGATGATCTCGACGCCGATCCTCTTCAGGTCCTGGTCGACCAGCTTGCGCACGTCGTTCATGAGGTTGTCGCGCTGCCCGGAGACCACCTCGTGCAGGGTACGCGCGCCGAACTGCTCGCGCAGCGTGCCCGAGACGGTCTGGCGGATGCGCCGCGCCGCCTCGAACTCCTCGCCGCGCACGCTCACGTAGTACTGCTGCACGTCGATGATGCGCCACTTGACGAAGGAGTCGACCAGCACCGGCCGGTTGCCCTGGGTGAGGAAGCGCAGCGGCTCGGCGTCGTCGTAGGTGAGGATGCGCATGTCGAACAGGCGCACGTTCTGCACCAGCGGGATCTTGAAGTTGAGGCCGGGCTTGGTGACCACTTCCTTCACCTGGCCGAGCTGGAACACGATCGCGTTCTGGCGCTGGTCGACGGTGAACAGCGTCCCCGAGACGAGCAGCGCCACGACGATGAGGACGGCGACGACGGGACCGAGGGCCTTCATCTAGCGGTCCCCCCTTTCGCGGCCGCGCAGCGACTCGCGCGAGCGCGGGCCGAGGTCGGGGGTGGGCTCGCTCGGGCGCTGCGAGGCCTGCGCGTCGGTGAGCGGCGCCGCGCCCGCCTGCTGCATGATCTTGTCGAGCGGCAGGTAGAGCAGGTTCCCCTGGCCGCGGTAGTCCATCATGATCTTGCTGGTCGAGGCGAGCACCTGCTGCATGGTCTCGATGTAGATGCGCTCGCGCGTCACCGCCGGCGCCTTGGCGTACTCGGCGAGCACCTGGCGGAAGCGCGAGGCGTCGCCCTCGGCGTTGGCGATGACGCGCTGGCGGTAGCCCTGCGCCTCCTGCGACAGGCGCGAGGCGGTGCCGCGCGCGCGCGGGATCACGTCGTTCGCGTAGGCCTGGCCCTCGTTCTTCTGCCGCTCCCGGTCCTGGCCGGCCTTCACCGCGTCGTCGAAGGCGGCCTGCACCTGCTCGGGCGGCTGCGCGTTCTGGATCGTCACCGTGCTCACCACGATGCCGGTGCCGTAGCGCTCGTGGATCTCCTGCATCAGCTTGTGGGCGGCGTTGGCGATGTCGACCTGGGTCTCGTAGAGGATCGCGTCCATGCGGCTCTTGCCGATCACCTCGCGCATCGCCGTCTCGGCGACCTGCATCGCCGTCTCGTCGGGGCGGCGCACGTTGAACACGTAGTCCTGCGCGGCGCTCACCGTGAACTGCACCGCGAACTGCAGGTCGACGATGTTCTCGTCGTCGGTGAGCATCAGCGACTCGCGCAGCACCTTGGTGCGCACGTTGTTGCGGTAGCCCACCTCGATGGTGCGCACCTGCTGCAGGTTGACGATCTCGTGCGACTGGATCGGCCAGGGCAGCCGCCAGCGCAGGCCCGACTGCGTCTCGGCGTAGAACTCGCCGAAGTGCAGCACCACGCCGCGCTGGCCCTCGACGACGATGTAGAAGCCGCTCGCCAGCCACACCGCGAGGACCAGCGCGAGCAGCAGGCCGGCGCCGCCGCCCATGGCCTTGCCCGAGGGGCCGCCGCCGCCCGGCGGCTCGTCGCCGCCGTGCCGGCGCCGCTTGCCGAACAGCTCGTTCAGCTTGCGGTTGAAGTTGCGCCACAGCTCGTCGAGGTCCGGCGGGCCCTGGTTGCCGCCGCCGGGGCCTTGCGGGCCGCGGGAGCCGCGTCCCCAGTTGGGGTCGTTCAAGGACATTTGGATGATCTAGTGAGTATGAGCCGGCTGTGCCGCCGCGCCTCTTTCGGCCGCGCGGGTTTGCGCGAACTCGGCGATTGCGCCGCGCAGCCCCTGCAGGCCGGCGCCCGTGCGCGCACTGACGAAGACGCGGGAAATCCTACCATACTGGTCTCGCTCGACTGACGGCGAAAGCGCATTTCCCGTCGCCACGGCGTCGATCTTGTTCCAGACCATGATCCGGGGCGCGTCGCCCGCGGGGATCTCGGCGAGCACCTCGTCCACCGCCGCGATCTGCTCCTGGCGCGCCGGCGAGGACGCGTCCACGACGTGCAGCAGCAGGTCGGCGTGCACGGTTTCCTCCAGGGTGGCGCGGAAGGCGGCGACCAGCCCGTGCGGCAGGTCGCGGATGAAGCCGACCGTGTCGGACACCACCACGTTGCCCGCCTCGGGGATCCAGATGCGCCGCGTGGTCGTATCGAGCGTGGCGAACAGCTTGTCCGCCTCGTAGGCCTTGGCGTTCGCCAGGGCGTTGAACAGCGTCGACTTGCCGGCGTTGGTGTAGCCGACCAGGGAGACCGATAGCACGTCGCCGCGCGCGCGCGCGCGCCGCTGGATGCTTCTCTGTTTTCTCAAAACGCCTAATTTCTGCTTCAAGGAGCGGACCCTGTTTGCGATGTAGCGCCGGTCGAGCTCGATCTGCTTCTCGCCCGGGCCGCCGGTCGCGCCCAGCCCGCCGCGCTGGCGCTCGAGGTGGCTCCAGCCGCGCACCAGCCGCGTCGACAGGTGCTGGAGCTGGGCGAGCTCGACCTGCACCTTGCCCTCCGCGGTCTGCGCGCGCTGCGCGAAGATGGCGAGGATCAGCCCGGTGCGGTCCATGACGCGGCGCTGCAGCTGTCTTTCGATGTTGCGCTCCTGCGCGGGCGACAGCGCATGGTTGAAGACGACGAACGCGGCGTTGAGCTCGGCGGCGGCGCGGCCGATCTCCTCGATCTTGCCGCTGCCGGCGTAGAACTTGGGGTCGGGCCGGGTGCGCCTGCCGCCGACCACCTTGTGGCGCGGCGCGCCGGCGCTTTCGACCAGGCGCACCACCTCCTGGACGCCTTCGTCGTAGTCGGCGTCGCCGAAGTCCAGGCAAACGATGATCGCCGCCTGCGGATCCGCAGCTGCGGCGTGTTGCTCTATCAAATGGCGTTCGAGACTATTCGGCTTCCTTGTCGGCGCCGAGGCTGATCGGCCGCGAAGGCACGACGGTCGAGATCGCGTGCTTGTACACCATCTGCGTGACCGAGTTGCGCAGCAGCACCACGTACTGGTCGAACGACTCGATCTGGCCCTGCAGCTTGATGCCGTTCACGAGATAGATCGAAACCGGGACGTGCTCCTTGCGCAGCGTGTTCAAAAAGGGGTCTTGTAGCAACTGCCCTTTGTTGCTCATGTTCTTCTCTCTTGGGGATTTTGTCGCCATACTCTAATTGATTTTCTTGGCTTTTTCTAGCTTGAGCGGCGCCGTCACGTCGGCGCATTGCGCGCGGTGGCGCAGGGCGTGGTCCATCAGCACGCAGGCGAGCATGGCTTCGGCGATCGGCGTGGCGCGGATGCCGACGCAGGGATCGTGCCGGCCGGTGGTCTCGACCGTGGTCGCCTGCCCCCGGGTGTCGATGGTCCGGCGCGGCAGGCGGATGCTGGAGGTGGGCTTGAGCGCGATGGACACGGTCACGTCCTGGCCGCTCGAGATGCCGCCCAGCACGCCGCCGTTGTTGTTGGAGAGAAAGCCCTGGGGGGTCATCTCGTCGCCGTGCTCGCTCCCCTTCTGCCCGATGGACGCGAAGCCCGCGCCGATTTCCACGCCTTTGACCGCATTGATCGACATCAAAGCCGAGGCGATGTCGGCGTCGAGCCTGCCGTAGACGGGCTCGCCCCAGCCCGCGGGCACGGCGCTCGCCACCACGTTGACGCGCGCGCCGCACGAATCGCCGCTACTGCGCAGCTCGTCCATGAATTTTTCGAGCTGGGGGACGATCCCGGCGTTCGCGGCAAAGAAGGCATTTTCCGAAATGTCTTTTCTGGATCGGAACGGGATCTCGAGCGTCCCCAGTTGCGCGAGATATCCCCAGACCTCCACCCCGTAGCGCTCGCGCAGCCATTTCTTCGCGATCGCGCCGGCGGCGACGCGCACCACCGTCTCGCGCGCCGAGGCGCGGCCGCCGCCGCGGGCGTCGCGCAGGCCGTACTTCTGGAAGTAGGTGTAGTCGGCATGGCCGGGGCGGAACTTCTCGGCGATCGCGGAATAGTCCTTCGAGCGCTGGTCCTCGTTGCGGATGAGCAAGCCGATGGCGGTGCCGGTGGTGCGGCCCTCGTAGACGCCCGAGAGGATCTCGACCTTGTCGGACTCGCGCCGCTGCGTCACGTGGCGCGAGCTGCCGGGCTTTCTCCTGTTCAGCTCCACTTGGATATCTTCGACTGAAAGAGCCAGCCCCGGCGGGCAGCCGTCGACCACGCCGCCGTAGGCGGGGCCGTGCGACTCGCCGAACGAAGTCACGCAGTAGAGCAGGCCGAAGCTATTGCCGGACATGCGGCGATGATCTCATGAAAAAAGCGCGCGTCTCGAACACGCCCGCGGGCAGGCGCCGGCCGCCGGAGCGCAGCGCGCGCTTGAGCACGAAGTCGAAGAGCAGCGGGTTGTGGCGCCGGATGTCGGTGAGCACTTCGGAAAAAGACGAGGAGAGAAGGCCGACCGACACGAGATGCTGAACCGAGAAGAGCGGCATCACGCCGGGCAGCGGATAGTCCGAGCCGTTCAGGAGCCGCGCATGCCAGCTCTCGTCCTCGATCACGCGCTTGAGCGCCGGCCCCGCGCGGTTGATCTGCGTCATCGCCGAGATGTCGCCAAACAGGTTCTTCTCATGTCGGCGCTCTTCCATCATTCTGGAAAACAAGAGAAAGCTATCCACGTAAGGCCCGTTCGGGCCCTGGTCGAGGTCGCGGTCCGAGCCCATCGAGGCGCAGTGCGCGATCACCACGCGCACGCCCGCGTCGAGCGCGCGGCGCAGGCGCAGCGGGTTGCCGTAGTCGTGCGCGTCGCGCCCGAGCACCGCGCGCTCCTCGCCCGCGTGGGAGATCAGGGGCAGGTCCAAAGTCTTCAGGGTTTCGTAATATTTTTGAATTCTTGAAGAAGCCGGGTCGATACCCATCGCCGCCGGAAGCCACTTCACCGCGCGCGCGCCGTCGCGCTTCGCCTGCTCGAGCCGCTCGAGCGCATCGGGCGCATGGGGATGGACCGAGGCCGCCCACTCGAAGTACTGCGGATGCGCGCGCGCCATATCGCGCGCGTACGCGTTGGGGACGTAGAAGGCCGTGTGCTCCAGGTCGGCCTCGCCGCGCTCGTCGTGCGTGCGGTCGAAGGCGAGCAGCATGAGCTTGGTGCCGGGCATGCCGTCGAGCAGGTTGTGCAGGCGCTCGACGTAGGCGCGATCGACGCCCTCCTTCGCATCGTGCGCGCAGCCGGCGTTGAGGAAGAACAGGCGCCGCGCGTACTGCGCCGGGCTGGCGAGGCTCAGCATCGCCGGGTTGACGAAGATGCCGCTGTCGCTGTCGCCGGTGCCGACGAGATGCGCATGCGCGTCCCAGACCTGGGCGGCGTCGATGCCGCTCCAGGCCGCCTGGACGAGCTCGTGCGTCGCGAGCCGCCGCGGCAGCGGCGCGAGGCAGGGATTCCACAGGCCCTGCTCCGGCCAGTAGCGCCACGCAGCGAGTGAACCGATTCCCAAGGCACCTGCGGCGCCCCAGGCGAGGAAACTGCGTCGTTTCAAGACAGCTTCAGGCGGCCAATTCTTGTGCAGTAGCCCGCTGATTCACGCGGGCCAATTCTTTATATAGCCCTTCAGCATCTTGTTCTCGAAGTCCTGCTCTTCCAGAACCGCCTTGGCGACGTCGCGGAACGAGATCACGCCGAGGAGCTTGGCATCCTGCATCACCGGCAGGTAGCGCGCGCCGCTCTCGAGCATGGTGCGGCGCAGGTCGTTCACTTCCATGTCGGGCGCCGCGCACACCGGGTCGCGCACCATGAGCTCCGAGACGCGCGTGTCGCCCAGCGTGCCGGCGCGGTCGGCGAGCGCGCGCAGGATCTCGTGGAAGGTGAGCATGCCGATCATGCGGCCGCGCTCGAGCACGACCAGCGAGCCGAGGTTCTCCTTGGCCATGGTGGCGACGGCATCGACGGCGCGGCCCGTTGGCTCGATGCTCAAAAGGCGGCTACCCTTGACGCGGAGGATCTCCTTGACCTGCATGGCATCCCCTTTCCGAAAAGACCCGACGTGACTTCAGAATACTCCAAAAGATCCGTCCTGGTGACCGGCGGCGCGCAGGGGATCGGCAGCGCCATCGCCCGGACCCTGGCCGCCCGGGGCTGGCGCGTGGCCGTGGCGGACATCCAGGGAAGCTCTGCGTTCTTCTTCGTGCGTTGCGATGTGTCGCGTGAAGCCGACGTGCGGGCAGCGGTGCGCAGGGTCCTGCGGCGCTTCGGTCGGCTGGACGCGCTGGTCAACAACGCCGGCCTCACCGGCCCGGTGACCGGGCCGGTGGAAAAGCTCAGCCTCGCCGAGTGGAACCGGCGCATCGGCACCAATCTCACCGGCCCCTTCCTCATGGCGAAGCATTGCGTGCCGCACCTGCGCGCCGCGCGCGGCGCGATCGTGAACATCGCCTCCACGCGCGCGCTGCAGTCCGAGCCCCTCACCGAGGCCTACGCCGCGTCGAAAGGCGGCCTGGTCGCGCTCACGCACGCGCTCGCCATGAGCCTCGGCCCGCGGGTGCGCGTGAACTGCATCAGCCCGGGATGGATCGCGCATGAAAAGGTGCGAAAGAAGGACCATGCGCAGCACCCGGTCGGGCGGGTGGGCCGCGACGAGGACGTCGCGGCGCTCGTCGCCTACCTGCTCTCGGATGCCGCCGGCTTCGTCACCGGCCAGAACTTCGTCGTCGACGGCGGGATGACCAAGAAGATGATCTACGCAGAGTGAAGCTCCCTGCCTAGATGATGAGGATCGTCGCCAGGCCGAGCAGCATGCCCATGCTCACCACGTCGGTCGCCGTGGTGAGGAAGATGCTCGAGGCGGTCGCCGGGTCGAAGCCGATGCGCTTGAGCCCGAGGGGCACCAGCGCCCCCGAGAGCCCGCTCGCCACGCACGAGCCGATCATGGCGAAGAACACGACGACCGAGAGCATGATCGGGTGGTCGTTCGCCTGGCCGCTGGCGATGACGTACATGCCGATCGCCGCCGCGAGGCCGACGCCGGCGCCGTTCAGCATGCCGAGCCAGGCTTCCTTCCTGACGAGGGGCTTCTCCATGCCGGGCTTGAGCTCGCCCAGCGTCATGCCGCGCAGCGTCACCGCGAGCGCCTGGCAGCCGGTGTTGCCCGACTGGCCGGCGAGCACCGGCAGGAACAGCGCGAGGATGACCAGCTGGTCGATGGTGTTCTGGAAGAACCCGACCACCGCCGCCGCGAGGAACGCGGTGCCGAGGTTGAGCTGCAGCCAGCCGTGGCGCATCCTGAAGCTCTGCTTCCAGGGCGTGGCGAGGCGCTCCTCCTCGCTGACGCCGACCATGCTGCCGGCCTGCAGGGTGATCTCGATCGCCTGCGCCTCGAACATCGCCTGGCCGCGCACCAGGCCGATCAGCCGGTGGTCGTGGTCGATGACAGGGTACACGGGGTAGTGCCGGTCGAGCACCTGCTTCATCGCATCCTGGAGCGGCGTCGAGGCGGAGAGCGCGAACACGTCCTTGATCATGATCTCGTCGAGCCGCCGCTCGCGCGCGCTGAGCAGCATCTCGCGCATGGTGACCACGCCGAGCAGCCGCTGCTCGGGGTCGGTGACGTAGATGTAGGTGACGAAGGCGGTCTTCACCAGCTCGCGCAGGCGCTCGATCGTCTCGCCCACGGTGTGCCCGGGCGGGAAGGCGCCGACCACCGGCTCCATCATGCGGCCCACGGCGTTGGGCTCGTAGAAGGCGTTGCGCTGCCACTGCCGCGAGATCTCCTCGGGCGCCGCGGCCAGCACGCGCTCGCGCGCTTCGTCGGGCAGCGCGCCGAGGACGTTCTGCGCGAACCCGGGGCTCAGCCGCAGCAGCGCGGCGACGATCTCCGGGCCGTCGTGGGTGGCGAGCTTGGCGGCGGCTCCGGTGGCCGAGCGGGTCTTGATCTCGTCGGCGAGTTCGGCGGCGATGGCATCCACGTTCTTCCCCCCTGTGCTCTTTCTTGTAAGTCGCAGGGGACAGTGTTCTACAGGCCGACCGATTCGGCAACCAGCTTGCGCAGCTCCTTCTGCAGGGAAGTCTTCAGCTTCGTGTAAGCCGGGTCGCCGATCCGGTTCTCGATCTCGTAAGGGTCCTTCTCGAGGTCGTAGAGCTCGTCGACGCCCTCGCGGTGCACCCAGTGCACGAGCTTGGCGCGCTCGGTGCGCACCGCCTTGTAGCTCATGCCGACGATCCACGGCCACGCGGACTCGTTGAAGTACTCGACGAGGAAGGACTCGCGCCACTTGCGCGCCGCGCCCTTCATGAGCGGCACCAGCGAGCGGCCCTGGATCTGGCTGCCGGGCTTGCCGCCGCCGAGGTGCACCAGCGTCGGCGCGATGTCGAGCGCGAGCACCATGCGCTCGATCCTCGTCCCGGGTGACAGCAGCTTCGGGTAGCGCGCGAAGAACGCGGTGCGGATGCCCTCCTCGTAGGGGAAGCGCCGCTCGGCGCCCAGGCCGTGCTCGCCGAAAAAGAAGCCGTTGTCGCCGAGGAACAATATGAACGTCTTATCCAAAGTCCCATTGCGTTCCAGGGATGAAAAAATCATCCCGACCCCTTCATCCACCGAGGCCATCATCGCGGCGCGCTGGCGGATCTCCTCCTGCGTGCCGGTGTGCAGGCCGGCGAGGAAGGCCGCCGAGGCGGGGTCCTTGCGCAGCTCGAAGAGCTCGCGCCAGGCGGGCTTTTGCTTCAGCACCTCCTCGAGCGGCAGGACGTTCGGGCGCGCCGGGTACTCGCAGCCCTTGTAGAGGTCCTTGTGCCGCTCCGGCAGCACGTAGCCCTGCATGGTCGACACGTCGATCGTGCCGTCCTGCTTCTGCTGCACGTCCGGATGCACCGCCTTGTGCGCGAGGAACAGCGCGAACGGGTGGCGGCGCTTCCTGCCGACGAACGCCGCGGCGCGCTCGTTCAGGAGGTCCGTGACATAGCCCGGTACTTTTTTCTCGCTGCCGTCCTCGAAGAAAACCGGATCGACGATCGTTCCCTGCCCGCGGAAGCTCACCCAGTGGTCGTAGCCCGGGCGCGGCGAGGCGTCGTTGCCCATGTGCCACTTGCCGATGTGCGCGGTCTCGTAGCCCAGGCTCTTCAGCGCGAGGTGGTAGTTCGCCAGGCGATGGCTCATCGCGTCGCGCCCGACGTTGTCGATGATGCCGTGGCGCGAGGCGTACTGGCCGGTGAGGATCGAGGCGCGGTTGGGCGAGCACAGCGGCGTGGTGTGGAACGCGTTCGCGAAGCTCGCGCCCTCGGCCGCGAGGCGGTCGATGTGCGGCGTCTTCATGTACGGGTGCCCGGAGGCGCCGGTCTCGTCGAAGCGCAGGTCGTCGACGAGGATCACGATCAGATTGGGCTTCATTCTTTACCCGTAAAGCTGAAAACAGGGACAGGCCACGTTTTTTCCTCTCATGGAACCGACTGGAGGCAGTTATAGCCGAGCTCCCTTCCGCCTGTCAGGAGCGGCAAGGACTGTTTCACGGCCCGGCAGAAACCGTGGTCTGTCCCTGATTACGGTCTTTGGTACTTTGCAATCATCGCCTGCGCGTCCTGGTAGAGCGCCTGCGCGTCGAAGTTGCCGTGGTGCGAGAGGTCGGCAAGGAAGCGCTGGATCTCGGGCGCCACCGCGGCGCGGATGCGCTCGGCCTCGGCGGGCGCGAGGCCGCCGAGGTCGTTCCCCGCCGCGCGCGCGGCGGCGATGCCCGGCGCCTCGAGCTCGGCCCAGGTCTTGCCCGCGTACCACGCGAGGTGGCGGCGCGAGTGCTCGTCGACGAGGCGGCGCAGCGCGCCCGGCAGCGCGGCGTATTTCCCGCGGTTCATGAGCATGGCGTACACGGAGGTGCCGGCGCGCGCCGCGAAGGTCACGTGGTGGCGGAGGAGCTTCTGCAGGTCGTACTCGGCCACCGTGGCAAACGGCGCGAGGCAGCCGTCGAGCAGGCCCTTGGCGAGCATCTGCGGCAGCTGCGGCGCCGGCGAGCCGATCGCGGTGGCGCCGACGCCGCGCAGGAACACGCCGCCGGCGCGGCCGGCGGCGCGGATCTTCAGCCCCTTCAGGTCCTCGAGCCTGCGCACCGGCCGGTTCAAGTGCAGCGCCGCGCCGTCGTGCGCGAAGAGCAGCAGCACGTGGTAGTTGCGGTACTCGGCCTGCAGATGCCTGTCGTAGTAGTCTTGCAGCGCAAAAGTAGCCGTGCGCGCATCGGCGTCGAGGAACGGCAGCTCGAACACCTCGGTGCGCGGGAAGCGCCCCGGCGTGAAGCCGGCAGCGGTGACGACGATGTCTACTTCGCCCTCGCGCACCTGCCGCTCGAGGTCGCCGCGCGTGCCGCCCAGGCCGAGCGCGGGAGAGACCGGGATGCTCAGGCGCCCGCCCGAGTCCTTCTCGAGCTTCGCCGCCCATGGCGCGGCGAGCAGCGCGTGCACCGCGGCTTGCGGCGGCGCGAAATGATGCATCTCGAGCGTCACTTCCTGCGCCGCGGCCGGGAGCGCCAGCGCAGCCGCTAGCGCCGCCAGGGTGATGCGCAAAATCCGGCTCCTCCGAAGTGACTACGCGCACCAAGTTTACGACAACTCATGGCAGAATGCGCCCATGACGCCCCGCGCCATCACCATCCGGCTCGCCGAGCAGCGCGACGCGCAGACGATCGCGGCGATGTCGCGCGACTTCATCGAGGCGGGGCTCGGCTGGAAGTACGACGCGCCGCGCGTGATCCGCGCGATCCGCGACCGCGAGACGCTCGCGGCGGTGGCGTGCGAGAGCGGCAAGTCCGCGGCGGCGCGCGGCACCCTCACCGGCTTCGCCATCATGGAGTTCGGCGAGGAGCGCGCGCACCTCGTGCTGCTCGCCGTGCGGCCCTCGCACCGGCGCCTGGGCATCGGCCAGAAGCTGCTCGAGTGGGTGCTCCAGTCGGCGCGCGTGGCGGGAATCGCGAGCGTGCACCTCGAGCTGCGCGCGAGCAACGATGCGGCGCGGCGCTTCTACCGCGCCATGGGCTTCTACGAGACGGTGCTGGTGCCCGGCTACTACCGCAGCGGCGAAGGCCGCAAGGAAGGCGCGCTGCGCATGCTGCGCGTGCTGCGCCAGCCCGGGCCGGTGCCCTACACCTGGCGCCCGCCCCGCTCCGAGGAAGACCGCTAGCCTAGGGGACGATGGCGAAGCCCAGCCGGAGCTGGGCCTTGCGCTTCACGTTGTAGTCCAGGATGTCCTCGCCGTAGCCGGCGAAGAGCTGCGCATGCAGGTAGCCGCTGATCGGCCCGAGCTTGAGGTCGCGCGTGCGCCGCGAGAGGTCGAGGAGCAGGCTGCCCTTTCCCGAGGTGCCTTGCCGCACCACCGCGGTGGCGAGCCAGAAGCTCCCCGAGTCGTAGCGCACGCGCCAGTCGACGTAGCCGCGGTAGCGGTGGATGTCCGGGTTCTCGTCCTTGTCAAGGTAGGCGTAGACCTTGGGCGTGAACTCCAGGCGCTCCTCGCCGCCCATCATCCAGTGCCATTCCGGGCGCACGAATGCGATGTCGATCGAGCGTGAACGCGGGTCGTCGCGGCCGTTCGACTCGTGCTCCAGGCCGAAGCGCGCCGCGTCGAGCCAGGTCTTCTCGTCGGCGCGCTCCCATTTCCAGAAGAGCGAGGGTCGGTAGCTCGTGTCGCGGAATGCCTTGGAGCGCGAGGAGAGATCCCAGATCGAGTTCTGCGTGTAGCCGAAGTACAGGCCCGAAAGCCACGGCCGCTCGCGGCCGTATCCCGACTGCACGTCGAAGAGCCGGTACTTGAGCGAGAGCTGGAAGCGCGCCGTGGTGCCGCCGCGCGTGCCGAGCACGAAGTACATCGGGTCGTTCTCGGAGAGCGGCGGCTCGTCGCCGGTGGTTAGCGCGTGCACCACGTCGCGGCGCGAGACGGCCACGAGCAGCGTGTTGGAGGGCCGCCCGGCGAGCGAGATCGTGGCGCTGCCCGCGGCCGCTTCGGGCAGCCGGCCGTAGTAGATGCGCCGCTGGCCGTCCGCCGGGCCTTCGGCGCGCAGCGTCACGACCATCTCGGCAACATCGGCGCGCACGGAGAGCGCCAGCTCGTCGGGCGGCGCCCCGCCCTCCGGCGCGATCACCAGGAGGTCGAAGTCCTCGCCCACGGTGAGGCGCGTCCCGCTCGATACGATCACCCAGTCCGCTCCGGCCGCAGCACCATTGGACGCCGCAGTCGCGGCGGCGAGCGCCAGGCACGCGGCGAGGGCCGCGGCGCGGGTCCTCACGCCGCGCTCCGCCAGCTGTCGCCGAGGCGCTCGACGAGGAAGTCGATGAAGACGCGCACCTTCGCCGAAAGATGCTTGCGGCTCGGGTAGACCGCATAGATCGGCAGCGGCGGCGAAAGGTACTCGCCGAGGAGCGGCACCAGCCGTCCTTCACGCACGTACGGCATGAGGATCATGTCCGGCTCGAGGGCGATGCCGATGCCGCCGGCCGCCGCCTCGGCGTGCAGCTCGCCGTTGTTCGAGTGCAGGTTGCCCTTCACGCGCACCGCGCGCTCGCGTCCCGAGGCGTCGCGGAAGCGCCAGTGGTCGCGCGGCGAGACGTATTCATAAGTGAAGCAATTGTGGCGCTCGAGATCTTCCGGGACTTGCGGCGTGCCATGCGCCGCCAGGTAGTCCGGGGAAGCACAGACAAGCAGCCGCGTTTCGCCGAGCTTGCGCGCGGCCAGGCTCTCGGTGCGCACCGACCCGACCCGCACCGCGAGGTCGAAGCCCTCCTCGACCAGGTCGACGATGCGGTCGGAGAGCGACACGTCGAAGGCGACTCCGGGGTGGCGCGCGAGGAATGCCGAGATGAGCGGCGCGAGGTGGCGCACGCCGAGCGTGATTGCGGCGGTCAGCCGGATGGTGCCGCGCGGCACCGCGGCGGCGCGCGAGGCTTCCCGCTCGGCTTCCTCGAGGTCGGCGAGGAGCTGCACCGCGCGCTCGTAGAACCCGCGCCCGCTCTCAGTGACGCTCACCCGGCGCGTCGTGCGGTTCAGAAGCCGCGTCTGCAGGTGCGCTTCCAGGTCCGCGACCTGCCGCGAGGCGGCGGAGGTGGAAAGGCCAAGGCGGTCCGCGGCCTTGGCAAAGCTTCCTGAATCAACAACTTGCGTGAAGACTCGCATAGCGGCAAGGCGATCCATGCCGGCCGCATTCTCCCATATTTCGGGACAATATATCTCCTCTTAGCATCTTTATCCCGATATGGGGCACAACTGATACTTCTTCCTGCCCACAAATCAGGAGAGAAGTGATGACTAACCAACAAACGGCTCCGTATGCGGCCCTCATCTTGCGCATCTCGCTGGGGGTCATGTACGTCGCGCATTCCCTCATCCTCAAGCACCTCACCTTTACCCTGCCCGGTACGGCGCAGTTCTTCGCCTCGCTCGGGCTGCCCGCGGCGCTCGCCTACGCGACGTTCTGGGCGGAGCTCGCTGGCGGCATCCTCCTGCTCGCCGGCATCGGCACGCGCTGGGTCGCCCTCGCCCTGACGCCCGTCCTCGCCGGCGCCCTCTGGGTGCACGCCGGTAACGGCTGGGTGTTCAGCGCCGCCAACGGCGGCTGGGAGTACCCGCTGTTCCTGATCGTCGTGTCCTTCGTCGCTGCGATGCTCGGCGACGGCAAGTACGCGCTCGGCAACGTCCTGTACAACCGTCCCACCCGACTTGGAGCCTACGCATGAAGCTTTACTACGCCCCCGGCGCCTGCTCGCTTTCCCCGCACATCGTGGCCCGCGAAGCCGGCATCCCCCTCGAGCTCGAAAAGGTCGACCTCGGCGCGAAGAAGACCGCCTCGGGCGAGGACTACCGCCAGGTGAATCCGAAGGGCTACGTGCCGGCGCTGCGCCTGGACGACGGCTCGGTGCTCACCGAAGGCCCGGCAATCGTGCAGTACCTTGCCGACCGCAAGCCCGCCGCCGCGCTCGCCCCGCACGCCGGGACGAGCGAGCGCTACCGCCTGCAGGAGTGGCTCGCTTTCCTCAACTCCGAGCTCCACAAGACCTGGGGCGCGCTCTACGACCCCAGGGCCGAGCGCGCGCCGGTCATCGAGAGACTGAAGCAAAGACTCTCTTTTCTGGAGGGCGAGCTGAAGAACAGACCTTATTTGCTGCCCTCCGGCTTCAGCGTCGCGGACGCGTACCTCTTCACGCTGCTCAACTGGGCGGGCTTCACGCAGGTCGACCTTTCGCCCTATCCTGCGCTCGTGAAATACGCGGAGCGCATCAGGGCGCGGCCGAAGGTGCAGGAGGCCCTGCATGCCGAGGGCCTCTTGAAAAAAGCGGCTTGATGCCACACCGGTTGCCGAGCGTCTTCGTCTCCCATGGCTCGCCGATGCACGCGCTCGAGCCCGGGCCGGCCGGCGAGGCCTGGGCGGCGCTCGGCCGGCGCATCGGCCGCCCCAATGCGATCGTCATCGCTTCCGCGCACTGGGAAACCGACCGGCCGCTCCTCACCGGCGCCGCGCGGCCGCAGACCATCCACGACTTCTACAACTTTCCCGAGCCGCTCTACCGGCTGCGCTATCCCGCGCCGGGCGCCCCCGCCGTGGCGGAGCGAGCAAAGGCACTGCTTCTGGGAAAGGGCTTTCCTGCGGGCATCGACGCCGGGCGAGGCCTCGACCACGGCGCGTGGTCGCCGCTCCTCTACATGTACCCCGAGGCCGACGTCCCGGTGGTGCAGCTGTCCATCCAGCCCGCCCTCGGCCCGCAGCACCATGTCCGGCTCGGGAACGCGTTGCAACCTCTGACGGAAGAAGGCGTCCTGGTGATCGGCTCAGGCCATCTGACGCACAACCTGCGCGACTGGGCGCGAGGCAGCGGCGCACCGGCGTCGTACGCCCGCGAGTTCCAGGCGTGGGTTTACGAACGAATCAATGACCGAAAATCGCAGGAACTGGTGAACTACCGCGCGCTCTCGCCGCAGGGCGTGCGCGCGCACCCGACCGACGAGCACTTCCTGCCGCTCTTCCTCGCCCTCGGCGCCGCCGGCGATGGCGCGCCCGAGCGCGTCTACGACGCCATCGACAGCGGCGTGCTGGCGATGGACGCGTACGTCTTTCACTGAGCTATCGGATGACGTTGTCGGCGCGTACCGCGCGGCGCCGCAGCGCTTCGAAGTAGGCGTCGATCTCGGGAGGCAGTGCCGTGAAGCGCACGAGCGCCGGCGGCCCGGCGGCGACCACCTTGGCGTAGAAGTCACGGCACGCGAGCGCCTCGCCCGCCGCGGCGAGATTGAAGCGCAGGTCGCTGAACGCGGCCGGCGGGCTGGCGGTGTCGAGCTCGGCATGCGAGCGGGCCAGGCGCACGAACGCACCGTCACCGCGCGCCGGGCCCGGCTGTTTTCCCTCGAGGACGGCGAAGCGCACCGGCTCCGCCTCGGCAAGGCGCGCCAGCTCGGGCGCCGCGGTGGCGAGCGCCAGGTTGAAGCGGCCGGCGATGCCGCCGACCTCGTAGATCCTGACCGGCGCCTCGGCGCCTTTCGGCATCACCTCGCGCTGCCCGTCGATGCGCAGCTGGTCGCCGAGCGCCCGGCGCACCGAGTCCGACACCAGCACCTGGCCGCCGACGGTATAGGACTCGATGCGGCTCGCGAGGTTGACGCCCGCTCCCACGGCGGCGTACTTGCTGCGCTTCGCCGAGCCGATGTTGCCCACCACGACCTCGGTGTCGTTGAGGCCGATGCCCATCTCGAGCTCGGGCAGGCCGGCGGCGCGGTTGCGCGCGTTGACTTCGGCCATGGCGTTCTGCATCTCGATGGCGCAGGCCACCGCGCGCTCGGCGCGGTCGGGCAGGTCCTGCGGCGCGCCGAAGAGCACGAGCAGCGCGTCGCCGATGATCTCGTTCACCGTGCCGTGATGGCGCTCGACGACCTCCAGCATCACCTCGAGGTAGGTGTTCAGCATGCGCACGACCTGCTCCGGCGGGAGCCGCTCGGCGAGCGCGGTGAAGCCGCGCAGGTCGGTGAGCATCACCGTGACGCGGCGCTTCTCGCCGCCGAGCTCGAGTCCCGCCGGGTTCTCGAGCAGCGATGCCATCACCTCGGGCGCGAGATAGCGGCCGAACATCGCGCGCAGCAGGGCCGCCATCTCCTCCGAGCGCGCCTTCTCCCGACCGAGCGCGTCCTGCGCCCGCAACGTGACCATGTCGTAGTTCGCGACCGAGACGCAGATGACGAAGAACGCGGAGAGCGCGTTACCGTAGTACATTGCCTCGCCGACCCACGGCGTGAGGGCGATGCGCGGTGGCGCGCTGCCATGCAGGAAATACAGGCCGGCGAAGACAAGAGCGAGCAGCACGCACGCGGCCGCCTTCACCGGCATCGGCCCGAGCGCGGTGAAGAAAAGCGCCGCGGCGAGCACGAGCAGGTAGTACTGGAAGCCCGTGTCCCACCCCACGAGCATCACGGCGAGGATGGCATGCGCGGTCACCTCGAAGAAGGCGAGCCAGCCCGCGGCGCGCAGATGCCCTGCGAGGTGCAGCCAGATGAGCGTTATCCAGATCGCCACGCTCGCCACGTTGATCCAGGCAAGCGCCGTTGCGCCGGCCAGCGCGAACACGCCGATGAACGCGACATGCCAGGCGAGCGCGATGGGATAGCCGTAGCGCGCGGCAGCGTAGTAGCGCGTATTGCCGGGATCGAGCCCCGGCGGCGGCTCGACGAAGCGTCGCGCGATGCGCGCGAACAGCGAGTTCAGTGTCAGCCCCCCTCGGCGGGGATTCTAGCCGCCCAGGGCGCGGAAGAGGTCGGCGACGGCGCGCCCGAGCGCGTCTACGACGTCATCGACAGCGGCGTGCTGGCGATGGACGCGTACGTGTTCAGCTAAGCCAGCACCACCGGGTCGCCCGCCGCGACGCGACCGGGCTTCACCACCTCCGCGTACACGCCGAACTGCGCCTGCGCGTCCTGGGCGAGGCAGCGCAGGACCTTCGCATCCTCCGGAAGATCGCCCTGCGCGAGCGTGGTCATGCGGCAGCGCTCCGTCGGCGACGTGACCCTCAGCGTCGCGTCGGTGCCGATGCGCAGGGTCCTGCCGATCCACGACTGCTCGGGTTGCCCCGTTCCCATCGCGGCGACGACCATGTTGGGCCTGAACCGCCGCTCATCGATCCGGCTTCCCGGCAGCCGCAGCCGTAGCCACTCGAGTGCGGCGGTGGTAACGAGATGCACCGCGCTGTCGTCGAAATGCGGGACTCGCGCCTCGCGCACCAGCGTGACGGGCATGCCCAGGACCGCAGACAGGGCATCGTGCAGTTGCGGGTCGTCCCCGCGCAACTGCCGCCCATCCCGAAATGCGATCTCCGGCCACTCCCCGGCATAGCGGGCGTGCAAGCCGAACAGCCCATCGAACTGCCGGAACCGCCTCGTGTTCTTGCCGCTGCCGAACTTTCCCTGCGCGTCCTGGACCGCGAACAGGCGATCGCCATCGAAACCGCGCGCCTGCAACTCGACCTCTCGGCACTCCTCGCCGAGCATCGACTTGACTGGATAGCGCCACAGCTTCGAGACCACGCCGACCTGCATCGCGCTGGCGGCCGCGTCGCCTAAAGCCCGCTCATTTCTTCTGGCGCACCGCGCTCGGCCGGAAGTCCTCCGTCAGGTGGTATATGAGCGCCGGCACCATCTCCTCGCGGGGATCGGAGCTGCGCATCGCACCGCTGACGCCCCGCTCGGCCGACACGTTCAGGCGGCCGACTTGCCTGCGCGCCCAAGCCGAGCTGCTCCAGACGCTGGCGCCGGTGCGGGTTTCCACCAGTCTGCCGGAGATGTCGCCCCGGACCTCGGTGCGCACGCCGCCCTCGAGCTTGTTGATGTCCGTGACCCGGACGTCGAACTTCGGCTCGGAGTAGATGAGGTCGCCCACGAAGATCGCGCTCACGCCGTGCTTCTCGCCGATCCTGCGCAATGCCTCCGCGTCGAGTTCACGGCTGCCCACCGCCGCCAGCAGCGCTTCGCGGGTACCAAGATCCAGGATGCCCGTTCCCGGCTGCGCCGCGTGGATGTGTGTCTCGAACTCCCGCGTCGCCCGGGCGCCGAGGGCCGGACCGGCACTCGACGCGAACTCGACGATGCCGAGCGTGCCGTAGCTCTTCAGCTCCATGCGCGGCGGCACGGGCACGAGCACCGTGCTCGAGCAGCCCAAGAGCGTTGCGACCGACAGCACCAGCGCGAACCCGGCGGACTTGCGCATTGGCGACCCTCCCCTGCTGTTGAAGCAGCGGCCCAGCCTACACCATGGCTGTCGAGCCGGCAGCAATTCCATCGGACATTAGCTTTGCGTTTTTCGCTGGCCAGGCGGGGCGGTCGCTGCAAGCGACGGCCTGGCGGCGATCCGGTCGAACCATTCAGAGAGCTTCTGGCGTCGAGTCCGCCAGAGGAAACCGGGATTGCGCGCTTCGAGGCCGAGCGCGCAGGCGAGCGTGATCTGGACCATGTTGAGCGCGCCGCGCATGAGCGGGTGGCCGATCTCGCGCTCCCACAGGTCCGCCATCCGCTTCGCGCGGTCGGTCTCGTGCTGGATCACCGCGGGCGACTGTTCGTTTGCGGGCCGCAGGATCTCGCGGCCCCAGACCGAGAGGCCGTCCAGCATGCTCCTCGCCAGGGCCTCGAGGCGGCGCGCCTCCCAGGCCTGGTCGCCGCCGGGCAGCTCGAGCTCCGGCGCGCCGTCCAGGCGATCGAGGTAGGCGCAGATGAGCGCGGATTCCTCCATGCCGACGCCGTCGTCGCGGACCAGATAGGGCACGCGGCCGGAGGGATTGACGCCGTAGTACGGGCTGTCCGCAGCGCGTGTCTTTGCGACGATCGTCTCGACGCGGCTTTCCAGCTTCTTTTCTAGAACGACGATGCGCGCCATGCGCGCGTAGGGAGAGCCGGGCGTGATGTAGAGCTTCATCTTGTGAACGGTACCGCAAATCGGGCTCTGACCCCGATTTCCGGATTTCCGGTCAGCCGCCCAGGGCGCGGAAGAGGTCGGCGACGGCGGCGCGCTGGGCGCGCAGGGCGTCGATGCGGGCGACGCGCGCGGCGAGGAGGCCGCGCTCGGCGTCGATGACGTCGAGCTGGCTCGCGACGCCGGCCTCGTAGCGCAGGCGCGCGAGGCGCAGCGTCTCGGCGAGCGCGGCGGCGCGGGCCGATTCGGCCTCGTAGCTTTCGCGCGCGCGCGCCTGGGCGACGAGCGCGGTGCGCACCTCGCCGAAGGCGGAGCGGATGGCCTGCTGGTACTGGGCAAGGGCTGCGCGCTCGCGCGCCCGCGCGGCATCGGTGCGCGCCTCGAGCCGGCCGCCGGCGAAGATGGGCTGGGTCACCGCCGCGGCGATGCTCCAGATGCCGGCCGGGCCGGTGAAGAGGTTGGAGAGCGAAGCGCTCTCGGAGCCCAGCGCGGCGGTGAGCGAGATCGAAGGAAACATCTCGCTGCGCGCCACGGCGACGCGCGCGTTCGCAGCCGCGAGGCCGCGCTCGGCTTCGACGAGGTCGGGACGGCGCAAGAGCAGCTCCGAGGGCAGGCCGGAGGGCAGCGCCGCAGGCGCAAGGCTTTCCTGCATTATCGAACTGGTTTTTATTTCACCTTCGAACACCTGGGCGGGCGAGCGCCCGAGCAGCACCGCGAGCGCCGCCTCCTCGCGCTCGCGCTCGCGCTCGAGCGGCGGCAGCTGGGCGCGCGCCGCGGCGGCCTCGGCCTCGAGCTGGCGCAGCTCGAACTCGGAGATGACGCCGGCGTCGCGGCGCTTGCGCTGCAGCGCAAGGGATTCCTCTCTCAACTTCAATGTCTGTCTGGTGAGACCGACCTGCTGCTCGAACGAGCGCAGCGCGAAGTAGGACTTCGCCACCTGCGCCGCGAGGGCGAGGCGCACCGCCTCGCGCGAGGCCTCGCTCGCCTCGAGCTCGGCGCGCGCCGCGGCGACGCCGGAGCGCAGGCGCCCGAAGAGGTCGAGCTCGTAGGAAACGTCGATGGTGGCGCGGTAGCTGGAGAACTCGCGCGGCACCCCGGCGAAGGAGGTGGCGGTCTCCCGCGAGGTGCGCTGGCGGCCCGCCGACGCCCGGGCATCGACGCTCGGGAAAAGCGCCGAGCGCGACTCGCCGAGCAGCGCGCGCGCCTCGTCCACGCGCGCGGCGGCGATGACGAGGTCGGCGTTGCGCTCGAAGCCCTCCTGAACGAATTTTTCCAGGACAGGATCCTCGTAGATGCGCCACCACCGGCCGTCCTCGGCAAAGCGCGGCGCCGCTTCCTTCCACGCCGCCGGCAGCTCGACCGGCGGCCGCTCGTAGGCCGGCTGCTGGGTTGCGCATGCCCCCGTGAAAAGCATCAACAGGGCAACAGACTTCCTAATCACGTGCATGCGGGGCATGGTGCGGGTGCTGGACCGGGCCGTGCGTGGTCGTGCGCGCATGCCCGATCTCTTCCTTGATCGCGGCCGTCGAGCGCTTCTCGGTGAGGTGCCGGTCGGTCATCAGCTTGAAGAACATCGGCACGAAGAAGATGGCGAGGAAGGTGGCGGCGAGCATGCCGCCCATGACCCCCGTGCCCACCGAGTGGCGCGCGCCGGCCCCGGCGCCGGTGGAAATCGCGAGCGGCAGGACGCCCAGGATGAAGGCGAGCGAGGTCATGAGGATCGGCCGGAAGCGCAGCCGCGCCGCCTCGACCGCGGCCGCCGACGCCGACAGTCCCTGCTCGTGCTTGAGCACCGCGTACTCGACGATCAGGATCGCGTTCTTCGCCGCGAGACCGAGCAGGGTCACTAGGCCGATCTGGAAATACACATCGTTGGTCAGACCCCGGAGCGAGACTGCGGCGAGCGCGCCGAAGGTCCCGAAGGGCATGGCGAGCAGCACCGAGAGCGGCAGCGACCATTTTTCATATTGGGCTGCCAGAATCAAGAAGACCATGACGACGGCGAGCGCGAGTGCTATGCCGGAGGTACCGGCCGAGCGCTTCTCCTGGAAGGAGGCGCCCGCCCAGTCGAGGCTGAAATCCGCCGGCAGCGTCTTGGCGGCGATGCGCTCCACCGCTTCCAGCGCCTGCCCGGTCGACACGCCCGGCTTGCCCGAGCCGAAGATCTTCACCGCCGGCAGGTTGTTGAAGCGGTCGAGCGCGTCGGGACCCGAGCTGTAGCGGATGCGCGCAAGCGAAGCGAGCGGCACCATCTCATTGTTTCCACTCTTTACGAAAATCCGTCCTATGTCTTCCGGCTTGTCGCGGTACGCCGGGTCGGCCGACATCAGCACCTGCCAGGTGCGGCCGAACTTGTTGAAGTCGTTGACGTAGTAGCTGCCCATGGTCGCCGCGAGCGTGCCGTAGAGCTCCTCCAGCGGCACGCCGAGCGCCTTGGCACGGTCGCGATCGACGTCGATCGCCAGTTGCGGCACGCTCGCGCGCCAGGGCGTCTGCACGAAGCCGATGTGCGGGTCCTGCATCGCCGCGCCCATGAACTGGCCGAGCACCTGCGCCATGCGCTCGGGCCCGCCTTCGCCGCGGCTCTGCAGGAACGCCTCGAATCCGCCGGCGGTGCCCAGGCCGAAGATCGCCGGCGGCGCGATCGCGAACACCATGCCGTCGCGGATGCCGCCGGTCTTCATGAAGAAGTCGCCCACCAGCTGCGGCACCGTGGCCTCGCGCTCGTCCCAGTGCTTCTGCGTGACGAAGATGGTCGCCGCGTTGTTGCGGAAGCCGCCGGCGAGGAGGTCGAAGCCGCTGAAGGCCACCACGTCGAGGTTGTTGGGGTTGGACTGGATCGCCTTCACCACCTCGCCCACCACCTTGTCGGTGCGCTCGAGGGTCGCGCCGTCGGGCAGCAGCGCGGCGGCGATATAGAAGCCCTGGTCCTCGTCGGGCACCAGGCTGCCCGGCGTCTTCTGCCACAGCCAGAACGCGGCGCCCACCATCACGGCGAAGAGCACGAGGCCGACGCCGCCGCGGCGGATGATCCAGGCCACCCCCGACTCGTAGTGATCGGTGACGCGCCCGAAGCCGCGGTTGAACCAGCCGAACATGCGGTTGGGGGTATGTTTTGGTTTCAGGACAATGACGCACAGCGCCGGCGTGAGCGTGAGCGCGACGATGCCCGAGATCACCACCGCGACGGAGATGGTGACGGCGAACTGGCGGTAGAGCTCGCCGGCAAGGCCGCCGATGAAGGCGATCGGCACGAACACCGCGCACAGCACCAGCACGATGGCGATGATCGGGCTGGTCACCTCGCGCATCGCCTTGATCGCCGCCTCGCGCGGCGCGAGGCCCTCCTCGTGCATGATCCGCTCGACGTTCTCCAGCACCACGATGGCGTCGTCGACGACGATGCCGATGGCGAGCACCATGCCGAAGAGCGTGAGCGTGTTGATCGAGTAGCCGAGGAGGTAGAGGCCGGCGAAGCTGCCGATGAGCGACACCGGCACCGCGGCGAAGGGGATGAGCGTCGCGCGCCAGCTCTGCAGGAACACGTACACGACGAGGAACACCAGCACCATGGCGATGAGCAGAGTCTCCACCACCTCCTCGATCGAGACCTCGACGAAGCGCGTGGTGTCGTACGGGATCGAGTAGGCGAGGCCCTCGGGGAAGCGCTCGGCGGCGCGCGCCACGGTGCGCTTCACCTCCTCGGCCACCTGCAGCGCGTTGGCCCCCGGCTGCAGGAAGATGCCCACCAGCGTCGCCGGCTCGCCGTTGATGCGGCCGATGAACTCGTAGTCGCGCGCGGCGAGCTCGACGCGCGCCACATCCTTCAGGCGCAGCGCCGAGCCGTCGGCGTTGGAGCGCAGGATGATCTCCGCGAACTCCGCCGGGTCGGCGAGCCGGCCCCTGGTGGTGACGGTGTAGACGAGCTCCTGTCCCTTCGGCGCCGGCGACTGCCCGACCTTGCCGGCGGCGAACTGCGCGTTCTGCTCGTTCAGCGCGCGCACGATGTCGGCGGTGGCGACGCGGTGCTGCGTCATGCGGTCGGGCTTGAGCCAGATGCGCATGGCGTAGTCCTTCGCGCCCCAGTTCACCACCCCGGTCGTACCCGGCACGCGCTTGAGCAGATCGAGCACGTTGAGCGTCACGTAGTTCGAGACGTAGATGTCGTTGAAGCGGTTGCCCGGCGAGTAGAAGGCCACCACCTGCAGGAAAGCCGAGGAGCCCTTCTCGACCGTGACCCCCTGCCGGCGCACCTCGAGCGGCAGGCGCGGCTCGGCCTGCTTGACGCGGTTGTTGACGTTGAGCGCCGCCTGGTCGATGTCGGTGCCGATGTCGAAGGTGACCTGGATCTGCACCTGGCCGTTCGAGGTCGAGGTCGAGCTCATGTAGAGCATCTTCTCGACGCCGTTGATCTGGTTCTCGAGCGGCGATGCCACCGTCTGCTCGAGCACCTGCGCCGACGCGCCCGGATAGACGGCCTGGACCGTCACCACCGGCGGCGCGATCTCCGGGTACTGCGCGATCGGCAGGTTGCGCATCGAGGCGAGCCCGGCGATGACGATGAACACCGACAGGACGACCGCGAAGATCGGGCGATCGATGAAAAACCGGGAGAACATGAGCGCTACTTCGCTTCCGGCTTTGCCTGGGATATCTTCACGGGCGCGCCGGGCCCGAGCTTCATCAGCCCGTCGGTGATGACCCGCTCGCCGCCCTTGAGGCCCCCGGTGATGATCCAGGCGTCGCCCGACCACTCGCCCACCTGGACGGGGCGCGACTCCGCCTGGTTTTTTTCGTTGACGAGATAAACGAACTTTCCCTGCGGCCCCTCGAGCACCGCGCGCTGCGGCACGAGCAGCGCGTTCGGCCGCACGGCGCCGTGCAGGATCACGCGCACGAACTGCCCGGGGCTGAGCACCGCTTCCGCATTGGGCAGCTCGGCGCGCGCCTCGCGCGTGCCGGTCGCCGGCGAGATGCGCACGTCGGTGAAGTCGAGCGTT
>Ga0247825_10000328_pt1 | contig 29644 bp, 25 predicted proteins | sample 13C_Vanillin_Day_FD_194413 | JGI IMG/M metagenome (GOLD analysis project Ga0247825, IMG submission 194413) | Soil microbial communities from agricultural site in Penn Yan, New York, United States - 13C_Vanillin_Day48 | ecosystem: Environmental > Terrestrial > Soil > Agricultural land | place... | reverse complement strand
GAGCTTGGCGGCAGCGTCGCGCAGCAGGACCTGTTGTTCGTTCAGCAGCAATTCCACGATGGTCTCACGACGGCAAGTTGAGGACGCGCTTGGCGATGATGTTGCGCTGGATTTCGACGGTGCCGCTGCCGACGGTGACGCGACGCATCTCGAACAGGTCGGCGGCGGGATTGACCGCGGTGTTGCCGATCATGATGTCGTCGGCGCTGGCGCCGAGCGGGCCCGCGGCATCGACCAGCAGTTCCGATGCCTTCTGGCCGAGTTCGCCGCCGGCGATCTTGATCACCGGCGCCATCGAAGCGGGCGCCTTGCGGTGGCCGTGCAGGTTTGCGGCATGACGGTAGAACGCCGAAAACGCCAGCAGATCGATCTCCAGCATTGCAAGGCGGTGAAGAAAGGCGGGATCGCGGATCGCGCCGGAGTACTCGGCGACCTGCCGCGCTTTGTTCAACAGCACCGCGGCGTTGCGCGGATGACCGGTGGTGAAGCGCTCGGAACCGAGCAGCTTGTTCGCGACCGCCCAGCCGCCGTTCAGCTCGCCCAGCATGTTGGCCTTCGGCACCCGCACGTCGACGAAGGTTTCCTCGGCGAACTCGGAATCGCCGCGGATGGTCTGGATCGGACGGACCGTGATGCCGGGCGATTTCAGGTCGATCAGCAGCATCGTGATGCCGGCGTGGCGCGGCTTGGCGGCCGGGTCGGTGCGCAGCAGCGCGAACATCCAGTCGGCGAAGTGCCCGTTGGTGGTCCAGGTCTTGTGACCGTTCACCACGAACGTGTCGCCGTCGAGCACCGCGCGCGATGAAAGGCTCACCAGGTCGGAGCCGGAGCCCGGTTCGGAATAGCCCTGGCACCATGTCACTTCGCCGCTCAGGATTTTCGGCAGGTGCTGCGCTTTCTGTGCCGGCGTTCCGGCCTCGATGATCAACGGCCCGATGAAGTTCAGCCCGTGCGGGTAGGGGGTCGGCGCGCCGATCCGGCTCATCTCCTCGAACAGGATGATCTGCTGCGTGAGCGTTGCGCCCATGCCGCCGGCTTCCTTCGGCCAATGCGGCGCGATCCAGCCGCGCTCGTAGAGCTTGCGGTGCCAGGGCTTCAGTTCCGGCGGGTCGATGCGCAGCGAGCGGTGGCAGATGTCTTTCGGGCAATTCGCGGCGATCCACTCGCGCACCTCCTCGCGGAAGCCGCGATCGCCGGGATCGTCGTCGGAGAAAAGCGTGGTGTTGTCCCAGTTCATCGGATCACCGCCAGACCAGCCAAAGCATTCCCGCTATTCCTCGAGCTTCACGCCGGATATCGCGACGAGCTCGGCCGCGGCCTTGCGGTCCTCGACCAGGAACTTGGCGAACGCGTCGGGCTTGGTGCCGGCCGGCGTGAATCCCTTCGAGATCAGCAGGCGCTCGCGGAACTCCGGCACGGTCATGATGGCGTTGAACTCGCTGTTGAGCTTGTCGACATGTTCGGCCGGCGTGCCCTTCGGGGCGAACAGGCCGAACCAGGGCGTAAAGGCAGTCTGGTCGCCGCGCAGACCGGATTCGGCGAAGGTCGGCACCGCGGGCACCAGCTCCGAGCGCTTGCTGCCCGGAAGTAGAAGTCCCTTGACCTCGCCGTCTCGAATCTGCCGCGCCAGATCGGGATTGCCGACCAGCAGAGCGATCATTTGGATGTCGTTCGCCTTGAACGACGTCATCGCCTCGGGGAAGCCCTTGTAGGGAACGTGGGCGATCTTTGCGCCGCTCGTGTGCTTCAGCCACTCCATGATGAGGTGCGAATCGCCGCCGAGCCCCATCGACGCGAAGTTGAGCTTGTCGGGATTCTTCTTGGAGTATTCCACCAGCTCGGCGAACGTGTTCACCGGCACGTTCTTGTTGAGGATGACGATCTGCTGGCCGAAGAACGCATTGGTGATCGGCTCGAAGTCCTTCAGCGGATCGTAGGACAGCTTCTTGTAGAGCTCGGGATTGATCGACACCGTGCTGCGCGTCAGGAGGCAGATCGTGTAGCCGTCCGGCGCCGCGCTCTTGCAGGCGTTGGCCGCGATGATGGTGTTGGCGCCGGCACGGTTCTCGACCACCACGCTGCCGCCGGTCCGGTTTTCGAACTCCTTTGCCAGCGCCCGCACGAACACGTCGATCGCGCCACCGGCCTGCAGCGGAACGATGATTTTCAGCGGCCGCGAGGGATATTTCTCCTGCGCGAGCGCGGGTGCATTCCAGGCGCACAGAACCGCGCCAAGGCCCAGCAGCGAACCGATCAATCCACGACGCAAATTCATCTTTCTCCTCCCTGTGGCCCGCAGTTTGGTCTGCCGGGCGCTTTGCTCATTTTTGTCATCGGTCACGGCGCGGTGCGCGCCGGGCGACAAGTGCTCCTGCCATTCACCGCATCCGCGGTGCCGTTCAAAGCCGCGACGCCTCCAGCCATTTGATCTCGTAGGGCGTTGCATAGTACTTCATGCGCTCCTGGATGCGGCTCTCGATCTCCTGGCGGTCCTTGCCAACGCCGCTGTCGACCTGGATCACCGCGCGGTTGCCCTGCTTGGGATCGGCGACCATGTCGACCAGGACCTTGCCGCCGCCTGCCACATCAGCCAGCGCCGCCGTGAAGGCGCGCCGTGCAGCGTCGAGCCGGAGCTGCACCTTCGCGGGCTTGCCGACGTCGGTCAGCGGCATCTTGTCGATCAGGATGATTTCCTTCGGCGCCGCCGCGCGCTCCGGGCTGTTCGCCTGCGCAAAGGCCTGCACCTCGTCGGCCGTGGCCTTGGCGTTCGGCACGAGCTGTACATAGGCGATCGGCAGCTCGCCGGCGTAAGAGTCCGGCTTGCTGACGGCGGCCGCCAGCACCACGTCGGGATGCTTGAGCAGCGTCTCCTCGATCACGGTCGGGTCGATGTTGTGTCCGCCGCGAATGATGATGTCCTTCGCGCGCCCGGTGATCCAGAGGAAACCGTCGGGATCGATGCGGCCGAGATCGCCGGAGTTGAACCAGCCGTCCGGCAGAAGAATGCCATTGTTCGCGGCCTCGTCGACATAGCCGGGCGTCACGCTCGGGCCCTTGACGACAACCAGCCCGATCTCGTCGGTGGCGAATTCGCGCCTGATGCGCCCGCCGTCGTCGAGCTCGACGATCTTGATCTGCGTATAGGGCAGACGGAGGCCTGCCGAACCGTAACGCGGATCGCCGTCGCGCGGCGGCTGCGCGACATTCTGCGTGTACTCGGTGGCGCCATAGCTTGCGAGCATGCGCACGCCGCAGATCTTCTCGAGCTGGCGCGCGACCTCGGCCGGAAACGCCGTCGATCCGGTGACGCCATAGGGCCGCAGCGAGCCGAGGTCCTGTCCGCTGGGTGGCATCTTGCTGAGCTGCGCCAGCGTGGTCGGCACGCCGGACAGCAGCGAGATGCGGAATTTCTCGACGAACTTCCAGTAGTTCTCGATGAAGCGCTTGTCGCGTGCGCCGCTCGGCGAGGGGATCACGATCTCCATTCCATCCGCGATCGCCATGATGCCGCGGCCGAAGAATCCCGCGATGTGGAACATCGGATAGTCGGAAAAGATCACGTCATCGGCCGTGTGCGCCATTACCAGCGTATTGGCCCAGAACTTGTAGGAGAAGCCCTGGTGCGTGAGCTTCACGAGCTTCGGCGATCCGGTGGTGCCGCCGGAATGCACATAGGCGGCAATGTCGCTTCGTTTTGCCTTGCGCATGAAGGTCAGCGCATCGCCCGGTTGTTTCGACGCCAGCAGGTCGAAATCGGAACCCGGGAGAGCCGGTCCTCCAAGCGCCTGCGCCGACAGCACCGTCACGCCGGCCGGAATGTCACCACGGATGGCCTGCAGCTTTTCCCAGATCTCGTAGCCAGGTGTTGGTCCGAGTGCGACGACGACCTTGGCGCGCGAGCTTTTGATCAGCGCCGCCCAATGTTCGGGCTCCAGCATCCAGTTGATGCAGCACGAAACGCCGGCGGCGAGCGAGCCCAGCATCACGGTGTAGAGATGCGGAGTGGTCGGCAGGAGATAGAGCACGGCATCGTCCGGACCGACCCCGAGCGAATGGAACAGGTTCGCGGCCGCGGTCGCCCGCTGCTTCAACTCCCGATAGGTGACGGTGACGGCCGAGCTTTCGGGATTGCCGTCTTCGACGTAGCGGATCGCCACCTTCTGCGGCGCGAGATCGCAGCCGTGCCGGATCCAGTCGTTGACGTCCCACGACAGCAGGCGCTGTTCCAGCGGAACGCGCTCGAGCTCTTCGATGTCCTGGATATTCCGTAGCGGCTGGAATTGACTGGCGGCGCTCATCTCGTCCCGGCGGGTTTCGGATTTGGCTTTCTGATTTTTCGAAGCCTGTAATACACAGTATACGGAATATCCGTCTACCGCCCGGCGGGGGGCGCATCGAGGCGGAGCGCGACCCCGTCGGCGCATCCGGCTTCGTGATTCTCGCCGGGAACGGTTCAGGGCCTGTCAGAACACATAAAGGGCGGCTCGGAACATATTCCGATGTCCGGCGTTCTGTATCGGCGCGGCGTTCTATTGGTATTCGGGCGAACGGAATTTGCCCCGGCCCCTTCTCATCGAACCATGACACTTCAGCAAGCCATCGCCTTCGCGATCGTCGCCGGCATGATGGCGATGTTCTTCTGGGGAAGACTTCGCTACGACCTGGTTGCGGTCCTTACGCTGCTGATCGCGATAGCGGCCGGCATCGTCCCTCACGACAAAGCCTTTTCCGGATTCTCCGACGATATCGTCATCATCGTCGCATCTGCGCTTGTGGTCAGTGCGGCGGTTGCCCGATCCGGCGTGATCGAGCGGATTGTGCGTCTGTTCGACAGCTATCTCACGCAGACCGGCCGGCAGGTCGTCGTCTTGAGCGCGGCGGTGGCCGTGTTGAGCGCCTTCGTCAAAAACATCGGCGCGCTCGCTATGCTCATGCCGGTCGCGTTTCAACTGGCCCGCAAGCACGGCACGTCGGTGTCGGCGCTGCTGATGCCGATGTCGTTCGCGGCATTGCTGGGCGGTATCGTCACGCTGATCGGAACGTCGCCGAACATCATCGTGTCCCGCGTCCGGGAGCAGGAGATCGGAGCGCCATTCCAGATGTTCGACTTCACCCTGGTGGGTGCCGGCATCGCGCTTGCGGGGCTCGTTTTTCTGGCTTTCGGCTGGAGGCTTCTGCCCGCCGGGCGAAAGGGCGCCGCATCGATCGACGCCGCCTTCAATCTGGAGGGCTACACGACCGAAGTCGTGGTGCCCGAGAAGGCAGCCGTGGTCGGAAAGAAGATCAAGGACCTGGAAAACTTCGGCGAGAACGAGATCGAGGTCGTTACGCTGCTGCGACCCGGCGGACCGCGCCAGTATGCGCCCGCCGGCTCGGTGACCTTGAAGGCCGGTGACATTCTGATCCTCCAGGGCGAGCCTGCAGCCCTCGAAAAGGTGGTGAACAGTGCGGGCCTGAAGCTCTCGCGGGACCATGCCGAGCATTCCGAAGACACGCCGACCGATGACATCGGTGTGATGGAGGCCGTCATCACGCCGGAGTCCGAGCTCGTCGATCGGTCGCCGCTGCAGGCCCGGTTGTTCGATCGGTTCGACATCAATCTTCTCGCCGTGAGCCGTCGCGGCAAGCGCATCACCGGCCGGCTCCGCACGACCGCGCTCAAGGCCGGAGATGTTGTCGTTCTCCGTGCCGATCTGAAGACATTGCCGGAGGCGCTCGGCGATTTGCGATTGCTGCCGCTCGCGCAACGAAAGGTCGGCATCGGCTCCAAGAGACAGAGTCTGCTTCCGCTCGTTATCCTGCTGACAGCCATGGCGTTGGTGGCGTTTCATCTGGTGCCGGTGCCGGTCGCGTTCTTCGGCGCCGCCGTTTTCGTTCTCATCGTCAAAGCCCTGACGCTGCGTGAGGCCTATGACGCGATTGAATGGCCGATCCTGATCATGCTCGGCGCGCTCATTCCGGTCAGCGATTCGCTGCGGAGCACCGGCGGCACCGACCTGATCGCCGGGTGGCTTTCGGCGGTCGCAACAGGTTTGCCGGCGCTCGGAACGCTCGCGCTGATGATTGTCGTATCCATGGCGGTGACGCCGTTTCTGAACAATGCGGCGACCGTGCTTGTTGTGGCGCCCATTGCCGTCGGTTTCGCGAAGAACCTCGGCCTCAGTCCCGATCCCTTTCTCATGGCCGTGGCGATCGGCGCCGCGAGCGACTTCCTCACGCCGATCGGCCACCAGTGCAACACGCTGGTGATGGGCCCCGGCGGCTATCGTTTTGGCGACTATTGGCGATTGGGTTTACCGCTCTCGGTCATCGTAGTCGTCGTCGGCACCCTTCTGATCCCGCTGGTGTGGCCTCTCGGAGGCTGAGGCCCAGGTTGCCGTTGTCGGCTTCGCATCACTGGAACAGCCGCAGCACCGCTTGGGCGCCGATCGAGGACAGCGACCGCGCGGTCGTCGAAAGCGCCTGGCGGGTCTGCAGCGCCAGGAGGTTAGCGCTCTCCTCGTTGGTGTCGGCCGGCGTGAGATCGTCGGCGTCAGATTCGAGCGTCCGGACCATTGTGTTGGTGAAGTGCTCCCGGGTTTGCAGGATCGTCAGGTTCGAGCCAAAGCGCGTGGCTTGCGAGCGCAGCGAAACCAGCGCGGCGTCGAGATCGTCGACGATTTCGTCGCTCGAGAAGGCGGACTGGAAGTCGTCGCCGGTCGATTCAATTTTATGGATTGCGCCGGGGCGTCATGAACCCACCGGGCAGAACGGCAGAGCGCGGCGTCGATCCGATGGATCGAACCGCGCTCCGCTGCGTATACAGTCTGATCGGGCCGTCGAATGACAGCCCGTTGCGATTACATCGCGTCGCGGACGGTCTCGTCCTTGAGGCCGGTCACCCGCTTGGTGATCGCTTCCGGCGAGATCGTTTCCACCGTGGTCTGCGCAACCGCCGGCTCCAACGGGCCCACCAGTTGAGCGGTGAGCATCCCGAGCAGGAAAATAGCGGCGGCAGAAGCACCCATAAGCCTGGTCATTTGACCCTCCTCCCTTGTTATGCGCAGCGGAATACCCGCTTGGGATTAAGGTCCGGTTCCGTACCCGGATACGGGCTGTGGGATTCGCAATGTCTGGTGAATGAAGCACTGCTGCGGCGATTGGGCGCGCATGCAGAGTGTCGCGAAGCGGCGCGGACTGGCGCGCCAGCGGGCCGCGTGCGCGGCCAGCGACCGACAAATGTGACGGCGCATTAATCACTTCTTAGGATTGTTAAATTAAAAATTTCCTAATTCTTCAATCACAAGGGGGAAATGCCCATGCAATTCAGGTCATTGGTGCTGGCCACGGCATCCTTTGCATCGTTCATGCTTGCTGCGGGTGCGCCCGCTTCGGCTGAAGATGGCGTGACTGCGGACTCGATCGTGTTCGGCCAGGCCGCGGTTTTGAGCGGGCCGGCTTCGGCGCTCGGCCAGGGCATGAAGACCGGCATGAACGCCGCATTCGACGAGATCAACAAGAAGGGCGGCATTCACGGGCGCAAGATCAAGCTGATCAGCGCCGACGACGGCTACGAGCCGGAGAAATCGATCGTTGCCACCAAGAAGCTGATCGAGGAAGACAAGGTCTTCGCTCTGATCGGGCCGGTCGGCACGCCGACCTCGTCGGCGACCCAGCCGATCGCGACCGCCGCCAAGGTGCCGTTCGTCGGTGCGTTCACGGGCGCGGGCTTCCTGCGCGACACCAAGTTCGGCAATGTCATCAACGTGCGCGCGAGCTACGACGCCGAGACCGAGGCGTGGGTGCGCCATCTCACCGAAGACCTGAAGATCAAGAAGATCGCGATCTTCTACCAGGACGATGCGTTCGGCCGCGCCGGCCTCTCCGGCTTCAAGAAGGCAATGGAGAAGCGCAGCCTGCCGATCGTCGCCGAGGGCACCTACGAGCGCAACACCATCGCGGTGAAAACCGCGCTGCTCAACATCAAGCGGGAAGACCCCGAAGCGGTGGTGATGGTCGGTGCCTATAAGCCGTCCGCCGAGTTCATCAAGCTCGCGCGCAAGGTCAATTTCGAGCCGGTGTTCGTCAATATCTCGTTCGTCGGGCCGTCCGCGCTCGCCAAGGAGCTGGGCGAGGACGGCAAGGGCGTGATCGTGTCGCAGGTCGTGCCGTTCCCGTGGGATGCCTCGGTCAAGGTCGTCGCCGACTATCACGCGGCGATCAAGGCCGCCGACGCCAAGGCCGAGCCGGAATTCGTGTCGCTGGAAGGCTATCTGGTCGGCCGGCTCGCGGGCGCGGCGCTGGAAAAGGCCGGCGCCAATCCGACCCGCGAGGGCTTTCTCAAGGCGATCAAGGACACCGGCAAGTTCGACTTCGGCGGGCTGACGATGACGTTCGGTCCGAACGATAACGAAGGACTGGATCAGGTGTTCATGACCATGATCCAGGCCGACGGCAAGTTCAAAGCCATCGAGAAACTCGTCCGTCTGACGAGCAAGTAAGTTTTTACTGGTTGAGACCGGAGCCATGCCGCCGTGGGGACGGGCGGCGTGGTTCCGCTGGAATGGGAATGACGAAATGAAAATCAAAACGCTTTCCTGGTTCTGGGGGATCGATGTTCAAGCTCCGAGCAAAGTCCGATTCGAAAACTGACCCAACCGCACCGGCCGGCAAGACCGCAAAGTCCATCCGCTTCGGCGTAAGAGGCAAGCTGCAGACCGCGTTCGGCGCGGTGGCGCTGATGACGGTCGCCGCGGCCGGCGTCGGCATCGTCTCGTTCTCGGCGACCGAGCGCGAATTCCAGCGGGTTGCCAGCCACGACGTGCCGATGATGACCGATGCGCTGCGGCTCTCGGTCATGTCCGGCGAGATATCGGCCGCCGCCGCGCGCTTCGTCAGCGCGCGCACCGCCGAGGAGCAGCGCGCCATCGCCGACATGCTGTCGGCGCGCAATCGCGACCTGATCACGACCATGAACCGGCTGCGCGAGAGCCAGCGGGACAGGCAGGCATTCGCGGCCGTTGAGGCAACCGCGCAACGCCTGGAGCAGAACCTCAAGGCACTGGAAAAGGCGATCCTCGACCGCACCGACGTGCGCGCCAAGCTCGAGGCCAGGCAGGCGGCGGTGCACAAGCTGCATGCCTCGATCACCGACAAGATCTCGCCACTGGTCGACGATTCCTATTTCGAGGTGGTCTCGGCGGCGGAAGACGTAGGCAAGATAGGCAACAAGGCGGTGCGCTCGTTCATCAATGGCGGGCTGCAGCGGATGCAGGCCGCCCTCGACGTGGGCGCCGAGATGAACATCGCGACCGGATTGCTCGCAGCCGCGGCGGTCACCTCCTCGGCACCGGTGCTGGCCATGCTGGAGGATCGCTATACGACTTCGGCGGCGCGCGCGCAGAAGCTTCTGCCGAAGCTTGCCGAAGAGCCAGAGATTGCGCCGCTACGCCTGCGGATTTCCAATTTGCTGCAGCTTGCCGACTTCAAATCGCAGCAAGCGGTCGAGGAAGGAGAGGCCGACCGGCTGAACAAGATCTTCCGCGCACATGAATCATTCGCCCAGATTCTGATCAAGCTGGTGGACGACCTCAACTTCAACCTGACCTCGGGCAGCGAGGACGCCATCAAGATTTCGAGCGGGATGCTCAAGACGCTGGCCGGGGCCCAGATCGCGGGCCTGCGCGACACGTTGCAGACTGCGGCCCAGACGCATCTCCTGACCAGCCTGATCAGCGAGGCGGCCGTGGCCAAGGACCCGGCCCGGCTCGTTCCGATCCGCGAGCGCTTCACCGCCGCGGCGGAGGCGGCGAAAAAGGTCGCCAGCACGCTCAACCAGGATGAGATCGACAAGTCGATCGGCGATCTGGTCGCGCTCGGCGCCGCCGCCGACGGCATCTTCGCGCTGCGCGGCAGGGAATTGCAGACCGATCAGATCGCCAACCAGGCGGTCGCCGACAACGCGGCGATCCAGCGCGATTTCGACAAGGTCGTGGCCGGCCTGGTGTCGGCCGCCGAAGCCAGCATGAAGCACAACGAGTCGCAGCTGTTCGAGAGCCTCGGCTACAACCGCAACGCACTCCTGATTGTCGCGATCGTCAGCATCCTGGTCGCCGGCGGCATCGGCGTGTTCTATGTGCAGCGCAAGCTCGTGAAGCCGCTCACCGCCATCGACGACAGCATGCGGCGGCTTTCGTCCGGCGAGACCGAACTCGCTCTGCCGAAGACCCGCGCCAATGACGAAATCGCCTCGATGACGCGGGCGGTCGTGGTGTTCCGCGACGCGGCCCTCGAACGCGATCGTCTTGAGCGGGAGGCCGCGGAACAGCGCGCGCTCGCCGAAGAGCAGCGCAACAAGACCGCCGAGGAGCGGGCCAGGAACGAAGAGGAGCGCCGCAAGAACGCGGAGGTCCAGGAGCAGGCCGCGCAGGAGCAGGCAACCGTGATCGGCAATCTCGGGGAGGGCCTGCAGAAGCTCTCCGAGGGCGATCTGGTGTTCCGGCTCGACGAGGCTTCGTTCGGCTCCTACCGGCAGATTTCGCAGGACTTCAACCGGATGGCCGAGCGCGTCGCCGCCAGCATGTCGGTGATCGCCACGTCGACACGCGAGGTCACCAACAGCGCGACCGAAATCTCCGAGGCCACGACCGACCTGTCGCAACGCACCGAGGAGCAGGCGGCGAGCCTGGAGCAGACCTCGGCCTCGATGGAGGAGATCTCCAAGACCGTCAAGGCGAACTCGGAGAACGCCCAGCACGCGAACGAGCTTGCGGGCAACACCCGCGAGGTCGCGAGCCGCAGCGGCAAGATCGTGGCGCAGGCGGTCGATGCCATGTCGCGGATCGAGGGCTCTTCGAAGAAGATCGCCGACATCATCAGCGTCATCGACGAGATCGCGCGGCAGACCAACCTGCTGGCGCTCAACGCCGCGGTGGAGGCGGCGCGCGCCGGCGAAGCCGGCCGCGGCTTCGCGGTTGTCGCCTCCGAGGTGCGCAGCCTCGCGCAGCGCTCGTCGCAGGCCGCCAAGGACATCAAGGACCTGATCACCAATTCGGGCATTCAGGTCCAGGAGGGCGTCGATCTGGTCAACCGCGCGGGCCAGTCGCTCGGCGAGATCGTCGCCTCGATCAAGAGCGTTGCCGACATCGTCTCCGACATCGCCCGCGCCAGCGCCGAGCAGGCCGAGGGCGTCGACCAGGTCAACAAGGCGCTGACCCAGATGGACCAAGTCACGCAGCAGAATTCGGCGCTGGTCGAAGAGAACGCGGCGACCGCAAAGTCGCTGGAGCAGCAGGCCGCGGCCATGAGCGAGCAGGTCGGCACGTTCAGGCTCGCCGCCAATGACACCGTCGCACCGGCGCAGCGGGCTCCAGCCGCTGCGCCCGCTCGTGCGGCCGCGCCGAAGCCCCGTCCTGCCGCGGCCAAGCAGCCTGCAGCCAAGCAGCCCGCGGTCAAGCAGCCCGTAGCCAGGCAGCCTGCGCCGGCGCAGGGCTCCAACGGCGTCCATCGCGGGCCGGTGGGACGCATGCAGTCGGCGCTCGCGACCGCGCTCAAGGCCGACGACGACTGGAAGGAATTCTAGGGGCTTGATCCGGCGACCTGCGGTTCTGCATCGCCGGTCCGCTTTCCTGCGGCCCACGGCGATCACAACGCGATTGTGACGGCTCGGGGCGCGCCCCTAAGATGCCGCCTCCCAACCGGGAGGCATCGCGGTGGCGACGGACAAAGAATCGGCGGAGACGCTGGCCGACCGCGAGAAGGTCCGCGAAGGCTATGCGCTGGTCAACGCCATGTGGAAGACGCAAGGGTCGGCGACCACGCTTCGCTACGTGCACCACCTGCCGCATGGCCGAGCGTTGCCGCTTGGCCTCGACCTTGGCGAACTCGACCGGATCATCGCCGGCGTCGACAGCTTCTACCGCGGCGGCGCGCGCGACTGGCCGACCCAGTGGTTCAAGGCCGCCGAGCAATATCTGGAACGCGGCCGCACGGCGCTCGCCAAAGGCCAGCGGCAGACCGCCGGCCAGATGATCTTCACCGCCGCAGTGTGCACTCACCTCGCGGGCTACATGCACCACGATATCGGCCGCCTGCTGCCGGAAACCGAGCAGTCGATGCTGCGCACGGTCGAGACCTACTGGGAGGCTGCGCCGCTCCTGCCGCGCCCGCCGGAGCGCATCGAGGTGCCCTACGAGGATACGGTGCTGCGGCCCTTCCTGCGCCTGCCGCCCGGCGTCGAACGCCCGCCCTGCGTCGTGCTGATCGGGGGCGCCAACTCCAACATGATCAACATGCACGGCGTGTCGGACTATTACCTCGACCGTGGCATGGCGGCGGTGGGCTTCGACGGACCGGGGCAGGGCGAGTTTCGCGCCCGCACCGGCCGCGTGATGCGGACCGCGGATTTCGACAAGGCGCTGAGCGCGGTGGCAAGCTGGCTCGAGAACGAAAAGCGCGTCGACGGCCGCCGCATCGGCATCTATGGCCGCGCCACCGGCGCGTTGCTGGCGATCCATGCCGCGGCGCTGGACAAGCGCTTCAAGGCCGTGGTGGCGCATCCGGCGGCGTTCAACTTTGCGGACTTCTTCGACCACGTCTATGTGCCGACTCTGATCTCGCACCGGCTGGAGATGTGCGCCTTCCTCGGCGCGAAGACGCTCGAGGAGGGCGGCCGTCTGGTCCGCGAGCAACTGACGCTCGCGGATGTCGCCGATCGCGTTAATTTTCCCATCCTGTCGGTGTGTTCGGCCGACGACGAGACGATGCCGACGCCGCAATCCATGCTCCTGAAGGAGCGGGTCAAAGGCCCGGTCGAGATCGTCGTGTTCCCCGGCAAGGGACACGGCGGCCCGTCGCGGCTGTCGCTGCCGCTGGAGGCCGACTGGATGGCGGAGAGATTGAAAGCTTGAGCGTCGGTGGATTTACGCCAGCGCGCGTTCGCCGGCTTCCTTCATGAAGGCTTCCGCGGGCTTCACGAGGTGGGCCATCAGCCACGTCATCTTGATCTCGCCGCGTACGTTGTCGTCGGCTACGTCAATTGTGCCGGTGATGACCTGCCCCAGCACCGCAATGCGGAACGTGAGCCGGTCGCCATCCCACTTTTCCTCCGCGACCTTGAACTTCGCGGCATAGCTCGTGCGCGCATCGTCGATCGCGGCCTTGATCCGGTGCGTGGCTTCCGGCTTCCCGTGCCCATGCGGTATCGTGACGGTGACGACAGGATCCATGAGCCCTCCCGCTCGATCTTGTATCAAGTCTAATCCGTTCCTGCGGTCTCTTGCGAGGGCGCGACCGACACCTCGCGCGCGCGATCTCCTGCCCACTCGCATCGGCGGGCGGTGCATAGCTCGCGAGCGCCAGCTTGCTTGCGGCACATGGCCTTGTTTGGCAACCTGATGCTGCAAAATCGAAAAGAAGATCGGCAAAGACCGGTCGCAGGGAGGATGCGGATGGCGAAACTGCGCCTTGCAGAATGCCGCCCGTTTTTCGACGCGGTGGCCGAGAAGTCCGAGGAGATGGGCGTCGGCGTCTGCTCGGCGGTGGTCAATGCCGAGGGGCATCTCATTGCACTCGAGCGCACCGACCTCGGCGGCTTCATTCTTCCCGACTTCGCCATCGCCAAGGCCTACACGGTCTGTGCGTTCCGCGCGGTGAGCCCGCGCTTCCCCGACGGCGTCGTCATCCAGAAGTGGTTTCAGGAACGCAACCCGCAGCTCCTGATCAATGCGTCGGTTCTCACCGGCGGCAAAATCTACGTCTCCGGCGGCTGCGCGCCGATCTTCAAGGACAACGAACTGGTCGGCGCCTACGGCGTCTGCGGCCCGACCTCGCAGCAGGACGACGAGATTTCCGACTACGCGCGCAACAAGGCCGGCTGGCGCAAGACGCCCGAGACCGACGACACGCCCGAGGCCGTCAAGAAACACATCAACGAGATCTATTCCAAGCTGGGACTGGACGACCGCAAGCTCTGACCGCACCGACCAGGACGGCGAGCAGCCGGACGGAGGATTTGGCCATGACCGGAATGCTTCTTTCCCGACACGCCGTCTCGCGGCGGACTGTTCTGGCTGCGGCTTTCGCACTGACGGCGATGGCAGCGCCCATAGCGATGGCGCAGGACGCCTATCCGAGCAAGCCGGTGAAGATCGTCGTGGGCCTTCCGGCCGGCTCGTTCACCGATCTCACGGCGCGCTGGATCAGCGACGAGCTGCGCAATGCGCTCGGCTCCACCTTCGTCATCGAGAACCGCCCCGGCGCCGCGACCAACATCGCGACCGGACTGGTCGCTCGTGCCCCGAACGACGGCTACACCATTCTGCTCGCCACCAATTCGAACACGATGAACCCGAGCCTGTTCAAGAGCCTGCCGTTCGACGTGGTGAAGGACTTCCAGCCGGTGGCGATGATCGCGTCGAGCTCATTCCTCGTGCTCGCGCATCCGTCGGTGCCGGCGAACTCGCTGTCCGAACTGATCGCCTACGGCAAGGCCAATCCCGGCAAGCTCAACATCGGCTCCGGCGGCACCGGCACGGCAACGCATCTCGCCATCGAGATGTTTGCGCAGCGCGCGGGCCTCGACGTGGTGACCGTGTTCTATAAGAGCTCGCAGGACACCGTGACCGATCTGCTCGGCGGGCGCATCCAGGTGGCGTTTGCGCCGGTCAACACCGGCATCCAGCATGTGCAGTCCGGCGCGCTCAAGGCGCTCGCGGTCACGGCCTCGCAGCGCAGCGACCTCGTGCCGAGCGTTCCGACGGTCGCCGAATCCGGTCTTGCCGGATACGACGCGGCGATGTGGACCGGGCTGTTCGTGCCGGCCGGCACCCCGCCGGAGATCGTCGACCGGCTGTCGTCGGCGGCGACCAGGGCGGTGGCGTCCGAAGACCTGCAATCCAAGATCAAGAAGAGCGGCGGCGACCCGCGCGTGATGGGCTCGAAGGAGTTCACCGACTACGTGCAGAAGGACATCGTCAAGTGGTCGGAGACCGTGAAGGCGTCGAGCATCAAGCCGGCGGATTGAACGCGGGACGCTCGATTGACACGGTTCCGGCCGTTGCCGATAGTTTCAACACAAAACGGACCACGCAGATCTCAAAAAGCGCGGCCAAACAGCGAACCTGCCGCACAGCAGGAGGGGAGGACGAGAATGATTCTGCGCCATAGCTGCGCCGCCACGCTCTTGATCGCCGGGCTTGCGATGTCCGGCACGCCCGCATCCGCCGCCGACTTCACGCTGAAGTACGGCGTCGTTACGCAGGGCGACATGCAACACCTCTACGGCAACCAGCTCAAGGAAGCCATCGAGAAGGCCACCAACGGCCGCGTCGAGGTCAAGGTGTTCCCTGGCGGCCAGCTCGGCGCGCCACAGGCGCACATCGAAGGACTCCAGCTCGGCACCATCGAGGGCTACGCCAACCCGGCCGACTTCTTCGCCGGCGTCGATTCGCGCTTCGGCACCTTCAGCATTCCGTTCCTGTTCAAGGACCGCGATCATGCCAACCGCACGCTAGCCGATCCGGAGCTTCGCGCTTTCATTCTCGGCATGGCGGAGGCGAAGGGCCTCGTCGGCGTCAACATCACGGCGCAGGCGGAGTCGCACTACTTTGCGCGGAACCCGATCCGCAAGCTGTCCGACTTCAACGGCAAGAAGCTCCGCGTCAACGCGACGCCGGCCGAACGGGCGCGCATGCAGGCGTTCGGCGCCACGGCGGTGCCGATGGGCCTCGCCGAGATGATCACCTCGCTGCAGAACGGGGTGATCGACGGCACCATGAGCGGCATCTCGATCTACGTGAACTTCAACCTGCAGAACGTGAGCAAGACCATCACCGAAACCAACGACACGCTGCTGGTCTCGTTCGGCGCGCTCAGCAAGCCCTGGCTCGACAAGCTGCCGGCCGACGTGCGCAAGCAGGTGGTCGACGCCGCGCGCAGCCTGCAGCCGTGGGCGATCAAGCAGTCCAACGACGAGAAGGTCGCGCTGCGGGCCAAGTGGATCGAGCGGGGCGGCGAAATCGTCAACCTGCCGGCCGCCGACATGGAGGAGCTGCAGAAGCGGTTGAAGCCGATCGGCGGCGAGATCACCAAGGCCGACCCGAACCTCAAGTCGTTCTACGACCGGCTGATCGCCACGTCGGCCAAATACTGAAAACTCTACCCGCGAACAGCGCCCGGGCCATCGAACGGCCCGGGCGAGACATATTCCCCCGAAGCGCCGCGCTCCTGAGGTGTCATGGCGGAAGCCCAAGCGTCACCGAAGCCGGACCCGGGCGCCGGAGTGCATCCGGCGCTGCACGTGCTGTTCGTGCGGGTGCCGCACGTCGTCACCGGCATCATTTTCCTTGTCGCCTGCGGTATCAATATCGCCAATGTGATCGGCCGCTACCTGTTCGCCTTTCCGATCTTCTGGGCCGAGGAGGTGCTGGTGTTCATGGTGGTGTGGGCGGTGTTCCTCTCCGCCGTCGCCATCACCTTCAACGGCGCGCACCTGTCGATGGACCTGTTCTATGCGCAGCTCAAATCGCCGTGGAGGCGGGCCGTCAACGTGGTGATCGTGGCCTCGCTGCTCGCCTGCACGCTGTTCTCCGCGGCGCAGTCCTACAAGGTGGTGGCCCTCTACATCGGCAACGGCAGCGTCAGCACGGCCGCCGAGATTCCGCTCTACATTCCGCACGCGGCGCTGCTGGTCGGCTTCAGCATGATGGCGCTGGCCGTGCTGGTGCGGATCAAGTGCTATCTCAGCGGCAGGTTCGGGTGAGCGGGCACCATGTACTGGACCATGTCGCTCCTGCCGTTTGTGCTGCTGATGTTCGGTTTCCCGATCTTTTTGCTGCTGCTCGTCACATCGTTCGTGCTGATGATCTTCTTCTTTCCGGTACCGCTTACCGCAATCCATCTCACGATCTTCAACAGCCTCAACAAATACGCGCTGCTCGCGGTGCCGTTCTTCATCTTCGCCGGCGATCTGATGTCGCGCGGCGGCATCTCGACTCGACTCCTGCGCTGGGTCGGCTCGATCGTCGGCGGCGTCCGCGGCAGCGTGCCGATGACGTCGCTCGGCTTTGCCGCGCTGTTCGGCGCGGTGTCGGGCGTGACCACGGCGGCGACCGCCGCGGTCGGCCAGCTGACCTATCCGCGCCTGCGGCAGGCGGGCTACAGCGAGCGCTTTTCCTCGGCTCTCATCACGGCCGAAGGCGCGATCGACAACCTGATCCCACCGTCCATCGCCTTCATCATCTACGGCATCGCCGCCGACACCTCGATCATCGCACTGTTTGCGGCGGGCATCGGACCGGGCCTGCTGCTGGCCGGCCTGTTCGGCGTCTACATCTACTATCACGCGGTACGCGAGGGCATTTCCGACGTCAACAAATTCTCGTTCCGCGAATTCCTGCTGGCCACGCGCGACGGCGTCTGGGCGCTCGGCGCCGTCGGCATCATCTTCGGCGGGATCTATTCCGGCGTGTTCTCGCCGACCGAGGCCGCGGGAGTCGCCTGCATCTACGCCATCGTGGTGAGCTATTTCATCTACCGCGAGGTGACGTTGAAGGAGCTGTTCGAGACCGCCGCGCGCTCGATGTACCTCACCGGGCTGATCTTCATCATCGTCTCGGTCGCGGGACTCTATGCCTGGCTGCTGACCATCAGCGGCATCGCCCAGCAGGCCGCGGTCTTCATCACCTCGATGCATGCCGAGCCGTGGATGGTGCTGCTGACCATCAACCTGTTCCTGCTGTTTGTCGGCTGCTTCCTCGATCCGGCCTCGGCGCTGATCATGCTGACGCCGCTGCTCGCGCCGATCGCCAAGCAGATCGGCGTCGACCCGATCCATTTCGGCGTCATCGTGGTGATGAACCTCACCATCGGCACGTTCCACCCGCCGTTCGGGCTCAACATCTTCGTCTGCCAGGCGATGTTCAAGACGCCGTCGAAGGTGCTCTATGCCGGACTGATCCCGTTCGTCACGCTTGCGGTGATCGCGCTGCTGATGGTGACCTATATCCCGCCGATTTCGCTCTGGATCCTCAAATATCTGTTGTGATCCAGGCTGGCGTGGTGCGCGCTTCGGACGATCCCTGCGCGTGACCTGTCAGGCAAGCAGCACCGCCAGGCAAAAGGCGGAAGCGGCGAGCAAAGCCGTCCAGTGGAGGATCGACACTCGAGTATGATCTTTCGTCACGGTGTCCTCCCTTAGCGAACCGTTGCACCTTCGTTGCCGGCAAAGGCCGGTGGCTGGCCGGCTTTGACAACAGCCGAGCCGACCGCCGTGGCCGCGGTATCGGTGCTGCTTGTTCTGGCGTTGATACCGACAGCGACGACGACGGTCGCCGCCACCAGCGAGACAAGGACGATCTTGAGATGGGTTGTGCTGCCGGCGCGGTGGAGCGTGTAGTCCATTTGAAATCTCCCTGTCACGACGACCCTGTTACGCGCGATCCCTGTCATGCCGTTCCATTGTCGATGCGAGAAATTAGTTCGGTGCGCGTCATCGCTCCATTGAACATAGGGAAGCTGTCGCTATCCAAAGCTCTCGGCGGACTAGACGTTGGTATAGACGCGGTCTCGATCCGGCTGGCGGCCGGGGGCCGTCAAAAAAGTGAGCGGCTGGCTCCGGGGGGAAGAGCCAGCCGCGCGCGAACCTGGTCGGGTGGGGGAGCTATGGACCGGGGCCGCGTTGAATAGGTCTCCTAGTAGAGGCCGAAAGCGCGAAGCGCACCGGCGTTTGCCATCGTCGAGCGGGCTTCCGCGGGCGCAACAGGTGCGGCCTTCGATTCCAGGCGTGGCCTGTCGGGCAGGACGACGACCTTGGTCCCGATGCTCACCCGGTTGTAGAGATCGATGGCATCGTCATTGAGCAAGCGAATGCATCCGCTCGAGACATGCGTGCCGATCGTTTCGGGGGCGTTGGTGCCGTGAATGCGATAGGTCGTGCTGCCGAGGTACATCGCACGGGCGCCCAGCGGATTGGACGGACCGCCGGCCATGAAGCGAGGCAGATAGGGTTGCCGTTGCAACATCTCCCCGGGCGGGATCCAGTCCGGCCATTCGGACTTGCGCGAAACCGATTGCACGCCGGACCAGGTGAATCCCTCTCGGCCGACGCCGATGCCGTAGCTGATGGCCCTGCCGCTGCCGAGCACGTAATAGAGCCGCGCGCGGGGCGTATCGATCACGATGGTTCCCGGTGCTTCGCGCGTCTGATAGCTGACGATTTGCCTGCGAAGGTGCGCCGGTATGCGCCTGGCCTGGTCGACGACCTCGGTGTTTCCGCGATCCGGCATGACTTGCTGGAAGATCGAGCCCTGCGGGCCGAGCCATGGTGCATAGCCGAGGGGCTCTGCACGGGCGGTGGTGCCGGCGAGCAGTGTGCCGATGAGGGCAGCGGCGGCGGAGATGCTCATGCGTGACATGGCGGCCTCTGCAAATGACCGGTCGGTTTTCTAGATCGCGAACGAAGGAACGGGATTGCCGGCCGATATGTGGTCGGTTGCAGCGATCCGCACATGGCGGGCTCCCGGCGTCTGTTTGCCCGGCTGCTGGTCGCCACCGACGCAATCGGCGTGATGGTGCCACACGACGTCGTTGCAGCCGGCTCCCGTTGGTCGGATGGGAAGGCGATCGCCTTTGAGACCGCGCGGCCGTTCGATCGTCTCCCCGGTCGAAGCCGGAAGGACGGTGACGTCACAGACAATCAAAGCTGCGAGCGCGGCGGCAATGGCGATCTTGATCATTGTCGTCTCCCCGGTCTGCGTTTTCTGCTTGACCGTGAGACTATTGGCGCGAGCGCAATTGCTCCATTGTACGTGAGTAAAGCCTGTTTATCGAAAGGGTCACCGCGCCTATTCGAAGGTTTAGGGCGGCTTTCTCGGGGGAATCGGTTTGCGGGGCGGGTGGCCGGAAATCAGGCGGCCTTGAGCGCCCGGTCGAGACAGACGATCAAATTCGCCTCGCTGTAGGGCTTGCTCATGAAGCTGATCGCTCCGGAACGCATTGCACGATCCCTGATGCGGTCGTCCGGATATGCCGTGATGAAGATCATGGGTATGCGGTGACCGCCGACGGCGAGCCGGTCCTGCAACTCGATTCCGTTCAAACCCGGCATGTGCAGGTCTGAAATCAGACACGATGTCTCGTGCAGCCGCTCGGACCCGAGAAACTCCTCGGCGGATGAAAACGTAGCCGCGCGATATCCCAGCGACCGTACCAGAGCCTTGGTTGCATTCCGAACGGCTTGGTCGTCGTCAACGATTGAAATCATGGGCGTTTCTGGCAAGGCAAATTCCTGTCGCTTCAGCTGCGAATATGAAGAGCTTCGGCCAAGATCGCCACGGTGCTTCCGGAAGGGTCCAATACCCATAAGCCCAAAGAAATTATGCTTAGGTTTAGCTAAATCAGGGTTTCGGCTGCCGGATTCCGAGCATGTCCGCCATTCTCACCAGATCGGCCAATGATCTGGCTCCCATCTTTCGCATGACGTTGCCGCGGTGGACCTTCACCGTGATCTCGCTCACGCCAATCTCGGCGGCGATCTGCTTGTTCATCAGGCCTGACGTCACCAGCGCGATCACCTGCTGTTCCCGCGGGGTGAGGGTTTGATAGGCCGACATGAGGCCTGCCGACGCCTTGTTGCTTTCGCGCCTCGCTCGATCGCGATCCAGCCCGACCTGGACCGCATCCAGGAGATCCTGTTCGCGGAACGGCTTCGGCAGGAACTCGACCGCACCGGCTTTCATCGCTCTGACCGTCATCGGAATGTCGCCGTGCCCGGTGATGAAGATGATGGGGACCTGGATATTCGCCTTGGCCAGGTCGGCCTGAAAATCCAGCCCGCTGACGCCCGGCAAGCGGACGTCCAGAATGAGACAGCTCGGCACATCGGGGATTTGGCTCGCGAGGAACTCGGCTGCGGAGCTGAAAGTGCTGACGCGCAGGCCGATCGACCTGAGCAGGGTTTGCAGCGAGCCCCGCACGCCCGCATCGTCGTCGATGACGAAGACCAGCGCTTCGCTGTCTGCAGGCTGCGTTTGCGTAGCGGGCATGGGTTTGCCTTACGCTGGTGGCGGCGAATTCGTCGCCGCAATCGGGACCGTGAACCGGAATTCCGTGCCGTGCGGCGTTCGGGAGGAGGCCCACAGACGCCCGCCGTGGGCCATGACGATTCCGCGGCAGATCGGCAGGCCCATGCCCATCCCCGTGCACTTGGTCGTGAACAATGGATCGAAAACGCGGTGCTTGATCGTTTCATCGATGCCGGTTCCCGAGTCCTCGATGGTCACGAGGACATTGTCCTCTCCGTCGACCTGCGACCCGATCCGCAGGATGCGCGACCGGTCCATGACGGAATTCATGGCGTCCGCTCCGTTGATCACCAGATTCATGACGACCTGTTGCAACTGGACGCGGTCGCCCAGCACGGCGGGCATCTCGCCCGGCAGCGAGGTCTGAATCATGATGTTGCGCGCGCGCAGCGTATTCATGGTGAGCGCGAGCACCTCGCGGATGGCCGCGTTGATATCGGTGGCGACGTAGTCCGGCTTTCGATTTCTGAGGAGCGTCCGAATGCGGCCGATCACTTCGCTGACGCGGTTTCCTTCATCGATCACGCCTCTGAGCGCGTCTTTCGCTTCCGCGAGATCGGGCGTGGCGCGATCCAGCCATCGCAGAGCGGCGTTGCCGTTGGCCACCACAGCGGCCAGCGGCTGATTGATCTCGTGGGCGATCGATGCGGTCAGTTCACCCATCGTGGTCAGCCGCGCGACACTCGCGAGCTCAGCCTGCGCCTCCTGGACCGCGGCATTGGCGCGGATGCGCTCGGTTTGATCCATCGACACGCCGATGAACTCGACCACCTCGCCGGACTCGTCGAGCACCGGATTGCCTACGGCGTGGATATGCTTGACCGTGCCGTCGAGCAGTACCGCGCGGTAGGCAATATCGTAAGGCTTCTTCTCCCGCACCGCTCGCGCGCTGACCTCCTTGAACGAAGCCCGATCCTCCGGGTGAATCAGCTCGAGAAACAGGTTGTGCGACATCTGGGTCGTTGCCGGATCGATGCCGAACATCTTCCACACCTCCGGCGACCAGAACAGCTCGCCGGTCTTCGTTTTTCTCGACCAGAATCCGGTATGACTGAGCCTCCCGGCCTCGGCCAGATAGGCGGCCGTGCGGTGCAGGTCGCTTTCCGCCTTGTGGCGGGCGGTGACGTCGATCGCCGTCGAAAAATAGATCGGCTCGTTCGCTCTACTGCCGGGGATCGTCGAGACGAACGAATTGACCCAGACAGGCGTTCCGTTCTTGTGCCTGTATCGCGTCACGACTTCGTAGTTCTTACGCGTTCCATTTCGAAGTTCGGCGAGGCGGGTTTGGCCCGAGTCGCGGTCCCCGTCGAAGAACAGATCGACCGGCGACAGGATTTGCATCTCGGCGGCGCTGTAGCCAAGCATGTCCTGGAGCGCCTGGTTGGTCGCGACGAATTTCATGTTGTGATCCACCAGGCACACGCCCAGCGACGACATCTCGAAAACCGAACGCCAGCGTTGCTCGCTTGCGCGGAGCGCCGCTTCCGAGCGCTTGCGAACCCATATGTCGCCGAGGATCCGGCCCAGTTGATCGACGGCTTCGAGGGTCGTGCGATCCGGCCGCCGCCTGGAGTTCGAATAGCATTCGAAGACTGCCAGCACCTCGTCCCCGAGAATGACCGGGAACACCAACGCCGATTTCAGGCCTGCCTTGAGGGCAGGCTGAAGTCTTAGGAAGCCGGCAAAGCCGATGTCCTCGAACCACGTTGCCGATTTGATGTCCGCCACGCGGCCTGGCAGATCGTCGCCCGGCTCAATCACGGTTACGGTGCTGGCGCGCCGGAATTCCGCGAAGTCCGCGGCATTCCACGCGGCGGTGGAGCAGGCCAGGCGGCCGGTCGAGTTGTCCGGATGCCAGACCTGTCCAAACTGCCAGCGCTGCGCGCCGCAAATCCGCTCGAGGCTGGCCGATGCCAGCGCGGACGTCGTCAAGGCGGCGCTCGCCGCCGCGCTGACGCTCACAAGAAGATCCAAAGCCTGCTGGTTCGAGCGATTGAGCGCTTCGCGTTGTTCGGCTGCCAGCTTGCGATCGTCGATGTCGATGCAGATGCCCACCCATTCGCGGACGGAGCCGTCGCTTTCCAGGACGGCATTGCCGCGGACCTGATGCCAGACATACACCCCGTCGCGCCGCCGGATGCGGCATTCGACTTCGAAGGGCGATTTCTTGTCGACCGATTTCCGCCAGACGTCTCGTACCTGGTCACGATCGTAGGGATGCAATGCGTTGAGCCATCGCGAGCCGCAGGCTTCGTCCGGCGACTGATCTGTAAAGGTGCACCATTCGGGCGACTCGATGAACTGTCCGTCGGCGGTCGCTGTCCAGACCAGCGACGAGGTCGCCCGCACCAGCGCCCGATAGCGCTGCTCGCTAGCCACCACCGCGGCCTGTGCACGTTTGCGCTCGGTGATCTCCTCGGCTGCAACGTTGACGCCGAGAACGCGGCCGCCCGGGCCCTTCAACGGATACCAGTTCGTCAGCCAGCACCGGTCGGCGCCGACTCCATCCGCGCGTTGTCCGCTGACCTCGATGCCCGTCACCGGCTCGCCACTGGCGACGATGGATTGCACGAGTTGCTCCACCTGGCCGGCGATATTCGGCACCATTTCGCGGACGGTGCGGCCGAGATGATCCTCCACCGAAATTCCGCATATGTCGGTCAGGCGCTGGTTGATCTGAAGGTAGCGGCAATCGGGTGACAGAACTGCAAGCCCGATCGGCGCGGTGTCGTAGATCCAGCCGAGTTCGGGCGCGGCGAGGCCGACGTCGCCGGCCGGCATACGCCGGCGCGGCGCGCGCGGACGTGACCGCGCGGGTTTGGGTCCAGCCCTTGTGGGTCGTTTCCCCTTGGTCATCGACCCCACCGGTATGTCCTCGCGAAAGGTGCGCCGACCCGTTGATCTGGATGTACAAAACCGAGATGCACGCGGACGCAGATGCATGGCCTGCAGCCGCGGGCCGGCCGGATTTCCGGGTCATCGTCCTCGAAGGCGGGCCGTCCGGACAATTGGACCCAAGGCCAATAGGAGACTCCAATAGCGGGCTTCCGGACGCTCTGGTGAGACGTCCGAAGATCGCCGACCGAGGTCGGCCGTCTAAACCTTCGAATAGGCAGGTGGCACCTTTCGATAACCGGCGGGACCGCCCGTACAATAGGCTCTCGGGCCCTCGCGCTCTACGTATCCGGATACCGATTGTTCGAGCGAAGGATGAGGCGTGATCAGGGCAACAGCGGCATTGTTCTTGGCGGTATTTTTGGCGGTCGCGGTCGCGATGCCGGCCGAAGCGCTCGATCTCAAGGACCTGGCGGCGTGCAGATCCGCCGCCATTCGCTTTTGCGATCGGTCGGGAGGTCTGAGTATGGCCGCGCTCTCGCGATACGGCGCGGCACTCGCCGTCCGCAGCGGCGAAGTCGGACCGAAATGTGTGGCGGTGCTGGAGCGTTACGGCCAGCTGTCGGCACGAACGTCATTTGCCGAAAGTCGATAGAGCGACAAGCGGCCTTTCAGCGCGATCAATCCACCCTGATCACGATCTTGCCGAAGTGCCCGCTTGCGGCCTGATAGGCATAGGCTTGCCTGGCGTCGGCGAAGGCAAACACCTTGTCGACCGGCGGCCTCACCTGCTTTAGCGCAAACGCCCGGTTCATCGCCGCGAACATTTCCAGCGAGCCGACATGCACGCCGTGCAGGTGCAGTTCCTTCCGGTTGATGATGCGCGGATTGATGCTGCCCTGGCCCGCCACCGAGCCGATGATGTAGATCGAGCCGCCGGTCCGCGCCGCGCTCATCGACTTTTCCAGGGTGTTGGCGCCGCCGACCTCGATCACGTGATCGACGCCCGCGCCGCCGGTGCGTTTCAGCACCTCCTTGTCCCAGTCCGGCGTCGACTTGTAGTTGATCGTCTCGTCCGCCCCGAGCGCCTTGCCGCGCGCAAGCTTCTCGTCGCTGCTCGAGGTGAGCAGCACATGCGCGCCGTGCATCTTGGCGACCATCACCGCGAAACAGGCGACGCCGCCGGTGCCCAGGATGGCGACCGTCTCGCCCGCGCGGATGCGGCCGGTCTCGACCAGCGCGTTCCACGCGGTCAGCGCGGCGCAGGGGAGCGTGGCGGCCTCCTCGAAGCTCAAATAGTCGGGAATCCGGATCGCGCCGTGCTGCGGCAGCGCGACATATTCGGCGAGCACGCCGTCGAGCTGGCCGCCGAGCGAGTTCTTCGAGGCCTCGGCCGGGATGCGCCCGCCGATCCAGGTCTGGAAGAACGTGCTCATGGCGCGGTCGCCCGCCTTGAATCCCGTGACGCCGGGGCCGACCGCGACGACCTCGCCGGCGCCGTCGCACATCGGGATCACCGGGAATTTGGTGTAGCCGTAGGCGCCCTTGATCACGCCCTGGTCGCGGTAGTTCATCGACGCCGCGCGCATGCGAATGAGAATTTGTCCGTGCCCGGCCTCCGCCTGCGGGCGATTGTCGTTCAGCACCAGCCCGTCGAGGCCGGTCGGTTCGCGGACTTCCCAGGCCTTCATGTACAGGCCTTCATGCAAAATCCTTCATGGTGCTGTACGCTTTTCGATGATGCCGGCGACCACCTTCAGCGCATGGCTCAGGTTGTCGAACATCGCAAGCCCGTCGGCGCGGTTCTTGCGGTCGGCTTCTCCGCTGCGTTCGCCCGGTAGCCGCGGCGCTGATGCCCCATCGATCGGCTTCGCGCTCTTCAGCTTCCCGGCGATGTGCGCGGCGCGCTTGCCGTAGGCGTCGAGGCCCACGAAGCCCTGCGGGTTCATCGCGAAGAAGAACTGGCTGATGGTGCTCGGCCGCTTCACCACGTTCTCGTAGGTGACCTGGAAGCCCGGCTCGCCGTCCGACATCGCGCTGCACAGAAGCTCCACCATCAGCGACAGCGCGTAGCCTTTCGGCCCGCCGATCGGCAGCACCGAGCCCTTCACCGCGACGGCGGGATCGCTGGTGGGCTTGCCGTCCGGATCGAGCGCCCAGCCGTCGGGCAATTCCTTGACGCCGAGCGCCAGCATGGCGCGGATGCGCGAGCGCGCCACCACGCTGGTCGCCATGTCCATCACGATCGGCTCGGCGCCGGGGAGAGGGAACGCCGCGCCGATCGGGTTGGTGCCGAGCAGCGCCTCCTTCGAGCCGGTCGGCGCGATGGCGGGCGAGGCGTTGGTGAAGGCGAAGCCAACCAGGCCCTGCCTGGCGGCGCGCTCGGAATAGTAGCCGGCGCCGCCGAAGTGGCTGGAGTTGCGCACTGCGACTGCGCCCATGCCGTACTTCTTCGCCATCTCGATGGCGGCATCCATGGCTTTCTGGCTGATGACCAGACCAAGCGCGTTGTCGGCGTCCATCACCATGCAGCAGGGCAGGTTGTTGGTGGTCTTGACGTCCGGCTTGCTCTTGATCGTACCGTCGAGCAGCCCGGTGATGTAGAGCGGCATCTGCACCGCCCCGTGCGCGTCGGAGCCATGCAGCGTGCCGTAGGCCGCGACCTCGGCAGCGATCTCCGCGTCATTGTCGCCCAATCCGGCATAGCGGAACGTGTCGCGCATCAGCGCGATGAAATCGCTTGCCGCCATCCGTTGTCCGGCGGCCGCGTCCTTCAGCCGCGCGGCAATCTCCGCACTCGTCGCCATTTCGATGCTCCCAGATTACTTCGGCGCTGCGTTCGGGAAGAACGCCTCGGCATTCCTGTAGAACACCTTCTCATACACCTCTTCGCTGTAGCCGAGCTCCCGCCAGTCGCCGACCAGCCGCTCGTGCGTCAGCGTCGGCCAGTCCCAGCCGAACAGCACGCGGTCCTGCAACCGTCCGCCGATCTCCTTCTTCAGCGCCGGGGTAAAATACTTCGGCGACCAGCCGTGCAGCTCGTAGCGGATGTTGCCCTTGTGCAGCAGCACCGCGATCATCTCGTCCTGCCAGGGCCAGGCCGGCCGGCCGGCAAGGATCTGAAGCTCGGGATAGCGCGCTGCCACCCGGTCGACATGGCGCGGATGGCCGTCGTCGAGCACCACGCCGCCGCCGCCCGGCATGCCCTGGCCGATACCGGTCAACCCGTTCATCAGCAGCACCGGCACCTTGGCCTCGATGGAGAGCTTGTAGAACGGCTCCCAGACCGGGTCGCTCGGCGGATAACCAAGGCTGTTCTGGCTCTGGCAGAAGCCGACGAAGCCGGCCTTGCCGGAGAGGAGCCGCTTGAATTCCTTGATCCAGAAATCCCTCATCGAAGGATTGATGGCGATCCAGTTGCCGTAAACGATGTCCGGGTTCTTGCGGGCGAAATCGGCCGCGTAGTCGTTCGAGGTGCGGATCTCGTCCTCGTCGGTCATCCGCCAGGTGCGGTAGATGTCGAGGATGGTGCGGACGTTGCGCTTGCGGAAGCCGTCCGCCATCTGCTCCTCGGTTTCGAATTCGCGCTTCCTCCGAAACACCCGCTGCGCGTTCTCGTATTCCTCCATCGTCTTGTGATGCAGGCCGGCTTTGGTCGAAAAGTGAGAATGACAATCAAAGTAACGCATTACGTCCCCGCTCTGTTCAGCTCTGGCTCGCTCTCTCCCGGCCTCACGCTGAGGAGCCTGCGCAGCAGGCGTCTCGAAGCGCCGCAAGTCGGGTTTACCCGACTTGCGTTCTTAAGTTGCCGATCTCGGGTAAACCCGAGTTCGGGCGCCGCCCCATCCTTCGAGACACCCGCCTTCGCCTTCGGGCTTCGGCGGGCTCCTCAGGATGAGGGCGGAGCAGGCACCTATTTCTTGTCGAAACGCCGGTCCCAGATGCGCTTCGGCTTGCCCTCGCGGCCGCGGTTCGACCATTCGATCAGGGCATCCTCTTCCACCAGCTCGATGTTGAGCCGCAGCCCGAGATCGGAATGCATGCGTCTCTCGATGTGCTCCTTGAGCCCATCCCAGCCGCCGGCGTCGTTGCGGACCTCGATCTTGACCGTCATCTCGTCTTTCACGACCCCATCGACGTTGATGCGGTCGGCGATGCAGAGCCATTCGCCGGTGGTGCGGTTGTCGCTCTTGATCGCCGGCAGGCAGGCCTGCGGCCACACGCTGACGCCGCGGATGCGCACCATGGTGTCGCTTCGCCCGAGCATCTTCTGCATGCGGCGGAAGCAGCTTCCGCACGAGCAGCGGTCGGTCGAGACGATTTTGGTCAGGTCGCGCAGGTTGAAGCGGATCATCGGCATCACCCGGCGGTGCAGGATCGTGCACACCATGTTGCCGATGGTGCCGTTCGGCACCGGCGCCTCGGTCTCGGTGTCGACGATCTCGAAGAAGGTGCAGTCCTCCATGAAGTGCATGCCGTCCTGCGCCTGGCACTCGAACGAGCCCATGCCCATCTCGTGCGTGCCGTACATGTCGTAGACCGGGCAGCCCCACAGCTCCTCGATCTGCCTGGCGAAGGAGCGGTCGGTGTCGGGCCCGAGCCCGCAGCCGAGGAACTTGGTTTTCAGGTCGCGCAGGTCGAAGTTCAACTCCTCGCGTGCCACCTTGGCGAGCTGCGTGGAATATTCCGGCCGCACGTACCAGACGTTGGTGCCCCACTCCCGCGCGATTTCGATCTGCCGCCGCGATGAGGTGACGACGCCGGTGCCGGTGGTGAGCGGCAGCGCGCCGAGATAGTCGTGCGCGGCCTTGTAGCAGCACCAGCCGGCGTTGCCGAGCGAGCAGGTGTGGGGGATCTGGATCACGTCGCCCGGACGCAGGCCGCAGATGTACTGCACGCGCGCCATGGTGAGACCGTTCATCTCCCATTCGATCGGGCCGTACATGGTCGGCCGCGGCTTGCCGGTGGTGCCGCCCGAGGTCTGCACCTTGGTCGGCATGGTCTTGATGCGCTCGAGCACCGGGCCGTTGATCAGGCCGAACGGCGGGTTTTCCTGCTGGTCCTTCTTGATGTCGTCCGAATCGAAGGTCGGCAGCTTGGTGATGTCGTCGATGCTCCTGACGTCGCCCGGCTCGATGCCCTTGGCCTTCCAGCGCCGCTGGTAGAAGCCGTTCTTCCAGCCCTCCTTCATCAGGTCGAGAAACTGCTCGTTCTGGAATGCGCGGATCTGGTCGGCGCTCCAGCGCCAGCGCGTCTTCTCGAACACGTCCGGCACCGGATAGCGCTTGAAGAACGCGTCCCAGTCGACCGATCGATGATAGATCGGCAACGAGGACACGGCCGGCGCGGCGTCCATCACGTTCATTGCAGTCTCCATTTTCGCGGCCGCACTCAGCTATGCGGTCAGGCGAGCAGCATGCGTGCCGTTGCGCGCCCGTCGGGCGCGAAACGCCAGGCGTTTCAGTTCTTGTATTCGGGGCAGTCGCGGTCGCACTTTCTTTTCAACGTTGCCCAGGTGAGCGCGTTGAACGGCGCGTTGCCGTCGGTGATGATGCGCGCCTGCTCGACGGTGATGTCGAGCACCTCCTGCGGAGGGACGTAGGGCTTGATGATCCCGGCCATGGAGGTGAGCTGCACCTCGCAGGCGCGGTCGATCAGGAACGCCAGCATGTAGGCCTCAGGAATAGAGTGGCCCCACAGCACGAGGCCGTGGCCCTTCTGGATCACGACCTGGCCCTTGCCGAAGCTCT
>Ga0247825_10000327_pt1 | contig 29646 bp, 21 predicted proteins | sample 13C_Vanillin_Day_FD_194413 | JGI IMG/M metagenome (GOLD analysis project Ga0247825, IMG submission 194413) | Soil microbial communities from agricultural site in Penn Yan, New York, United States - 13C_Vanillin_Day48 | ecosystem: Environmental > Terrestrial > Soil > Agricultural land | place... | reverse complement strand
CGCGTCGCGAATCGTGCGCGATACGTCGATGGGTGACGCGCGCAGGAACAGGCCGCGGCCGCGCGCTTCGACGTAGTACACGAACTCCGGATCGCCGGCGCGCATCAGGAAACGCAGGTCGGAGCGCAGCTCGCTCGCACGACGCTGAAGAGACGCGGCCAATTCGTTCGGATCGTTCGAAACGTTCGAATCGTTCGAACCGTTCGATCCGGAGGCCCCCCCTTTAGGGGCGCCAGCCAGCGCGAGCGTGGCCTCGAGGCCTTCGATCGCGCCGGCCAGCATCATGCCGTCCTCGAAGTGCTCCTGCATCGCCTCTGCTGTGTATCGCGCGCGGGTCTCGTTGGTCTTGAGCGCGCGCTCAGTCGAGAGGCCGGAAAAGAAGATCCTCGACCGGTCGGCCACGCGATGCAGCGCTCGCGCCAGGTCGTCGACATCGCGCGGCGTGGAGGACAGCAGCCGCTCGCCATCGCGCACGAGATCGTCCACGCGATAGTTGCTGAAGCCGACGCCGAAGTACTGCGTGGCGACGTCCTCGAGCTGGTGCGCCTCGTCTACCACGAGCGTCGGGCTCGAGGGCACCACCTCGCCGAATGAGTTCTGACGCACGGCCGCGTCCGCGCACAACAGGTGGTGATTGACGATGACTACGTCGGATTCGATTGCGCGCTGGCGCATCAGCGTGACGAAGCAGTCGCCGAAGCGGGGACAGGTGCTGCCGAGGCACGACTCGGGCTCCGCCGAGATGCTCTTCCACATCGGCAGGTCTTCCGGCAGATCCTTCAGCTCGGCTCGATCGCCGGTGGTCGTCTTCGCCGCCCATTCCTTCAGGACGGGCAGCAGCGCTTCATCGCCCGTCTCGATCAGCCGTCCCCCGGCCGACGTGCCGCCCTCGATGCCGTCGCGGTACATCTCCCACCGGTGCAGGCACAGGTAGTTCGAGCGCCCCTTCATCAGCGTCGCGGTGAACGGGATGCGGAGCGCGCGGCTCAGCGCCGGCAGGTCCTTGAAGAAGATCTGTTCCTGGAGGTTCTTCGTGCCGGTGGACACGAGCACGCGCTGCCGGCTGAGGATCGCCGGGATCAGATAGGCGAGGGTCTTACCCGTGCCGGTGCCGGCTTCGCTCAGCAGCGTGCCGCCGCGTTCGATGACGTCGGCGACGGCAGCCGCCATCCGCCGCTGCCCGTCGCGCGGCTCGTAGCCGTCCACCACGCGCGCAAGCGCGCCGGTATCGGAGAAGGAGGCAGCGACCTCGTCGATCAGGCCTGACGTTCCGGGTACAGGGGGAACTTCCGGCACAGCCGCTCGACCTCGGTCCTGATCATGTTCAACGTGCGGTCATCGTCTGAAGCGGCAAGCGCGCGCGTGATCAGATCGCCGATGAGATCCATCTCCGGCTCACGCATGCCGCGCGTCGTGACCGCCGGCGTTCCGACGCGAATGCCGCTGGCCACCATCGGCGGGTTCTGATCGAAGGGGATGGCGTTCTTGTTCACGGTGATGCCGGCCCTGCCCAGCGCGGCTTCGGCGGCCTTTCCGGTAATACCCTTCGAGAACACGTCCACGAGCATCATGTGGTTGTCGGTACCACCGCTGACCAGGCGGAAGCCGTGGCCGCTGAGCGACGCCGCGAGTCGTGTGGCGTTGGCGACGATCTGCCGCTGATAGTCGGCGAAGGATGGCTCCATCGCTTCCTTGAAGCAGACCGCTTTCGCCGCGATGACATGCATCAGGGGCCCGCCCTGCACGCCTGGGAAGAGCGCCTTGTCCAGATCCTTCGCGAACGCCTCCCGGCACAGGATCAGTCCCGAACGCGGTCCCCTCAGCGTCTTGTGCGTCGTCGAGGTGACGAAATCCGCGTGCGGTATCGGGCTCGGATGCACCCCGCCGGCAACCAGGCCGGCGATGTGCGCCATGTCCACGACGACGTGCGCGTGGACGGAGGCGGCGACGCGGGCAATGCGCGCGAAGTCGATTTGCCGCGGGTAGGCGCTCGCGCCGACCATGATCATCTTCGGCTTGTGCCGGTGCGCGAGCCGTTCCAGCTCCTCGTAGTCGATCCGTTCGTCGTCGCGGCGGACGCCGTACGGAACGATGTTGTACAGCTTCCCCGAAAAATTCAGCGGATGGCCGTGGGTGAGGTGGCCGCCGTGCGCGAGGTTCATGCCCAGGACCGTGTCACCCGGTTTGGTGATGGTGAAGTACACGGTCATGTTCGCCTGCGCGCCGGAGTGCGGCTGCACGTTGGCGTGATCGGCCTTGAAGAGCGCCTTCGCCCGCGAGATGGCCAGCGATTCCGCCACGTCCACGAACTCGCAGCCGCCGTAGTACCGGCGCCCCGGGTAGCCCTCGGCGTACTTGTTGGTCATCACCGAGCCGGCTGCTTCGAGAATCGCGCTGCTGACGAAATTCTCCGACGCGATGAGCTCCAGGCCTTCGGCCTGGCGCATGGTCTCGTTGTGAATCGCGCGGGCGATCTCCGGATCCGTTTCAGCGAGCGTGCGCTGCATCAGTGAGGGAACGACTGCATCTGGCATGGAAACATTGATTGTACTATCGCAGGGTTGTGCCGAGCGTCACCATTTCCGCCCGCGGTGAACAGCGGGTGCGGCACGGGCATCCCTGGATCTATCGCGCGGACGTTGTCGAGGTCGACGCGGCGGGCGGCGATCTCGTGGAGGTGCTCGGACCGCGCCAGCGTGCGGTGGGCCATGCGCTGTTCAGCGATCGGTCGCAGATTTCGATCCGCATGCTCTCGCGCGGCGAGGCGCCGGTAGACGATTCGCTGATCCACGCGCGTCTCGAGGCGGCGCTGCGCTATCGCGCCTCGTTGCACCTCGATGCCAACGCCTATCGCCTTGTCCACGGCGAGGCCGATCTGCTGCCGTCGCTGGTCGTCGACAAGTACGGCGACTACCTGGTGGTGCAGACGCTGTCGCAAGGGATGGATCGGCTGCTCCCCTCGATCACGGCAAGCCTGCTGCGGCTCGTCGAGCCCGCCGGCATCCTGGCGCGAAACGACCCGAAAGTCAGGACGCTGGAGGGGTTGCCGCAATCGGTGGACGTGCTGCACGGGACGATTCCCGCCAGCGTCATCGTGCGTGAGGGTCCGGTCGAGTACGACGTCGATCTGCGTCGCGGGCAGAAGACCGGGTTGTTCCTCGATCAGCGCGAGAATCGCGAGGCCGCGGCCCGGTACGCACACGGCCGGCTGCTGGACTGCTTCAGCTACAACGGCGGCTTCGCGCTGCGGCTGGCCCGCCAGTGTGCGGAAGCCGAGGCCGTCGACATTTCAAGCGATGCCGTCGAGCGCATCCGGGCGAACGCGGTACGGAACAACGTGCCGCACCTCCAGGCCCGCGAGGCGAATGTCTTCGACGAGTTGCGGAGGCTCGAGCGGGCGGGAGCGCGCTACGACACCCTCGTGCTCGATCCGCCGGCGTTTGCGAAGAACAAGGCCGCTGTGCCAAACGCGCTCGCCGGCTACAAGGAGATCAACCTGCGCGCGATGCGGCTGCTCTCACCGGGTGGCTATCTGATTACGTGCAGCTGCTCGTACAACGTGAACGAAGAGATGTTCGAGGCGATGCTGCACGAGGCATCGGCAGACAGCCACAGCTCGATGACCATCGTCGAAAAGAGGATGCAGGGGCGGGATCATCCGGTTCTCGTCGGTGTGCCTGAGACGTACTACCTGAAGTGCTTCATCCTCCGGCGGGTGGAGTGAACGGAGGAGACGGAGGACACGGTTTTCAACACGGAGGAACGGAGAAACGGAGACGCACGGAGCGGATCACGTTTTAACCACGAAGGCCACGAAGATCACGAAGATCTGAGGCCGCTCGATTGGGCCGCCGAAGGCGGCCTGCCGCGATGCAGGTGGGCGCAGATACAAACCGCTGACGACTCATGTGCGGCTTGTATCTGGCCCACCTGCATCACGGCCGTCGGGCATGCTTCGCATGCCGGTCAATCGAGCGGCCGCAGCCTCCGTGCGTCCTCCGTGTCTCCGGGCCTCCTGTTGAATCCGTGTCCTCCGACAACTTCCGTGGCCTCCCCGTGACTACAATCGCATCAGTGAAACGAACAGCACTCATCACAGGAGCGTCGGCGGGAATCGGGGAAGCGTTTGCCGACGTCTTCGCCACCGAGGGTTTCGATCTCGTGCTCGTTGCGAGGCGTGAAGACAGACTGAATGCCATCGCCGAGCGGCTGAGCAAGGCCCACGGGACGCGTGTCCATGTGCTCGCGGCCGATCTCTCGACTCCGAATGCATGCGAGCGGATCTGCGCCGACCTGCAGTCGCGCGGTATTCAGATCGACGCGCTCGTCAACAATGCCGGATACGGCGTGCCGGGCAAATACACCGCGTCGCCGTGGCAGCGGCACCAGGACTTTCTGCAGGTCCTTGTGGTTGCCGTTACGGAGATGACCTACCGCCTGCTCCCGGGAATGATCGAGCGTGGCTACGGGCGCATCATCAACGTGGCATCGTTGGCGGGCCTCGTGCCGGCTCCGGCGGGGCACACGCTCTACGGCGCCTCGAAGGCCTTCCTAATCAAGTTCTCCGAGGCGCTCTCCAACGAGGTCCGTTCCAAGAATGTTCACGTCACGGCGCTGTGTCCCGGGTTCACAAAGAGCGAGTTTCATGACGTAACCGGGACGCGCGGCCAGATGAACCTGCCGGAGTGGATGTGGATGGATGCCGCCACTGTCGCCAGGCAGGGATTCGACGCCGTTAATGCCGGGGACTTCATCTACGTGAATGGTCGAGTTAATCGCACCATTGCCGCGCTTGTGAGACACCTCCCACAACGCCTCGTCTATTACGTTGGTCGCCAATCGGGCCGGCGTTACCGAAAGACCTGATTCCACGCACCAGTTCCGTGGCACCCGGATTGCTCTGCTAGAGGTGCGGCTGGGGCTAACGCCCCCGCGGAGGTTCGGGTCCATGGTTCGCAGGTTCTGTTCGACTGGAAACCACGAGGGCGTGAAGTGTGCCGTGCACGCGGCCGCAGGAGTACTGGTGGGTGCCTGCGCCCTCTACAACATCACCGCGTCCTGCTTTCGCCGCGACATGCACCTGAAGATCAACGCGATTGTTTACTCCCTGGCGGTCGCGTGGGAGATGAAGCAGACGCTGCACCATCTCGCCGCGACTCAGCGCTGCGAACCGCAGCTGGAGATCACCGAGGCCGCCTGAAGCCTGACCCGTCCCGCCGACGGTCCACCCCTTGCACTTTCTTCCAGTCATGCGGGTTCGAACCGTTCTGGCATTCGTGCTTGCCTGCACCGTCGTCAGCGGATGCGGCGCAGGTGTGGACAATTCACAGCATTCGGCAGCGCTCCGCGAGCTGACGTCAAAGGCTCCAGCCTGGGTCGATCAGTCGCCACTCGGAAAACGACTCTGGAAAGTGGAGCAGTCGTTCTATGAGGCGCGCCAGTATCTCCCCGCCTGGGTGGACGGCCGTGCCACCACGCCGCAGTGGAAGGATCTGATCCAGCAGCTCAAATATTCCGAGATGCACGGGCTCGACCCATCGCGGTACGGCGTGTCGGAGTTCGAGCAGCTTCGCGAAGCCTCTCAAAGCAGGATGCGAGGCACGCAGTTTTCGATCGAACGCGTACCCGAGCTGGACGCCCGGATGACGTACGCCTACCTCCAGTACGCCGCCGATCTGCTCGGCTGGAGGCACAGTCCCGGCGAGGTCCATCGCAACTGGCTCGCGGATCCGAAGAAGGACGACCTGGCCGCGCGCCTGGAAGCCGCGGTGGCGGAAGGACGGGTCCGGCAGTCGCTCGAGGAACTGGCGCCCAACCACCCGCAATACAAGGGACTGCAGGCGGCGCTCGTCAACAAGTCAAAAGGTGACGACGGCCACATCGAGCAGATCAAGATGAATCTGGAGCGGTGGCGCTGGGCGCCGCACAATCTTGGTGACCGCTACATTCTGGTCAACGTCCCCGCCTACATCCTTCAGGTGATGGAGCGCGATCAGCCGGTGCTGTCGATGCGGGTCATCGTCGGAGACCCCGAACATCAGACGCCGCTCTTCAGCGACGAGATGACCTACGTGGTCTTCAGTCCGTACTGGAACATTCCACCGGACATCCTGCGGAACGAGACCCTTCCGCGCGTGGCGCGCGATCCGGGATTCCTGCGGCGCAACAACATCGAGATCGTCGGCACGAGCGGTGAGGGAACCGTCGATCCCGAGTCGGTCGACTGGAGCGACCCGGAGATCACCAGAGAGCTGAGATTCCGGCAGCGGCCGGGCGACGACAATGCGCTCGGGCTCGTGAAGTTCATCTTCCCGAATCACTTCAACGTCTACCTGCACGATACGCCGAGTGATCGGCTCTTCTTCAAGGAGAAGCGGTGCCTGAGTCACGGCTGCGTCCGCATCGAAAATCCGATGGGGATGGCGAAGTACGTGATGCGCGATCAGCCGGAGTGGACGGAGGCGCGGATGACCGAGGCGATGAACGCCGGCCGCGAGCAGACGGCCAGGTTGAAAACGCCCATCCCGGTGCACATCGGGTACTGGACTGCGTGGGTGGAGCCTGACGGGAAGACGGTGACCTACACAGACGATCCGTACGGGATCGATCCCGCGCATCGCCGTCTGCTGGATCGCTGATCTTGGTCCGCCTGAAGGCGGACCCGAGAGCGGACCTATGCGTCGAGAAAAGACCGGGTCAAGCGGCGCACGAGCTCGTCGAGCGATTCGCCGTCGAGGACGAAGACGCTGCGCTCGTCGGACCAGGCCAGCTTGTAGCTGCGCGACATCGCCGACAGCCAGATCTGCCGCACGGGCGCGTTGGGACTGACCACGAACTTCGCGGGAGAGGGCTCCTCGAAGACCACCTGCAGCACGCCGTTCTGCAGCTCGACCTCGAATCCGTCCGCATCGGCCATCGGCAGCAGCGCGCGCTGCAGCCCTTCGAGCGCGTGATCGGCCCTGATGCGGAAGTCCTGCTCCGACAGCACTGAGATCAGTTGGTCGCGGTGAGGCGCTCGCGAGACGCGATATAGCTGCGCCGCGCGCGGGAGGACATGCTGGACTTCACGCGCAGCTCCAGGCGGTGTTCCTTCCCGTCCAGGTTCGTCGGCGTGAATCCGAGCGCGTAGAGGCTGTGCAGTTCCTGGGCGACACGCGTAAATGTTGGCGCCAGATCCGCTGTCTTCTTCAGCTCGAAGTAGCCGCCGCCGGTTTCGTCGGCGAGTTTCTTCAGCGCGGACGGCGGGCGCGTGCGCATCACACGCGCGCCGTTGAAGAACTCCGACTGCAGGCCGATCGCATAGATCATCACTTCCTTGTCGCGCGCCTTCTGCTGCACGTCATTGAAGCTTTTCCGGCTCGCGTTGTCGTCGCCGTCCGTGAAGACCACCACCACCTTGCGGCCCGTCGCCTCGTCCAGCAGATCGATGCTCGCGTCAAGCGCGTCGTAGAGCTTCGTCGGGTTGCCGTATTGCAGATCGTCCAGCGCCAGAATGAGATCGTCGCGATCGCTGGTGAAGCGTCCGCTGAACATGATCTTGTCGCTGAACGCGCCGACCTGTGCGCGGTCCTCCGGCAGCAGCCGCAGGATGAACTGCTCGGCGGCCGCCTTCAGCAGCTTCAGGTTGTTGTTCATGCTGAAGCTGAAATCCATGGTGACGACGGCGGTGAAAGGCTGGATGTCGTTCTGGAAGAAAACGATCTCCTGCTCCTTGCCGTTGTCCAGGATCGTGAAGTCCTCTTTCTCGAGATCGGGCACGAGCCGTCCGTCGCTGTCGAGGACCGTCGCGAGGATGGGGACGATGCTGGTACCACTGCGGAAGGTCGGCTGCTGCTGCGCGTGAACAGTCAGTCCCACCGCGAGTACGACGAGCGCCGCAGCCAGAGGACGCATGTTCGGAGCTTAGCAACCACTCGGAAGGGAGTAAACCCCCGAATTGTCGCAGGTGGCCTGCGGATCGGCCGGTGAAAGCTGTCAGTACGGCCAGCCGGCGTCCCGGGTCCGGCGAATGGTTGAGGGATCCGTTAATATTCCAGCGCCATGCAAAAACTGCTCGCCCTCGTCTTCTGCATCGCGCTTCCCGTCGCGGCCCATGCCCAGGCCGTCAGCGGTGTGGTGCGGGACAGCACCGGCGCCGTCGTGTCCGGAGCCGCCGTCATCGTCCGCAGCTCATCAGGCGTTGAACAGCATGCCGTGACCCGCACGGACGGCCGTTTCGAACTGGCGCAAGGCATCCCGAACGGCGCGACCCTCGTGGTGCGCGCTGGCGGCTTTGCCGAGAAGACGGTTAAGACGGGCACGGGCAACGGCGAGCTCGAAATCGTCCTCGAGCCGGCGCGGCTGCTCGAGTCGGTCACAGTGACGCCTTCACGCACGGAGCAGCGTCTCGGCGACGTTGCCGCGAGCGTCAACGTCATCGACAAGGATGAGGTGCGACATTCGCCGGCGGCACTGGCCGACGACCTCCTTCGCACGCAGCCGACCTTCAGCCTGTTCCGCCGGACGACCAGCCTGTCCGCGCATCCGACGGCGCAGGGCGTGTCACTGCGCTCGATCGGTCCAAGCGGCGTCAGCCGGTCGCTCGTCCTGATTGACGGCGTTCCCTTCAACGACCCGTTCGGCGGGTGGGTGTACTGGACGCGCGTGCCGCTCGAGAGCGTTGAGCGCATCGAGATGATCGACGGCTCCAGCTCCAGCATCTGGGGCAACTACGCGCTCGGTGGCGTCATCAACGTCGTCACCTCGCGCCCCAAGAAGCGAACGTTCGAGTTCCGGTCCCAGGCCGGCAGCCGCGACACGTGGAAGGCCGACTTCTTCGGCAGCGACACGTTCGGGAAGGTCGGCGTGTCGATCGACGGCAGTTTCTTCGACACCGGTGGATTCGCGCAGGTGATTGCCGACGAGCGAGGCGCTGTCGACACGAAGGCCAAGGTCAGCTACGAGAACGTCGGGGTGAAGCTCGATTACAGCCCGAGCGATCGCGCGAGCACGTTCCTGCGCGTCGGTTATTTCCGCGAGGAGCGCGACAACGCCAAGGTCACGACGTTCACGCCGACGTCGCCGGAGGTCAACGACACGCTCTGGAAGACGGTGAGTGGCGGCGTTCGCGTGTCGCTTCCGGATCAGAGCGACCTGCAGGCCAGCATCTTCCTGGATTACAGCCGTTTCTCCAGCAGCTTCCTTGCAGTCCCCGCGGCGACTCCCGCCCGTTCCATTGGCCGTTTGACGACGCTGCAGGAGGTACCGACTGATGCCGTGGGCGGCCTCGTGCAGTGGTCGAAGCCGATTTCGACGCGGCATCTGATTTCGGCCGGCACCGACTTCCGCCGGATCAAGGGCGCCAGCCTCGAGCAGGGGATGAACCCCACCAACGGGCTCACGTTGACGACGCTCCGCGAGGGCGGCGGCACGCAGATCAGCAGCGGGACGTTCCTGCAGCTGCAGTACTGGCCGACGTCGGCGCTGTCGGTCACGGTGAGCGGCCGGGCTGATCACTGGCGCAACTACGACGCGCGGTTCACCGAAGTGACCGCGGCCACGGGCGCCCCGACGGCCAACAATCTCGGCGACCTTCCCGAAAAGGACACGACCGTGTTCAGCCCGAAGCTGGCCGCGCTGTACCACGCGACCAACCGGGTCACGGTGTGGGGCACTATCGGCAACGGCTTCCGCGCGCCGACCTTGAACGAGCTGTACCGGAACTTCAGCGTCGGCCAGTTGCTGACGCTCGCCAACGCGGACCTCGGCCCCGAGCGGCTGCGCGGCGGTGAGATCGGCGTGAACATCTCGCCCGTTGACGATCTCAGCATCCGCACGACCTGGTTCGACAACCGGATGAAGGATCCGATCACGAACGTCACGCTGATTGCCGGCACGCGCGCCCAGCGGAAGAACGTCGGGCGCACGCGCATCCGCGGGTTCCAGACGGACGTCGAGTACCGGATCGCCGATCGCTGGAGAGTGGGCGGCGCCTATGTGCTCAACCGAGCGCGCATCACCGAGAACGATTCGGATCCGACGCTCGAGGGCAAGTTCCTGCAGCAGGTGCCGAAGAATCGTGGTTCGCTGCACGTCTCCTTCGCTCACCCGCGGTACGTCGACGTCACGCTGACCGGACTCTTCGTCGGGCATCAGTTCAACGACGATCTGAACGTGCAGGCGAGAACGGGCGAAGAGCCGGGCCTGCCGGCGTTCGGTACGCTGGATCTCTCCGCGATGCGCGCGATCGGCAAGACCCTCGACGTCTTCATGACCGTGCAGAACATGCTCGACAAGGAATACTGGGTGCAGCTGGCGCCGACGACAATCGCGTCGCCGCGGCTCGTCAGCGTCGGCCTGCGTGTGCGCTTCTCTGGCAGATAAAGTGCCCAATCAACTCCCAACCTCCAATTCCCAGCTTCCAATTCCGTTTGGGAGTTGGGAGTTGGTAGTCGGGAATTGACTAAATGCTCACATTCATGAAGAAAGCCCTGTTTTTCTCGATTTGCGCCATCCTCATCGCCTGCTCGTCGGCGCCGGCGCAGAACGCCGGCGATGTGGCGGCGCGCGTCGGCGATCGCGCGATCACCGTGAAGGAGCTCGACGACAAGTGGCGGGACACGGATCCGACCGAGCAGTCGGAGACGATCCAGAAGCTGTATGACGGCCGCCGGAACGCGCTCGAGCTGATCATCGCCGACCAGCTCCTGACGGAGGCCGCGAAGTCGCGTGGGCTCAGCCCCGAGGCGTACGTCGAGTCCGAGCTCTCCAAGCGCGTGAAGCCGGTGACGGAGGCGGAAGTCGTCGCGTTCTACCAGCAGAACCAGAACCAGATGGAAGGCCGCTCGCTCGAGGCGATGGCGCCGGCGATCAGCCGATTCCTGACCCAGCAGCAGGAGCAGGCCGCCCGCGCGGCGCTCATCACCGAGCTGCGCAAGGCCGGCCCCTCGGTGCGCGTCATGCTCGAGACGCCGCGCTTCGAGATCGAGCTTGCCGACTCCGACCCGTCGCTCGGCAACGCGAAGGCGCCGGTCACCCTCGTCGAGTTCTCAGACTTCCAGTGCCCGTTCTGCCTGCGTGTCGCGCCGACGTTGAGGAAGATCCGCGCCACCTACGGCGACAAGGTCAGGATCGTGTGGAAGGACTTTCCGCTGACGCAGATCCACCCGCAGGCGTTCAAGGCCGGCGAGGCGGGGCAGTGCGCCGCGGAGCAGGGCAAGTTCTGGGAGTTCCACGATCAGGTGTTCGCCAACCAGCAGGCGATGATGCCGGACGATCTGAAACGGTACGCCGCCGGCGTGGGCGTCGATGCCACGAAGTTCAACTCGTGCCTCGACTCGTCGAAGCACGCCGAGGTGATCCGCAACGGTGTCGCGCAGGGCACTCGACTGGGTGTGAACTCGACGCCGACCGTCTTCGTGAATGGACGCCGCGTGTCAGGCGCGCAGCCCTATGAGGTCTTCGCCGGAATCATCGACGAGGAACTGTCGAAAGCAAAGTAGGAATCCCCCCCTGCCAACTGCGGGGCGCGGCCTTATCTACCCGAGACGGACCAGCCCACGCCGCGTCGCGACCTTGACGGCCTCGGTGCGGCTCGTGACGCCCAGCTTCTCGAACAGGTGTCCCAGGTGTGTCTTCACCGTCCGCTCGCTGATCCCGAGCGAGTTGGCGATTTCCTTGTTGGCTTTTCCGTCAGCAAGCAGGCGCAGAGTGGCGAGCTCACGGGGCGTCAGCTGGACGCGCGTGACGTCCTCAGCCAGCTTCGCCGCCGCTGCCGGCGCCAGGTAGGTTTTCCCTGCCAGCACGTCGCGAATGCACGTGATCAACGCGTCCGCCGAAATGTCCTTGAGGATGTACGCCTTGGCACCCGCCTTCAGCGCACGCGAAATCTCCTCGTCGGTGTCGTAGGTCGTCAGCACGATGACGCGCGCCCGGGGATCGCGCTCGCGCAGCCGCTGGACGACCTCGACGCCCTCCATGACCGGCATGCGCAGGTCGAGCAACGTCACATCGGGGTGATGGCGGTCCCAGGCCGCGAGCGCTTCGACGCCGTTGCCTGCCTCGGCGACGACGTGCAGGTCGGATTCCTGATTGATGATGTTCGCGACACCCGTCCGGAGCAGGGCGTGATCGTCCACGAGCAGCACGCTCGCCTTCGCCGCCGGAGTCGTCACCGCCGCCTCAGCCGACGGCATAGACCTGCGTTGGCAGCGACGAGGGCTCCCACGCGAGCACGACTTCCGTGCCGCTGCGTGGCGCCGTGACGATGGTCAGCGAGGCGCCGATGCGATCGGCGCGCTCCTGCATGCTGGTCAGCCCGAATCCCGCGCTCGATCGGTCGTTCGGAATGCCTCTGCCGTCGTCGGCCACCGACAACTGGAGACCAAGCGAGTTGACGCTCGAGGCTCTGATGGTGATGCGGCGGGCCTGCGCATGGCGAACGGCGTTGGTCAGCGCCTCCTGCGCGATTCCGAGGATTTCGCGCTCGACGCCATCGCCGAATCGCGGCAACTCGTCGAGCTGCAGGTCGATCGGCACCGTCGTGGTGCGCTGCCCGAGCTCCGCGAGTCTCTTGATCGCCTGACCGACGTCCTCGCTGCTGCCGACGTTCGGGCGAAGCGTGCCGACCGATCGACGCGCTTCCGTCAAATGCGTGCGCGCGAGATCGACCGCCGTCTCGATGTTGCGCGAGACGGTTGGTGGCAGCGAGCACACTTCACGCTGTGCGGCCTGCAGCTGCATGAGGATCGCGGCGAATCCCTGCGCCAGGTTGTCGTGAATGTCGCGGGCGAGCCGGTTGCGCTCCTCGAGGATCGCCTTGCGCCGCTCCTCGATGCGATTCTGCTCCACCAGGCGGCTGTGATGCAGCGCCATGGCCGCCTGTCTCGCGATGGCCTCGGTCAGCGCGACCCGCCACCACTGCCCCTCAGTGCAGTCGTCCGGTCGTTCAAGCGTACAGAGCGTGATCCAGCCAAGGGTCCTGTCGGCCAACGCGAGCGGCGCCACGATGGTCGTGCTCAGGCCGTCGCGCCGGATCACGTCGCGGATGACGGCGGGCATGCGCTCGTCATCCACCGTGTACTCGACTGTCTTGTGCCACCCGGGAGCGTACCCGTAGAGATGATTCGCGAAGGCCTCGATTGGAAATGAGGACGTCGCCGTTTCGGCCGGTGTCGGCGCAAAGATCTCGCCGTTGAGGTGCGCCATCCAGAGATGGCAGCCCTGCTGATCGTCGTCCACGAGCCAGACGCTGACCTTGTGACTCTCGCCCTCGTCGGCAAGCGTTTGCAGTAGTGCCCGGAAGAAGCCGTCTATGTCTGGCTCGCGCACGAGGAGATCGACCGAGAACTTCACGACATCGGTCTGAATGTTCGCGAGGCATTCGGCACGACGCCGCTCGGTGGTCTCGCGCGCCAGCGCGGCGCGCAGGGCCTCTACATCGCGCGTGTCCAACGCCGGAGGCGTCTCCTTGTCCATCTCTCCACCCTGCATAGCCCTCCCATTATCGAACCGTTTGGCCTCGCGACGTCATGGCCCGCACGGACGAGGGCCGCCTCGTCCGAAAGTCGTAGTCCGGCCTCTGCAGGACGTCGGTCCCAGGCCTGCGCCGCCCGTGTGAGACGGACGTGCGCCCACTGCCCGATTGTTTGCGCGTCTCGCGAGCGCGAGACTGCAAGCCATGACACACGCACAAACGCTCGTGACGGCAATCGCCGTTATCGCTTTCGCGGCCGGCTGCGCGCGGACCTCTGCGCAGCAGGCGGCGCCTCCTCCACCACAGGTCACAGTGGCCAGCGTCATCGAACGGAGTGTGACCGAGTGGGATGAATTCACCGGACGGCTCCAGGCCGTCGACTCCGTGGACGTCCGCCCCCGCGTCTCGGGACTGATCTCGGCCGTGCGGTTCGACGAAGGCGCAATGGTCCACCGCGGCGACCTGCTCTTTCAGATCGACGCGCGTCCGTTCCAGGCGGAGGTTGATCGTCTTCGCGCGGAGGTCGCGCGCGCGAAGGCCACGGCTCAGCGCGCCGACTCCGAACTGGAGCGCGCAGAACGCCTGCGGGCCGAGAACGCGATCGCCCGCGAAGAGCACGATCGTCGCGCCGCGTTCGCGCTGGAGTCAGCGGCGCAGACGGCAGCCGTCGAAGCGGCGCTCCGCTCGGCCGAGTTGAACCTCGAGTTCACACAGGTCACGGCGCCGATTGACGGGCGGGTCGGGAGAGCGATCGTCACCGAGGGGAACCTCGTATCGAGCGGGCCGGGCGAAGCGACGCTGTTGGCGACAGTGGTCTCGCTCGATCCGGTCTACGCCTACTTCGACGCCGACGAGCAGATCTTCCTGAAGTACAGCGGAGTGGCCGGTGCCAGAGGGGCCAGCCTGCGGAGCCGCAGCTCGCAGCTCCCGATTCGGATGGCCCTTTCGAACGATGAAGGCTTCCCCCGGGCTGGCCACATGGACTTTCTGGACAACCAGCTCGATGGCACGAAGGGAACGATTCGCGGACGGGCCGTCTTTCGAAACTCAGACGGCCAGCTCACCCCCGGGTTGTTCGTGCGGCTCCGTCTCGCCGGCACGGCGGCCTACCGCGGCCTGCTGATTCAGGACCGCGCTGTCGGCACCGACCTCAGTAAGAAGTTCGTGTACGTGGTCGGACCGAAGAACGACGTCCAGTATCGGGCCGTGACGCTTGGTCCGCTCGTCGACGGTCTCCGCGTCGTCCGCAGCGGCCTCGAAGCTGGTGAGTCCGTCATCGTCAACGGTCTGCAGCGTGTTCGACCGGGCGCGCAGGTTACACCCGTCGTCGAGCGAATGGATCACGCATCATGAGATTCTCGCGATTCTTCATCGATCGGCCGATCTTCGCGGCCGTGCTGTCGCTCGTGATCGTCGTCGCCGGGGCGCTGGCGCTCGTCCAGCTCCCAGTCAGCGAATACCCCCAGGTGGTGCCGCCGACGGTCGTGGTGCGGGCCACCTATCCAGGCGCGAATCCAAAGGTCATTGCCGAGACCGTCGCGTCGCCGCTCGAGCAGCAGATCAACGGCATCGAGGGCATGCTCTACACGTTCTCGCAGGCCACCTCCGACGGCCGGCTGCAGCTGACGATCACCTTCGCCCTCGGCACCGACCTCGATAACGCGCAGGTGCAGGTGCAGAACCGCGTGGCGCAGACGCTGCCGCGCCTCCCGGCCGAGGTGCAGCGCATCGGCGTCGTCACCGAGAAGTCCTCGCCGGACTTCATCATGGTCGTGAACCTCGTTTCGCCCAACGAGCGATACGACCAGCTCTACCTCGCGAACTTCGCCACCCTGCGGATCAAAGACGAGCTCACGCGTATTTCCGGCGTTGGCAGCGCGCAGGTGTTCGGTGCGGGCGAGTACAGCATGCGCATCTGGCTCGATCCGGACCGCCTGGCCTCGCGGCAGTTGACGACGTCGGATGTGATTCGAGCTATCCGTGAGCAGAACGTCCAGGTGGCTGCCGGCGTGCTTGGCGCGCAGCCCGCGCCTCAGGACACGACGTTTCAACTCTCGGTCAACACACGCGGCAGATTGAGCACTGAGGACGAGTTCGCCGACATCGTCGTCCGGGCAACTCCGGACGGTCAGATCACACGAGTGCGCGACGTCGGACGCGTCGAGCTCGGCGCAAACCAGTACGCCCTCCGTGCGCTGCTCGACAATCAGCCGACCGTTGCCATCGGCATCTTCCAGCGCCCCGGCAGCAACGCCATCGAGGCATCAAACCAGGTGCGGCAGACGATGGACACGCTGAAGAAGTCGTTCCCTGACGGCGTGGACTACCGAATCGTCTACGACCCTACGGTCTTCGTGCGCAACTCCATCCGCGCCGTCGTGGAGACACTGTTCGAAGCGATTCTGCTGGTTGTCATCGTCGTCATGGTCTTCCTGCAGACCTGGCGTGCCTCGATCATTCCGCTCGTCGCCGTGCCCGTATCGCTGGTCGGCACGTTTGCCGTGATGCTGGGGATGGGGTTCTCCCTCAACACACTGTCGCTCTTCGGCCTGGTGCTGTCGATTGGCATCGTGGTTGACGATGCGATCGTCGTGGTCGAGAACGTCGAGCGGCATATAGAGCTCGGGCTCCCGCCACTCGAGGCCACCCGCAAGGCCATGGAGGAAGTGTCCGGGCCGATCATCGCGATCGCGCTCGTCCTCTGCGCCGTCTTCATTCCGACGGCATTCGTCAGCGGCCTGACCGGTCAGTTCTACCGTCAGTTCGCGCTGACGATCGCAATCTCGACGGTCATCTCGGCATTCAACTCGCTGACGCTGAGCCCTGCGCTTGCCTCCCGGTTGCTCAAGCCGCGCGCCGAGTCGAAGGACATCGTCCAGCGGGCAGCCGATCGGCTGTTCGGATGGTTCTTCCGCGGCTTCAACCGGCTGTTCGCGCGCGGTTCGAACGCCTACAGCAGTGGCGTCGGCCGTCTCCTGCGCGTGTCCGGGGTCGCGATCGTGCTCTACGTCGCGCTGATCGGTGTGACGGCCGCGGGATTCGAACGCGTGCCGCAGGGATTCGTCCCCACCCAGGACAAGGAATATCTCGTTGCGTTTGCGCAGCTGCCGGATGGCGCCACGCTGGATCGCACGGACGCGGTCATTCGCAAGATGACGTCAATTGCGCTGAAGCATCCCGGCGTCTACAGCGCTCTCGCGTTTCCAGGTCTGTCGATCAACGGCTTCGTCAACGCGCCGAATGCCGGCATTGCGTTCGTCGTGCTGAAGCCGGCGGAGGAACGCACCAGCCGCGACCTCAGCGCAGGCGCCATCGTCCAGGCGCTGAACGCGCAGTTCTTTGGCGAGATTCAGGAGTCGATTGTCGCCATCTTCCCGCCCCCGCCCGTGCAGGGGCTGGGACAGGTCGGCGGCTTCAAGCTCTACGTCGAGGACCGCGCCGGCACCGGTTTCGAGGATCTGCACGCGCAGTTGCAGAACGGTCTGGCCAAGGCGCAGACGAACCCATCGCTCGCCGGGTTGTTTTCGAGCTTCCAGGTGAGCGTGCCGCAGATTCAGGCGGACGTCGATCGTGAGCGCGTGAAGAGCTACGGGGTGGAGCTGACGGACGTCTTCGAGACGCTGCAGGTCTACCTTGGCTCGTTGTACGTCAATGACTTCAACCGGTTCGGGCGCACGTATCAGGTCAACGCCCAGGCGGAATCACAGTTCCGTCTGCAACCCGAACAGATTCGCCGCCTCGAGACCCGCAACGCGCGCGGCGACATGATCCCGCTCGGATCGCTGGTCACCGTCTCGCGCAGCTACGGACCCGAGCAGGTCATGCACTACAACGGCTATCCCGCGGCCGAGATCAACGGTGGCCCGGCGCCGGGATTCAGCTCCGGTCAGGCGCAGAAAGCTCTCGCCGACACGCTGCAAGCGGAACTGCCGTCGGGCATGACCTTCGAGTGGACCGAGCTGGCGTATCAGGAGATCCTCGCCGGCAACACGATGCTGTTCGTGTTCCCGCTCTGCGTGCTGCTCGTTTACGTCGTGCTGGCAGCGCAGTACGAGAGCTGGACGCTGCCGCTGTCGGTCATCCTCATCGTCCCGATGACGTTCTTCTCCGCGATCGCCGGCGTCTGGCTGACCGGCGGCGACAACAACGTGTTCACGCAGATCAGTTTCCTTGTGCTGGCCGGGCTCGCCTGCAAGAACGCAATTCTGATCGTCGAGTTCGCGAAGCAACGCGAGGAAGAAGGCGAGACCACGATGGACGCCATTCTGGCTGCGTGCCGCATCCGCCTGCGGCCGATTCTGATGACGTCGCTGGCATTCGTGATGGGCGTCATTCCGCTGGTGGTCTCGACCGGTGCGGGCTTCGAGATCCGCCAGGCGATGGGCATCGCGGTGTTTGCCGGCATGCTCGGCGTCACGCTGTTCGGCCTGTTCCTGACGCCGGTGTTCTACGTGATGCTCAGCCGGCTGACCCGGCGAGGGGTCGCGCGTGCGTTGAAACCGGCGCTGACGACCGCGACCGTCGTCCTGCTGGCGATCTGGTCGGCGGCGTGCGGCGTTCGCCGGCCGTACGTCGCGCCGACGGTCGCACCGGCTGAGCTCCGGCACCTCGACTCGGCTCTCGTCACGGAACAGCCGTTCGATCCGCGATGGTGGCAGCAGTTTGACGATGCGGTACTCAACGACGTGATCGGGAGGGCGTTGACCGCCAATAACGATGTTCGGATGGCCGTTGCCCGTGTCGATCAGGCGCGCGCGTTCTTCGATGACGTGGCGCTCGATCGCTTCCCAACGGCCGTGGCCGGCGCGAGCGTCGATCGAAGGGATGAGGCGATTCCTGGATTCTCGGAACGACCCCGTCCCCTCACGACGTTTCGCGCCGGTTTCGATGCGTTCTGGGAGGTCGACGTGTTTGGCCGGGTGCGCTCCCAGATCCGCTCCGCGTCAGCAAGTGCCGAAAGCTACGAGGCGGACGCGGACCATGTGCGCGTGATCGTGGCGGCAGAGGTCGCGCGCAACTACTTTGAGCTCCGCGGCTTCCAGCAGGAGCTTGCCGTCGCCGAGCGCAGCTTGACCAACCAGCGCGAGACGCTGCGGCTGACGGAGGTCCGGCGCGATGCCGGTTTTGGCGAGGAGCAGGACGTGGCGAGCGCGGCGGCGCGCGTGGCGGCGATCGAGGCCATCATTCCGCCGATCCGGGCGGCCATCCTCGAGCGCGAGCATCACCTGGCCGTGCTGGTGGGCGTGCGGCCGGGCAGTCTCGGCGTCGACCTGTCACCACGGCCGTATCCGCCGCTGACCAAGGCGCTGGCGATCGGCGAGCCGGGCTCGCTGCTGCGGCGGCGGCCCGACGTGCGCGCCGCGGAACGGCGGCTCGCGTCGGTGACGGGTCTCGAGAGCGTGGCGGCCGCCGATCTCTACCCGCACATCAGCATCAGTGGTTTCCTCGGCCTGCTCGCCAGCCGCGGCAGCAAGCTGTTTGAAGTGTCGGACTCCCGGGCGTGGGCCGTGACGCCCGCGCTCAGCTGGACGGCTTTCAACATCGGCAGCGCGCGCGCTCGGCTACGCGGTGCGGAAGGAGCCACGCGCGAATCGCTCGCGCAATTTGAGCAGGTTGTGCTTCGCGCGCTCGAGGAAACAGAAAACGCGCTGGTGAACTACCGGGAAGAGCAGGAGCGGCTGGTGCGGCTGGCCGTTCAGGCGCGCGAGAGTACCCGCGCGGCAACGATCGCGCGCGCCCGGTATCAGGCTGGCGTTGTGGATTTCCTGGCGCTGCTCGATGCCGAGCGCACACAGCTGCGCGCGGAGGAGGAGGTCGCACAGGCCGAGGCCGGCGTCTTCACGCGCATCATCGCGCTGTACAAAGCCCTCGGAGGAATCCCTGTCCCGTAACGAGGGAGGCGCAACGGTGCCGGCCTGCGTGTTCATACCCGGCGTTCATACCGCGCAGGTCAGCGCCGCGGGCATCATGGAGGAAGAGATGTATTTTCGAAAGCTCGTCCAATGGATTCGAGAAGAGTTCGAGGAGGCCCCGGGTCTGCGGCTCACGGTCCATGAGGCGGCGGCGTTCCTCGGCCTCGATCTCGCAACGTGCGCGCGTATTCTCTGGCAGCTGGCTCGCGCTGGAGCGATCACACAAGGGTCTGACGGCCGCTACGGCACCAGCACGATCTTTCCGAGTGCCCCCGGCTCCATCACCTCAACGTGAGCCTGCGCGGCCTGTGCGAGCGGCACTTCTTTTCTCACCACAGGATTCAGCGTCCCGTTCTCGAGCCCCGCGACGATGCTGGCGTGGATCTCTCTGAACTCATCGCGCGTGGTGTTGAACAGCGTCATGCCGAGCATCGCGCCGTCCTTGCCCATCATCTTGCGCGCGTCGATTTCGACGCGGCCGCGATTGCCGATGACCATGATGCGGCCGTGCGGCGCCAGGATGTCGAGATCGTGATCGAGGTTCACGTTGGCCATCATCTCGAGGATGACGTCAGGGCCACGGCCGCCCGTCAGCGCTGGAATCTTCGTCAGGTAGTCGGGCTCGCGGTGGTTCAGCGCCTCGTGCGCCCCCTGCTCACGCACCAGGCGCAGCCCCTCGGCGGTTCCGGCGGTGCCGATGACGCGCATGCCGTGCGCGCGCGCGAGCTGCACTGACGCAACGCCGACGGCTCCACTCGCGCCGTGCACGAGCACGGTTTCGCCGGGCCGCGAATTCGTCTTGAGGAACAGCGCCCGCCAGGCCGTGGCGTAGGGCACGCCGATCGCGGCGCCCTGCGCGAACGAGGCGCGCTCCGGCAGCCGCTGCACCTGCCATTCGTCGACGCCTGCGAGCTCGGCTCCGCCGCCGTCAACCATGTAGGCGTAGACGCGATCGCCCGGCTTCACTTTCGTCACGCCGTCGCCCACGGATTCAACCGTTCCGGCGATATCAGCATGCGGGGTGTACGGCAGGTTCGGCTTTCGCGCATACATCCCGGAGCGGATATAGGTGTCCACCGGATTGACGCCGACGGCTTTTACACGAATCAGGATCTGGCCGGGCCCGGCAGACGGCGCCGGAACGTCCTCGACCTTCATGACCTCAGGGCCACCAAACTCACGAACGACGAGTGCTTTCATGGGGGGCGATTGTACTGTGGAGGCACGGAGTAGACGGAGGACGCAGGGTGTCTTCTGTTAACCCCCGTTAGCTCCGGGCAGAGAACAGTCGATCGAAGTTCCCCCCAAGAACCAGCGCCTGGTCCTCGGCCGATACGCCCAGGCCGTCGAGCGTGGCCTTCTGCGTCTCAAAGATGGCCTTGTGCCACCCGCGCGGAAAGAAGGAGGAGTCGGTGCCGAAGAGCAGGCGCGACGCGCCGGCCACCGAGAGCGCGCTGCGGAAGGCGGTCTCGAGCGTCATGCCCGGCATGTAGCGCATCCAGCCATTCGAGCTCGACGTGTCGAGGTAAATGTTGCTGCAGGTGTCGGCCGCCATCAGCGCTTCGCGAAAGAGTCCGGCGCCGAAGTGCGGAATGATGAACGGCACCTGCGGAAACGCCATCGCCAGCTTCGTGACACCCAGCGGATCGCCGAGCCGCAGGTCGAACCGATTGGGCAGCCCGAGCTTCTTGCGCACGCCGACCGACAGGACCCCGCAGTGTACGAACACCGCTACGCCGGGATTGCTCGCCGCCACCGAGACGATCTGATGGATCCGATCGTCGTGCAGCGGCACGTGATGCATCGCCGGGAACAGGCAGATGCCGCGCAGGCCCAGCTCGCCGACCGCGCGTCGAGTCCGCGCCACGGGGTCGCCTGCCGCCGGATCGAGCATGAAGAAGCCGACGAACCGGTCCGGATGCCTCGCCACGGCCGCGGCCACCGAGGTTTCGTCGCTCGGCACACTCGCAATCAGGGCCGCCCGCGTCACTCCGTGCGTGTCGAGCTCGCGCACCCACCGATCCGCGAGCGTGAACACACTGCCGGGTGTCTCCCATCCGAGCTCATCGCAGATCGAGACCGCCAGCTGGCGATGCGCGTCTTCCAGCATCGCCTCCATGAGCGATCCGCGCGGCGGAGGCGGCCCCGGCGGCTGCCGTTGCAGGGCGAGCGCCGCGAACAGCTCGGTGGAGAAGAAGTGGCAGTGGGAATCGTTGACGATCACGGCGGCCTTAGAAAGTGAGCCGCAAGCCGATCTGGCCGACTCGCTGCTCGGTCTGCCCCACGTCGCCGGCATAGGCCGTCGGCTGCATGAACGACGTGTTCAGTGCGCCGCCGGCATTGATCCGCCGCTGGCTGATCGCGAGCACTGGATTCTTCGCATTGAAGAGATTGAACACCTCGCCGATGGCCTCGATGCGCAGGCCGCGCGCGAGGGGAAACGTCCGGCTGATGCGCAGGTTGAACTGTGAGAAGCCGGCACGGCGGCTGCAGTTCACCGTCTCGCATGTGCCGTCTTCCACGAACGTGGCCTTGTTGTCGGCGCCGATGCCGGTGTAGCGGTATCGCACAGGCGTCCGGTCGTTCGTGTTGCCATCGCCGTTGAAGTCGATTCCTTCGGACGTGTGCACCGGCAGGGCCGACCGGTAATGGAAGATCGGCGCCACGTCCACGCCGAAGGGCGCCTGGACGATGCCGCTGATTGTGACCATGTGACGGGAGTCAGTGCGGGCCGACGGCCCCTGCTGCACTGGCCCGAACGGATCGGCGATGTCCTGAATCAGGTTCTGCACGATTTCATCGGAGGCCGTGCCCACGTCACTGGTCGCACTGGACACCGTGTACGAGGCGCTGGCGTCCACGCCGCTCGACAGGTGGCGGCGGAGCGAGAGGATCAGGGCGTCATAGCGGCTGCTGCCCTTGCTCAGCACCGTGCGGAAGTTCTGGCTGGCGGGCTGTACGGGAACCCCGGCAAGCAGACGCGGCCCCCCTGGGCTGGTGCGCACGTTCGGCCGGAGGCGCAGGTTCAGATCGCGTCCGTCAACGCGCACGTAGTCCGCGCTGACGACCGTCGCGGTGCCGAGTTGGTGTGACCAGCCGAGATTGGCCTGGCGGGTATATGGCTGTTCGAGGAGCGGAGACACAACTTCCGCGTTCACGGGGCCGGAGATCGTATTGAGGTGCGCAATCGTGCTGAGCGGGTCGCTGGCCTGAAAGAACGAGCCGTCGGCCTTCTTGATGCCGGATTGATCGCTGACCTGGAACACGAGGCCGACCTGCGTGGCATCGAGCGCCGCCTGAAGCACGTTCGAGGCGATGTAACCGAAGTCCGTATAGAGTCCCCAGCCGCCGCGGATGACGTCGCGGCCGTTGCCGAACAGATCGACCGCCACGCCGATTCGCGGCTGCACGTTGTCGCGATCCGGGCGCGGCTCCTGGCCGAACTCGTCGAGGATCGTGCCGGCGAACCGCCCCGCCCGTCCCGCGGTCTGCATCGCCTGGAAGTTGGTGGAGCCGCTCTGGTCGATCGGCAGGCCCCGCGTGTAGTCCCACCTGACGCCGAGGTTCAGCGTGACGCGATCCGAGACGCGCCAGTCATCCTGAACGTAGAGGCCGTAATGCTCGAAGGGAAAGTTCGCGGTCAGGGCACCGCCGGCGATCGACACATCCAGCACCGGCCCCGTCATGCTCGGCGTGGCCATCGTGTACAGGCCATTGGTCAACGTGTTCGAAAATACTCGCAGGCGAGGCTCGTGGATCCAGCTCACTCCGCCGCGCAACTCGTGCGAGACGCCGGCGCCGGCGGTCGTCGTCCACGACAGCTCGTTGCTGAACTGCCACTTGATCTGTTCTGTGCGCTGCGGTGCCAGCGCGCTGGCGCCGCCACGGATGACCCCGCCGTTGAGTAAGAACGACGGCCCGGAGCTGGTGGCGGGAATCTCGTTGACGAAGTCGGCGTACTGGATCACCGCTTCATTGAGCAGAGACGAGCCGAGCACCCAGTTGTGGTTCACATTGAGCGAATCAAAGCTGTTGATGCTCGTCGCCCATGACGATGGCGCGAACGAAGGGCCCGCGCCGCTCGGCTGCGAGTTGCGATCACGGCCATAGCGGATCGAGGCGTGCTGGTTGGCGCCCAGGGCTGCCGTGGCCTTGACGGTGAACATGTTCTCGCGGGACGCCAGCGGAAACACGCCGTCCTGGTCAGGAAAGGCGCCCAATGTGTTGACGACCTGCCTCGCCTCCTGGTGCGTGCGCTCCCAGGCCGCGAAGTAGTGGGCGCGGTTCTCGACGATCGGCCCGCCGAAGCTGCCGCCGAACTGGTAGCGCTCGTACGGCTGCTTGTTCACCTTCGCGAGGCTCTCGGTGAACGTCTTCGCATTCATGCCATCGTCACGCAGCAGCGTGAACCAGCTTCCGCGCCGCTGGTTCGTGCCGCTCTTGGTGACGACGTTGATGATGCCGCCGCTGCTGCGGCCGTATCCGGCGTCGAAGCGCTGGGTCAGGACGGTGAATTCCTGGATGGATTCGAGAGGAAACAGCTGCAGCTGTCCACCGACCGTGTCGTCGTTGTTGTCGCCGCCATCAACGAGGAAGCTGATGTTGCGCCCGTTGCCGCCGCTGATTTGTGGGGTGTAGAGCAGCCCCTTCGTCGTGTCCGTATGGAACGAGAGACCCACGCCCGGGACGGTGGCCGCGAGGTTGGCGAACTGCCGTCCGTTGAGCGGCAGGCTCTCGATCCGTTCCAGGTCGATCACCTCGCCGACAGCCGACGACCGGGTGGGAATGAGCGGCGCTGTCGCCTTCACGACGACTTTCTCGCCTGGCCCCTCGACGGTCATCTCGATGTCGAGCGGGACATCTCTGGAGAGGTTCACGGCTATCGACGCTGCGGTGAACGGCCGGAAGCCTGAGCGCTCGGCCGTGATCTCGTACGTGCCGACCGGCAGCGCGCCGAGGCGATAGACGCCTCCCTGGTCGCTGCTCGTCGTACGTAAGACGCCGGTCGTCGCGCTTCTGGCGCGCACCGTGACGCCGCTCAGCGGCGTGTTCTGGGAGTCGGTGATGAGGCCCGAGATAGCGCCAGTGGTTGTCTGCGCCGCGGCGGGATGCGCCGTGAGCAGCAGCATCAGGCCAAGCGCGATTCGCGTCAGCGTCTTCATCAGGCGGACCCGTAGGGCATTCGGGGGATCTCCATAGTTCTGTGTGACCGCACAGTGTAACAGCCGATGGGCTCTGCCTCGGATGCGGTTTACGATGTGCGGATGAAGACTCTAGGCGTGATCTACGCGGTCGGCGTGGTCATCGCCCTGTGGCGGACCGACGCCGCGTGGCCGACGCGGGTCGCCGTGGCGGCCTTGTGGCCGCTCGGGCCCCTGGCGTTCGTGGTCACGGTCGCTATTCTGCTGGCCGCATCGCTAATCGCGTTCCCGGTCGTTGCCGGACTGACGGCCGCGGGCGTGGCTGGGGCCCTCTGGTGGTTCGCCTGGCGTTGATAGCGACGGACCTGGTCGTGCGCGATGTCGAGGTTTCAGATGCGGAACAGATCGTCGGCATTCTGAACCCGATTATTCATGCACGTATCCACACGGTATTCTGCGAACCATTCAGCGTCGAGCATGAGCGGGATTACATCTCGGCGTTTCCTGCCCGAGGTATCTGGAAAGTAGCGGTGCGCCAGGCTGATCAGCGCCTGGTGGGATTTCAGGTTGTGGAGCCATTTGGGTCGTACACGGCGGCCTTCGATCACGTCGGGACCATTGGGACCTACGTGGACCTCGCGCTGCGCCGGCAGGGCATTGCGACCGCGCTGTTCGACGAAACATTCAAAGCCGCTCGCGCGAAGGGCTACGAGAAGTTCTTTACTTTCGTCCGGGCTGACAACGCTGACGGTCTGGCTGCCTATCGCGCGCGGGGATTCGAGATCATCGGCACATCGCGACGCCACGCCAGGATCGATGGCCGGTACGTCGATGAAATCCTGATCGAGAAATCCCTGACTGGCTAGTCGTGCCGTTCGGTGTAGTGCTGGATCAGCGACTGCTGCGCGTTGAAGGGTCCTGAGCCCGGGGCGAGCCGCTCGTAGTGGCCGGCCGCGTCGAGGACCATCGCCCGATCGGTATCTTCGAGGTAGGTCTGCAGCACCACGTCGCGCAGGTGTTCGAGGATCTCCTGGTCGCGCACCGGGATGAGCGTCTCGACACGCCGATCCAGGTTGCGCTCCATCAGATCGGCGCTCCCGATATACATCTCCTGCTGGCCGCCGTTCTCGAACCAGAAGATGCGCGAGTGTTCGAGGAACCGGCCGACGATCGATCGCACGCGGATGTTGTCGCTGATTCCGGGAATGCCGGGGCGCAGGCTGCAGATGCCGCGGCAAATCAGGTCTGTCGACACGCCTGCCTGTGACGCGCGGTAGAGGACGCGGATCATCTGATCATCGGTGATGGCGTTGATCTTGATGATCATCCGGGCCGGGCGTCCGGCGCTGGCGTGCTCCGCCTCGCGCGTGATCAGTTCGGTCAGGCGACTGCGAAGCTGCACCGGCGCGACGAGCAGGCCGCGGTAGTCCTTCTGGTTCGAGTAGCCCGTCAGGTAATTGAAGATCTCGGATACGTCCGCAATGATGTCCGGATCGGCGGTGAACAGGCCGATGTCGGTGTACATCCGCGCGGTTTCCGGGTTGTAGTTGCCCGTGCCCGTGTGGACGTAGCGCTGGATGCCGCCCTGCTCCTGCCGTACGACCAGGCACAGCTTCGCGTGCACCTTCAGATCGGGGAATCCATAGACCACGTGGATGCCGTGCGATTCAAGCGCTCGCGCCCAGAGAATGTTGTTGCGCTCCTCGAAGCGTGCCTTCAGCTCGACCAGCACCGCCACCTGCTTGCCGGCTTCCGCGGCTTCGATGAGCAGTGGAATCAACGGCGAGTTCTGGCCGATCCGATAGAGCGTCATCTTGATGGCGACGACGTGAGGATCGCGCACCGCCGCGCGCACGAATGATTCGACGGGGCTGAACGAATCGTACGGATGATGGACGAGCACGTCCTCGAATCGGATTTCGTCGAAGATCTCCTCGGCGTCCGCGTCGTTGCGCCAGTGCCGCTGCGGCGTGTACGGCGCGTACTTCAGCTCGGGCCGGTGCAGCGCGTGCAGCTGGATCCAATCGCCCAGTGCCATGCGGTCCGCCGTCCGCACGACCACGGCGTCGTCTCCAATCTCGAAGTTCTCCAGGAGAATCGCCAGGATGCGCTGCGGCATGTCCGCCTCGACTTGCAGCAGCGAGATGGCGCCGTGGCGAAGCTGCTTGAGGCTGCGATCGACGGTCTCCAGCAGGTCGTCCGCCTCTTCCTGATCGAACTCGAGATCCGCGTCGCGGATGATCCGGAACAGATAGGTGCTCTTCAACTGCGTACCGGGGAAGAGCTCCTGCATGTTGGCGCGGATGATGTCCTCGAGAAACACGTACGCCTGCGATCCGCCGGGCAGCAGCGATTCGGGAAGCGGCACGAACCGCGGCAGCACGTCGGGCACTTTCACGCGCGCGAACTTCGTGCGCCCACCATGACGGACGACAACCGCGAAGTTCTTGCTGAGGTTCGACACGAGCGGGAACGGGTGCCCGGGATCGAACGCAAGAGGCGTGAGCACGGGACAGATCTCCCGCGAGAAGTAGCTGCTGAGGTGTTCCCGGATCGCGGACGTCCACTGATCGACTTCGAGAAACGAGATGCGTTGGGCGGTCAGCTCGCGACGCAGATCTTCCCAGACACCCGCCTGCGCCTGCAGCAGCCGCATCGCTCCGGCACGCATCGCGTCGAGCTGCTGTTCGGTGTTGTATCCGTCCGGCGCGATGTCCTCGATGCCTTCCTGCAGCTTTTTCAGGGTGGTGGCCACCCGGATCATGTAGAACTCGTCGAGATTGCGCCCGGTGATACCCAGGAACTTCACGCGCTCGAGAAGCGGATGCGCCGTATCGCGCGCCTGCTCGAGCACACGCTCATTGAAGGCCAGCCAGCTCAGCTCGCGATTGATATAGAGCGCGGGATTCTTGAGATCGGTCGGTTCGACGTCACGAGGCGGGACGACGTGCAGAGTCGGCCGAGGGCGTTTTTGCGGGCGTCGTGAGGCAGATTGTCGGCGCGTGCTAACGGCTGTGTCTCTGGGTTCCATATGTGGCCGGAAGCGCCGGATCCTAGCAGAACCGTGTAACGCCGGACCTCCTCTCGCCAGAACTCTGCAGGACCGATGCCGTCTTCCAGTAGCGTCTGTGGCGCAGGAAATGCGCTTTAAGATGCTCGTATGAGTCCCATCCAGGGTCGGGCGCTCATTTTCTGGGATCCGAAAGTCCCCGGTAAACACTACCGTCGCAAGCTCGACGCTATCGATACGGACCAGATAACGCCGGCCGCCGATTGCGTTTCTGAAAGTCTCGACACCCTCGCCGAGCGATGGAAGGCCGGTTCCTTCCGCTACCTGATGCCGGACTTTCGTGAGCGGGTGCATCGCGGCGAGACATTTGTCATCGCCGGCGATCGCTTCGCCATCGGTTCGTCCCGCGAAATGAGTCCTGCCGGTCTCAAGGGCATCGCCGAGGAAGCCGGCCTCGAAATGGTGGTCGTCTGCGGCGCCAACATGGGAGACATCTTCCGCCGCAACGCCTTGAACCTCGGACTGCATGTTGTCCAGAGCCCGGAAGCCGTCGCTGATGCGGACGATGACGACGAGTTCGAGTTCGATCCGGCCAGCAGACGTCTGACCAATGTCACACGTGGCAAGACCTACGATCCGGTTCCGCTGACTCCGAAGGAGGACGAGATACGACGGTCGGGCGGAATCGTGGCGGTTGGACGTCGCGAGCGTCAGGACTCCCGCTCTCGCGATGCGGTCATCGAATTTCCGGATCCGTCGACAGCCAGCACGATGACGGCAACCGAGCAGATCATCTGGGCGCATCGCGTGGACAAGGCGCAGCGCGATCTGAAGCCGGGCGACACGTTGCGTGTGTACGCCGATCTGCTGCCGGCGTCCGACGGCACGGCACCATTTGCCATCCACACCTTCAACCAGATCATGGACGGTGCGGTTGGAGATCCGGAGCGGGCGGCGATTGCCAACGATCACTTCGTCTTCACCGGGCGTGCCGATGACGATCGCCAGACGCGCATCGGACGCGACTTCGCCGCGCAGCATGGATTGAAGCCGCCGTATTACGCCACTCCTGGCGACGGCATCTTTCACTTCTACTTTCCGGAACAGGGCCTCGTCGTTCCCGGCCAGTTCATTCCCGGCGCCGACTCGCACAGCCGGGCCTACGGCGCGTACGGAGCGGTCGGCATCGGAGTCGGTTCGACGACGCTGGGATTCGGCTGGGCGACCCGATACATCTACGCCACGCTGCCGAAGTCCAGGCGTGTCGTCCTCTCTGGTGCGCTGCAGCCGTGGGTCGCCGGCAAGGACATCGTGCTCGAACTGCTCCGGCGATGGGGCGCGAAGCAGTCGCAGGGGATGTCGGTCGAATTCATCGACACACGTCAGCAGCTGCCGATCGCCTACCGCAACACGATCGCCAACATGATGGCGGAGGGCGAGGCGTGGAACGGGATCTTCCCGGCTGACGAGGTCACCAGGGCCTGGTACGCATCGAAGGGACGCCACGATCTGCCGTATCCGTTCGTGGCCAGTGGAGCGTCCGCACGCTTCGAGATCGACGAGGAGCTGTCGCTCGACGAGATCGTGCCGCTGATCGCGAAGCCGTTCAGTCCCGGCAATGCGTTCCCGGCGGCGGAGGTCGCGCGCGAGCGCATCACGTTCGACAAGGCGCTGATCGGCTCGTGCACGAACGGCAGCTACGACGACCTGATGCAGGCCGCGCTGGTGATCCACGCGGCTCGCTCGGTGGGCCTGACGCGCGCGACAACGGCCTTTGTGATCTTTCCTGGATCCGGCGGAGTGGCGCGGCAGATCGAACGGCCCGACCAGCGGCTTCAGGGCGAATCGATCGCCGAAGTGTTTCGCTCGATCGGCGGCGAGATCCGGCAGTCGTGGTGCGGTCCGTGCTTCGGGCAGGGGCCGGACGCGCTGCAGCCGGGCCAGCGCGCGATCACGTCGTTCAATCGCAACTGGCAGAACCGGATGGGCGTGGGCGGCGAGGGCTATCTCGCCAGTCCGGCGGTTGTCGCCGCCTCGGCGCTTGCCGGCTACATGGCTCCGCCGTCGGAACTCGGGCTCTCGTGGGATCCAGAGACCTACGGCCTGTAACCGGTACTCCTAGCCTTCAAT